>JAABUZ0100007857.1_pt1 | contig 12741 bp, 11 predicted proteins | sample 5562091 | NCBI WGS metagenome assembly JAABUZ01 (sample SAMN12813069, study PRJNA571459) | rock metagenome | isolation source: Antarctica rocks | place: Antarctica: Victoria Land, Linnaeus Terrace sud | collected 2015-12-21 | reverse complement strand
TGGGGAGGGTGGGATGGGAGGCGCGTACCGCCCTCTGGTAACATTTTCAATTGAGGGAACCATCATCATTCGGTAACATTTTCAGTTGACTTGACACGAGGGATCTACAAGCAACATATTGATATTGCCTTGTAAACCCCTATGTTTTTCTTTTCAGTAATTTACGGTGTTATCTTCCGCTCACACGCTGACAGAAATGTCGTTCTCCTTTTTGTGATCTTCTGGATGCAATACACGAACACCACTGACTGCCTGACGGATGTATAAGTATGCAAACCCAAGCACAAGCCAGGCGACACTAAAAGCACCCGCGATGATGGTATCTAACTGTGTGGCACCTCCAGTTGTAATCGCGTAGTAGAGCACGGCGAAGAGCATGCCAATATTGAGAATTGCTCCTAGAATGGGAGCAACAACTGTGCTTAAGACATTACGACCCACAACGCCAGCAAATGCAACGACACAAATGATACAGGTCATGCCATACAGGACGAAGGTTCCAATATTAGAAACTAGCGTAATCTGCGTCAGGTTATTAACATTCAGCACACCGTAAGAACCAAGCACCGCAGAGATAACTGTCAGCACGATTACACCAACGTGTGGTGTGCGGAAGCGACCATGCAAAAAGCCAAACACGGTAGGAAGTTCAGTATCTTTTCCCATTGCGTAAGTGACACGTACGCCTGTATTGAGACAGGAAAGTGAAGTACCAACAAGCGCAATCACAACCGTTGCGGCCAGAATAATTGCGAATGCAGTACCATTACCACCAAGCATCGCATCGCCGATAATTTTTGCCATATCGCCGATTGGCGCAGCTGTAGGTGTGGTTGCTGCCGCGTCAAAGCCACTCACCAGAGCCTTGCCAGTCCCAACAGTGTACCCACTATTGATAAAGAAGTTTGTGGCGAAGTACTCGAAAAAGTAGAAAACGACCGCTTGAATGATGAGCGAAAGTATGACTCCCCTTGGAATATCACGACCCGGATTTTTCGTTTCAGCCGCTAATGCAGTAGCGGACTCGAAGCCAACAACGAGCAGAATCGCAATGCTCACCTGGAAGATAAGGCCGTTCAAATCGTGAGGAGTGAGAACGCTCAAAGCACTGGGATGGAGATAATGTACATTTGGATGTGAAACACGGTACGCAATAGCAAGAACAGAAAAGATTACGAGTGACAAGATTTGAATGACGTTGATAATGATGTTGGCGGTGGTCGCACCTGATACGCCGATATATGCAATACCACCTACGATAGCAGCAAAAACAACACACACGATAATTTCTTGCCAGCCAGCACCAAAGCTCGGAACAAAGGTTTGAATAATGTACGTGATGACCAGCCCCATGAAGGCTACCATGACCCCGGGATACACCCAATAGTACAGGTGTGAAGCCCATCCGACAATAAACTTGGCTAAGCGAGCAAACTTAAAGTGACGATGCTCCTCTTTATGTAGAATGGAGGCTTCCGCGAAGTAGTATGAACTACCCGCTCCAGCTTCTGGATAACGTTGTGCAAGCGCAGCATATGCGATTGCGGTTAACAGAGCTATAGCGGTTGCAACAAATACGGCGAACCACATATTCATTGCAGAACTTGATGGTGCTTGCAATTGATACGTGGTCCAGAGGAAAGCTCCTGGTGCAATCAACGCCATTGCGTTAATAGTTACACCGCTAAGGCCCAAAGTTGGTACCATTTTGACTTCGGAGGGTGATTCAATAGCCATGTAGTAGTTGACCCCTTCTTGTGTCTCGCAACATTTTCAACAATTGCGGCTTCATCACCACACAAAAAGCACTCATGGCTTAGCGGAAGAGGAAATAACGCATTCATTGCATTACTCATCCTTCTCTGTTGTATAAAGTATAGAATCTTATAGACAATAATTGATACGGACAAAATAGGAGAAACTTACAAGCACGTTTTTGTACATATTGCACAATTATGTGCTTCCTAATAGAGTAGTAAAACCGTTCTCGCCGATAGAAGAGGAGCCTAATCTTTTTTATAGAAGAAAATACTGTGTAAATTGTACATGCCACCTGTTTGTACTCTATAATGGCATGGATAATAGCACAAGTATGGTACAATTTGCCTGAAAGCACAACGGCGTGTACAACTGCTCTCATATTTATCTCTAATAGAAGGACTGTTTTTATGACAGAACAGTATGACCGTGCAGGAAAAGACGCTCCGTTACGGCATGACATTCGGACACTAGGAGATGCGTTAGGATTAGCGATACGACGGCATGGCGGCGACACAATGTTCACCACTGTTGAACAATTACGCCACCATTGTAAACGCCTGCGCGACTATAGCCTCAAACTGCGTCAAGAAAGCACAAATACACAGATAGAAGCAGATATTTTCATGCTCGATCAAGAGATTACACGCATCATACATGCCTGTAGTCTGGATACGGCTATCGGAGTTATTCGCGCCTTTACGGTGTATTTTCATCTTGTCAACACAGCCGAACAATATCATCGCATTCGTCGTCGTCGTGCTCACGAGCTACAATCAACGCACACACCACAGCACGGCTCCCTTGCTGCACTTATTAATTTTCTCAAACAAAATGCACTTGACGAACCATCCGTACAGCAGCTGCTCGATCAGCTTTCAATTGAGCTTGTCTTTACAGCTCATCCAACCGAGGCGACGCGCCGCAGCTTGATTACTAAATCGCGCCGCATCACGGAACTTTTGGAAGAGCGCGAATTTAAGCAGATGACACCAAGAGAATATGCACAGTGGCAACGCGAACTAGAAGGCATCGTCGCTTTGTTGTGGCGCACTGACGCGGTACGTCAAGTGCGACCTACTCCTGTTGATGAAATTAAAATGGGTATTTATTACCTGGATGAAGTATTGTATGATGCTCTACCAGACCTTTACGACGAGTTTGAAGAATTGCTGCATACTTCTTACCCCTCTGTACATGTGCCTCCGTTTCTACGTCTAGGCTCATGGATTGGTGGAGATCAGGATGGGAACCCCTTCGTTGGACCCGATACCTTATTAGACGCCTTGACACTACAACGTAGCTATATTATTGAGCATTATCGTTCTGCTCTCAAGAATCTTGCACAGGAGTACTCACAGTCGCTTAACCACTTACAAATCACAGAAGAACTCAGACGTTCGTTGCAACAAGATGCACGTCGTTTACCCGACTATGAGCAAGCGTTCGGCACACCCATGGCATTAGAGCCATATCGCCACAAGTTCTCCTTCATGTGGAACCGTTTGGAGGCTACGAAGTCTTATACGCCACGCACAAATATAGCGACATTTTTGTTACCCAATTCTGAACAGATAGAGACAGAGGTCTATTCCCCTGCCTATACAAATGCCGAGGAACTATTAGCGGATTTACGCCTCGTGCAGACAAGTCTGCTCCATGACCATGAGGATAATCTGGCACATGGGCAACTTACCAAGTTGATACGGCAGGTTGAGATCTTTGGCTTTCACTTTGTCTCCCTCGACACACGACAACATAGTGAACGCCACGCATCTGCACTCGCTGAACTACTTCGTGTTACAGGGTTACGTACAGATGACTATACGAAACTCAATGAGGAAGAGCGCATTGCTGTTCTTGAGTATTTACTTCGCGACCCGCGCCTAGTGATGCAGGCACATTTGCCGCTAAGCAAAACGACACGCTACGTTCTTAACACCTTTCATGCAATTCGACAGGCCAGAGAGATATTCGGTGAGAAAGCAGTAACGTGCTACATCATCAGCATGGCGAGCAGTTTAAGCGATTTATTAGAGGTACAGTTCTTTTGTAAAGAGGCCGATATCGACAACTTGCCAATTGTACCATTATTTGAGACAATTGACGATCTGCAGTCCTGTACAGAGATGTTGGAAAAAGCCTTCACTCATCCCGACTACAAACGCTATGTACAGCAGTGTCATGCACAGCAGCAGGTAATGTTGGGCTATTCCGATAGTAGTAAAGATGGTGGCATTCTTACCTCTGGTTGGGAACTGTATAAAGCACAGGAACGTTTAGCAGCTTTAGGACAACGCTTTGGTATCGGAATAACCATGTTTCATGGCCGTGGCGGCGCGATTGGTCGTGGTGGTGGTCCCATATATGAAGCAATTCTCGGTCAACCACCTCAGACGGTTAATGGACGTATACGCATTACTGAGCAGGGTGAAATGCTCTCTTTCAAATATGGTTTGCATGAGATTGCCATTCGTAACATGGAACTAGTTGTTGCGGGCGTGGTGCAATCGAGCATTCCCGACAAATTGCTTACTACTACGAAAACAGACAACGAGACGCCAAAGGCATGGATACAGGTACTCGACCACCTTTCAGAAAGAGCACATGCCCAGTATCGCGCATTGATTTATGAGAACCCTAGTTTTGTACGTTTTTTTGAGCAAGCTACCCCTGTTCTTGAGTTGGGCTGGCTCAATATTGGATCGCGACCAGCACGTAGAACAACGGGTCATAGTATTGAGGAATTACGGGCTATTCCCTGGGTTTTCTCCTGGATGCAGAGCCGTTATGTGCTACCAAGTTGGTACGGTGTTGGCAGCGCATTAGAAGAATACATACTACAAGACACAACTGAGCATCTTGCACAGTTACAGCAGATGTATCTTGAGTGGCCTTTTCTCCGTGCCTTCATAGACAATATGCAGATGACACTCTCAAAAGCAGATATGCATATTGCTCAACACTATGCCATGCTTGTTGATGATGTGGAACTCCGCCAGCAGATGTCGCTAGTTATTCAGCAAGAATATGAGCGCACACGGCATGCTATCCTGCAAATTGTTGGTGGTCAAGCTTTACTCGACCATACCCCTGTATTGCAGGAGTCTATTCGTCGCCGCAATCCCTATGTCGACCCACTAAGCTACTTCCAGATTATGCTGCTTCAACGGTTACGCGCCATCGGCGGTCCACTCGCTCTTTCGCCAGAGCAGGAAGAACAAGCAAACGAAGAGGAGCGTGAACGCGCCAAGTTAACCTACGCGGTTTTGCTCACTATCAACGGTATAGCAGCAGGAGTGAGAAATACCGGATGAAGCTCGTCTTCTTGTTACTCATCTCTTAGAGTGGACGTTAGTTGGGTATAACCTCTAAAAAAGAATGATAAGATGTTGTGTTGATAGAAGAGGTATTTTCTACATTCAAATTAGCATAATTCGAGGAGTTTTCTACGTGCATAATAGAAAGCCAAACGCAGAAAGTGAACTTTCGTGGGGGCACACGTATTTGATGTGTCCACCCGATTACTTTGGTGTATTTTATGAAATAAACCCCTGGATGCATACCGAGGTCGCACCGGATAGAGACCTGGCACAAAAGCAGTGGCATGACCTTGTCGCAAATTTGCAACAGGCAGGTGCAACAGTACATACAATGGAAGCAATTGATGGACTACCTGATCTTGTTTTTACGGCTAACGCAGGCTTAATAAACGGTAAAATGTTTATTCCCAGCAGGTTTACTTGCCCCGAACGCAGACCAGAAGTACTACACAACAATGCATGGTTTCAGGCACATAATTTTGAGGTATCGGATTTTTCTGATGATCCCTCACTTTTTTTTGAAGGGTGTGGCGATGCATTTATCGTGCGTAATCACCTTGTCGCGGGCTATGGTTTTCGCTCTAATCGAGCCTCGCACGCAATCCTTGCAAAAAAACTAGGCGTTGAATACTACTCGGTCAAGCTTATTGATTCGCGGCTCTATCACCTGGACATTAGCTTTTGTCCACTTGATGACCGTCATGCTATTGTAGCTCCTGATGTATGGGATCGTGAGAGTTTTGCAGGGCTTGAACGATTGGTGCCAGAGCCACTTGTGCTTGAACTCGACGAGGCTTTAACCTTCTGTGCAAACTCAGTTGTCGTCGGCAAGACGATTATCATGCCTCATTGTCCACCACGCGTTGGACGAATTCTACAAAAATGGGGCTACGAGATATGCGTATCCCCTGTAACAGAATTTCTTAAAGCTGGCGGTGGTGCACGTTGCCTTACATTAGCCCTTGACGTTTCCTATCAGAAAGGTCACGAAGCAACTTCGGCAACAGTAGAGCATGTGACGAAAGAGCAATAACCCAGAGCGCAATTGTTACACGATTGCTAAATTTATTCGAGAGAATGCCTTTAAGGGCTGCGTTATTCGTGTTTGGCATATCTTTCATTTTGTTTTGTCCCGTTCTGTCTTTATTCTAGTCTAAGGAACATTTGGTGTGTTTTTGACACTTAGTCTTCCCTATATAAATAGTAGTACGGGGAAGGTTACAGATGCAAGATCTTGATGAGGGATAGCAGAGGAGAAAGAGCAGACGCTCCACGAGTAGTTTCGGCGGCGCCTCTGCTCTTTCTCCTCTTGATTAACCAAAGAGAGAAGATTTGTTTTTATTGAGAATGACCTCGCGAATGAACAGTGGGATGAGAATAGCGTGTGAACTAAGGGCAATCCCCCAGAGCACAAGTGTCGTAATATTCGCAGGATGTGCATAAATGTGTTTGTTCTCATTTACATAAGAGACAACTTTATCGAGAGCAGCAGCCATTATATCTCCTTCACATTAATAAAAAACACGAGTATATTTTTCGCGGAATTGTTGTAGAGCATAGTAAAACGTGTGTCTCTATCATCACGGAATTAAGCTATACATGGTTTCATTTTGGTACAAATCGAAGTTGACAAATCAATATATAACCTGCTATGCTTACAGTATCATGAAGATGCTAAAGACTGACCCGCGTTGAACGAAAAAAGTATGAGCGTAGCCTCCAACAGCGATCCGAAGTGGGTGAAAGTTCGGAATGGACAAGCACTCTCAGAACGCCTTCGGAAGCGGCTGACCGAAGAAAGCCTTCGTCACAGACGGTGGCAAGTAGGACAGATGGATGGCTCCCATACAGCGTATAGCCAGAAAAAGTGGTCTTCCCGCCTTTGCTCCTCTGGTATAGCAAGGGTGGTTCACGAAAAGACGTGAACGCTCAATCGAGTTGCGAAGACAAGTAGGGTGGCACCACGGGTGTGTTCAGGGCAAATACTATTTTTGCATTCTGCACTCTCGTCCCTTCAATGTTCAGGAAGGGTCGGGAGTTTTTTGTTGCCCGCCTCCTTCCCATGTTCATTTCGTTGAAGGAGCAAAACACAATGACAACCAACAGCACAACAAGTCAGACAACCACCGCAGCAAACAGTAGCGCGCTCAATCTCACACTGCAAAAAATTCACTCGGTTGATGTCCCTCAAGGCAAAACTATCGCGATTGCCTATTCTGGCGGTCTGGACTCTACCCTCTGCGTCAAACTTTCCGAGGAGAAGTACCACGCCAAGAAGATTATCGCGATTAGCGTCGATGTCGGACAAGGCGAGGAAGAGATTCAGCAAGGCATTCAGCGGGCAGAGCAACTGGGTATCACGCCCATTATTCTTAACGCGAAGCAAGAGTTTACTCAACATTGGCTCACCAAAGCCATTCAGGCCAACTCTGACTACAATGGTTATCCCGTTTCTACCTCTATGACACGTCAACTTATTGCGGGTAAGGTTGCACTCAAGGCTCTTGAACTTGGCTGCGATGCACTCATGGAGGGTTCCACTGGCAAAGGCAACGATCAGTACCGTATGCACAACGTTTTTAGTATGTTCGCCCCTGGCGTTTCCGTCTTCGTCCCTGTCCGTGATTTTGACCTGACACGCGGTGAAGAGCAGTTGCTTATGGAACATTTTGGTGTACCTGTTGAAGAACTCATCGCAGGCGGTGATGACAAGACGATGTGGTGCCGCTCTATCGCTAGTGGTGGCATTGGTCTTGATACCGTGCTACCTGACTCAATTTGGATGTGGTTAATACCACCCGCAAAAGCCCCTAACACGCCCACAACTATTAAGATGACCTGGCAGAATGGCCTGCCCATTGCGCTAAATGGACAAAAGTTACCCCTTGACCAGATTATAGAGCGGCTCAATGTCGTCGGTGGTGCCAACGGAATAGGCAAAATTGACATATTCGAGGATGGTATCATGGGTCTCAAGTCGCGTGAAATCTATGAAGCACCTGCTGCGACCATTCTGCTTAAGGTTCACCGCGACCTTGAGAAATATTGTCTCACAAAAGAAGAGGTCCAGCTCAAGCAGCAAATGGACGCACAATGGTCACGTATGGTGTATCATGGTGAATGGTTCCACCCGTTGAAGGAGGCTATTGATGCCTTCATCGCAAGCACCCAAAAGGCGGTCAATGGCGAGTATGTCGTCGAGTTGTACAAGGGAAACATCGACATCGTGTCCCGTGCATCAACAAGCGGCCTTTTCTTCCCAGATATACGTTCTATTAATAGTGCAAGCTTCAATCAGAAAGAGTGTGCTCCGGCAGCCCATTTGCGCGGCCTACCTTATGAACTGATTGCACGACGGAACAAAGCAGCAGGGACACAGCAAGAGGAAGTATAAGTATGACCAAACTGTGGCAAAAAAAAGGTTACAATCTGAATGAGCAGATCGAGCACTTCGAAGCGGCCCAAAACAGCCTCCTCGATGCTCGTCTCGTGCGACACGATGTGTGGGGATCGCTCGCACACATCGCAATGCTCACACATGTCGGCATCCTTACGGAAGCCGAACATCAAACACTGAAAAAAGCCTTACAAGACATTTTAGAGTTAGAGGCTCAGCACGAGTTTGTTATTCTTCCCTCAGACGAAGATGTGCATACCAGTGTCGAAAATCATTTAGCGGCAATAACGGGAGCGGCAGGCAAGAAAATTCACACAGCACGTTCTCGTAACGATCAAGTGCTCGTTGATCTGCGTCTGTATGGCAAAGAGCAACTCCATCAAGTCGCACAAAAGCTTTGCCAATTTGGGGCTGCACTACTTACCTTCGCGGAACAACACGCGCAAGTTCCTATGCCCGGCTATACACATATGCAACGCGCTATGTTATCGTCGGTCGGCTTATGGGCGGCTAGTTTTGCTGAGGCGCTACTTGATGATGAGCAGTTACTCGCGGCAGCGTATGCAATGAACGACCAGTCACCACTCGGCTCGGCTGCTGGTTATGGTGTCCCTATCGCTATTGATCGCCAGTATTCCTCTGATCTACTAGGCTTTTCACATGTACAAAACAACGTCATCTATGTACAGAATAGTCGCGGGAAGATCGAAGGCGCGGTAGTGCAATCGCTGGCACAGATTATGCTTGATCTGAGCAAGTTCGCGCAGGACGTATTGTTGTTCTCAACAGTTGAATATGGCTTTTTCCAGATACCACAGGAGCTATGTACAGGAAGTAGCATTATGCCTCAAAAGCGCAACCTGGGCGTCATGGAACTGGTACGTGCGCGTACACAGACAATGCTCGCTTTGCAACAGCAAATATTGGGTATTGTAACCGGCCTTCCTACAGGCTACAACATGGACTACCAGGAGACGAAACGCCCATTTATGGAGGCACTTGACCTGGTACAGGACAGCCTGGAAATCTGTACGCTGGTAATAAGCAGTATTGGGATTAACACAGAACGCCTGCTTGCGGCGTGCACCTTCGAGTTGTTTGCGACAGACCGAGCGTACGAGCTTGCGACTACTGCCAATTTGCCCTTCCGCGATGCTTACCGCATTGTAGGAGCGGAGGTCACAGCACAACTTGACCGTCACAAAGCATTGCCAGTTGAGAGCCAGCAACAGCTCGTCGAACGCCTAAAGTCGAGAAGTCATCTTGGAGGTGCTGGCAATATAGGCATAGCACAAGCACAACAGCATACACAACAAGCGCAGGCCCAATGGCAGCAACGAACTGCAGCATTTGAGACAGTAATAGAACAGCTAACAGGCTTGCCAACCACACAGTTGGCGAAGGAGTAATTATGGCAACAGTAGTACTTGCCTATTCAGGTGGCCTTGATACGTCGGTTGCCATCCGTTGGATTAAAGAGAAATATGATCTGGATGTCATCGCGTTGACGATTGACGTAGGCAATGAGCGCGACCTACCAGCTATTGCAGCACGTGCTCGTCAAATTGGTGCAGTTAAAGCGTTAGTCGTGGATGGACGAGAGGATTTTGTACGCTACTTTGTGTGGCCTGCCTTGCAAGCAGGAGCCATTTACGAGGGCCAGTATCCATTAGCAACTGCATTGGCTCGTCCGCTTATCGCTCGTCTTCTGGTAGAGGTTGCGCGTGCCGAAGGTGCTATAGCTGTCGCGCATGGCTGCACAGGCAAAGGAAACGACCAGGTCCGCTTCGATGTGTCAATTAACACGCTCGCGCCCGATCTCAAAATCATCGCCCCTGTACGCGAGTGGAGCATGACGCGTGACAACGAGATTGCCTATGCCGCAGAACACAACATTCCCATTCAAGTCACTAATGCTAGCCCCTACTCGGTAGATCAAAACCTGTGGGGACGGAGTGTCGAGTGTGGCATCCTGGAAGATCCCTGGGCAGAGCCACCAGAGGATGTGTATACGTGGACGGTGAATCCTGATAATGTGGCACAGTCTGAGCCAACCTATGTTGAGATCACTTTTCAGCATGGTGTTCCTGTTGCGTTTAACGGTGAAGAGATCGACGGAGTAACTCTAATCGAGTCGTTGAACAAAATGGCGGGACAATACGGCATCGGGCGCATCGACCATATCGAAAATCGTCTTGTTGGTATCAAATCGCGCGAGATTTATGAGGCACCTGGCGCTATCGTGTTACATAACGCCCATAAAGCCCTGGAGACTCTCACGTTGAGCCGCGACCAGACGCGTTTCAAGGAGAGCGTGGTTTCAGAATATTCACGCCTCATTTACAACGGCCAGTGGTATAGTGCATTACATCAGGACTTAGCCGCTTATGTACAGAGTACACAACGCTTCGTGAACGGTGTTGTCCGTATGAAGTTCTCACGCGGAAACTGTGCCATTGTTGGGCGCAAGTCTGAGCACTCGCTCTACGATCTCGGATTGGCAACCTACGATAGTGGCGACCAGTTTGACCATAACGCCGCCCTCGGTTTCATCAAACTTTGGGGTTTACCACTCACAACCCAAGCGCAAGCGCAGTTACTTCCCTCAATTGGTGTCGAGGGAAACCTGCTCAGTGGGAGCGGGAAGATTATCAAGTCCATCGAAGGGAAAGAGAGCTAAACAAATTGCACGTGATCTCTGTTTCTTGCTTGCAAGTAAGAAATAGAGATCACACATGAACTCTTATTGATAAACCATTACCACACTTTATGATATATACGCTGATTTATGTTATTGGATAAATTTGTCTGATCTGATATTATCAATAAAGATAAATGGTTTACTAATATTTTCATTTTACAGGTAGACAATAAAGGTGTAAGGAGTTACCAATGGAACTTGACAGCAAAGAAATTCAATCTATTATTGGTTCCGCTGAACCTCTTACACACGAAGAAACGCAAAAACGGCTGCAAGAGCTAGAGGCGTGGGGAGTTGACTTAACGCTCGTCGCTCAAGTCTAAATCGCACTCCAACCGAGAGAGTAGACCGGATGATATATTTGCTCAAACTAGCCAGAGAAATGCGCCGTTCTTATGTTAATCAAACTTCACAAGGAGAACTTTAAGCTTTTATATAGAGGACACGAAATAGCTTACTGACGAAGAGGCTGCTAAACTACCTTTTCAGTTGGATAAACGCACGATATAACAGGCTCCAATCCTAACACTACAAACAGATATTGTTGAGTTAGATTTAATGAGTACGGTACCAGGAGTAGGGAGCTATTTAATGGTACAAATTGCCTCTACTACAGTTAAAGTATCTAACTACCAAATTCAAGTCCTCGACTTACCTGCCTTAATCGCGAGTAAACGGGCAGCAGGTCGACCCAAAGACCTGCTGATACTACCAGAAATAGAGGCAACACTTCGACTACGCGAGCAAGAATAATTCAGGTCAGTTCGCAACATCCTTTTGGAACAATACATGGGTCTGCGTGACGCACACAAGTAATTCACCTTGTACGCTGTTACGCTTGCCATAGGGTTTCCTTTTTTGTTGACGTGCAGCTCGACAACTCTATATAATCTTATCACTATCAATTAATATGTATAAGTTAATACGTATAAGAGAAAAAGGTCCATATGAGTGTTTTTGACATTGTGCAGCGCAGGCGTAGCATTGGGAAAATGACGGCGCAAAGTCCTACCCGCGAACAGATAGAGCGGTTGTTAGAGGCAGCAACGCATGCTCCTAATCATCGTAAGGTCGAACCCTGGCGTTTTTTTGTGCTGGCAGGTAAGGCACGTAACCAACTAGGCGAGATTATGGCATCGTCTTTAGTTGAACGTTTACAAAAGGTTCTGGGTGATAATACACAGGCTCTGCTCGACAAGGAACACAACAAGCCTCTTCGTTCGCCTGTTTTGATTGTGGTAGCATCGGAGCATTCTACATTACCTAATGTGTTAGATATCGAAAACGTTGAAGCAACTGCTGCCGCCGTCCAAAACATGTTGCTGGTAGGCGAGGAGATGGGGCTGGCATGTATGTGGCGTACAGGCAATGCCGCATATGATCCACGTGTAAAACAATGGTTGGGTCTCGCGAATGAAGACCACATCGTCGCGTTTGTCTATGTTGGCTATCCCGCTATTCCTCGCACTGATCGTCAACCGATTCCTGTTGTGGAAAAAACAGCATGGTTAGGTTGGGAAAATTGATAAAACATGAGTAGTGTCACGAACGTAGCACAATGT
>JAABUZ0100007854.1_pt1 | contig 12744 bp, 14 predicted proteins | sample 5562091 | NCBI WGS metagenome assembly JAABUZ01 (sample SAMN12813069, study PRJNA571459) | rock metagenome | isolation source: Antarctica rocks | place: Antarctica: Victoria Land, Linnaeus Terrace sud | collected 2015-12-21 | reverse complement strand
CCGGGGCATGTGCGGCCGACGCTGTTCCTTGGTCCGCCGCGCCAGCTGGGTGGACCCTTGCTGGAGGTGATGGTCGAGATGATCCCGCCGCGCGATCTTCACGTGTTCCACGTCATGCAGGCCCGGCAGAAGCACCTGGATCGAATGGAGGATTCGCAATGAGCACCGAGAAGGACTACACGGCGGCCGCCGAGTGGGCCGAGCACGAGATGACGCTGCCTCACAACTCTGCCACCGCGGTGCGCGGGGAAGAGGCGGCCGCCTACGGACAATCCGTGTTGGAGCGCGCGCTGGGTGGGCGGCCCTCGATCGACCCGGACGCCGCCCCAGGGCAGCACTCCCGCGTCCGCCAGGTGCGCCTACCCGGCTCGATGGACGAGGGCCTGGCCACTCTCGCGCACCAGCAGCACCGCACCACCAGCGATGTCCTCCGGGACGCGGTGGCCGAATATCTGAGCACCCACGCCGCCGCTGGCTCGTAAGCACGGCAGACCCGGCCGAGGGTTGTGCAATACATTACCCAACTGCGTTGGCAAAGCGGCAACGCTCAGGTGCCGAACACCCCGAACATCAGCCGGTGCCCGAGCTCCGGTGTCAGATCATGGGGTCATCGCGCCACACAGCGGCCCGGGTCGCCGCGAAGGCACACCTTGGTGCCCACCACGAGCAGGCCGGCGTCCTCCACCGCGGTAGGCCAACGGTGGGTGATGGCACTCTGCGCCACCGACAGCGGAATGAGGCCGGCGCACGTGGCGTGATTCAGGGTGTTCTCGATGGCGTCTTTGGGGCTGGGGATGGGTCCGACCTCGAACCACAAGTTCGCCACGTCAGTGAGGCTGCCGGGGTCTCCGCCGAGCTCCAGCGGCACTTCGTGGTCCAGCTCTCCTCGGACGTCGGGTCCGAGTCCGTACGCGCGCGTTGGAGCGTTACGTTGCCGTCGCGCATCTGAATTGTCAGCTCACCGTTGATCACAGGGAACAGTTCGTCGGTGTCCGCTTGACTGTGCCAGGTGAACTCGCCTTGGACCCTGACGACCTTGATCTCGTAGTCATTCATGCGGGCAACCACCTGTGCAGCCTTAATGGACAGTAGGCCCCTCGGCGGGCCGCTCGTTCGGCCTCAGTCGGGAATCCACGAGACCTCATCGGGCCCGTCGTCCGGGTGGCGGCGAGCGGCGGGAACTGCGACTCGGGCAGATCGGTGGGTACCAGGCATGCGCAGTATGGCCCTGCGCACTCCAGTTGGGTGCGACGATGACCGCCATGTCCAGAACTGGGGGCGCAGCACCTGCTGCCGGATTCACTTCGCTGCTGCGGATCCGGGAGTTTCGGCTGTTGTGGCTGGCCGACGTGCAATCCCTGGTGGGTGATCAGCTGGCCCGGGTGGCGCTGTCGGTGCTGGTCTATGACCGCACGGGGTCAGGCTTGGCGACGGCGGCGGTGTACGCCCTGACGTTCTTGCCGGCGCTGGTGGGAGGTGTGCTGCTGGGCCCGCTCGCTGACCGGCTCCCCCGCCGCGCCCTACTCGTCGGCGGTGATCTTCTTCGCGCCGCCCTGCTCGCGGTGATGGCCCTGCCCGCGCTGCCGGTGCCCGTCCTGGCCGGGCTGCTCGTCGCCGCTGTGTTGGTGGGGACCCCGTGGAAAGCCGCCGAATCCGCGCTGGTCGTGGACATCCTCACTGTCGAGGACTACCCCACGGGTCTGGGTCTACGAACTGCCACGGGGCAAGCCGCGCAAGTTGTCGGCTTCGCGGTCGGCGGTATCGCCATCGCCGCTATCGGCGCCCGCAGCGCCCTGGCCCTCGACGCCGTCACCTTCCTGATCTCCGCGGCCGTCATCCGCCTCGGTGTGCGCAACCGTCCGCCCGCCACACATCCGGAAAACGCAGCGCCGGAATCGCCGCAGCGTTGGCTGCACGGCGCCGCCACCGTCCTCGCCGACCCCCGCCTGCGCCTGCTGCTCGGCCTGGCCTGGCTGCTCGGTCTGCTGGTCATCCCCGAGGGACTGGCCGCCCCCTACGCACAACACCTCGGCGGCGGCGCCCGCACCGTCGGACTGCTCCTGGCGGCGGGCCCGACGGGGGTCCTCCTGGGCACGGTTTGCTACACCCGGCTGCTGTCCGCGCCGACTCGCGCTGCATTGCTGGGCCCGTTAGCCGCCGTCGCCGGTATCCCCCTCCTGCTCTGCGCCACCACACCGAATCTGGCCGTCACCTGCTTGCTCTGGGCACTCAGCGGTGCCTGCACCGCCTACCAGGTCCAGGTCGTCGCGGAGTTCGTCCACACCATCTCCCCCAGCATCCGCGGCCAAGGCCTCGGCATCGCCTCCGCCGGGCTGCTCGCCGCCCAAGGCATCGGCCTCCTCGCCGGCGGTGTCATCACCCAAGTCGGCACACCAACGGTTGCCATCGTCGCCGCAGGCGCCGCCGCCACCTCCCTCGGCACCACCCTGGCCCTGACCCGCCGTGCCCAACACAAAGCAACCCCCGCCCCCCAGTTAGACGCTCCTGATCGACACCCGCGCAGCACGGGACCATGATGGTGTCGAGACGCGCGCAATTCACCTACTGCCCAAACCCAGCAGGCCGTGGCCGTTACCGGCACCGATCACGGATCCTCAGCCGAGCTCCCAGTTCGTCCTCACAACGACTCACCTCCCGTCCTCTCTGCTCAGGTACCGCCGGTGCGGGTAGCTAGTGGTTGGGTGCAGATTCAGCCGAGCTCCCAGTTCGTCCTCACCACGGCTCACCTCTTTTCTTCAACTCGAACACCGTCCGTGCGGGTGGTATCACATACAGTGCTAATCATCAAGGGTCCCGTGATAATCGCCGATCTGCGGTAACCTCCATGAACACCGGTCGCGCGTGGCCTTGTGAGTTCTGCACACTCCCAACCGGTGTCGCACTGCGTAGTGACGGGTAGGGAGGGCCAACAACTAATGATCATGCACGGGCGCGGTGTTGGCGATAGCCCCCGTTGCGTGCTGCCCCTCCGGCGGTGGTCGCTGTGGTCCATTCCGGGTTCGGCGCAACCCGCCATCCTCAGTTGATGACTTCGTTGCAGATGGCTTCAACCCCCTGGCTGGAGTATCGGCCGGAGCTCCCGAGGTTAACCCAGCATCCTCGGGCGCACTTAACCCAACTAATGCTGCAGGGTGATGGGGTTCGTCGCCGCAGGAGCAGGGACCTCAGCACCACACCCAGGAGAAACCCCGTCGCCACGTACACCGCCGGCGTCGGTGACGTGCGCGCCGGCTTCTCCGCGGCAGTGTGGGAGTTATGGGGGCCATCGACGGCGAGTGGCGCGTTGGCAGCTGGGTCAGTCGCGGGTCTGCTCCTTCGACCGCCCCCCTACGCTGGTTCACTCGAGCCTGGCGCTCGTGCTGACGAGGCGCCGCGGCGTGACGCGGGCCGCACTAAGGGCGGTGCAGGGTCGGAGGGTGCCGTCGGTCTTGGGGATGTGGTGTCGCCGCCGGTGGTTTCGGTGTGCTCCCGCGAGCGGGAGACGGCTTGAGCCTGAGTGTCTGTGTGGTCGCTGACGCGGTTCGCCTCGGGATCCTTGATGTCCCGGCCGCCGTCGGGGTTGGCTACCAGGGGCCGGTCGTTCTTCGTGCTGCTCGCCGCCGATGCGTTGGCGCCCTTGCGAACAGGGGGTGCCTTGCGGGGTGTGCTGGTCTTGCGTGCTGCCGTGGTGCGGGAGCCACTGGCCTTGGTCGCACTGGCTTCGCCAGCGGCGGTGGCGCGGGGTGCGGGGCGCTCGCTTGGGGTGGTCGCCGATGTCGCTAACGCGCGGCCTTGCCTGACGGGTTCTGCGGACCCGGCTGTGTCGGAGCGGGCAGCGGGTGGGGGGCGTAGTTGGCGCAGGACAAGTGCGGCGCCGCCAGCGGCCAGCAGGATGGGCCAGTCAACGAGTCCCGCTGCCCCGACAGCGGCTACGCCCAGAGCCGCCGCCGGCATGGCTCGGGGGCCCGTCCCGAGGGCTTGACGGGCGCCCCGAGTGGCACCGGTAACTGCTCCGGTCGCGGCGCCGTACGCGGCGCCGGTGACGGCAGCGGCAGCTCCGGTGAGGGTACCTGCGGCGTCGGTTCCCACGCGGCGGGTGATGCTCAGTAGCCCCATCGGCCTGCTCCAAGATGTGGTGCGCGACATCGGCCACGCGTGGGTGGTGATCAGTGTCGTTGCCTACGGTACTCAGCACTGGCCGCATTCGCTCAACGACCTGATCCACTATGGACAGAGGCTCACACCTGAGACAGCGCCCTAACCCCGGGGGGCTGATCTTGCCTCCCCAATTTCTCAGCGCATACGACGCACGGCCGCGGTGATGGCACCGGCCCCTGCTGCACCCATGAGGGCCAGCGCGGCGTAGGAATGCGTCCGCGACGTGCTCGGTCGGGCCGCATAAAATTGCTCGGGGCGGCTGCCCGTGGGTGTTGAATCGCCGTGCAGCGCCGCGGCCAGCAACTCCGCAAAGTGCACTGCCGATCGTCCGCCGGCATCACCCTGTTCGATCTGGGTCCGGCAGCTGAACCCGTCGGCCAGGATCACGTCGTCCGGCTCGGCGACGCGCAGCGCCGGAAACAGCACGCGCTCTCCGCATGCTTGGGAGACCCCGTAGTGCCCCTTCTCGAAGCCGAAGTTTCCGGCCAGCCCGCAGCACCCGGAATCGAGCACCTCGGCATCCACGCCCATCCGGCGCAATACCTCGACGTCTGCGGAGAAGCCCAGCACGGCATGCTGGTGGCAATGCGTCTGCGCCAGCGCATGCCGGGACAGCTGCGGCGTTTCCCAGCCCGGTGTGTTCGGTCAGCAGCTCGGCCAACGTCACCGTCTGGCGCTGCAGCCGCTGCACATCCAGGTCGTCTGGGAACAGCTCCGCCGCGTCGGAACGGAACACCGCGGTACAGGAGGGCTCCAGACCGACCACCAGCGTGCCCGCATGCAGGTCGGGCCGCAGGACGTCGACCGTCCGCCGCAGGACGTGCTTGGCCACCGTGAGCTGCCCGGTGGATATCCACGTCAGCCCGCAGCAAACCTGCGCCGAAGGGACCCGCACCCGCCAGCCGGCGTCTTCCAGCACCTCTACGGCGCACTGCGCCAGATGCGGATGAAAGAAGTTGCTGAACGTGTCGGGCCACAGCACCACCTCACCCCGCTGCCCGCTGCCGCGCGGGCCCCCGCTCGGCATACCAGTGCTGGAAGGACTGTTCGGCGAACTCGGGAATCGCCCGTTCCGCGGCAACCCCGGCGGCCAGCGTGGCCAGGCGCGACAGCCCCGGGGCCTGCGTCAGGGCGTTCACCACCCGCGGAAGCCGCGATCCGACCCGGGCGAGAGCGGGGAGCCAACCCATGGAGTAATGCGCCAGGGGGCGCAAGCGGCCGGCGTAGTGATGGGCGAGGAACTCGGCCTTGTAGGTCGCCATGTCCACGTTGACGGGGCAGTCCTTCTTGCATCCCTTGCATGCTAGGCAAAGGTCCAATGCGTCTTTCACCGCCTCCGAGCGCCACCCTTCGGTGATCGGCGAGTCGGGGTGGCCCTGCAGCATCTCGAACAGCACGCGGGCGCGTCCCCTGGTGGAGTGCTCCTCCTCTTTGGTCACCATGTAGGACGGGCACATCACCCCACCTTGCTGTCTCCGGCACTTGCCCACGCCGACGCAGCGCAGCGCTGCCCGGTCGAAACGACCCTCGTCGTTGGGGAAGGCAAAATACGTTTGCGGCTGCCGCGGCGCATAGTCCGCACCGAGCCGGAGCTTCTCGTCGATCGCATGTGGCCGGGTCAACTTGCCGGGATTCATTCGGTTATCCGGATCGAAGATCGCCTTGAACTGCGCGAACGCGCGGATGAGCTCGGCGCTGTACATGATCGGCAGCAGCTCGGCGCGGGACTGCCCGTCGCCGTGCTCCCCGGACAGCGAGCCCCCTAGGGACACCACGAGGCGGGCGGCCCGGACCATGAACAACCGGAATTGGGCAATACCCTCCGCTGTGGACAGCTCGAAGGGGATGCGGGTATGCACGCAACCCTGTCCGTAGTGGCCATACAAGGACGCATCGGAGTAACCGAACTCCGCATAGAGCTCGCCCAAGGCGCGCAGGTAAGTCCCCATCTGCTCCGGAGCAACCGCAGAGTCCTCCCAACCGGGCCACATCGCAGCCAGACCGGGCACCTGGGCGGTCGCACCCAGCGCCGCCTCGCGCACCGACCAGATCTGCTCCTGCTCTGCGTCCTCGTCGAAGACGGTGACAGTGGGTTCGGAGGGGAACTGTTTAGCGGCGGCGGAAAGCCCCGTCGCCGCGTTCCTCGCCTCCTGCGCGCTGTCGGCGCCGAACTGCACCAGCAACCACGCCTGGGGGCCTTCGGGCAGCAGCTCGATCGCGGCGGGGTTCATCTGCTTGCTCCGCTGGTAACTGATCACCTTGGTGTCGAAGCCCTCCAGGGCGATCGGTTGGTGGCGCAGCACCGCAGGCACGTCGTCACCGCTGCTGCCGACGTCGCGGTAGCCCAGCAGCACCGAGGAGCGGGCCGCTACCACCGGCATGAGGCGTAGCTGGGCGCGCAGCACCAGCACGCAGGTACTTTCCGAGCCGACCAGGGCCTGGGCGAGGTGAAAGTCCTGCTCGGGCAGCAGGGAATCGAGGTTGTAGCCGGACACCCGCCGCGGGATGTCCGGGTATTCCCGGCGAACGGCGTCGGCGCAGGCATCCCGCAGCTCCCGCAGCTGCCGGTAAACCTCCGCCTCTCGACCGCCGGCGCGCAGCACCGCCGCATAACGCTCGTCGGATGTCTGCCCGACCTCCATCCGAGTGTCGTCATACAGCAGCACCTCCAAGGACACGGTGTTGTCGACGACCTTGCCGGTCCGTTGCGCTGTGGCACCGCAGGAGTTGTTGCCCAGCATCCCGCCCAGCGTGCAGTGGGTGTGCGTCGCCGGCTGCGGGCCGAACTGCAGGCCATACCGAGACAGCTGCTCGTTGAGGTCATCGAGCACGATGCCCGGCTCCACCCAGCACGTCCGCGAATCTTCGTCCACCGAAAGCAGCCGAGTGCAGTACTTCGAGAAGTCGATAATCACTGCGGTGTTGGTGCACTGACCGGCCAGGCTGGTCGCGCCACCGCGAGCCAGCACGGGGACGTCGTAGGTACGGCAGACTCTCACCGCCTGGGCAGCGGCATCCACCGTCCGGGGCACCACGACACCAATCGGGACCTGCCGGTAGTTGGAGGCATCGGTGGAGTAGGCCGCACGAGAACCGGCGTCAAAACGCACCTCCCCGTCGACGCTGACCCGCAGTTCCCGCTCCAGGGTGCCCAGGTCGAGTCCGTCATCGGAACCACTGGGCCCCACCACGGGCCCGGGGAGATCCACTCGCGTCATGTCGTCGAGACTCCCACCGCCAGGCAGTGTCCGCGAGCCGGAAACCCGAGCAAACCGCAATCCCGGCGAACCGCGACCTCAACAGGAGAATCGCCAACCGCGACCACACGGCCCCGAGTGTTCATCGGCCATACGGCCAAGCACGCCGATGGCATCGCAGCCGAGAACGAAGACCCCCGGCGCTACCTCGAGGAACACCAATGACAACACCCGCGCTGGACGGGTCGGGGCTTGTTACATGGCTTCTTTGATGCCGCGGCGGATGAGCCAGACGTTGGCGGGCCAGGCGGTACCGAAGCCAATGATCATGCCGATCTGCATGAGGAACCAGTAGACCGGGGAGCTGGGGTGCAGATGGGGGTCGGGGTAGAACACGAACGCCATGAGGGCCATCCACCCGAAGAGGCCGACCTCGAAGGCTGTCAGCGACAGGATGTCGGCCTTGGCGGCGGCCTTGATGCCTTCGCGCACCCCGAGGCCGCGCATGGGTGCGATGGCGAAGAACTGAAACGCCAATCCGAGGGCGACGGCGAGGAGCTAGTCGCCGAGGTACTCATACAGCAGGGCGCTGCTGCCGATGGTGATGCCCAAGGCGAACACGATGAACTCGGCGGCGATGTCGCCGAGGGTGCATCCGGCCCCGCAGTGGCTGACACCGACGGCGGTGGTGGCCCATCCCGGCTTGTCCGGGGGACTTTTCCGACCGTTCTCCTCAAGCCAGTGGCTGCTGGTGGGGCGGCCGAAGCGGTAGTACGCCCATACCCCAAGGGGCCCGAAATACAGGGCCGTCACCGGCCACACCGATTCCATGACAACCATCTTCAGCCGGTACCCGCGACCGTAGATGTCCACCAGGATGATCCCCGCACTCACGAACGCCACGGCGAGCGCCACCCAGGACAGGGCCACGAGCCAAGGTGGGGGCATGGGTTCTCCGATCTTCACTAAGAATGTCGTTTCGGCTCGGGTTGGCCCCCACGAGCCACGGGCTCCCGCGGTAGGTGAGTCATCTGGATGGCGCCGGTCGACACCGCTGAGGCCGGGAGGCAGGTGTTGTAGGCCTGGTGGGCGGCGCGTGGTCGTCGACCCCGATTGTGTTCCTGACTTGTTTGATGGGGCTAGGCCGTGGGGGTCTGCAGCCCCTAGCGTGCTTAGGACCCTGGCCGGTCTGGCTCGCAGTGCTCCTTGCCGCCTTCGGGTTGGCTCCCTGATAGCTTGCCTAGCCGGTCGGGGTCTGCCGCGGCGTGGCTCAGCAGAGGCTTGCGATGCCTGAAGTCAGGTTGCCCACCGCGGCTTCCCATCCGGCTAGCGGAAGGTACCTGATGATCACTATTGGAATCGATCCCCACAAGAGCACTCTGACCGCGGTCGCCGTGCAGACCGACGGTGCTCAGCTCGCGCAGATTCGGCTGCCGGTCACCGCCGGTATCAACGAGCAACTACTGCACTTCGCCGCTGGCTGGCCCGAGCGGCGCTGGGCCGTCGAAGGCGCCACCGGCCTCGGGTTGGGCGTAGCCCAGCAACTGAGCAGTGCCGGCGAGACCGTCCTGGACGTTCCGGCCAAGCTCGCCGCGCGGGCTCGCCTGTTGGCCACTGGCCATGGACGCAAGACCGACGCCCTCGACGCGACCTCGGTCGCGGCCGTGGCTCAACACAGCACCACCATGCAGACCGTGACGGCCGAAGATGACACGGTGCCACTACGGCTGATCTCCGACCACCGTGACGACCTGGTTAACGAACGCACCCGCGCGCTGAACCGTCTGCATCGCTTGCTGCGCGAACTCATCCCCGGCGGCGCCAAACGACAGTTGTCCACTGCTCAAGCCGCGGGCCTGCTGCGCACCGTGCGCCCACTGACCACCGCCGACACATACCGCAAGCAGCTGGCCCGTGACCTGCTCGACAACGTCCGACGCCTGGACACCCGCATCAACGCATTCACCGATCAGCTCACGGTCTTGGTGAAACACAGCCAGACCGGTCTGACCGACATCCGCGGCATCGGCCCGGTGATCGCCGCCAAGATCATCGGTCACAGCGGCAACGTTGCCCGGTTCGCGGACCGCAACCACTACGCCAGCTACAACGGCACCGCACCATCGGATGCCTCCAGCGGAGAGCAGAACCGCCACCGGCTCAGCCGGCTAGGAAACCGCCAACTCAACGCCGCCATCCACGTCATCGCTGTCTGTCAATCCAGCCGACCGTGCCAGGGGCGGGATCTGTACCTACGCAAACTCAGCGAGAACAAGACCCCCAACGAGGCCCGCCGAACCTTGAAACGACGATTGTCCGATGTCGTCTACCGTCAACTCGTCCACGACCACCAAAAACGAACATCGACCGCCACTTGACATACAGAGGCGCTATCAGCACCGCCGTGGTACCGCGGAACCGTGGACGCCGGCCCGTGAGAGGCTTGGCGGCCCGACCAGCCACCATCCGCTCGACGACACCCCGGACACCGTCTCCGGCCGCGTCGCGGAGCAGGCGGAGGGGCTGGGACCAGCCGAGCAGGACCGCGACGACCATGATCAGCCGCAGATGGACCACCTTATGCACCCGAAACTTGGTCGGCGTAGACGGCGAGGCGCTGTTCAGGGCGAGCACCAGCACGGCCACGGCAAGTCCCGCGCTGGGTGTGCGCGCCCGAGGGCCAGTGAGCATCGTCCCGACGGTGGCGGACCGCGGAAGCTGCGGGATAGGCCACCCCGGCGAGGGCGATGAGGAGGTCGGCGGCCGGGGTGCACGTCCAGGTGGCCTGGATCGTCGACCCGCTCGGCGCACTCGTGCTCGTGCTCATCGGACCGCCCCGTCCTGCCCGTTTTTGAGGCTGCGTTGGACGGCGGCGAGGATCCCTTCGTGGGTGATCCACCCAGCGAGGTGGGTGTGGGTGGGGTCCACGACGGGCAGTCCGCTGCCGGCGGACCCGGTCAGGGCGCGCAGCGCCTCGGTCACGGTGGTGTCGGCGGTCACCTCCGGGGGCAGGGTGGCCAGGTCGGCGACGGTCGTGGCGCTCGCGTCGGTCTCGCTCAGGGTCTCCGCGACCAGTCGTGCGCTCACGCATCCGTGGTACGCCCCGTCCGCCCCGACCACGGGCAGCGTCCCGTACGGGGACAGCGACAGCGTCCGGGCGGCGCTGAGCAGATTGGTGGATTCGCGCAAGGGCTCCGGGACGGGCTGGGCAACCTGGTGCACCGTCATCCCGGTGAAGACATCGGCTCGTCGAGGCTTGTCGAGGTTGATGCCGCGGCGCAGCAGCTTGCTGGTGTAGATGGTGTCCTTCGACAACAGGAAGGCGGTTCCGGCGGCCATGGCCACCGCGGTCATCAGCGGCAGATGATGGTGTATTCACCGGTCAGCTCGAACAGGATGATCACCGCGGTGATCGGGGCGCCGGTAGCCCCGGCCAGCGCCGCACCCATGCCGATCAACCCGTACACCCCGGCGGGGGCGGTCACCGTGGGCGCCAACTGGTGCACGACGTCGCCGAAGGCGGTGCCGGCCATCGCCCCGATGAACAGGGTGGGGGCGAACACCCCACCGGAGCCGCCGACCCCGATGGTCAGGCTCGTGGCGAGCATCTTGGCGGCCAGCAGAATGATGAGGAAACCGATCACGTACTTTCCCTGCACCGCATTCTCCAGCACCGGGTAGCCGACCCCATACATCTGCGGCAGGACCAGCAGCAGTGCGCCGATGAGCAGGCCACCGACCGCGGGGCGCAGCCACTCCGGCCCTCGCCAGGCCCAGTCGCAAACGTCCTCGATGAGGTAGAGCACCTTGGAGAACGCGACTCCGACCGTCCCGACCAGCACGCCGAGCAGGAGAAACAACCCGTACTCGACCGGGCTGCGCAGGGTAAAGGCCGGGAGGGTGAGGAACGGGTGATCGCCGAGGAAGGCGCGTCCGACGACGCTGGCCATCACGCTGGAGAGGACCACCGCGCCGAAGGACTCGGCGGCGAAGTCCTTCAGGATCAGCTCCATCGCGAAGAACGGCCCGGCCAGCGGTGCATTGAAGGTCGCCGCGATCCCCCCAGCCGCAGTGTCGACGACACGTCTGGCTCGTACTCCAGCAAGGACGAACGCGCCTACCTGTTCCGCCCCTACCTTTCCTACTTGTCAGACGTAGGAATTCGCGACGACGAAACCTCCGGACACCCAGAAAAATACTGGTTCCTCCTCGACGAGCAGGAACAACCGCAGGCGGCGTTCAACGTCGACGGCTACGTTCACCTCCCCGCCCCCGGTGGTGAAACCGTCGGAGGCGGCGCCGACTTCACCGGCGACAACCCCGACCTCCCCGCACAGGTAACCGACGACGTCTTCACCCCGATAATTCGCGCCGCCCTGCACGAGAAGGCCCACGCCGGGATACCAGCCCGCTCCGATCTGGGCCTACCCGCGATGCTCTCGGCGTTCAACCGCAAAGACGCCTGTTCCTCCTCGGCTACGCCGGCGGCGGCCTGACAACCGCGAGCTCCACGCCCCCGGCCTACGGCTCAGCCCAGAATTCCGCACCAATCTCGCTGAGGTGCTCGACCTTCCCGTTCCCCGCCCACGCCTGGGCCAGCACCGACTATCACCTCAGCTGGCTGCACGCTCCCGTGCAATGGCACCGCGGCATCACCTGGCCCGGCCAACTCAACGACTTCCCCGCGATCAGCGACCCCACCGGCGAAGGGCTGGTCACCGGAACGCAACAAGACGCCGACCTGATCCTGGCCTGGACCGATGAGGAACAAACCCGAGTCGTGCTCATCGAAGCCAGGGGATACACATCTTGGGACAACGCCCAGGCAACCGCCAAACTGGCGCGCATCGGGGCGATCAAAGACGCCGCCGGAAGCACCGTCGACATACGTTTCGTGCTGACCAGCCCCCGACCACCCGAGGTACTAGACCTCTCCGCCTGGCCAACCTGGGCGCTCACCACCACAAGCCAACCCTTCTGGCTGAAAATGCCCACACCCCCGCCTCCGCCTGAAAACCGAGCGCTGCGACCCCCAAGGCCACACCTCCGCCAAAGGCGAACACTGGATAATCACCGGACCACCTCTTTGATCAGGTATGACACCGGCCTCAAGGCCCAGCTCAGGGAAGAAGCGGTGGGATCGACTCGATGATCGCGGCGAAGACAAATTGGCTGCGAGGCGATGATCCCGCTCACGGGTTGAGCGGTTGCACCGCGGCGGGAGCGGCCGCGGTCAGGTGTGCATCGGCGGCCGCGAACCGTCGTTGCCGCGCCGACCGCGAACCCGTCACCTCGAAGCGCACCGCTACCTCCGCCACACCGGACATGGACGTCCCGGTGTCCACCACCCGGACGATCCACCCGCGACCCAATTCGGAGTGCATCACGT
>JAABUZ0100007853.1_pt1 | contig 12744 bp, 10 predicted proteins | sample 5562091 | NCBI WGS metagenome assembly JAABUZ01 (sample SAMN12813069, study PRJNA571459) | rock metagenome | isolation source: Antarctica rocks | place: Antarctica: Victoria Land, Linnaeus Terrace sud | collected 2015-12-21 | reverse complement strand
GCGCGCGCCGCCGCCCGGCGCGCCGCCGCCGTCCCGGGGCGCCGACCCCGCGCTGCGCGTAGAGCATGCTTGCAGAGCTTCTGACACTACATACATCACTACAAACTCTGTTGACACAGGCCTGACGCAATATGGTGGGTGCTGCAGCGAGCATGCAAAAGCATACATAGGAACGGCACTGCGGACCTCACTGAATAAGCCAAAAATGTTATTCTCCATTGGTGATACAAGTCAGCATGCTTGAGCATCGCCAACTCTGCGCATACTTCCACTCCAGACATACAAGCGGAAGAGGAGTACCTGGCTGCGGAGCCTTCGCCGGCGAGCGCAGGCACGCCGACAGGGATGCCGGCGCCGGCCCGCAGCGCAGAGTCCCAGCGCCCGCCGAATGCCAGCGCGCCGACGATGGCCGGCGCGGCGGCCGCCCACGGGTATAGAGCGCCGCCCAGCCGCACCACCTGCATAGCAGTAGGATCCTGGACGTCCATGCCGGACTCCAACCTGGCGTCCTTGCTGCCAACATGGATGGCACAGGGGCTGCCACAGGCAAGCAAATTGCCCTGCCATACCACACAATATTCAGACATTGACTGGCAATGCGCGTGCTCTCACTGTCACCAGGGTCTGTCAGAGCATACGCCGTTACGACGTTTAAAACCTTCAGCTGGAAAGCGGTCGCCAGGCGCAGGAGCCGCGGCCGCATGCGGCACCGCGTGGTCAGGCGCACCAGGTCTGGCGAGGCCAGCAGAACGGGGCCGGCCTCCACGAACGCCGCCTCGCTAACGCGCGCCGCCTCGAATGCCCGCCAGGCCTCCGCGGGGCTGCCCGCCAGTCCAAACACTCTCAGCGCCCAGCCGGCATTTTGTTATTGCACGCTTGCAGATCCACAGAGGTTTATTGCATGCTGAAGCAGCAATCACCTGGATGATGTACCAAGGACCATCAAGAGGTTGTGCACAGGCCGATGCTCTTATGGCTTGCTTGCACAGCCAGCAGGCCAGTGGCAGAGATAAGCCTCACACGAGGAGCATAATCGGCAACTGACTTCTGCTTGATATGGGGTCTTCCTCAGGTGCATCATGGGTGTACTGCCACCGTAGTGCGGAGTTCTCGCTAGGAAGGGGAGTGAAAAAGCTCACCTCATGCCCGGCTGCAGCGTGCGCCCGCACAGCGACAGCTCCACCGCCGCCAGCGCTGGCCAGCCCTCGCGCTCCTGCCAGCCGTGTCCGTCAGTGCGGAACATTATTCAATTGAGCACTGCAAGAAGAGTGGGTCTGCACATGCAGGATGTGGGCTTCACAGGCACAGCTCTGGCAAGGCAGCAGTGAGGCATGACTTAAGCCTACCACCGAGCCTGCCGGGCACACATCCCCTCCTCCAGGGCGCCCCCGGCCGCACCCGCTGCAGCGCCGGCCAGGACTCCGAACGCGGCGCGAGCTCGAGCGCGCCGCCATCCGCCTCAATGCTCGCCGCGGCAGCATCCCCGGCGGCCGCGGCGGCCTTCCCGGCCCCCGCCGGCGGCCACGACCCCGCGCGCAGCTGCACCGCCTCCTCCTCCGGGAGGCTGCGCAGGCTCTGGCGCGCCCTGGTGTCCCCCTGACCTAGATAGGGTTGCGGCAGCGCGACCGGCGCCGACCACGTCTTCACCGCCGCGAGCGGCCGCGGCAGGCCAGGGCTGCCAGGCTCGCAATTGGCGGGCGCGTGCTGCGCAGGCGGGGTCCCAGCGACGGCGTCGGAGCGGGCGCGCGGCGCAGGCTCTCCAGGCAGCTGCGGGAAGCCGCCCAGGCTGCCGTTCCCGCTTGCCTGCAAGGACGCAACCAAACTGCGTCACGACAGGAGCTGCAACTATGCTAATCATGCTGAGTGGGCAACTGCAGGTGAGCATAGGGCGGTACCCCGAGAGGGTACCGCCCTATGCTCCAGACATGACACAGACTTTGTCCGCTTCCATAGCAAGTGTTGTTCCAAAAGAATGTGTGCAGACATATAGTGTGCGAGCAGTCACGCTCAGTGGCGGCAACTCGCATCGAGAGGCCACATGCATCGTTGCATGCTCGCCTGCGCTGCCGTGCTCGCAAACGGCGACGCCTGCGGGCTCTCCGCGGTGCAGCTACTGGCGCTGCTGCCGGCCACGCGCTCTGGCGACGCAGGCGCCCCTCCCGCGCTTGCGCCGCTAGCGCCGTCCGGGGCGGGCGAGCGCGCCCGCCCTGCTCCTCCTGAGGGCTCTGCTGGTCGCGCACTGCCCACGTCCCCATCACGCCCAGGCGCGCCCACCGCGCCGGGGGAGCCTCTGTTTGCACCTCCATCCAGGCCCCAGCCGCCGCCCCACACGGGTGTGCCAGCGGCACCGCTTCCATTCGCTAGCCTGGCTTCAGCTGCCGGCGGGCCAGACTGTGCGCCCGGCCTGACAGCCGTGGGCCCAGAGGCATGCCCTTCTGCTGCCCTGGGGCCTGATGCAGACCCATGCACGGACCCTGCGCTGTGCGCTGGCGGCTCGGCGCTCAGCGCAGCCGGCTCTGCCTCAGAGCCGGCGCGCGGGGCGGCCGCGGCGGCCGCCTGCGCAGCCTCCGCCGCGTCGCGGTCACCGCCCTCTGCGATGTCCTGCGCTCCCAAAGGGTTCCATATTCACTCCTAGGGCACGCAATGACCTCCTATCCTCCTATACAGGGAGGACGACGGTTAACGCGCATGCTGCTCTTGGGCTTCAACAGGGAGCAGGGTATGCCGCCACAACCCTGCATGGAAGCCACGTAGCTGCTGAACGACCAGACACATTGCAAACACCCTGGCCGCCCAGCATAGCCAGACACCATGATATATTTTGGGTCGTGCGCCGCCAGCACTCTCGAGATGGCTACACCCCACACGCGCGGGTTGCTGGGGGCCGGCGCGCCTGGAAGGATCGCGGGATGTCCTCGGGCGCGGGCCCGCCGGCCTGCCAGGCGTCCACGCGGCGCTGCGCGCGCGCGAGCGCGGCCGGCGCTGCCTGGCCGTCCACGCGCAGCAGCGCGTCGAGGGCCTCCAACTCCATGCGCCCGCCCGCCACGTCCGGGCCCAGGCCGCCTGGCGGCCCGGGGTGTGTGGCTCAGCGTGCCAGCGTCCCGGGGGCTCCAGTCGGCACTTACATGCTCCCACCCAAACCATTATTGACAGGGCTCCGGCAAGCACTTCGTTTTTTTTTCTTCTGATGTACAGCTGCCTGGACGTATGTATGTCGGCCGTACAGCTTGCGTTCCTTGTCAATGCATGTGTCTGGATATCCAGTTTATTTTTTCCAGCTCCATACGCTTGCTGCAGTGCCCTGAGCCCGGGCTACCCGCTGGTTGTTCTAGTCTGAGCGCCGACCCAATGCTGTGATGGCACATGCTGGAGAGCACCCGTGAGCCCACACAGGTCCTGCTCAGGGCGCACTGGGCGGGGCCTCATGCTGTATCGCTGGGATGGCGCTGGCGGCGCCAGCTGCGCCGCCCCCCACGGGCGCAGCTGCATCTCCGCGCTGATGACCGCCGGCGAGCCCTGCACGCCGTGATGATGTGTCGGTAGACCTACCCATGCTCAACATGCTCCGCTACGCCTGGCAGGCTATGCAAATGCGGACACCACAGACACATCCCAACTGACCTTGGAGGCAGCAACCCCAGTCCAAGTGTTCCCGGGGGCAGCGGGCCAGGCCAGCCTGGCAAGCACTTGCGCAGCAGGAGCACAGCAAACACTGGGGCGCAGGGGCATGGATAGCAACTGATTGCCCATGCAGCGGGCTCTGCCCGGCTTTTTATACCTACCCTACCCCACATCCCTTGCCTAGCCTGCCGCGGCGGCAATGCGCTGAACAGCCTGTGTGCATGCCTGCGCGCCCAGCGGCGTGGGCAGCAGCCGTGGCTGCGCGGTGGACCACGGGTGCGCGGGCGGACGGCTGGACGCCGTGCTCGAGTCCGCCCTGCGCGCGGCGCGCCCTTGAGTGCGGCGCATGTACAGCATGCCCCTGGGAGCCTGCGCCGCGGCGCTCGCAGCTGCGCTAGCACTGTAGGCCCGTTGCAAGAACCAGGACTCGCGCTGGGTGGAGCGTGCGCCTCTGCCGTACGCGCACCGCGCACATGCCAGGTGTGCGCAGCCACAGGCTGGCTGGACCAGGGAGCAGGACAGATCTCGCAGCCTCGGCACCAGACCATCCCGTCTGGGGCTGGGACCAAAAGGTGACGGCGCGGGCGCGTGGAGCTGCAGCCCTCACCGGTCCAGCGCCGCTGCCTCTGCCTCAGGCTCAGGCGCCCTCGCCGCCGGCTCGCCATCCTCCGCCGCCTGGCTCCGCCCATGGGCGCCCTCAGCTCCTCCCGCGGGCCCTGGGGCCGCCGCAGGCGCCGGCGGGGCTTTGTTGGCCTCCGGTCCCAGCGCGCCGCCTCCCGCACTCCGGTCCGCACCGCGCGCCGCACCCCCCGCATCTGCCCTCACCGTCGTGCCCCCGCTCGCTGGCTGCCATGCGCCGCCGAGCGGCTCTGCAGCCTCGCCTAGGGCCAGCACGTCGCGCCGCTGCGGCTGCGCGCCGGCTGACACGGCGTGCTTGGCCAGGGAAGCCGCCCAGCCGCCAGGGACCCCATTACCGGGCTCCTCAGCTCCAGGGTCCGCGGCCCGCTCGCTGGGGCCCGCGCCCTCGCCCGACGCGTCACGATCACCCAGGCAAAGCAACTCAATGACGGCGGCGGAGCCGATGCGGCCTTGAGTGGCCCAGCGGCGGCGGCAGCGGCCGCGGCAGTCGGCATGCCAGGCGCCGGCACGGACGCCGTGCGTGGAGGGCCATCCTCCGCCAGCGTTCCCGGCGCTGCGCCGGGCTCCTGTGCCTGCAGGTCTGCGCTGGCCTGCGACCTGCCCGCGCGGCCGATGCCTGCGGCTCCCAAGCAAGAGTCACGTATTTGCTGCAACTTGAATTTTTTGCGAGTGGGCAGCAACGCGAGACACCACAGATCGTGGCCACTGGCAGCAGGCTGACATCGCGTTGCGCTCAGGCCCAGGGCCTGCACAGCAGGCAACTGTAGACCATGCAAGCGGGATGGCACCAGGTGGCTGACGGGGGGGCCTGACGCGCCTGCGGGCTGCTCGTCCGCGCCGCTGTTCACGGCAGCAGGCTCCCGCCCACGCAGCTCCAGCAGCCTGTCCTCCACCGCCTCCTGGTCGCCGCAGGCGCAGCAGCATTCACACCCTCAACAAACGATGAGTGTGAAGCAAGGACGTGAGCAGGATCACAAGGAGAAGCTCGCATGCCTGCCAGCCTATGCATGAGGCATCTCCAGAGCTCACCACCTCTGTACTGCCAGCAGTATCAGACTGAAGGCAATCCCCTGCTCGCCAGCTGCCGTCTGCTCTCGTGCGCTCCCCTCAGCAGCTTCCAACAGCGCCACCCCCACGGCCACTTGCTCGTGTCCGCGCCTGGATGGACGCGGCCTGCGCGGCGGTCGCGTAGGGCACCGGCTCGTCGCCGGACGAGTACCCCGACGGGGACATCATGCCCGCCAGCGCCTCCTCCTCCCCCGCAGCCTCGCCTGCGCCACAGGGCCGCACTGGGCCCTCCTGCAGTTTTTTGCATGCACATGTGCAGCGACGAGAGCCTACGGCAGGGCTCATGACGGAGCATTGATAGGAGAGCGCACCGCCGCTCTCGCTGGGCGCCTCCGACACGAAGTACGCCTCGCCGGTGCGGCTGAGATGCATGGCAAAACTGGCCTCCTTGCCTGTGCACTTGCGCTCATTAATTCTATTTGCATGCTCACTTGCATTGGTCAGCAAGCGTACCATGCATGCATGCGTACAGGCAGCGGGCCGGAAGGGGATTTGCTTGCCGTTGACATTGATGAAGACGCGCCGGTCGGTGGTCCGGAGTCCGGTGTATTTGCCAAACCGCACTGCGCACCACAACTGCGTCTTAGCGCCCTGTGTGTGCTGCCCTGCCAGTGTGCTGATAAGAGGCCTGAGCGAGGCCTCGTTGCTTGTGTCCGAGCCGGTGACAAGCAGTGCTAAGCGGTGCTAAGCGGATGCACGAGAGTTTGCTCAGTCACGCGGCGCAGAGTCACTACAGCGCACCATAAAAGGGAGACGACTTCAGAGAGCCATCCGGCTGCTCCACAATAACAATGTCGATCGCTCCCGCTAGCTGCGGCGCCAGCGTGGAGATTGTGTTGCCAAACGCCAGACCAGCGGCGACCGTGGAGCTCTGCAGGCACGCCAGGTGTTTCAGTGGGTACCTTCAGAACAGACAGGCTCGCACAGCAGCCAGCATGCGCGCCGTGCTGTCCAATCTTGCTGCACAAATCAGTGCATACACCAAAGGAGGTTCAGCTGAAGTAGCAACAAGCGCTTCTGCTTGTCTAAGTTTCTGAAACAGGTTGCACATGTAAGGACTGAGCTCACCCGCAGAGCACTGGCGGCGCGCGTGGCACGCCCAGACATGGTGCCTCTGCTGGACCTTGCAATAGCGCTCTGTTCAAGCAAGCAGCGGCTGCGCACGCCTCCTGCCCTCTCCGCGCTGCCAGGCTTGCACTCTGGGTGCCGCAGCAGCGTCCTGACTGTCGGGAAGCCGGAGTGTGCTTTGCTGCTGTGGACGCATCTCACCCGCAGCAGTGAGCAGACCATGCGCTAGGCCCTGCGCATGTTGCTTCCGGTCCGTGTTCCAGATGGGCACCGCTAGCAGCTAGGCAACAGGGTGCCAAAACAGGCACAAGCCTGTGTAATTCAAACTGTATTAAAGCAGGCTGTGGTGATTGCATCAGTGGGAAGACACTTCCCACTGGACGCGCCCCCTAGCCATGTGCAGCGTGTCAATCGCTTGTGTGACCCCGGAACGCAGTCAGCATGGGTACATTTTATAGGCCCCGGAGAAGTTGTAGAGAAGACCCCATGCGACAAGCTAAGTGAGGAGTATCAAGCCAGCACCTCTGTGAGCGTACAACACGCACGCGAGCAGGCGTGCAGGCACAAGCTGTTGCAGTCGCGTCCGGAGGGGGCGCCTTGCAGTCGCGCCGGGAGGGGGCGCCGGCAGCAGCACGCGCACCGGGCCACTGCTCTAAATGTGGACGCACCAGGTCACAGAGCGGCCAGGCACGCGCAACCTGTACTTTGCCACGCATGGCTCCAACACAAATCGTGGCTGACCACAGCAGCTATGCTGTGGTCAGCAGCAACGGCTCACCGAAAATGCAAAGCTCGCAGGCCGGCCAGCACGTGTGCGCGACACGGGCCACATCGTGCTGGAGGGCATCCGCACGCCGCCAGGCGGCTGGAAGACGGCAGCCGACAGCGCGCCACCATGGCTCACGGCGGCGCCCGCCGGTCGCCGGCCAGGCGCTGCAGGCTCAGCTCAGCGTCCCGAAGGCCCGAGGGCCGCTGCGGGTGCAGAGGCCACAGCATGGAGAGGAGAGCCGCCTGCCGGAGGGGCTGAGCCCCCCGTGCCCGGCAGCCTTGCGGTGAGCAGCGGGGTTGAGGCCCGCGACGTGAACGCCTGCGAGGTGAGCTTCACGCAGGGCCTCGGCGGCGGGGAGCCTGGCGAGCTTGCATCCACGGCCCACAGCAAGCGCGACACGGCGGCGGGGACCGGCGGCGAGGCCGCCGGCGACTTCGGGGGCGCACGCTGCCCCGTAGGCGCCAGCGCCACAGGCGCGGCGCACGCCGAGTTCTCTTTCACGCGGACGCGCTTGGCGGAGCAGGCAGAGGTTTCGTCGCCCTGGCACGCGACAGCGCCGTCAGAGGTGCTGCGCTCGCCGGCGGGCGCGACGCCTGCGCTCGCGGCGCGGCGCAGCCGGGACCTCACGCTGCCGTGCCTAGGGCGGACGCCCACACGCGCTGACTGGCCTCCGCACGGCCCGCCCGCGCCCGGCGCGCTCCGCGCGCCGCGCGCTGCAGCGGCGGGGGACGCCGCCCTTGCTGCGACGTGTGAGCACAAGGAGCGCTTGGCGAGCCGCGCGGCTGCGGAGTCGACTCAACAGGGGGAGGCAGGCGCTGCTGCACAGGGCGCCGCGCCGCCGCCGACCCGGGCACCGGAGCCGGGCAGCCCGGGGCGCGCGGGGCGCAGCGGAGAGCCTGCGGCGGAGAGCGCGCGCACGCCGGGGCATGCGAGCGGCAGCAGCAGCGAGGCCTGCGGCAGGACCAGCGGCAGCGCCGGCGCCGGCCAGCTCCCCGACGACAGCGCCGGCCCCCCGCCTGCCGCCCCGAGCGGCCGGGGCGCAAGCGGCAGCCCGCTGAGCCCGCTGCGCGAGGCCGAGGCGCGCGCGCCGGCGCAGCTGGACCCCGGGCGGCTGGATGCGCTGCTGGATGAGATGCGCTCCGACCTGAGGTGAGCGCGGCGCTGTCCTGCGTGATATCTGCCCTGCGCGATACTTGGGTCACGCGCAAGCGGCGAGTGCCTTGCCTCTGATTACTGCAGCGCGGGAGGCTTGGTGCTGCCGTGTAGCCAAGGCTTAGCACTTATGTGCCCTGTGGAGCAGGGCGCTGGCCACGCCCTCGCCGTCGTGCCGCGACGCGCGGCGCGAGCGCGCGGCTGCACGCGCGGACGCGGTGCTGCTGCGCGGCGCGGGCGAACGTCGCCTGGAGCGGCCGCGGCTCGCGGCCGGCGCGTGCAGCCTGCCCTGCTCGCCGGTGGCACGGCACCCGTGCAGCAGCGGCACCGCGGCGGCGGCGGGCGCCTCCGGCACGCGTGTCCGGGTGCGGCGCGCATGCCAGAGCACAGTGTGCAAAAGGGCCAGGGTGCGTAGCCTGATCTGCGTCATACACCACCGTTTAGGCGCAGCGTTTTTGCAGCACAGACAAGCGAGCCGAGCCTCGGCAGCACGGCGTGGCAATCGGGCAGCTGGACAGACCAATGCGCCGGGCTGTGCCCACGCAGGCAGCGTCCGCGGGCAGCGCACGCGAGTGCACTCGGCGCCCAGCTCCGGCCGCGCCCGCCGCGACAGGGCCTGAATGGGATCCGGCGGCGCGCGTCACTCCCGCCAGTGCACCAGGAAGCCCCACCCAGGCGGGCGCCGCAGGCGCTGGCGGCGCCGGCGGGGGCAGCGCGCCTGCTACTGCGGCGCCCGCTCCTGCGCGAGCGGCCCGTACACCGCCATTGAGCATGCTGCGAGGCGCTGTGCACGCCAGGGACGCAGCCGTGGCTGCCGGGGCGCAGAGCAGCGGGCCTGGCGAGCCGGCGCGGGCAGTGACCACAGAGCCGGCGGCCCCGGGCGCCCCGCGGCCGCCGGACCACGTCCCCGTCGGGCGCGCATGCACGGGCGACTCTGGGCAGCCGTGTCTGGTGTCGGGGGTGGGGCACGCGAGTTACGGCCTGGTCGGGCCGCGCATATGCCGCGAGCCGCCAGCGGCGACCTGCTGCAGCAGACGGGCCGCGGACCAGGATGCCCCAGGACAGGGACAGGCGGAGGGTGCAGAGCTGCGCTTGGTGGACCCGGAGGCGCCGCGCCTCGCGCGAGGGGGCCCGGCGGGCGCGCGCGTAGCGGGCAAGGAGAACGGTGCGGAGGACGCCGCGTGCGCGCTCGGCAGGCTTCGGGCCAGCCCGCGCCAGCGCTCGCCGCATGCGCTCCGCCGGCCGGCGCCGCCTGCATTCGTGCGCTCCCCGTCGCGCGACAGGCCCGCTGCGGCGTCAGAGGCGCGCGGCGCTGCCGCAGGCGCGCTCGCAGGCGACAGTGCCCGCTACCCTGCGCTGCACCGCGGCCTGCGACTGGAGGCGCGCCTGGCGCGGCTGGCAACAAGCTGCCGGGGGCTGGAGCCTGATCCGGCGCGGCAGCTGCCCGAGCGCCGGCCGCTGGCGCCGCACAATCGCGCGCCGCACCCGCAGGCGGTTCCCGGCGGCTGCAGGGCAGGTGACACGGCGCAGGACGAGGCGGCAGCCAAGCCTGCAGAACCATGCCAGCGCCCGGCTGCCCCAGGCCAGGGCGCACTTGGCCGGGTGCCGGAGGCTCGGCACGTTGCCGCCGGGGCTACCCCTGCGGCGCCCGGCCAGGCGCTGCTGCACGAGCGACGCGCTGGAGCGCAGGCTGCCCTTGCGGGCGGGCGATGTGCCGTCCACGCAGCGCCGGATTGGGCGGCGGCCGATCGGCGGCGGGTCAGCATGCCCGCCACTCCTGCGACACGCCGGCGCCATGCAGCAGACGCGGCGGCCGCGCGGCCGGGGCCGGCGGCCGCGCTCGGACCGCGCGCCACCAGGGTCAGCGTGAAGCTGGCTGCCGCTGCAGCGCGCGGCGGGCCGCAGGCGGCCGGGGCTGCCGCGCGCCAGGGCCTGCACACCGCCGGCGCAGTGCGGCGTGTGCAGGGTGCGCCCGCGTGCACAGGCATGCCCTATGTGGACACCCCTTGCAGGCAGCGCGCCCGCTCAGCTCGCGCTCGCTTCAGCCGGCCAGGAACGCGCCCGCCTGACAGGGCGTGCGTGCCGGAGCACACCCGTCTGCAGCACGCATGTGGTGCCATGTGATGCGCCCGGCGCGGGCGCCCGCAGCCATACCGTCCACAGCCGCCCCGCACAGTGCTCACTTGCAGGCGTGCGCGCAGGGGCGGGCGGCATGGCGCCCGAGTGCAGCTGCTCGCCGATCTCCGATTCGCCGCCGCGGCGCCTGCCGGCGCTCGGCCGCCGCGAGGCTGCCAGCGCGGCTCCGGCGGAGTGCTTTCCCGCCCTTGCGCCTGCGGTGCCGGCTGCGGGCGCCACTGCAAAGCAGGCGTGTCCGTGGGCGCTTGCACGGGCGGACGTGGCCACCGTAGGTAGCGAAAGCAGGGCAGGAGCCGCGCCAGCCGCGTGGGCTGGAGCCTGTGGCAGCGACCCGGCGGGTCGACCTGCCGTGAAATGCGGTGAGCTGCTGGCGGGCATGCGCCTGGGGCCGGCGGCGCCGGTTTGCGCTGCGTGGGGCGGGCCGAACGGCGGGCGGCGGGTGGTCTGCCGGCTGGCGCCCGCGCCGCCGCCGCACTTTGTGGGCGTGCGGGCCGCCGCGGCGGAGGATCGCGGCGGCTGCGGCGGCGCGGTCCTGCGCGCGCGGCTGGGCGCGCCGTCGGCAGACGGGCGCGCGTACTCGTTCGACGAGGCGCGCCCATCTGCAAAGAGGGGAAGGGAAAGCACTGACACTCCAACTGTCACTCCGACAGTACATGCAGCAGCCGTGCACATGCGCTTGCGTAAATGCCTGCGTTCATGGCACAAAGTGACCAAAGGTGGGATGACTGCACCAGCGTGCTGCGCAGCCGGAGTCCGAGCCAGCGTTGCCTGCGCGCTGGCATGCATGCAGCTGCTGCAGCTGCCAGCCCTCCAGCCATGCATAAAGCGATGCCTCTCGCCGGAGTGCGCGCATGCAAGCGCATGCCCCAGGCCATGCCATGCCAACGACGCCAGGCAGTGAACCCTCCCTGCACCGTCGCACTGCCGTGACCCTAAATGTTCTGCGCCGCGTAGGTCTTGCTGCCTGGCGCGCCGGCGCGTGCGCTGGCCGCGCAGGCGGCGCCGCTGCTGGCGGCCGCGCTGGACGGGCGCGCCGCGGCCGCGCTGGCGCTCGGGCGCTCCGGGGCGGGCAAGACCTGGGCGCTCAGCGGCGGCGGCGACCCGGAGCAGCCAGGCGCGCTCTGCACAGGCTCTGTAGGTGTCAAACCTTTTGAACCTGACTGCACATTCTCCAGGTGCCACGTCAACAGGCAGCGTGCAGCATTCTACGTGCTTAAATGACCAGATCGCGGAGGCTGTCTAGAGGTTGGGGTGCGGGACCCAAAGCAGGGGGCTTGGTTTGGGGCATGTCTGGCACCCATGCGCAGAGCTCGCCTGAGCTGCTGCCGCGCCCGTGCAGGGCTGATGGCGCAACTGGCGGCGCAGCTGTTTGCGCGGCTGGCGGCGGCGCGTGCCGCAAATGCGCATGGTGGTGCTACCGTGCACATGACGGCCTTCGAGATCATGAACGAGCGCGTCGCCGACCTGCTCGCGGCCCCCAGCCAGCAGCTGCGTGGACGGCCGGGAGCAGGTCAGGCGCCCCGGAAGCGCCTCTGCTGCGCCCGGCGCGCGCCGCGCCCCCTGTTTGGCTGGCGGCCATCACACATTCGTCACACATTTTCCGTCACTGCAGGCACACGCGTGAACTCGATCTTTGCTGCAGGCCCGCGCCACAACGTGTTTGCTGATTCCGGCGGCCGCACGCACGTTGCCAACCTGGCCGCGCTGCCGCTGGCGGGCGCCGCGGATTTCGAGGCCGCGCTTGAGGCCGTGCGCGCGCGCCGCGCCGTCGACCCGGACGGGCCGCGCCGCGGGAGCCCCGCCCGCCACGGCGCCGCCACGTTCGTGGTCACGCTGCTGGTGGCCGCGCGCAGCGCTGGTGCGCCTCGCTGCCTTGCAAAGGCGGACCGGCGGCTGCTGGCGGCCACAGTCAAGCTGCTGGCTGCGGCGTGCAGCGGCGCGCTGTCGATGGATGCCTGCTGCGGGAGTAAGGGGTGCTGGGCTAGTCTCGTCATGCATGGATGAGGCTACCAAATAGGTTGCGCTCCAAGCGCTCATCCCAAATTGCACATGCCGGGACCCACTTGCGGTTTCCCACAGGAGGCGGCACGGGCCGCTTCCACTGGCAGAGGTGGCGGGCGGCAGCGTGGAGCCAAGGCGACTCCCGCCAGCTCACCGTCATGATGCACGCCCGGACGCTTGTGCGCGGCGCGCAGGCGGCCGGCTGGGCAAGCTGACGCTGGCGGAGGTGGCGGGCGGCAGCGTGGCGGCCGCAGCGACGGCGGCCGGCTCGTCCACCGCCGGGCGCGCCG
>JAABUZ0100007852.1_pt1 | contig 12746 bp, 15 predicted proteins | sample 5562091 | NCBI WGS metagenome assembly JAABUZ01 (sample SAMN12813069, study PRJNA571459) | rock metagenome | isolation source: Antarctica rocks | place: Antarctica: Victoria Land, Linnaeus Terrace sud | collected 2015-12-21 | reverse complement strand
GGACAATCTCGTCCGACGTGTCAAACTCGTGCAGGCGCTCTTTGACCGTGCCGAGCGGAACCAATTTGGAACCGGGGATATGGCCGATGGCGTATTCATAGGGCTCCCGAACGTCTACCAGCGTAAACTTGTCGCCGTTATCCATTTTGGCTTTCAGTTCTTTCGCAGTGATTGCTTCGCCGGTCGTGAGCGCCGGGCCTTCATCGCCGCGTCCGACGCCGCAGAACTCGTCGTAGTCAATCAAGTGCGTGATAGTCGGATGCTCGCTGCAAATCGGGCAAGTAGGGTCTTTGCGGACTTTGAACTCTCGGAAAGACATTTTGAGAGCATTGAACATCAGCAGCCGGCCAATTAAAGTCTGGCCTTCGCTGAGTATCAGCTTGACGACTTCAATGGCCTGAATGACGCCGATAATGCCGGGCAGGACGCCCAAAACGCCGCCTTCAGCGCAGCTTGGAACCATGCCCGGCGGGGGCGGCTCCGGGTACTGGCAGCGGTAGCAGGGGCCATCTTTGGCGAAAAAGACGGAAGCCTGGCCTTCAAACCGAAAAATGGAGCCGTAGACGTTCGGCTTGCCTAAGAGAACGCAGGCGTCGTTGACCAAGTATCGCGTTTGAAAATTGTCCGTGCCGTCGGCGATAACGTCGTAGTCTTTGAGAATGTCTAAAGCGTTTTCCGATGTCAGCATCACTTCATGCTTGATGATGTTGACATAGGGATTGATTTCTTTGAGCGTCCGCTCCGCGCTGTCAATCTTCGGCTGGCCGACGGAACTCTCGCGATGAACAATCTGCCGCTGCAAGTTGGTTACGTCTACGGTGTCAAAGTCCACCAGCCCGATTGTGCCGACGCCTGCCGCCGCCAGGTACATAGTCAGCGGCGCACCCAAACCACCCGTACCAATGCACAAAACTTTCGCCGCTTTCAGCCGTTTCTGGCCTTCCATCGTCACTTCCGGCATGATTAAGTGGCGCGAATAGCGCAGCACTTCGTCATTGGACAGCTCTTCCAAATCAGGGTTGCTTGCCAGATGGAACGACGGTGCGCCGCCGGTTCCGACCGCGTCCAGGCCGCCCGCAATGCTCGGCACGATTGTCAGCGTGTCGCCGTCATTGACGGGGGTTGCCCCGCCCGACAAGTGGCGGCTGTCCTCGTCATTGACATACACATTGACGAACGCCCGCAGCGAGCCGTCGTCGTTGAACAAGTGCTTCTTGATGTCGGGATAATTCTCCGACAAATGCTGCAAGGCATGGTCCACGGTCGCGCCGCCGACTTCCACTTCGTCTTTGTTCATCGTGTACCGCTGCATCGGGGTAGGAATGATTATCTTCACGGGCATTAGCTTGTCTCCTCAGTCATAGAAAGTTGGTGATCTGAATTTCGTCTTCTTCAAACGCTTGATGGTCCTCGCGCAGCCGCCAGGACCGCATCTCGCGGGGCTGGCCTGCCTCGACCGAAACAATGACGTAACAATACCCGGCCCAGGCATGTTCCCGGTCAAACTCCGACGGCCGCGCCGGAGCGTCCGGGTGACTATGATAAAACCCGACTACGCCGAGGCCCTCCGCCCGCGCCGCCCGGTCCGTCTTGACCAGATCGCCCGGATCAATCTCAAACCGGTTGCGCGGCGAATCGTCCCGTGTATTCGCCGCCGGAACCGTTCGCACCACACGCACCGCGTCGCCGTCAGCACGGCCTACGAGAAACCCGCAGCATTCATGCGGATAATCGGCGGCGGCATGAGCGCGAATTGCGTCGTCATGTTCAGTTGCTAGTTGAAGGGGCATCAAATATACCGTATTGCATTCTGCATTTCGTCTGAGGTCACCGCGTTCAAGATGATCAGAACACGTCTCGCCAGGTCGTAAACGGGTCGCCGCACCGCAATAATGATGCCGGAATGCGAATGCTGCGCCTCAAATCGTTCCTGAAACAATTCTTCAAAGTCAGCTCGATTGTGCGTCAGCAGTGTCATCTGCCCGGATGCCGTGTAAGCGAGCTGCTCGGCATCACTCTTGCCGCGCTGCCTCGCATCTACAGTTGTCACTACTTCAAAGCCACGCGCACGGACGAGATCAGCCAGCAGAACATCTACGTCCTCATCCAAGTACAGACGAATAAATAAGCTGCTCACAATCCACGTACCAGCGGGTCAAGAAAATTTTCTGGAATGGAGTTGCGCTCGATGTATCCGTTGATCTCTTGCTGATGGTCACTATAATAGCTTAACGCATCAAACACTTGCGCCAATGTCAAATGGGGCAGGCGGTTCGGAATATCTTCCGGCGCGATACCCTGACGCCAGAGTTCAACGACAGCACGCACCGGCGTCCGCATTCCCTCGACAATTGGTTCACCGCCTAAAATCTCGCTGTCCTGCACAATATAGCGATGCTGGGTTAAACTTGTCATAGTGTCTCTATTCCTGTTAGCATTTTCCAGTTCCTACCCCTTCGCGCACAGACGCAGACAGCGTTACGTCGTGTCCCAGGCAGTGCAAATAGCCAATAAGCTGGCTAATAGAAAAATCAGAGAAGCCATGACCGAGCAAATGGGCTAATTCTTCTTTGCTCACCCCAAAACGAAGGGCGGCTTGTTGACGAGTCAGTCGCTTTTTCTTGATAGCTGATTCGATTTCAATGCTGAGTGTCGCTTTCAATTGCAGTTCTTCCGGGTTCGGCAGTCCCAAATCCGCAAACACGTTTCCACTGCCAACGAATACTTCTGTTTCTTCCGGCTTTACTTCTTGCATAGCGATATTGCTTTCATGTTTCCACATTGTTGTATGTGTCAGTGCTTATCTCAGGAAACTCCACTGATTGAAAACAGAAGGTGTAACTTCCTTCCGCTAGACCCTCTTCATGGTAAGGCAGTTTTGTGACCAGAAATCTTAGATTATACCGGCTGACAGCTTGTGTAACGGAAGAATACAGCCCCGTTTCTGCTACGCTGCCTAATGTATTTTTGTCAATTAGTTGCGGATCGAAAAAGTCCGCAGCCATCAGCCGCGTCCGCCAGTGGCGGCTCCTGTTGACATTGCCGACATGGCTCAGGTCTTGAATGAAACTCAGATACTTCTTGTGCAGCTTTTTTCGCAGGCGGCGTTCCATAGTTAAATCTGCGGATGCGGCTCGTCGACGGGGTCTTCCCAGAAGCGCTCGGACAGATAGCGGTCGGCTCCGTCGCACAGCACGGTCACGATGACGCTGCCGGGCGGGGCGGTCTTGGCGATTTGCAGGGCGCTGTGGACGTTGCCGCCTGCCGAGATGCCGACAAGCAGGCCTTCTTCGCGGGCGAGGCGCTTGACCATGACATAGGCATCTTCGGTGCGGCACTCGATGTTTTCGTCGGCGACAGTCGGATCGTAGATCGGCGGGACGATGGCGGTCTCTAAGTGCTTCAAACCTTCTAGGCCATTAAAGGGCGAATCAGGCTGCATGGAGATGAGCTTGATGCCCGGATGGACCGAGTGCAGGTAGCGGCCGACGCCCATCATTGTTCCCGTCGTGCCGAGACCGGCGACAAAGTGGGTAATCCGGCCTTCGGTCTGCTGCCAGATTTCCGGCCCAGTGGTTTTATAATGCGCCTGCCAGTTGGCGTCGTTGCCGTACTGGTCGGGATAAAAGTACAAGTCGGGGTCTTCGGCATACATCTGCTTGACGACCCGAATAGCCCCGTCGGACTGCTCGGCAGGGGGGGTATAGACAATCTCCGCGCCGTAGGCCGATAAAATCTTTTTGCGCTCCGGGGTGACGTTCTTCGGCAGGCACAGGCGCACTTTGTAGCCTCGCGCCGCGCCGATCATGGCATACGCGATGCCGGTGTTTCCCGAAGTGGCGTCTAAAATGATTTTGCCGGGCCGAAGCGCCCCCGATTTTTCGCCTTCTAAAATCATGTTCATCGCGGCTCGGTCTTTGACCGAGCCACCGGGATTGAAGAACTCCGCTTTGCCGTAAATCTCGCTGCCGGGGGCTTCTTTTTCAATTTTGCAGAGACGAACCAGCGGCGTATTGCCGATCAAATCTTCTAAGCGATGAGCAGAGGGTTCAGGCATAATTCTTTTCCTAGTGACGTACAGGGAATTATTATACCCACAACTGACGCTTACCCGGTTTCAGGGCACGCATTGCGGGGAAAACCGAAGCGAAGCAAGGAGAAATCACATGGCAACCAGTTATTCTCAAGACCCTAACCAAAAAGACCCGAACACGCAATCGAATTCCAACACGCAGCAGGACCCGAATTCTGAAAACCAGCAGAACCCGGAAAATCAGCAGAAAGCCCAGGATGTCGTCGCCAAGAACGCGGCGGCCCGCCGGGCCTTGCCCTGGATCATTGCCGGCGTCGTTGTCGTCGCGCTGATCGCGATCTTCGCAACGCAGGGCCTGCGGTCCAACAACAAAAACTCGACCAGCAATGACTCCAGCGGCGCGGCGTCCACGCCGGGAACCGCGCCCGCCCCCAGCAGCAGCGCGGGCGGCGCTTCGGGCGGCGGATCAGCCGGACCGGAAGGCGGGACCAGCGCCAGCACTCCCGCTAATGGAACCGGTGCAGGCGCGGCAAGTGGGTCCGGCGCGGCAGCCCCAGCAGGATCAACCGGCGGCCAGGCTGGCGCAAGTACCGCCGGTTCCACCGCGTCCGGCACAGGGGCAGGCGCGAGCACGGCGGGAGCCGGCAGCACAGCCGGGTCTAATGGCGCGGCGGGCGGCGCGGCAGGCACAAGCGGCGCGGCGGGAACCGGCGGATCGGTCAGCCCGTCCAGCGCACCCGGCATTTCTGCGCCGGGCAGCGGCGCATCCCCGGCAGGCGGCATGAGCGGCGGGGCCGGGACAGCCGGAACCGCGGGCGGAGCGGGGACGGCTGGCGCAGCGGGGACGGCTGGCGCAGCGGGGACAGCAGGCGCGTCCGGGGCCGGCGGCGCAAGCGGCGCGGGCGCGACCGGGGCGAGCGGCAGCGGCGCAGGCGGCACCGCCGGCGGTGCAGGAAGCTCGGCGGGCGCGTCCGGCAGCGGCGGCGGCGCGGGAGCCGCCGGTGCGGGTGCCGGGGCCGGCGGCGCAGGTGGCGGGGCAGGTGCAAGCGGCGGCGGAGGCGGTGCGGGCGGCGGTTAAGCCTGACGTGGGCGATGCAGAGGCCCGTTCAAGCGGGCCTCTGCGTACATCCCGGCCAGTGCATCGGGTACAATTTCGGGCATGAAAGTTACTGTTCTCGGCTCCGGCACTTCTCACGGCGTTCCCATGATCGGCTGCGACTGCGCGGTCTGCACATCGCCTGACCCGCGAAACCAGCGCCTGCGTCCGGCCATTCTTGTCACTGCCGACGATGGCGCGAACATCTTAGTAGACACGCCGCCGGAGATGCGGCTAGCGTTCCTCGCAAACGCCGTGCGGCGGCTGGACGCCATTTTCTACACGCATTCCCATGCCGACCATATTTTCGGACTAGACGACGTTCGCACGTTTAATTACCGCTCCGGCCTGCCGATGCCGGTCTACGCCGAAGCGAGCGTGCTGGACGACCTGCGGCGCATCTACAAATATATCTTTGTCGAGACGCAGGCCGGCGGCGGCAAGCCGCAGGTCACGCTCACGGCTATTCAGCCTGACCAAGCGCTTACGCTGCACGGCGTCGACATCCTGCCCCTGCGCGTCTGCCACGGACGCCTGCCGATTTTGGCCTACAAGTTTGGCCCGCGCTTTGCGTATGTCACCGATGTCAGCCGCATCCCCGCCGAAACCTGGCCGCATCTGGAAAACTTAGACCTGCTCATGCTGGATGCCGTGCGCCGCGAGCCGCACGAGACCCATTTCCACCTAGACGCCGCGTTAGAGACAATCGCTCTGCTCCGGCCGAAGCGCACACTCTTGACCCATTTGTCCCACGACTACGATTACGCCGCTACTAACGCCGCCCTGCCTCCCGGCGTCGAGCTGGCATATGACGGCCAGGAGATTTTCCTATGAAGCTCATTGCGGCCGCTGCCGCGCTTTTGCTATCTGCCGTACATTTATCTGCTGACCCAATCCCGCAGTATAAAAATTCGCAGTACGAAGTCGTTCCCCTGCACTCGCTTCCAGGAACGGAGACAGAAGACACGGCAAACTGCCAGCCGCGTGCGCTGAACAACAAAGGCGAGTGCGCCGGCTCCGCCGGGGTCCATGCCCGGTTCCAGGCGGTCCGCTGGGATGCCGACGGCAGCATCCATCTTCTCAGTTCGCCGTCCCGCAGACTTGACGAGTCAGAGGGCATCAATGATTTAGACCAAGTCATCGCTTACGCGACTACCTCTCAAGAGACGTTAGCGGCACATCTGTACGTCGTGAACAAGGCAGGAACGGCGCGTTTGCTGGTGCCGCCTGCCGGAACGGAGCCGATGGGATTTATCGGCGGCGAAGCTATCAACAACGCCGGGCAGACGGCATTTAATACGCAGGTCAAGGGCAGCCTGCCGCATAGGGCGCTACTGAAAGATGATAAGACGCTGACAGACTTGGGACATCTGCCGCTGCGAGAGTTCGAGGCGCAATTCTGCCAAGTCAACGTCCACGCGCTCAACAGCGCCGGTATGGCGGTTGGCTGGAGCCAGATTAGCTTGAAGGACGCGGATGGCCTGCCGCTTCTGCCGACTCATGCGTTTCTGTGGCGCAAAGGCGCGATGACTGACTTAGGCGTGCTGCCGGGTTACGACAGTTTTAGCGCGACAGCGCTGAATAATGCAGGCGATGTCATCGGCACCATGAACACTCAGGCGGAGGATCAGTCTGAAGAGCAATTTGGCTCCTCCGAGGAGCATGGCTTTCTTTGGCGAAACGGGATGATGACTAATCTGGGCGCACTGCCCGGCTGCCGCTACACGGAGCCGACAGGCATCAACGACAAGGGCCAGATTGTCGGCAACTCGTATAATATCGTCAAGGAGGAGGACGGCGGTTTTTCTCTCAGCGGCGGTTCGCTCAACAGCGGCGTCTTTCTGTGGCAGGACGGCAAAATGCTGGACTTGCAGACGCTCGTTCCGCCAGGCTGGAAGCTGCAGAGCGCCGTCGGCATCAACAATCGGGGCGACATTCTTTGCACGGGTTCCCATGACGGGATGCCGTCACGCGCCCTCGGCAGCGGGGCGTTTCTTCTGCGCCGTCTGAACCCGGCGCTTCCTCAAAAATAAATGCCGGGAAAATAAATGCTAGAAAATTAGCAGAAGCGCTTGACAGAATGCCTGCAATGTGCTAAATTATTAGCATGAACTCAGCCCCCAGCTTGAGCCGCCGTGAGCGGCAGATCATGGACATCGTGTACCAGCAGGGACGCGCCGCTTGCGCCGAGGTGCAGGCGGCCCTGCCCGACCCGCCTTCGTATTCATCGGTCCGCGCCCTGCTCGGCATTTTGGAAACGAAAGGCCACTTAAAGCACATCAAAGACGGCGCACGGTATGTGTACCTCCCGACCCGCCCCCGGTCGAATGCCGCCAAATCCGCCCTGCGCTCGGTGATGCAGACGTTCTTCGGCAACTCGGTCGAACAGACCGTCGCTACCCTGCTATCGGTTTCCGACACGCCGCTGTCGCCGGAAGAATGGGCGCGTCTTTCCGCGCTGATCGAGAACGCGAAACAAATTGACGGCGCGAAAGAGAAAGGGGACACGCGATGACACTGCTTGTTCTACTCCTTCTGAAAAGCCTGCTCGTGTTTGCTTTGTCCGGCGTGGTTTTACTTTGCCTGCGCCGCGCGTCAGCCTCGGCCCGTCATCTGGTCTGCCTTTTGACACTGTCCGCGCTGCTGGCCCTGCCCCTGTTCTCACTGACGCTTCCCGCGTGGCGTTTGGCCGGGCTGTCTTCAACAGACAGCCTCTCCGTCAACAATAATGTAGGGGCACCGCTTACCGCGCCCTCCGTTCCTCCTGCGGCTTCTTCTGCCGCGCCCGATCCCGGTAATCTCACAGCCAAGAATGAGAGACGGGAGGCAGCAAGTCAAGAGGGCGCGGCAAGCGGCGTCCCTACATTATTGTTGACGGAAACGAAGGTCAATTTCTGGCCTCTCGCCTGCCTTGCTCTCTACCTGCTCGGCATCGTCCTCGCCGGCCTGCGCCCGCTGCTCGGACTGTGGGGCATTACCCACCTGCGCCGCGCCTGTGTTCCCGTCACTGACACGCCGGCTTTAGGCATGTCTGCCGACTGCGCCGCCGCGCTTCGGCTGACGTGCTTGCCGCTCCTTTGCCGGGCCGACGTTCCCGTGCCGATGACCTGGGGCTGGCGGCGGCCCGTGGTTCTGCTGCCGCTGGGGTCGGACGCCTGGCCCCAAGACCGTTTGCGTTCGGTACTGCTGCACGAAATGGCCCATGTCAAGCGCCGGGACTGGCCCGGCCATCGCCTTGCCGACCTCGCCTGCGCCGTGTACTGGTTCCACCCGCTGGTCTGGCTGACCGCCCGCCGCCTCCGGGCCGAAAGCGAGATCGCCTGCGACGATTTGGTGCTTGCATCCGGCATTCCCGCCGCCGACTACGCCCGCCACCTGCTCGACATCGCCCGCGCCCTGCCGCCAGCGTCCCGTCCGCCCCACTCCGCCGCCATTGCGATGGCGCAAACTTCGCACATCAAAAGGAGAATTACCATGATTTTGGACAAAACCCAAAGCCGACGCACTGTGACCCGCCGCGCCCTGCTCATTGCCCTCATTCCCAGCGCCGCCGCCCTGCTGACACTCGCCGCCTTGCGTCCGGCAGTCAAAGCGCAGGCGACGCCGAGTGTTGGTGCCGCTTCCTCTACTGCCACCTTACCTGCCGCCACATCTTCTCATTCCGCGCTCCATTTCCTATGGCCGCCGGGTGGCTCTTTCGTGCGAATTTTCTCAGAACCGCATGGCGGAACGACAACGACTATGTTGGCTTCCCCCGACCTAATGACGACAACCGACCTGACAATTAACGGGACAACACTTTTTGCAGGAATGACAGAGGCGAACAATCCGGGAAGCTCTTGGTGGTCGGCATCTGGGGCGCGATTACCATCTCCGGTTTATGATACTAACCTCACCCCTTCCAATTTTCGAGGAGTGACCGGTACACACTTCCTCTCTTTTGCGTTCCGCCTCCCGGCAAAGGCGCAGGATATTACGACTAAATACAATCTGCCGGACAGCGGCTTTTCTTCGTCGGATGGAGGCTGGCCGACCAAGCTTCAGGAGAATGTCGGGCGCACGGAAGGCCAGATATTCGCCAGCACCGGTGGAGCGCGTGTCGTGACAGCATCATTTGCACCCTCGCGCAAGAAAACCGACTTGCAAATCGGTATTGCTTCTGGTCCCTGGAAAACCGCCGCCACGGAAATTAGATCATTCGGCACTGTCGAAGCCTTTGAGGAAATAGGCACTACCCTTGCCGGTAATCAAAGCTTTATCTTAGGACAGCCGGTGCAAGCCGCAAAGGAAGTAACACTCACGGTTTCGGACGACTCGGTGGATGACATTCGTGTCGTTGCAGTAGACACGCAAGGGAACACGCTGTTTCCTGTTACAGTTGGAAGTCAAAGTATAAGCAATCTCGATCAAATCATGGTGCATTTCTCGCAGCCGCTTTCTCAAATTAAGGAGTTCCGCGTGGAAACCCGCCCGTTCCAGTGGATTGAGTTCAAGGACGTTGCTTTGCAGCCAATCAAGTAGACGGGACAAGGTGAGGAGGTGCGTGGGATTGAAATCCTACGCTATGGGGCGAAGCGCCTAGTCTCCACCTGCGTGGAGAAAGAATAGGACGTTCGTAATTGCTCGGCTCCTTGTTCGCGAAGGCGGACAATCGGCGTCTGCGCCCCATAGCGTAGAACTTTAGTTCCACGCGCTTTTGCTACACAAAAGAAATATCATGAAACGAAAACCAACTGCCTCAGATTACGCCCTGTGGACGACATTGCCGATGGCGCACACCTCGCAGATTGAAGGACGGCTCAAGATGATTTTGGACACGACCCGCCGCCGCACCACCCCGCGCCGCTTTCTAATGCTGGCCGCAATCGCGGGGGCCGCCGCGCTTGTCCCGCTGGCGATGCTTCAGCCGACAGCCAAAGCGCAGAATGGTTCTCAGGCGGCGCAGGCTCTTGCCGAAGATAAAGGATCGATACAGATTTCAGGCATCACGAATGCGGCAGTGCCGGAAAATGAGTGGTGGGACAGAAGCGGGAAAGCTTTGCCGGTACCAGTAATCAATCCTAATCCCTTGCTGATGGACAGAGAAATCACGGTAAGACCGGGGCAGAAAGCGTTATTTCTTGCCTTCCATCTGACAAAGACAATGCAGAATGTTCCGCTGCTCTATGATGTCGCCGGCACGACTTTAGATGGCATCACGATGACTTCATCGGGCGGCAAATATGTCACCACCATGCGGAGTATCCAGATGCAAAACTCTAAGAGCCTGCTGCTCTATGGGGCGGCTTTTCCTGCATCGCTTTCCCAAACGGATGTCCGTATCGGTAATTTTTCAGGCCCCTGGACGGCTGCGACCATCGTGCATTATCCCTTCCAGGGGAAATACACCATCGCAAATACAAGAGGGAGTCGGTTTTCGTCAATCCAACTGAGTTTGTCCGGGGGCAAAATCATGTTCAGCGCAAATATGAAAACGCCCGACGATTTCCAGAACCTGCGTATCAGCGCGATTGACAGGCTGGGACACATCTTGCTGCTCCACCTCACCTTTATTGAAAGCCGGGGCAGCCGGGAGCAAGTCATAGAAGACCTGCCGCAGCCACTTTCACGCCTCAAAGATATCCGCGTTGAGACAAGGCCAATCGCCTGGACGGAGTTTAAAGATGTGGCGCTGGAGCCGGTCAAGCCGTAGAGAGCGCCGGCAGGGTGGCGGCCAAGTGACAGGCGGGAACGCGAACAAGAAAGCGCGAGTCTTACGGCCCGCGCTTTTTCCAGACTAATTCGCGGGAACGAACATCACCTTCAGATGCTCCTGTTCTTTAATTTCGTCTTCGATGTCGGTCAGGGTGTCGTAATACTGGTAAGTGTGCGTCGTTCCAGGCGCGATGCGTATTGGAACGTACCACCAGTCTTCCTCTAAATGCAAAGCATCTTCGAGGATTTCCGGCACGTTGTTCTCAATGGGATTGCGTTCCAGATAGGGCCGAACGCGCTGTATTACTTCCTGTGCGATTGTGTCCGGCTCGATTTTGACAGTCATGGTTGCCATCTTAGTTTTCTCCTTTGCGTTCCGCTCCCAAGAGCTGTAAAACACGGTTTAGGTCACGCAGCATCTTTGTCGATGCAAGCCTATCCACCATTGCAGCCGCAACATAGTCTGCTTCTGCTCGCGCCCGATACAAACGGCGTAAGGCTTTGTTGATTTCAAAGCGTGTCACCAGCGGAAGCAAAGGGAGGTTGTTTAAGACATAAATCGGCAGTCCCGCATGTCCGGGATTGTTCCCGCCATGTCCCAACGTAATTCCTTGACGAATAAGCGCAGATATAATTGCAGAGTAGGCTGCGTAGTAAGAACGGCTGATGCTGCTGCGGTAGCATTCTAATTCCAATAAATGCTGGGCGGCTTTGCGGCTGTTTAAGCTGATTGCCCGCCATCGTTCGGCTTCTTCTTCGCGTGTCGGCATCGCTTCCTCCTTGAATGCTTTAAGTTTACCTACTTGGGGCTAGATTGCCGTCAGCACCGGCAGGGTGGCGGCGAAGTGGCAGGCGGAGAAATGGCTGGGAGGGCCGCCGTCGAACTTGGCGAGGGGCGGCTCCTGCTCGGCGCAAATCTCCTGAGCGAAGGGGCAGCGGGTGCGGAAGCGGCAGCCGCTCGGAATGTCAATCGGGGACGGGACATCGCCTTCCACTTTCTCGGCGGCGATTTTGACGCCGTCCAAGCTCGGCACGGCGGCGAGCAGGGCGCGGGTGTAGGGGTGGCGCGGGTTGTCGTACAGCTCGTCGGCCCCGGCCAGCTCGACAATTTTGCCTAGATACATGACGGCAACCCGGTGGCTGATGGAGCGGACTGCGCCGAGGTCGTGGGCGACAAACAGCAGGGCGACGCCGGTTTCCTGCTGCAAACGCCGAAACAAGTTTAAGATTTGGGCGCGGATGGAAACGTCAAGCGCCGACACGGGTTCATCGGCGACAATGAGCTTGGGGCGCAGGGACAGGGCGCGGGCGATGCCGACGCGCTGGCGCTGACCGCCGGAGAACTCATGGGGGTAACGCGCGGCGGCAGTTTGAGGCAGGCCGACTTGATCCAAAAGCCGGGCGACTTCGGCCCGGACTTCGCTTGACGGCACAATGTCATGCACCCGCAGCGGCTCTTCTAAAATCGCGCCGATGCTCATGCGCGGGTTGAGGGAGGCGAACGGGTCTTGAAACACAATCTGCATTTCCCGCCGCGCCCGCCGCAAGGCTTCGGGAGGCAGGGACAGCAGATTTTGGCCGTCAAACGTGACGCTGCCGCTTGTCGGCTCAATCAGGCGCAAAATGCAGCGGCCTAAAGTTGACTTGCCGCAGCCGGACTCGCCGACTAGGCCCAGCGTTTCGCCGGAGTCAAGCGTGAGGTCTACGCCGTCTACGGCGCGGACCTGATCGGTCACGCGCGACAGCAGCCCGGTCTGGCGGGTAATGGGAAAGCGCTTGGTGAGATTTTCGACTTCAAGAAGGGGCATAGTGACGCTATTGTACCTAATGAAGACCTCACCCCGTCTCGTACCTCACCCCGTCTCGTACCTCACCCCGTCTCGTACCTCGCCCCGTCTCGTACCTCGCCGACCCTCTCCTTGT
>JAABUZ0100007850.1_pt1 | contig 12746 bp, 21 predicted proteins | sample 5562091 | NCBI WGS metagenome assembly JAABUZ01 (sample SAMN12813069, study PRJNA571459) | rock metagenome | isolation source: Antarctica rocks | place: Antarctica: Victoria Land, Linnaeus Terrace sud | collected 2015-12-21 | reverse complement strand
GCGGGCAGAACCGTGTCGCCGCGGCTGCTGATGCCTGCCTGTGCGCAGCGCAGGCCGGGCCCGGCGGCGGTGGAGGAGGGCGGAGCAATGAGGCGCCGCGCCGCCTGGCCTTTGCGACCGACCTGCACGAGGGTGCGCATCACAGGACACGCTCCCACCCCCCTCTGACGCGCCAACCTGCGGCCTCTGCGCGGTGCTGGCGTCACTGCTGGAGGTGAGCTGGAGGTGGAGGTGAGACCTACCTTGCCATGACACCTCCTGACTCTGACCCTGAACCCAGGCGGCATCTTCTCGATGCACGCGAGCGGGCGCGCGATCCTGACCGCGTCCAAGGACGGCGGCGTGGTCGCGTCGGAGCTCAGGCAGGACGGGGGCGTCCGCGCGCTGCATCGCTGGCCGGAGCACCACGCGGGCGTCGCCAAGTGCGCGCGCTGGCGCGGGGCCACCGCCGACGTATTTGCCAGCTGCGGAAGCGACAGGTGGGCCGCGCCGCGAGCCCTGGCCCCGCTCCCCGTGCGTTCGCTGGCACTGTCATGCATCCAGCCAATGCCGCTGCTGTTCAAATGAGTATATACGTAAACCGTGCACACTGTGAACATGGGCGCCCCCACAGAGGCTATCCAAACCAGGCGTGCCAACACCGATGTGGTCGCCTTCCGGGCAGGTGCATCCGCGTGGCGGACATGCGCGAGCCAGCAGGCTGCAACGCGGGCGTCCGCATTGCGGACGCGCACGGCGCCGCGGTCAACTGTGTGCGCTGGCACCCGCACGACGAGCGCACGCTGCTGTCGGCCGCGTCCGAGCCGGCCGCGCGCCTGTGGGACCTGCGCAGCCCAGGCAGCCCGCTGCACGAGCTCGTCGGCCACGTCTGCGGCAGGCGCGGCCCGCGGCAAGGCCCCGCACTTGCGCCGCCTGTTAGGAGAGCGCGCCCAGCGTGCTTTCTACCGCCTGCGCCGTTACGCATGCGCCAGAGGCTGCCGTGCATGGGCATGTCGCTCATCAATATCCTGCGTCACGTGTGAGGGCCTAATGCAACTTGCTTGTACCCCAGGGCGGCCACGCAGATCTACCAGCCGCAGTTTGTGGGCGGCGGCGCCTGGGTGGCCACGGGCGGCCAGGGCTCGCGCGCGCTGTGGCTGTACAGCTGCGCCACCGGCGGCCTGGTCAGCCGCGGCGACATCGGCTTCGACCCGGCCGCCACGCTTGCCGGGCCGGGGCGCGGCGGCGCCCTGGCTGCCGCCACGGCGCGCGCTGTCGTCCTGTTTGCGCCCGTCTTCTCTTCGTGACGGATGCGTGCCACCATGGCATGGCCATGCGCGCAGCCCTCACAGCACACTGGTGCATACAGTGCCTAGACTGCTGCTTGCACAACCCGGCCTTACTCAGTGCATGTGTGGTGAATTGTATCAGCGTGCATGGCGCAAGCAGTGCGGGCGTGTGCGACAGAAGCTGACATACGCTTGGTGATGCATACAGCAACTGACGGTTGTGCTCGCATGTTGAACATAGTGGTGAAGGATATGTTGTCTTCTTTCTAGTCCAGTTCTTACTTGTTCAGGCGCCTCTGGTGGCAATAAACGGATGGGGGTGGCTTACAGTGCGTGTGTTGCCATGCCTGTTGTTACAGCACCCATACACTTACCACAACCAATGGTCTGTCTCTCCTGCTCACCGTACGTTGGGCTTACAGTGCTGCAGCATGTAGGGTGATGTGTCAGGCCACCCTTAGGGTCCTACAGCTGAAACGCTCTCAGAAGTACATGAACCTCACGAAGACATGCTTTGCCCCAGGGTACACACTAGTGCAGATGCACGACGTTTCTATTTACGGCTCGATAGGTGCGCAGGCACGCAACAAAGGCATCTAAATTGGGAGGCACAGCAGCGCTATACGATGCTGGATGCATTTGGAGGGCCAGCAAAGACCCAGGCGTCTGAAAACCACAGTCACTATTACGTTTGCACCTCATCTGGCACACATGCAGGACCGTGGACGAGCACTGTCCTAGAAGCTGATGAGCAGGCTCTTTCTGAAAAGCAGGCAACACGAAAAGCAAAGAGAAATTCAACGGTCTTCCGTATCTATAGCATTGCCTTGATGGCAATGCAGAAACTAATGAGAGCAAAACATGCGCTATGGGGGGGCGGCTCCCCTGACAATGGCAGTAAAAAGGCGTACCTGCCCATGCAGCGCACAGGCATAGACCATAACACATACGGACTGTTGTAGGGCCGGCAGAGCGTCACCTGGCCCGTCCTGCAAGGTAGCATTTGCAGGAACTTCCGTTGCAGCAGTTGGCATCAGTGTGTGGCCCATCCCGGCCCCGCCAGAAACCTGGCACCGGGCCGGCCGGCTTGCCAGCACAGTCAAGGCCCCGACTCCCAATTCCACACTCTTGGCATACCTTGGCGGGAGGACGTCGGGGAGCTATTGTGGCAGTGCTAGTGGCGGACGGCGATGCACTCACGCGCAAATTCTGCCAAAGTTCCACAGACGGTGGTGCCATGCTGCATCGACGGTCGCGAGGATGGCCTGCGCACACAAGAATGCCAGCTAGTTGTCATTCAACCCTTCCTGATGCAGATCACCAACGGATGGGGTGTCTCCTCGTAACAGAAGCAGTCGCTTGCAGGTTCTGCTACCCAAGAACAAGGTATAACACTTTTACACGGAACAGCTCTAAGCATTCCCAGCCCGCCCGGAAAGCCTGCATGAGCGCAAGCTACGCAAGCTTGGCACGGCAGCACATTTTGCCTGCGCTTTGCAGCCGGCCCGGGCGGCCCTTATTTGGTAAAACAGCTCCATGTACTGATGATATCCTCGTTCGACTGGTCAGAGGGCGGGCAGCCGCGGGGCAGCTAGCCGCACCTCATATAGCACGATGACCACGCTCAGGCCCATGAGCACGACCATCGCAATGATGATGACAGAGCGCCGGTTAAGGCGTCGCATCAGCCAGTTGCATGCGCCCTGCACAGACGCAACAGGTCGACAGCAGGGCAGTGCGCGCACAGGCGTGCAAGCAGGGCTTTGCTTATCTAGTTTCTAGTACATGGCTGGGTATTCCAAGCATGCAACCCGCTCAACAGCAAACGTGGATCACCACCCATTATATGCAGGTCACATGGTCATCGAAGTCATTATGCAAGGACGCAAGCAACTCCTGTGCAGGTGGCTCTTACAGCTCCATCTTGCAAAGCAGCTTCATATATGTGCATGCCATCGTGTGAAGCAAGCGCAAGCATGAAAACGCCAAGCAGAATGGCAAGTGCTGCCGGTTCTTGCCTTGTTCGGCAGGCAGGCGCCGCCCGGTCCGCAGCAGGCAAAGCAGCCAGCTGCAAAAGCAAGGCCTCTGCGCCAGCCCTCTGCAGCACTCCCTGCCGGCAGCCCACTCCGCACGCCATCAGCGGCCGGCACCTGACCCGCAGCGGTGGAGAGCAGCCCGACGGCGAAGGCCAGGCCGGCGTAGCCGGGCGGCACGCCGCCAAATGACAGGAACACGACCGCCGCGGCGGCCGATGTGAACAGGATCATGGTGGCGCTCGTGGCGGCGGCCACGTCCGGCAGCACGCCCATCTCCAGCATGAGCGGACCCTGGGCATCGGTTTCACAGCAGGGAGTCAGGGTCGGCGTGTACCATAAGGACATCAGTAAGTAAGCAACAACATGAGTGGAAAAATATAACGAACATGACCGGCCTCGCTGCCGCTGCGCGTGCTGCCACGGCTGCCGCTCCACCAGTGGGGTGTCTGTCAGTCCGGCACAGCGGCACCCCAAGCTCATTTGTCTGCAGCATGACACTGCCCGCAAGGCTGCGCAGCCTGACAGACCAGCTAGGGGCTGCTGAAACACAGCGCAGAGCCCCGTCAACATATCCGCATCACAGTGTCACTTGAGCCTCTTGCTAGCTCTTGGATATGGTGGCAGGTGTCGTGCGCGCAGCTGGCACTGCACCGCATGGTCATCTCACACGCAGACCCTGACACCTGCAGGTGGCCAGATGCCGCGCAGCGCCCCATATCAACAAAATTCCTGCCGTGCGCTTACTAGCACGCCCCCCACGATTATAGTTCATGCGTGTGCTTATCCTGTATGGCTCGTGCTCAATAGGGTTAGGTTTAGGGTGCATATGCCGCGCGCCTTGACGACGCCGCCGCCGACGCCAAACGCGCCGGCCACCACGCCGGCCAGCGAGCAGATGGCCGGGTACAGCGCGGTGTTGCGCTCGCTCCAGGCCACATCGCCCTCGGCCCACACATACCCGGCCGCCAGCCGCCTGTGGTAGTCGCGCACCAGGTGCCGGCGTACCTGCGCGTCGGCACGTCTGCGGCCTGGACGTGTACTGCTGGGATTGGCCTGAACATTCACTGCTGGGAGCAAGGCATATGTGCCTGACTCCTGAGAGATCTTCCGATGGCCTGCTAGGCAGCAGTAATGGACACACGCCAGCGGGCCGTTGCTGGCTCATGACCCAGGTTAGACGGGCGAGTGCGTGCACAGCATGTCCGTGAACGCAGCGCGCAACTCTCGCGACCAACAATCCTGACCCTCACTGCCTGTCTAGCACATCCACAGAAAGGCCGCATGCTTCCGCGATGCAGTGTCCCTGTGCAGTGCTAAGGCTGCGCTTCTGGACGCGCACCAGCACAGTGACGAGCAGGACAAGCGGCACGACAGAGCACACCACCGCCCAGTACGCCGCGCTGCCGCACTGCACGCGCTCCTTGAGCAGGTCCGAGACCAGCACGCCTGCACCCGACAGACATGCCTGACCCTCGACGCAGCCTGCAGTGCAAAGGCAGCAAAGCACTCAGCGCACTGATCCACTGCACAAGGGGCGCGCCGCACCGCCGAACAGCACCACGAGCACCGCAAGCTTGCCCAGCGGCACCTGCCGCCGCACGGAAAACTTCTCGCTGGCCACCGCAGCGTCCTCTGCTGCCACGTCGTCCCGGTGCCAGTCCGCTCCTGCGCCCGGCTCGTCCTCGCGAGCCTCATCTTTTGCGCGCGCCTCCCCGCCGCCGTTCAGCGCCTCATGCCCGGCTCCCGCGGTTCCGTACTCGGCACGGTCATCATCCGCATCGCGTACTGCTGCCGACTCGGAGCGCTCCGTGACTGTCCGCAGCACAGAGGGCGACACGCCGTTTGTGGCCACGACCGGCGCCGCGTGCATCGCGCCAGGGTGCGGTGCGGGCCCCGCCTCCAGGGCGCCCTCTAGGGTTTCCTTACCCTGGTGCCCCTCGCCGGAGCTCGCCGGCCTCTCCGGCGCGCCCGACCGCTCAATAGACTGGCGGAAGCTGCTGCTGCGGCCCCGGCTGCCAAACCTTGCAAACTGGCCAGCGGCCTCGGCGCCGTCAGCCGGCGTGAACGAGCCGGCGCTGGTATATGCGAGCGGGCTGCCAGCGAGCCCCGCGTCCTCGGCGGCCTGCGACTCGCTGGTGGCTGCGCCGCGGGCTGGCGTGCTCAGCACCGGCACCGGCGACGTGCTTGTCCTCAATACGCCTGCGAGGCGACATGCGCTGAGCTGCGTTGAACTTGCAAGCACACTGAGCGCGCCTGCAATTGAGCCTGCAGCATGGCTGCGAACGGCAGGTCTGCTGCAAAGCGACCTGTGACATCTGGCAGCCCTGTCGTGTTTATTCTACTGCTAGAAATTTCATACTGTGTGTGGTGCAACAGCAAACAGTGACAGGCACTTTATGAAGACACTGACTTGCATGCTCAACATGTGTACAGGCCAGTAGGACCGTGCTGTGCAATACATTGCGCGCCAGAGCACCCCATGATTACTCCCATGTTGTGTTTATCTGATATGTGCCTTTTCTACACCGTGCACAACAAGAGCCAAGGGCGGGACGCGCCGTGCGCACGGCGCCAGCAAGCCTCAGCATTGCGGAACACACTGGGCCACGCACGCCCACCGCCCTCCCTGATGTGTCACCAGCAAGGGAGGCCCGCACCGTCCGTGGGCATGGGCGCCGGCGGGTCGAAGCTCTCCGCCACGTGCTCCGCGGCGCCCTCCTCCGCCAGCAGGCGCTGGGTCAGGCCGTCCGCGTCGGCGCCGCCCGCGCCGGCGCCGCCCGCCGCCGCCAGCTCGCTCTCGCGGCGCCAGGTGATCGCCGCGCGCACGGCCAGCTTCCACGTCAGCGCGGCCAGCAGCGTGGCCAGCACCGCCGTCGTCAGCCAGTTGGGGGACGCCTGCGCGCACCGCAGGGGCTCGCTGGCCTCGTCGTGGATCACATCGCTGCGACAGACGTGTGCGCAGAACCGGGTCTGTGCAGCTAGCAAGATGAGCAGCACCACGGCCGCTCTGAGGACAGTAGCATGGCAAGGAGGAGGCTGGTTGGCCAATGCTTCCTTGATAATGCTCTGCCAAGCTAAGCTTAACCTGTGCGTTATAGCTCACGCGCAGCTGCACGCATCACCGCTACAACACAGCTAGCCCTCATGCAGCCTGCATGCAGGCAAACGAGCGATGCAGCTAACAGGTGACCTTGATGCGTAAGCGGGAGAGGGTTGTAAGAAGAGAAAACGTGCCATGCCGGCTGCTGCCATTAACACAGCCGTGTCAGGCTAGTTTGTAACAAGCATGCAAGTTGTAGGGTGTCAGGTGAACATATGCAGGGCAACAGAGTTTGGCCCAAGCACAAAAGTGGCTGTAGGGGGCACTTGCCCGGTTCATGTAGCCTCCAACCAGTGCTCCCAGTATTGTGGCAGGCTCCATGACGATGATGAGGTCCCAGTCAATAAGGGGCCGGTCCATAAAGTGATGACGCTTGCCGACGTTGATGACAAAGTTGCTGATAGACCCTCCAACAATCGTTATGTTGGACAGCGCGATGGCAATATTTGTCGGAAACGCTGCGCACCCAGGTCAAGCGCTGGGTCATGTTAGCAGTGCCATGCATGCGTGGACGTTATGTACAAATGCTTCAGGTTCACCGCAAGACAAGCGCAGCAAATAAAACGCTTCTCCCAGTCAACATAATGGCTCGTGAAGCTGCAGCAGGCCGACCAGCATGAACTTTGTACCACATCCTTACTTAACAATGAGGAGCGTGTGGCGGAACAGCTCGCACCCAGCAAGAGAATGAAGACTGGCACCAGGATGCCGCCGCCGCCGAGCCCCCCACCCGCTGCTATGAAGAGACCCACAACAGCGACGCCGAAGCCCGCAAAGTCCCTCCAGCTCAGCGGCCATAGCGGCTTGTGGTCCTCGTCTTTTGTGTTTGACAGCAGCGGCACGTCGCGCAAGACCTGGAAGAGCCTGGAGCTGAACAGTGTCGAGCAGCCGGCCGTATGTGGAACAACTAAGCCATCTTCGTCCTCTACCAGCATGCGTGCTCTGTGCTGGACGCCTTCCTTGGCCTGCATGGCCAAGGGGCTGCTCCGCTGCGGCCGTGCGGCCACATAAGGGCTCGCAAAGCAGGCGCAGGCCACAACTGCAAGGCACCATGCAGTCACCTTCGCTCGGAGGTGCCCCATTCTACGCTATGTACACATGCGGTACAGTCTCCTGCAGGCGCTGGCGCATGCGCTCTCCCATCTTTGTCGAGCCCGTTGCTCATGCACGGCAAGCCGGCACGTGCCGGCTGCACGTGCTAGCCCTTGCTAGACTGTCATTACTGGGGCAAATGTCGATCGAGCTTATGGAGCCTGCAATTGCGCATGCGGTGCTCTTTCATCCTTGGTCATGAGTCCGCAGGGAACAACTCTTCGCCCCAGAAAATAATGCAAAATGCAAACTGCACGTCACAGAGCAGACGCACACATAGAAGGACAGGTACAGTAACGCCCGAGCAGAGCGCGCCCCGACCCATCACACACGCCCTAGTGCGGCGCCGCTGGCGCGCCTACTGCGTCAAGGCCAGGTGCGCGCTTGCCAGCCTGGTCGTCCAGGTCACGCCAGTTGGTCGTCACCGTCTTGGGCTGCGCTCGGGCGGCAGCACAAGTGGGTCGCTCTTGCAAGTACTGGGCTGCAGATCAGCTGGCAGGTGCGGCCACGACCAGGAGAGCGAGTAGGACGCCAGCAGCAAGCAAAGCTCATGCATGCTGCATGCAGACAGGGCTTAGGCGCCCTGGTTTTTGCTTCGACCACATAAAGCAGAGCCAATGAGAGTCAGGCCTACACTGTTGGATACAAATCCCTAAGCCAGAACCGTTCCGTGCAGTGGGGGCATGCACATCACGTGCCGACGCCTGCATGCAGGGCACTCGAGCGCTGTCGAGCCGCGCTCACACTCGCGCATGCCGCGCGGGCACGCAGCCGCGCAGGGCGGGCGCGGGCGCGCGCCTGCGTGAAGAAGTCGAGGCCGGCCTTGCCGTACATGTGCAGGTCGCCGTGGAAGGAGCCGCGCCAGCCGGTGAATGAGAAGAAGGGCAGCGGCACGGGAATCGGCACGTTGATGCCGACCATGCCCACCTGCGGGCGCCGGGCATCACTTCTGCCAAATAAGGTCTGCAAGGCGTGCCGCCCGTCATTCTGACGGGCCAGAACGAGGACGTTGAGTGATTACGTCCTGATTAGAGTATGCTCCAGAGAGCGTACAGACATAGGTTATGCACCAGAGAGCTAGGGTGCATGCGCTTCACAAGTAGTAATATAGCTAGAATGCTTCAGTACGGAAGGAGCAGCTATGCTGATGTTAGTCCAGCCAGCCTCGCGCGCCCGCCGCATGCACGCGCGCAGGCTGCCCGCCCGCGCCGGCTCCACGGCAGCGCTTAGGGGAGCCCACTGCGCACAACCGCATGTACGGCAACGAGGCCAGCTGCTCTGTTATGCGGGTTAATGTGATCCTTACTGCATGAGGCGGTTTTTGCGATGCTCAGAACAGCTGCACGGCTCAACCGGTACGCCCTGGCCCCGCGCACCTGGACCTCGTCCTGGAACTTCCGCGCGGCCGGGCCGGAGCGCGTGAAGAGCGCGGTGCCGTTGCCGTGCTGGCACGCGTTCACGATCTCCAGCGCCACATCCAGGTTCTCCGCCTGCAGCGGTTCCAGGTCAGCTCTGCCTGACCCTGGTTCCTCTCCGCACCCAGTCACGAAGGCGGGCTCTGTGTCGCACCCTTCTTCCCAAGCATTGCTGAGGCACAGGTGCCAGAGTTTGCATGCACTCGGCCGCCATCAGGGCAGCAACACCAGACTGCTGGCCACGCACAAACCTCACAGACGATCAGCCCATCCCACACACACGCTCCAGGAACCAAGCTAAGGCAGGGTTCCAACGCACAAGCGCGGCGCAAAGATGCTGCTGCCCACACCCAGGGTCAGCTCAGGGAGATCAAGTGGGTAGAGCGCGGCCAGGGAGTGTGGACACAAGGGGCATGATTGCCGATCAGGCGCGCACTTCCAAGCAGACGAGCACGGGCGCAAAGATCTCCTCGGTCCACACGTCCATGTCCATGGTCACGTTAGCCAGGATGGTCGGGCCCAGGAAGTTGCCGGCCTCGTGCCCCGGCACGACCGCGCCGCGGCCGTCCAGCGCGCACTCGGCGCCCTGCGGGCATGGCCCCAGACGCGTCAGCGCGCGTGCATGCGCCCTTCGTAACGGTTTTTTAAGGAAGCGCTACCGTTCTGGAGGATACATTATCAGGTGCATACAGCTGGATTAGCATAAACACCGACAGCCAGAGGCTGAGACGCCAACGAGCAGCACCATAACTTGCCTCAGCACAGCGCCGGTCCGGGCTGCCTGCGGCGCAGCAGTGTGCGCGCACGCCAGGCGTGCAAGCAGCCGCAGCATGGAGGGTGCGGGATGGGGCGCGCGCAGGGGCGCGCCTGGTGGATGCCCTCGGTGATGAGCCGCACCGCGCGCTCCTTGGCCTGCGGCGAGATGAGCGGGCCAACGGCGGTGCCGTCGTGCGCGCCGTTGCCCACCTTGAGCGACTTGGCCTTCGCCACCAGCGCCTCCTGGGCCGCGCGCGCAGCGGGCCGAGTCGGCGTGGCGCTGGGGGGAGGCAGGGCAGGGGTTCACAGATGGCGGGGTCGCTGGCTGCTGTGCCTCGCGTTCGTGAGCGGCCGTCCCGCCTGCGAGCGCCCACATGATCCACGCACGCAGAGCAGGCGGGACAGCATGGAGGAGGATATTGGCATTGCGTAATGCAACAGAGGGCGCGCCCGCCACGGCGCCACGCCGCCGACGAACACCGCCGCGCTGATGGCCATGCAGCGCTGCCCCGCGGCGCCGAACGCGGCGCCGGTCAGCGCGGCCACAGTGGCCTCGCGGTGCGCGTCCGGCAGGACCACCGCATGGTTCTTGGCCCCCATGTTGGCCTGCGTGGGTGCCAGTACAGGGTGAGGCCGCGCCAGAGCGCCATGACCATTGGCATGGCGCAGAAATTGGGCATAGGAGAAAGTGGGAGAAATGGATATCAGCAGACCTCTGGTAGAGCAAGTGCGTGAGCCAAGAGGCTGTGCTTGAGGCAGCTGCCCCGGCTAGACAGCATCATTGCGGCATGGGCTGACCTGTGGGCCAGCTTGCCTCAGCACCCCGTCTGCCTCGGCAGCCCTCGCAGACACGGACCACACATGCCGGGCCATGCTCCGCGCGGGCCGCGCTGCTGCAGGAGGTGAGCCCGGGCGCGGGCGCCGTGCGCCGCACGAGCGCGCCTGCACGCGCTTCCCGTTGGCGCAGCCGCGCTCGTAGATATAGCGGCCGGCCTGGTCGGAGCCGACGAAGGACACCGTGCGGATGTCGGGGTGGTCCAGGATGCTGGTCACCGCCGGCCGCGAGCCGTGCACCACATTCAGCACGCCCCTGCGCGCCCAGATCCTCCCATCAGGGCAGAGGCTTAGGACGCAGTCAGCCGCAAGCCGTGCGCCACGTTCAGCATGCCCCTGCGCGCCTACAGCCCTCGGGGCAAGGGCTAAAAAGACGGTGCACCGAACAAGGCTAGGACGACACTATTGATGTTCGTTTGCACCGCACTTGGCTACTGACCAAGTTGCATGTCTGCATCCATAGCTGCGCATCTCACAGCCTGTTAGCGAGGACGCTTCTGCAGGCGGGGCATCCGCCTGTGCAGGCGCATGCGCGCCGGTCCGCGCGGAGCGGACAGCGCACTTTGGCAGCCCGGCCTGCATAGCAAGCTCTGCCAGCATCACGGCCGCCCCCGGGTCCTTCTCGGACGGCTTGAGCACAAAGGTGTTGCCGGCGGTGACGGCGAGCGGGAACATCCACAGCGGGATCATCGCCGGGAAGTTGAACGGGCAGATGCCCGCGCACACCTGCGCCGCCGGCGGCATGCACCTGACGCGCAGGCGATGGCAAACACGCGCTTGCCGCTTCCAGCGCCTCCCACCCTGTGTGTGTTTGCAAGCAGGGCGTCAGCCAGCGCCATGTCATGCTCGCATGAGTGACAAGAGAAATTCTAAGCTTGTAATGCAGGACGGGCGCCGGCGCACCCCGAGCGGCTGGCGGAAGCTGTAGGTGTCCATGTTGCCGGCGACGTGCTCGATGTAGTCGCCGCGCAGGTCGGGCGCGATCCCGCACGCGTACTCCACCACCTCTGCGCGCGCGGGGCAGCACGCGTGCCGCACTTAAAAAAGCCTGCCGGCGCCAGTATGTACAGTTGGACATGGCACTGACACATACAGCAGAGCACGCACATGATCTTGGCACCAGCAGCGGTGCGCCTTATTTGACATGGGGATTGATGTGCTGGCAGGGATGTGCATATATTTGATTCACATTGGGAGAGCAGGAGCCGCAAGCACCGACGGCCGCCTTATCAGCACACTGCAGTTCATACAATGTGAGAGCTAAGGCTGTGACGGACACATTGCAGCTATGAGTGCTGCACAGCACCAAGGGGATAACACACACTGCCCTAACCTTTGGAGTCCAGCAGCCACCCGAGGCGGAAACTCACCCAGGCCGCGAAACACGTCCCCGCGCGCGTCAGGCAGCGTCTTACCCTGCTCCAGAGTTACGCTGGCCGCCAGCTCCCCCTGCCAGGCCCACCGCATGCTGTTTGCACAGCTCAGCAGACCAGCATAAGGCAAGCGCTGAACAGGGCGTGCTTGCAAGGGCAGCGGGGTTTGTCGCACAACGCGCGGGCATAACTTGCCAAGCTTTCGACTCGGGGCAGCAGGATAGCCAAAGAGCCGCACCATGTGTTCACGGATGAGCTGCTGCAGCTTGAACATGACACGCTGCCGCGTCGGCAGCGGCGTGCGCCGCCAGGAGGGGAAGGCATCCTTGGCCGCCTGGACTGCTGCCTGGAACTCTGCGGGGGTTGTCTCGGGGCACCGCGACACGACCTCTTGCGTGGCCTGCGGCGCTCTCAAGACGGCTTTGGTGCTTGTACAGACGCAAGGCAGCCAGTGAGCTACTCAGTACGTAGACGCATGCACGCAACATTACAGCAAGCGCCTGCCGCTCACCGGGTTTGTTACATCTATCCACGTGTCCGTCTGACTCTCTTTGAACTCGCCGTTGATCAGCAAACGCGCTGTGGACTATGGCCCCCGCGCGAACTAGTCAGCGGCGCGGTAACGCTACGGATGTGCAGAGTGACCAACACCTGGGCACTGCAGTGTGCAAGCTCTCACAGGCATAGATGCAAGCGCATGACGCTGTTCTCTAGAGCTCCGCGAGCTTCTGCAGGCAACATCAGAAAAAGCGAGGTTGCGCACCACACCCCGCAGCCTGCCTGCGCATTGGCTGCACGCCTCTGCAGCTGCACGTGATCGTAGCGCGAGCGCTCTGAACATTGTCAAGATGCTTGTCTAAACGCTCCAACCT
>JAABUZ0100007849.1_pt1 | contig 12746 bp, 24 predicted proteins | sample 5562091 | NCBI WGS metagenome assembly JAABUZ01 (sample SAMN12813069, study PRJNA571459) | rock metagenome | isolation source: Antarctica rocks | place: Antarctica: Victoria Land, Linnaeus Terrace sud | collected 2015-12-21 | reverse complement strand
AGATGGTGGCAGGCAAGTTCCCCAGCGTACGAGCAGCCGCACGGGTCTAGCCGCTCGTCTCCAGCGTGCGCCACTCACCCATAACGCGCCCCCAGGCCATGTCCTTCCGTGGCTCCGTCGGCCGTCGAGACTTGTAGGTGAACACCACCGTGCCATCTTCCAGCACACGGCGTGTGCGCGACTTCGGCAGCAGGATGTCAGCAATAGCGGCGGCATAGCCGCTGTAGGCGCGGAACTCGATCGTCACGAGCGGGCGGGCGGTCATGCTGTCACCTCGACCCGCCCTGGTCGCTTCGCTGGCAGCACCTTCCCACACCGCATGCACCGCTCGCTCGCCAGCCGGGATACCTGATGCCCACAAGCACGACACCGCTCCGGCCGTCGGTCTCGGTACTGTTTCCGGAGTGCTGGCGTCAATGGTCCAGCACGATCCAGCACGTAGCCCGTGGTGGTGTAGGGACTTCCGGGCACGGTGCAATGGGCGCGGCGGTGGCCAGGGATCGCGCCATGCCAGTGCAGACGGCAACAGTAGCAACACCAGACCGCATACTGTCCCGAGGTCTCGTACGCGGGGAGTGTTGGCGCGTTGTTTGGGTCTTTGTACATGGCGATCAACCTCCTATTGCAGCGGTCACCGCGGCTGCTATCGCTGCCAGTGATCGCGCCGAACCCTGCCCGACCGTGATCTGCCAGTGCGCTTCTCCGCTCGGCACGGCGGTACCCTCGGCGAGCGATAGCCGCGGCCACTGGTGTGCTTCTGCCCACATCAGCAGCTCGGCCCGCACTTCTGCCCGCTCCCGCTCCGCAGTCCCGCACCGTTGGCACCGCCAGACACCCGGGTCGCTCTCTTCCCACACGTCGCGCTGACAAACACGGCACGGAAGGAGCGGCTTGCCGCGTTCCAGGTAGTCGACTACTCGTTGCTCGCCGGTATCGTCGGTAGGTGCCATTGGCGGCGGTCCTGACGGCTCTGGGAGGATCGTAGACGGCTCCCAGCCCTGCGGGTGGCTGTAGCCACACTGCTGCTCTTCTGTGCCGTCATGGAGGTGCACCAGGCGCACGGGTTCATGGCAGCCGGGCCAGTTGCAGCGAGGACCGGGCATTTCCACGTATACCGCGTTTATCACGTCCGGCGTAGTTTCCACGTATACCGCGTTTATCACGTAGGGCACGGGGGCTGAACTTATGGCGTCTCCAATAGATCCAGTATCTCTATCATCATCATCTTCTTGAGTAGTACTGAGAGGACGCGGAATGGCCTCCTCCTGGATGGCCGGGAACGCTCTTTCCAGGAGGTCAAGGTACCGTGTGCGCATCGTGACCTCCCTACGTGATATACGTGATATACGTGGTATACGCGGTAATGCGATATACCCAGGCTCTGCGCCGAACGTGGTAAACGTGATATACGTGGTAAGTGTCCTCATTCTTCACGGCGCGCCTCTGCGTCACGGTGATGCGTCGCCAGGTAATACCGTTCTGCTGGCCTGCCCTTGCCGCTTGCTGATTGCTCGCGTTCCCGTACGATCGTCTTTGCCTTAATGAGCTGGTCTAGTGCCTCCTGAATCACAGCTGATGGTTTGTTGCCATTGAAGACATCGTTCCGGATGTTCTCCCGTGTCAGTCCTTCCTTGCCTGCTGCTTCCAGTGCCTTGAGGATGGCGTCTGCAACCGGGTTGCCTGTGGCATCGCCCCAGATATAGGCGGCGCTATCTTCGGCGTACTGCCAGAGGGCGAGCGCTGCCAGCAGATGGTCTCTTCGTACGATGGCGGAACAGTCAAGCACGGCATACAAACAGGACAAACGCAGCACGTGTGCCTCTGCCCGCGCTGTGACGTTCCCCAACATCCCTTTACGTCCCTCGGACAGTGCGGGATAGACCAGGGCCCAGAGTTCTGTTGCCTCGGGATCCCGCCTGAGGACTCCCGCCGTACGGGCAAAGTCCAACGCCCGGCCGAGGCGTTCTACGAGTGGCCAGAGGGTGGCATCGGTAAGACACCCGCCTTCTGGCAAGAGCTTGGAGCGTCGGACACAGATCCAGAGGAAGCGATTGGCAAAGCCGTTCGCACCTTCGACGGCGGCCATGCCCTGGCAGAGTTCGTCACGCGTAATATGGCCGATGATCGACACGTGAGGATCGCTCGCCTGTGCGGGTGATCCTTTTGACATAATACGCAGTGGCGCACTGTCCCACGCATTGCGGAGGGCGGGAGATAGCGTGTTGGTCTCCCGGCTGAGTACTTTCAAGGTTGCGACGAATTCGCCTTCCTGCACGAGTAATCGCTTATCAGCTACACCCTCGTCAGTGATGACCGTTTGATACCCGGTGACCTGGCCCTTCTCCTTGATGGGCTCTTGCTTAGTGATGACGTCACGAATGGCCCAGATCAACCCCTCGCCCGAGGCCAGGCCGCTCTTCACGCACCGTTGTAGCCATGAGCCTTCACTGCTTGCGCTGATAGCATCCCGCCCGGCTTCAACCAGGGCGAAGAGGTGGAGGACGTGCGCGGCACTGGTACCTTTGCGTGCCTTCGCCGTTTCGCCCACGAGCGTGACGAACTCATTCAGACCGTGGCGGGATGCTTCCACACGTGCATGTGGTCCACGCCCGGCCGCGTTGCCAAAGGCTACGAGCAACTGGGCAAGAATGGCGATATCATCGGCTTCGGTGTGAGGAGCGATCGCCCGCACGATATCCCCAGCGAGGCCATAGAACGCTTCAGGTGCTGGGGGTGTCGGCCAGGGGCGTTCTTGCTTCTCTTCCGTCTCTGCTGGCAACTGAGCGACAGCATCCCGAACCTGGCCAGCAAGCAACTGTAGTGCCTGTTCGACTTCTTTGAGGTTTACGGAGACTGGCTTCGGCAACATAGCTGCGTGCATCGCCGTATCCCCAGCGAAGCGTAGCCGGTCCTCAGGCAGTGCAAGGAACACACGATCGGTATGGATGGGTACGCCGTTGCTTGCCTGAATCAACGCGGGTAGATCGTCGTCGGGATACTCCGCGTGGATGGCTGCGATGTCCAGGCCCCCGACTCTGACGATGAGCACCGGCTTCCATGTCATCTTTGGCATGTCTATGCCTCCTCGCCGATGAAGCCGACGTACCGCCCGGCGTGGCCGTACGCTGTGACGCCTGTACGCGGCCCAATGTGGCCGGCGGCATTGCGGACGGTCCGCTCGAGATAGTCCATGCCGCCTTTTCCTTTGCGCTCTAGGGCATCGCGCCCGCGGGGGCTGTCGGCGAGCAAGGCGAGTGCTTCTTCTGGTGAGCGGCCCGAGGCAAGGAGCGCACACGCGGCGGCGCTATCCGCTTCACTGGCGCTGGGCTTCCCGTTTACCGGGCCGGTGCTCTCCAGCCATGCGCGTGTCCGTGGCCCGAGGTCGTTTGGATTGACGATGAAACGCGCCGCACGGACGGGTGCTGTGCCGTAGGTTGGCTGCCCATGCACACTGCCAAAGGTCGTATGCAGGTAGTCGCGCACCAAGTCGGTACGGTCATGGATCTCGGGGGGTGTACCAGGCCAACGCTTGCCCGTCAGTGTAAAGAAGCGCCCTTGTGAGTATGCCTCCCGCGGCGCCTTGCGGTGGCCAAACGCCCCGAGGCTGGTGGTGACCAGGATGTGAAGCCCGGTGCCACTGACGGAGTACTCGGTGTAGCTATCGAGTGCCGCCACAAGTGCGGCTACCTCGGAATCCAGCGTGCCATCTGGCGCCAGACACCCATCGAAGTCGAGCCCTGCGTAGGGCGGGAGGAAGTTCCAACCGATGCCAGCAAAGGTACCGCGTGTATAGGCAGCCATGGCACGGTCGAAGGAACTCCATGTCCGTGGGCTGGTGCTGCTCGCCTGATACCCTGCCGGGTTGTAGGGCACCTTGGTCCACTTGCCGACACCAGCAGTGTTGATGCGGTACTCCGGTTGCCAGCACACGAACCGAGGTGTTGCGCGTACCTCAGCGGGAATGGCCTCGACATGAACAGGCACGTATGACGGTGTGCGGTCTTCTGTAGGCGTGCTCACAGCCGGGAGCCAGTACGAATCGCGTCCGCTGCGACGTTGATGGCTTGCATCGTCCGCGTCGCTTGCGTGCGCTCAGCTTCTGGCTTCGTGTCGGGGTGGTTGATGCGTGCCAGGCAGCGGACCGATGCGTCCACGAGTTCAGGTGGTGCTGTGGTCCGAAGGTGAAGCACCGCGTAGGGGTCAGGCGCAGATGGACGGAGCGGCGGTGGGTCGGGATCTCTTCGGTACCTAGGGTACGGAATGACGTCGACGTCTGAAAACCACTCGCATAAGAGGTTGACTACACGACGCGCATAGACCAGGTCGATATGCCACTGCTTGGTAGTGGGACGCCAGGATCGGTACTGCGAGGGTACCGCCTCCTTGAGGACGGCAACGAATTCTGCGTCGTAGCGGAACTGAATGCTAAGATTCCCCAAGACGTCATACTCGGCACGTGCGGCCATTGGCGTTTCCTTTCTGCCGGTGGCAACCGGCTTGAAAGGCTACTTCCATCTGGTATGATGGAGGTAACCGAGAACGCTCCGGAGCGCGGGCAGCAAAACCTTGCTCCGGGGCGTTTTTCTTTTTAACCAGCCAATTCGCTGGCCTTTTCTCGCTGTGCTTGGCGTGCGGCCACGATCCGATCTGCATCAGACTCGAGCCAGATGCGCCGCCCGGTACTCTGGATCCGCATTGCGGGAATCACCCGCCCTTGGTTTTCGAGGTACCGCAGCCCTGCCACGGTCACTCCCAGCCGTCGTGCTAACTCGGTCGGCCCGACGAGCGGCGCGCAGATCGTTGGAGGAGTGCTCACGTGCCGATCCTTTCGCTATGCGTATATGTACTGTCAGTGTACCCAAGTTAGGCAGTATTGTCAACCATGTCAACAGTGGCCGATCAGTCATGCACGGCGATGTCATAGCCTGCGATCTTTTTGCCGAGGTCGTCTTGAACGGTCAGCGTGGCCAGGATGGTGCCCCGGTAGTCGGCGCCCGCGACATTCAAGAGGTACGACGTCAAGGCTACCTTGAGGTCTTTTGGAAGGTCGGGCATGGTGGGTGCACACGGAATGAGCTCGATTTCGCGCATCCGCACGACGCCTAGGGTTATGGCGTGATGAATTGCCTCACCGCGGAAAAAGAGCCGCATACGTTGGCGGATCCCCTCAGCTCCTAGGCGCTCTGTTGAGGGTGCACTCCTGAGGTGTATAAGTTGCCGAGTAACCATTGGCATCCAATATGGGTACAGGGTAGGCCCCCCGCGGCCGTGCCCGGACTGCTCGCCGCGTGTCGGGCGCGGCAACAGTCCCGTTTGCTCCCAGAACCGAAGTGTTCGTTCCGAGACGTCAAGATTCTCCGCACGTAGGGCATCGATCAATTCTGCCCGCGTGATGAGTGGTGGATCCCCCAGGTTGTAGGCATCCCACATTGGCGGCATCCAGTCCCGCCAGGTCTGGCGCTTCGCCTTCTCCGTGGGCGGCGTCTCGGTCATGTTGGCTGGGGATGGGCTAGTTGTCATCGCCAGTTTCCGGCGTTGGTGCGGCGCTGTGGGCTGTGGCGCCTGTGGTGGACGTCAGATCCACCACATCAATCTTGAGTACCTCGGCGATCTTCCGAAGCGTCGCGCCTCGTGGCTTGCCGCCCTTGTTCTCTATGCGCCAGATGGTTGTAGGTGCGACGCCAACCGCTCGCGCAAGCTCTGATTGGTCATAGCCGCGACGGTCCCGCCACGTCTTTAGGTTCTCAGCAAGCCCCATGGTACGCCTCCGTTCGATGCACATCGCTTGCATAACTATACGGAGTTTTACGTTTTTTGTAAAATGGCTTGCGTATCTATTGCATATCTTATGCATAACGGGTATACTGACTGTGTTGGAGGATGGTCCCCTCCAACACAGCGACAGGAGTATAGAGCACATGGCCATCAGAATCGAACGCGACATCACCACCACGTACTTGCAGTCCGCAATGGAGCGGGCCGCTGCCAACCGCAAAGAAGGCCGGATCCCGGTACGTCAGGCCGACGGGACGTACACGGTGGCCTCAGCGACCAGCACGAAGCTCTACACCGTGCGGATCATCAACCTGACTCAGCTGGCCGCAAGCTGCAACTGCGCCCACGGCACGGGCGAGGGGCGGGGTACCTGCTGGCACGTGGTGGCGTCACTCGCTGAGGAGGTCCGGCGCCTGGGCGGCCGGTACACGGTGCGGCCACGGAAGACAGCACCCACCGCGGCGTGGATCGCGACAGGATTCGCTCGGTAGTGAGGGAGGCGGGGCCGGGTGATGGCACCCGGTCCCGCCAGTGCCGACGTTCGGGCGTCGGCAAGAAGGAGTATAGCGGTCATAGGTTATTTCAGCGAGCGAGATGGTGAGGCTGGGGAGAGAGACCCTTCCAGCCTCACCGCGCCGACTTACAGCAGTCGACACCAAGGAGGATACAAGATGCTCAAGACAGTTTGCACGGACACGGACACCCGGCTCGAGGCGGCCTTCCTGTTGCGCGTGGCACGGGCACACCTCGCCAATGGCGTAACGACGTGCCCAGCGGAGGCCGTCGATCTTGCAGGCCAGGTCTGGGGCGCGTCGGCCGCGGCCGAGGTGATGGCCTTGAATGCCATTGCTGATCAAGAGCCGCTGGGACATTCGGCAGCGGACACGGTACGGCACGCGGCCATCGTGATGACTGAGCAGGTCGCGTGATGAAACGGTGGTGGTGTCGGGGGCCGTGATGGTCCGTGGGTGTCGGGCGTGTGGTGTTGAAGATAAGGAGTGGACTACGGTGGGCATCATTGCAGGGCAAGAGACGATGGGAGATGGAACGGTGCGCGTACGACCGGGGCGGCGGCCACCAACATGGCAGGAGTACAGCGGCGACGTCGCATTGTTCGCGCTGGTCGGGCGCGAGGCGTTGAACCGATCGCCGCAGATCACCGCGTGCCACGAAGAGCTTGAGCACGTCATTAAACAGATACGGGACCTTCCTGGCGGCAAGGAGCTTGCCCACCAGGTTGAACTCGCCGCGATGGGACTCTGGATCGACTCGGTCGATCTTGCGGCAACCGTTGCGGCGTCGGCGGCCAGCAAGCTCGATGTAGAAGAGCTGTACGCGGCGGCGGTGTGGAGTCTCCCGTGCGACCCGAACTTGGTCGAGGCCGTGCCCCCGCAGGACCAGTCAAAGAGCCGGGCCGCACAGGCACGCCCGGTGAGGTAGGCGACACGCATGCGCGTACGATGCCCCCAGGGTGCCATGGTGTGACACCCTGGGGGCATCGTGCTGTCTCCGGGGTAGAATCCCCACCGGGAACGATGCGTACGGAGGTGTCGCGTGCTGGTTGCCTTCCAGGCGCTCGGCTTTGCACTCGCGCTGTACGTGTTCGTTGTGTTCATCGCACCGAAAGGCGCGGGCCCAGGAGGATGGACGGGCTACCTTGCAGGCGTGGTGGTCGTGGATGTGTTGTTCGTGTTGTGGTTGATGAGCATGTTCCGGGAGCTTCAGGCATCCTTTGCACGATAGGCCAAATATCGCGCCAGGATGCCCTACACGACGCGATACCGGCACAGTGGTACATTATCTACCCTCGCCGCCAGCATCATGCTTGCGCAGCCCAGAACCGGCGCATGGGCACGTTTCGCCACTCTTCCAGGAGCACCGTGCAGATGGTGCGCACCTCCTCTTGATCTGCATGGACAGAACGGTTAGCAAGGATGTCCTCGAACCGTTCATCCGTCATTGCTTCCTGACATGCGAACCATTCGAGCACCATCTGTTGACGTGCCCACCGAGCGGGGTCGCTGGGAGTAACCCTACCATCGGCGACGAGCTGCTCACGGTGGATCCTGAATCCACGACAGCAGCGCGCGGGTGTGACGTCGTCTCCCATTCCTACCCTCGCCGCCACCATTGCCACCACGGACGCCTGATCGGCGGTGGGAGTGCCAACTGTGCCTCGAGGCCACGGGCCCGCTCTTGCCACATGGCCGCTGCCTGTTCCGCCTGGCTCGCCCTCGCTTCGGCATCGGCCGCCCGCGTGCGTTCCTCCGCCAGCAACGTGAGTGCGTGTCCGACCGTAGCCGACAACTCGCTCATCGTGTCTGACAGCTGCCCGACATTGACCGACAGGTCGTCGGGCACGTGTGCGACAGCTGTCGGGAGCCACACATGAACCTTGCCGTCCTTTCGGTCTACACGGTAGCGCCCCGCAACGATGTGGCGTTGGAGCGTCCGTTCTGTCACCCCGAGGTGGGCCGCTGCCACGGTGGTGGAAAGCCACTGTCCGTCATTGTCGGGCACTGTGTCGGTCATATGTACGCTCCGTACGTCTGTGTCGGTCATATGTCTGGCATGGATGCGCAGTGTAGCACGCATGGCCGTGATGGTTGTAGTATTGACGTTGACGTAAACGTTATACTTAGCAAGAGATGGTGTGGTTGTAGCCCCCACCATCAAGGAGGCCACATGTCCATGACAGCACCAACGCTCTTAACGCTCCGCGAGGTCGCGAGTCGGACGGGTGTCAGTCCCAACACCGTCAGGCGGTGGGCGCAAGCCGGCCTGGTTCCGGGCGCCGTGGTGACACCGGGCGGCATATACAAAGTGCCCGAGGCCAGCGTGGATCAGCTATTACGGCCGGTGCCGGTGACGGGGCAGTGTCAGGAGGACAATAACTGATGGCCCACTCCAACTCGGATAAACGAAAGGACGACAGCACTCATGGCGACACCTAAGGATCCAGCGGCAAACGATGCGAGCAATGCGTACATTCGGCGAATGGCAGGCCGCATCAACGACCAGGGCGAGGCCGTGCCCTCACTCGCCACGCCATTGGACATGAACGCGTGGATGCGCTCGGCGATGGCTGAGCGTGGGATCACCATCGAGCGGTCGACCCGGGGAGGGCTCCTGTAATGGGGAAAGAAAGCGTAGCAGTCGCATCCGATACCGCCACGGTGGTCCGCGCCGCACGGGCTGCCGTGGCAACACTCGAAGCAGAGCAGTCCACCATCGCGGACGGCATCACGAGCGCATCAGGTGATGGTGCACGCTGGCTGACGCTCCGGCGACGTGGTGACGACCTTCCGGTGCTCCTCCAGGCAGCCCGGATCCAGTTGTGCCAGGCGGAGATTGCACAGCTTCAGGCACAACTCCCCGCCGCGAAGGCAGAAGCCACGACTGCGGCTGAACACTCGGAAGCGCTGTGGCAAGCGGCACACGCAGCACGACAGGTAGCCGAGGAGGCCTTCGGGGCGGCCGGGAACCTTGACAGCTACGCACGCGGTCTGCAGATCACACTATCGGAACGGCAACGCCACCTTGCTGAACTGATGGCCACGGCCATGACGCCACCCGGGCCGGTGGTCCGTTCGCGGTGGCAGAGCTAATACGTGCCGCTGGTGCTCGCGCACACCAGACGGCATCACGGCGGCGCGTGGGGCTGGGAGGTCCTCGCTTCTCCCCACGCTCACCGCGCATCAGGAGGAACCGTGATGAGCTTTGATCTTCGCCTCTCCCGACTGGAGCGGATCATCGTACCAACGTCACCCATCGACCAGGAAGCACAGCGGTGGCAGGCGATGGATGATGGCGCATTCCTCAAAGTGTTCAACGAGACAGTGGCACAGTACACGCTCGAACAACTCGCCGAGGTCAGCCCATCGTTGCCCGCTCTGGCAGCTCGCATGCGGACGCTGGCATACGACGTGGAGAGGATGAACTAACGTGTCGCTTGAACTCCGCCTCGCCAAGCTCGAACAGTTCCACAGACCGCAAGCGGCGGTGTTCGTCTTCCTCACGGACGAAGAGGCCCGCACACGCGTCCCGCAACCGGGCGAGTTCCGGTTCACCATTGCTATTGACCAGGCGCAGAGTGACGCCCTGGAGGTGGAAGACGATGCTTCCCGGTAGTACGACGTGCAAGGCGACACGACGCGACGGGTCCCGTTGCATGGGCCCAGCAAACGGTAGCAACGGCAACTGCTGGATCCACGACCCCGCAAACCAGGCAAAGGCGGCGGCGGCACGATCAGCAGGAGGACGCGCACGAGCAAAGACCGTGCGTGCTGAGAAGCTCATGCCTGCCAAGCTGCGCCCGGTGCTCGATACCCTCCTCGAGGCGCTAGAAAAGGTGGAGGATGGCCGACTGACGCCACAGCAGGCTAGCGCGATGGCATCACTTGCGGGTGGCATCATCAAGGTGTACACCAGCGGTACCTTGGAAGAGCGGTTGCAGGCGCTGGAATCGGCGCAGACACCAGGCACCACGGAAGGAAGGTGGGCAGTGTGATGGAACGACGCATCGGCGCACTTGAGCGGTTGGCCGGGAGTGCATTGACAAGCGACCTGGAGATTCGAGAGCAGCAACAACGGATTACCGCACTCCTCGAGGCGGCACCAGGAACAGACGCGATACCCACCCCGGCACAGATCATGAGCACACTCCGCAACGATGAGCCGGTGATTTGTCGGGGGCACGTCATTTGTCGCCGCGGGGATGTGCTCTTCATCAGGATCTACGAAGACGGAGATGCACTCGCGGTCTGACCGTTGTACTGCCCACCATCATCTGTTATGCTAAGCAACCGACCTTGACGTTCGAGGCGGATGCGACGTGGGCAGCCACGCAGGAAGGAATCTACCATGGCGATCATCGTGCACTTCACCCCGACCGGCTTGACCGCCGCGACCTACGCCGAGGGGAACCGTCGCCTCGAAGCGGCTGGTGCGAACGCGCCTGCGGGTCGCCTCCACCACGTCTGCTACGGTGAGGGTAGCGCACTGCGGGTGATGGAGATCTGGGACTCACCCGAGTCGTTCCAGCGGTTCGGCGAGACGCTGATGCCGATCGTGCAGTCGCTGGGGATCGTCCCAGGGCAGCCAGAGGTGCTCCCAGTTCACAACATCGTCGCGGGCTAACTCGCTGCGCACTTCCGGTATCCTGTGGCTGCGGGCGAGAGCCTGGCCATGTGGCGCTGGCGACCGTGGCGAGTTCGTCCAGCGTGCCCGGTAACGGATCGAGATCTACTGCCGGTACATTCCGTTGTCGGTAGTACAGTGGTTGACATAACGAAGTGGGGCACCAGACGTTACCGCCTTGGCGCTGGCCGTGCCGAGTGCTTATAGAGCAGTTCCACCAGCGCCTCGAGTGCCTTCACGGTGTGTTTGTGCACCGTGCCACGCGTATAGCTCAAGCTGAGCGCGGCGGCCTTCATACTGGTGTTGCCAAGATGCCAGATCAGTTGCCGATCCTGCGCATTGAGCTTGTCGACCAGGGCCGCCACCTGCGCGTGCTGGATCCGACGTCGCGGCACCTCAGGCGCTCGCCGTTTGTCAGCGCTCAGTGCCGTGCTTGCGGTCGGATCGCTGATATGGCCCAGGGCACGACGCGTCGTATCGCCACGGCGTTGCAGGCCGTAGACGTCATCATCGTCCACCACTGCCCGATCCTCTGGGAGTGGTGGCAACACGAGGTCCAGCCGGTCAATGCCAGGCGGCAACTCGATATACAGCGTGTACTTCACATAATCTTTGGCTTCATCACGGGCAATGGTGCGTGGATCGGGCGTCAGTTCCTCGACTTCGATGGCTTGTGCAACCAACAGTGACCACCTCCTACGATGCTGGGGCACAGTACGCAGGAATGATTATGTCACGTGGCGGGGTGCCATGGATCGGGCAGGATACGCATGAACGCCACCGCTTTCGCTGTCTGTCTCCACACGCCTTCATTCTTTTGTCACGACCTGCGCGTACTGTTCCCTGAAACGTGCAGAGTGAAGCCCCCTTCCCCGGGCGCCCCCACTCCATCACACGGCGTTTCTTTGCCCGCTTCGTGACACGTGCTGCCCCTGGTGGCACCACACGTGCTATCGGGCTGCTACGGGCAACGTGGCGCGATTCTGGGCCATTGTTGACGCCTCCTCTTGGTACGCTACGATCACCACCAACAGAAGGGAAAAGCAACGATGGTAGGCAAGAAGCGCGGACTCAAGCCAGGGACACCGCAAGCAAAGCATGGCGGGGAAGCAACCAAGGCGAAGTACGGGACCGAGTACTATGCGGAGATCGGCAAGAAGGGTGGCACGGCCGTCAGTAAGACACGTGGTCCAGAGTTTTACCGCGAGATCGGCAAGAAGGGTGGGACCGCCGCCAAAGAAGCCCATGGTCCTGAGTTTTACTCTGAGATCGGCAAGAAGGGTGGGATCGCAACGAGTGCACGCTACGGCAATGAGCACTACGTTCGCATGGGGATGAAGGGTGGCAATGCGAGGAAGCAACGTGACCACGATGCAGCCACGACGGAGAGCCCTGCTCCCGAGCCTCCTCCTGGAGCATCCTAACTGCCCTGGGGGCTGGGCTACCCACCTGAGGTCATCGAAAAACTGATAGCTGAGAAACTGGATTCAGTTGAGAACGCACGCAAACCTGCAACGCTCCACCAAAACGGTGAGATTGGGAACGGTAGGAGTAGCTATTACGGCGTAATAGCTACTCCTGAGCAGCAGGGCAATAGCGCAAAGTACCGCACCGCTCGAATTGCCCGTGACCATCCGGACATTCTGGCAGAGATGGTGGCAGGCAAGTTCCCCAGCGTACGAGCAGCCGCACGGGTCTAGCCGCTCGTCTCCAGCGTGCGCCACTCACCCATAACGCGCCCCCAGGCCATGTCCTTCCGTGGCTCCGTCGGCCGTCGGGACTTGTAGGTGAACACCACCGTGCCATCTTCCAGCACACGGCGTGTGCGCGAC
>JAABUZ0100007847.1_pt1 | contig 12751 bp, 8 predicted proteins | sample 5562091 | NCBI WGS metagenome assembly JAABUZ01 (sample SAMN12813069, study PRJNA571459) | rock metagenome | isolation source: Antarctica rocks | place: Antarctica: Victoria Land, Linnaeus Terrace sud | collected 2015-12-21 | reverse complement strand
TCGGCGTACAGGGAGTCGGCCAGCGCGCGCTCCTCGCTGCCCGGCTTGCCGAGCCCGACGAGCTCGATGTCAAACGGCGCCAGCGCGCGCGGCCATGAGATCCCCTGCTCGTCGGCGTACTGCTCGACGGCGGCGGCGGCGGCGCGGGCGGGACCGAAGCCGTAGGAGCCCATCCAGACCAGCTGGCTCTTGCCGTTCTCGTCCAGGTAGGTGGCTCCGAGCGGCTCGGAGTAGCGGGTGCCGAGCTTGAAGATGTTGCCGATCTCGATCGCGGGCTCGATCCGGATCGCGGCGCCGTTGACCGTGTCACCCGCGAGCACCTCGCGCACGTCAGCGGTCTCAAACACGAAGTCGCGCCCCGGCTCCACTCCACGCAGATGGGCGTCGGGACGGTTGGCGCCGGTCACGTAGGCCCCGGGGGCCACGCCGGCGTCGAGCAGCACGGGCTTCGAGGCCCCCACCGGGCCGATGTATCCGGGCGGTCCGAGCCGGTCAGACACCTCCTCGGCGGTGGCGGGACGAAACGGGCCGACCGCGTTGCGCAGCTTGATCTCGTTGACACGGTGATCGCCGCGAACCATGACCAGCCGCATCTCGCCGCCGTCCCCGAGCACGATCGGAAACGCCTTGAGCAGTGCGCCGGCCGGAACCCCGAGCATGCGGGTGACCGCCTCGATCGTCGTCGCGCCCGGGGTCGGCTCGAGCTTGGGCTCGGGCAGGCCGGGCGGCAGCGAGACGGGCTGGGCGTCGGCGCTGGCCACCTCCAGGTTGGCTGCGTAGCCCGGCGCGAGCGCGACATCGTTCTCCCCCGCGGCGCACGGAGCCATGTACTCGTCAGAGCCGTGGCCGCCCATCATCCCCACGTCGGCCTGCACGCGGTACCACTCCAGCCCGCAGCGGTCGCACATCCGGGCATAGGCGTCGGCGTGGCGCCGGTAGGCGGCCTCCAGCCCCTCGGCGTCGCGGTCGAACGTGTAGGCGTCCTTCATGATGAACTCGCGCGTGCGCAGCACCCCGGCGCGCGGCCGCGGCTCATCGCGCTCCTTGATCTGGAAGTGGTAGAGGATCAGCGGCAGGCCACGGTAGGACTGCACGGCGGCCGCGACGTGGCCGGTGACTATCTCCTCGTGGGTCATGGCCAGGACCATGTCGGCCCCCCGCCGGTCCTGGAGCTTGAACAGCTCGTCGATCGCGTAGCGGCCGGTGCGCCGCCAGGGCTCGGCTGGGTGCATGACGGGCATCAGCATCTCCTGGCCGCCGATCGCGTCCATCTCCTCGCGGACGATCTGCACGATCCGCTGGTGCACGCGCCATCCCGCGGGTAGCCAGGACCACAGCCCGGTGCCGATCTGGCGGATCAGGCCGGCCCGCACCATGAGCTTGTGCGAGATCGCCTCGGCGTCGGCGGGCGGTCGGCGCTCGGTGGGCAGGAAATAGCTCGACATCCGGGTCATGGCGGGGTCAAGCCTACCCACCCGCACCGGTGGGTAGGGCACGGCTATCGTCTGAGTCCACGACCCGGATTGCCCCCAGGAAAAGGAGAGCAGACGATGGCCTATACCGTTCCCGAGCTTCCCTACGGCTACGACGCGCTGGAGCCTCACATCGATGAGGCGACGATGCGCGTGCACCACGACAAGCACCACCAGGCCTATGTGGACAAGGCCAACGCGGCGCTCGAGGGTACCGAGTGGGCCGACAAGCCGGTGCAGGACGTGATCGCCAGCCTCGGATCACTGCCTGCCGACAAGCAGGGCCCGGTGCGCAACAACGCTGGCGGCCACTACAACCATTCGCTGTTCTGGACCTGGATGTCGCCCGAGGGCGGCGGCGAGCCCGACGGTCAGCTGGCCGAGGCGATCAAGGCCGCGTTCGGCTCCTTTGACGAGTTCAAGACCAAGCTCAAGGCCGCGGGCGCCAACCAGTTCGGTTCCGGCTGGGCGTGGCTGGTCCACGACGGCTCCGGCCTGGCGATCGTCTCTACGCCGAACCAGGACAACCCCCTCGCCGATGGCAAGACGCCGCTGCTCGGCGTCGACGTGTGGGAGCACGCCTACTACCTCAAGTACCAGAACAAGCGTCCCGATTACATGGAGGCCTGGTTCAACGTGGTCAACTGGCCGGCTGTCGCCGAGGGCTACGCAAAGGTCCGCTAGATGGGTTGGCGCGGCGGGTCACCGGGGCTTGGCCGCGGCGGGTCACCGGGGCTTGGCCGCGCCGGCTCACATGCACCGCGGGGAAAGCCGGCGAGGTCAGGCGCGCGTGAAGCGCCGGCCGGCCGCCGGCGACTGGGCGTCGTCCAGCGGCGCGGGGGCATCCGGGACCGGATCGGCCCCGTCCGCGGCCGCGGCCTCGAGCGCCGCCAGGCGCTCGGGCGTCATCGCGGTCGCGTCCTCGTTCTCGGCCAACCAGGCGCGCGCCTGCGCCGCCTCGGACTCGTCCCGGACGATCCGCTGGCCGGCTGCGTAGTAGCGGTCGATCTCGGCGAACAGCTCATCGACGAGGTTCTCGGTGGCGACCTTCTTCAGCGGCTCTCCGCGGGAATAGATCATTCCCATGTCCTTGGCCCCGGTAATCCCGAAGTCGGCATGGCGGGCCTCGCCGATGCCGTTGACGGCACACCCGAGCACCGAGACCTCGATCGGGTCCTGGTACTGCTCCAGGCGCTGCTCGATCTCGGCCACGACGGTGTCCATGTCGAACTGCAGGCGCCCACACGTCGGGCAGGCGATCAGGACTGGCCCGCGCTCGCGGAGCTTGAGCGCCTTGAGGATCTCCCAGGCGACCTTGACCTCCTCCTCGGCGTGGAAGGTCGACAGCGAGATCCGGATCGTGTCCCCGATCCCGTCGGCGAGCAGCGTGCCCAGCCCCACGGCGGACTTCAGCGAGCCCGACCACTTGGTCCCCGCCTCGGTCACGCCGAGGTGCAGCGGATAGGGGACTCGCTGCGCGAGCAGCCGGTTGGAGGCGATCGTGTTCGGAACGCTGGTTGACTTCATCGACACCTTGAAGTTGGTGAACTGAAGGCTCTCCATCAGGACCACGAACTCGGTCGCGGCGGTGACGAGCGCCTCGACCGGGTCAGTGAACTCGAGCTCGCGCAGGTGGACGGGCAGCGAGCCCGAGTTGACCCCGATCCGCAGCGGCGTGCCGAGCGCGTTCGCGCGCTCGGCCACGATCGCGACCTTGTCGGGTCCGCCGATGTTGCCCGGGTTCAGCCGCACGCAGTGGGCGCCGGCGTCCAGCGCCTTGAGCGCGAGCGTGTAGTTGAAGTGGATGTCGGCGATGATCGGGATCGGGGATTGGGAGACGATCGTGCGCAGCGCCTCGGCGTCCTTCTCACGCGGCACGGCGACCCGGACGATGTCGGCCCCGGCCTCGGCGACGCGCTGGATCTGGGCCATCGTCGCGGCGAGGTCGGCGGTCTCGGTCTTGGTCATCGTCTGCACGGCGACGGGGGCGCCGCCGCCGACGGGCACGTTGCCGACGTGAATCTGGCGTTCGGAGGGCATTGGCACTGAGTCTAGAGCGGCTCACGGCCCCTCGGAAAGTCACCCGGGCACGGCGGCCGAACGTCCGCGAGCGTGCGCCGCGCGATCGGACCGATCAGGCGCCGGGGCCGGAGCGCCGGTTGCGCAGCGCCTGGGCGCCAAATCCCGCGGCGGCGACCACGAGCACGGCGAGCACGATCAGCACCGGGACGGGCAGGAACGATCCCGAGCCCCCGCCCCCGGTCTTGTTGATCTTGATCGTTGCCAGCAGGGCGCGGTTGATCACGTCCGGGCAGCTGGTGTACTCCTGGCTCTCCTGCGGCATGACCTGCAGCGCGTGGCGCAACTGGGCGACCGTGTAGTGGCCGCTCAGACCCGCGCGATGAAGCAGGCAGTCCTGCAGGACCGGATTGTTGGCGCCCACGGCCGGCGCGGCGGCGATCAGGCCCACCGCACAGGCGGCGGCGGTCGCGATGGCGCGGCGAAGCCTCATGGCGGCGGGAATCTTAGGCGGTGGCGGCCGATCGGCCCCGGCGGCCTAACCGAAACCCAAGCGGCGGTGGTGGCCGATTGGCTCTGGCGGCCGAACCAAACCCAAGCGGATCGGCGCCGCGGGCCGGCAGGCCGAGAACCAAGCCGTCGCCGCCGCCGTTATTGTCCTGCGCTGCCGGTCAGCCCCGGCGCGCCGCGCCACCTCCCGATGACGTTCACGCAACCTCACCAGCCCTCGTCTTGCCCTGGGCGGCCTCGCCGCGTCAGCCTGCTGAGTGGGGCGATGATCGTCGCCGTGCTGCTGGGAGCCTGCGGAGGCAGCTCGGCTGCGCCCAAGCCGGCGGTGCTGCCTCCGGTGCACGCGGATCGCAGCGGTCCGCTGGCCAGCTTCACTCCCGGAAACGGTGAGCTCGGAGCCACGGGCGATCCCGGGGCCAAGCTCGATCTGCTGCGCCGGCTGGGTGTCCGGGACATCCACCTCGGAATCCAGTGGGCCGTCGTCGCCCCCGCGCCGCAGTCACGCCGGCGTCCCGCCTTCAACGCGTCGGATCCATCGGCCTACCCGGCGGCGGGCTGGACGAGCTACGACAAGATCGTGCGCGCCATCGCCGCCCGGGGCATGCAGCTGACCCTGGCGCTGATCGCGCCCGCGCCGCTGTGGGCCACCGGCACCAGCGTCGCCACCCGCGGGCACCCGACCGAACCCCCCTTCTGGCAGCCATCGCCGACCGAGTACGAGCAGTTCGTTCGCGCGGTTGGGACCCGCTACAGCGGCCGCTACACCCCCCCGGGAGCGAGGTCGCCGCTGCCGCGCCTGGACCACTGGTCGGTGTGGAACGAGCCCAACGAAGGCTTTCAGCTCGCGCCCCAGTACGTGCCCCACACGGCCGTCGAGTCCTCGGGCCGTCAGTACCGAGGTCTGCTGGACGCCGCGTGGGCCGCCCTGCACCAGACCGGCCATGGCGGAGATTCGATCCTGATCGGGGAGACCGCGCCGCTCGGGTCCACCTTGGGCGCGCCTGGATTGTTCAACGCGATGGCGCCCCTGCGCTTCCTGCGTGCGCTGTACTGCGTGGACGCGGCGTACAAGCCCCTGCAAGGTAGCGCCGCCGCCCAGCGCGGCTGCCCGACGACCGCGGCCGGCACGGCCGGCTTCGCGGCCGCGCACCCGGCCCTGTTCAAGGCCTCGGGGTTCGCCAACCACCCCTATCCCCAGGGGCTGGCCCCGAACACGGTCAGCCCCCAGGAGCCCGACTACACCGAACTGGCCGCGACCGGGCGACTCGAGTCGACGCTTGACCGCCTCAACGAGATCTACGGATCGCACACCCGCTACTCGATCTACAGCACCGAGTTCGGGTACCAGACCAATCCTCCGGACACGGAGAACGGCGTGGTCAGCCCCCAGACCGCCGCCGCCTGGATCAACTGGGCCGAGTACATCACGTGGCTGGATCCGCGCCAGGCCACGTTCAACCAGTACCTGATCTCCGATCCCTCGGGGGGCGCGTTTGCGACCGGGCTGCTGACCGCCTCCGGGGCGCCCAAGCCGGCCTTCGACGCCTACCGTCTGCCGCTCTTCCTGCCCGCCACGACGACCAGGCGCGGGCATCCGCTCGTAGTGTGGGGCGACGTCCGTCCGGCCTTCTACGCGCAGCGCCAGACCCACCGCGCCCAGCGCGTGCAGATCCAGTTCGCGCGCCATGGCTCCTCGACGTTCCAGACGCTGCGGACGGTCAGGATCGTCAGCTCCCATGGCTTCTTCGAGACCAGCCTGACCTTCCCGCAATCCGGCACGGTGCAACTCGCGTGGCGCTACCCCGACGGGACCCGGATCGCAAGCCGCGCGGTGCTCGTCACGCTTCGGTAGGCTGGCTGGCTGGCCGGCCCGTCCCGTCTGCGCTGCTGGTTGCGCCGCGGCGCCGCAACTCTCACTCTCTGGAGCTGTTATCGAGACCATGCCCTCATTCACGAAGAGACCTTTCACCGCCAGGCGCGCGAGCGCGCTGGCCGCAGGGAGCCTGCTCGCCGCACTCGGCGCGGGCGCCCTGCCTGTCGCCGCTTCGGCCAACTCGTCGCAGGTCGCGATCATCCAGGACGGGACCGCCACCTCCGATCCTGCCGCCGGGCTTGGCCAGCTGCGCGCGCTTGGCGCGACCACGGTCCGCGTGTTTCTGCCCTGGTCGCTGATCGCCCCGGGCTCCTCGTCGTCGAAGAAGCCCAGCTTCAACGCCACCGATCCCGGCGCCTATCCGGCCAGCCACTGGGCCCCGTACGACGCGGCCGTCCGCCAGGCCGCGGCCAACCACATGACGATCGACCTGACCGTCACCGGCGGTGCTCCGGTCTGGGCCGAAGGTCCCGGAATCCCGCGCAGCTCCCGCAACAACGTCGCCTTCGCGTGGAAGCCCAACGCCGCTGAGTACGGTCAGTTCTTCACCGCTGTCGGCAAGCGCTACAGCGGCAGCTACAAGCCCAAGGGCGCCGGCTCACCGCTGCCGCGGGTGAACTTCTGGGCCATCTACAACGAGCCCAACTTCGGCCAGGACCTCGCCCCGCAGGCGGTAAACGGCTCCCGGACGCCGTACGCGCCGATGTCCTTCCGCAACCTGCTCAACGCCGGTTGGCAGGCGCTGCAGAGCACCGGGCACGGCCGCGACACGATCCTGTGGGGCGAGTTCGCCGCTCACGGCAGCAACTTCGGCCGCCCGAGTCACAAGTTCCCTGAGGGGATTCCGGGCAACTACGGCCAGACCAAGCCGGGGCAGTTCATTCGCTACCTGTACTGCCTGGACCCCCGTTACCGGCCCCTGCGCGGCGGAGCCGCTCGGGCGATTGGCTGCCCGACCACCCGCTCGGCGGCCCGCGGCTTTCGCCGCGCCAACCCAGCGCTGTTCAGCGCCAGCGGAGTCTCGGATCATCCGTACGCCACCACGGCCTCCCCGATCAGCGACGGGCGCTCAGATCCGGACTTCGCCACGTTCCCGAACCTGGGCAGGTTCGGCGCCGGCCTGGATCACGCCGCTCGCGTCTACGGAGCGCACCCGCACTTCGCGCTCTACAACACCGAGTACGGCTACATCACCCACCCCCCCAAGGGCCCCGCGTATCCATCAGAGGCCAAGGCCGCCGGCTACATCAACCTGGCCGAGTACATCAGCTACAAGAACCGGCGGATCAAGTCCTACATGCAGTATCTGCTCAAGGACCCACCGCCCAACGCGGGCCCCTATTCCGGCTTCGCCAGTGGGCTGGAGACCTACAGGGGTGTTCACAAGGCGACCTATGACGCCTACCGGATGCCGGTGTACATGCCCAGGACGTCGTTCTCGCGCCGTCAGAGCGTCGAGGTGTGGGGTGCGGCGCGCCCGGCCCCGTTCGCGAGCATCGACGGCTTCACGCCCGCCAAGGTGCTGATCCAGCTCAAGCGTGGCGGCACGTGGACGACGGTCGCCAGCACGGCAACCCACAACGGCGGGTACTTCGACGTCCACGTGAGGTTCCCGGCCAGCGGATCGGTGCGGCTGCAGTGGAGCTACCCCAACGAGTCGCTGCTGCCCGCCGCCGATAAGGGACGGACGATCCACAGCCGGACGTTCTCAATCCGAGTGCATTAGACGGGCCCAAGCGGGAATACTGAAAGGGCGATGGCCTCCGGCTCGCCTGAGTTGATCTCCCGCCTGGAGCAGATCTGTGGTCGCGAGCACGTGCTGACTCATGCGCACGCGCTCGCGACCTACCGATCCGATGGGCTGCTGCACTATCGCCAGACCCCGCTGGCGGCGGTTCTGCCCGGGAGCGCCGAGCAGGTCCAAGCCACCGTGGCCGCCTGCCACGGGGCCGGGGTGCCCTGGGTCGCACGTGGCGCGGGCACCGGCCTCTCGGGCGGCGCGCTGCCAGACGCCGACGGGGTGCTGATCGTTCTCTCGCGCCTGCGGCGGATCCTCGAGGTCGACCTCGACAACGGCGTAGTCGTCGTCGAGCCCGGGGTGACCAACCTCGCGGTCTCGAAGGCGGTCGCGCCGAGCCATTTCTACCCCCCCGATCCCTCCAGCCAGATCGTTTGCTCGATCGGGGGCAACGTGGCCGAGAACTCCGGGGGCGCGCACTGCTTCAAGTACGGCTTCACCACCAACTATGTGATCGGCCTGGAGGTCGTGCTGTCGGACGGCAGCATGGTCACGCTGCGCCGCGACGATCCCGGCTATGACCTGCTCGGCGCGTTCGTCGGCTCGGAGGGCACGCTCGGCGTGACCACCCGCATCTGGCTGCGCGTGATCCCCGCGCCCGAGAGCATCCGCACGATGCTCGCGTTCTTCGCCAGCACCGCGGCTGCCGGGGAGGCGGTGTCGGAGATCGTCGAGGCCGGGCTTGTGCCGGGGGCGATCGAGATGATGGACGCGCTGTCGATCGAGGCCGCTGAGCAGGCGACCGGAGCGGGCTATCGCCTGGACGCCGGGGCCGCGCTGATCGTCGAGCTCGACGGGGCGCAGGAGGAGTGCGCGGCCGGTCTGGAGCGCGTGATCGAGTTCTGCAACGCGGCCGGGGCGATCGATGTCCGCATCGCGCAGGACGCAAGCGAACGCGACCTCTTCTGGCGCACCCGCAAGGCGGCGTTCGCCGCCATGGGCCGGATCGCCCCCGCCTACTACGTCCAGGATGGAGTGATCCCGCGCACCCGCCTGGTCGAGGTGCTCGGCGAGATCGATCGTCTCGCGGCCGAATCCGAGCTCAAGGTGGCCAACGTGTTCCATGCCGGGGACGGCAATCTGCACCCGCTCGTCTGCTACGACTCCGCCCGCGAGGGCGAGGCCCGGCGCGCGGAGGAGCTGGCCGGCAAGATCGTCAGGGCCTGTGTCGACGCCGGCGGCTCGATCACCGGCGAGCACGGTGTCGGCGTCGACAAGCGCGCCTACATGCCGTCGATGTTCAACGATGCCGATCTCGACGCCTTCCAGCGGCTGCGTTGCGCGTTTGATCCGCTTGGCCTGGCCAACCCCGGCAAGGTGATGCCGACCCCCCGCCTGTGCGGCGAGGTGCCCGGCCCCTACCGCGAGCACCCACTCGAGCGGGCCGGCGTGGCGGAGCGCTTCTAGATGCCGGCCCGCGGAAGCTGACCGCTGATGGCGACGATCACCCAAGCCCGGCCCGAGACAGCCGCGGAGGCGGCGCGGATCCTCGGCGCCGCCGACCGGGCCCGCCAGAGCGCGCGCCTGCGCGGCGCGGGCACCAAGCTCGGCTGGGGCCGGCCGATGCCCGACGCCGACCTGGAGCTGTGCACGGCGCGACTGGACACGATCGTCGAGCACAACCGCGGCGATCTCACCGCGGTGCTCGAAGCCGGCGTCCCGTTCGTGAACGCTCAGGCCGTCTTTGCCCAGGCCGAGCAGATGCTGGCCCTGGACCCGCCGCTCGGTGAGCAGTCCGCGGCCACGATCGGTGGCGTGATCGCCACCGCCGACTCGGGGCCGCTGCGCCACCGCTACGGCGCCCCGCGCGATCTGGTGATCGGCATGACCGTCGCCCACGCCGACGGGACGGTGGCCAAGTCGGGCGGCAAGGTGATCAAGAACGTGGCCGGTTATGACCTGGCCAAGCTGCACGCCGGCGCCTTCGGGACCCTCGGCCTGATCCTCTCGGTCAGCGTCCGCCTGCACCCGCTGCATACCGGGCGCACCACCGCGATCGGCACGGCTCGCGATCCCGGCACGCTCACCGCTGCCGCGGTGGCGATGGCGGCGATGCCGCTCGAGTTCGACGCGTTGGACGTCGCCTGGCGCGGGGGTCAGGGCGGGATTCTGATGCGCTGCTCGGGGTCTGAGCACGGCCGCCGCGGCGCCCGGGCCGCGGGCCGCCTGTCCGCGCTCGGCCTGACCGACGTGGACACGCTGACCGACGACGAGCCGCTGTGGGAGCGCCAGCGCGCCGGTCAGCGCAGCCGCGACGGCGCCCTGGTCCGCCTCGCCGCAGCTCCGGCCACGCTGGGCGCCGTGCTGCGGGCCGTCGATGGCGTGGAGGGCACGCTGGTCGGACGAGCGGCCCTCGGGACCAGCTACGTCGAGCTGGCACCCGATCGCGTGGCCGCGCTGCGCGCCGCGCTGCCCCCGCGGACGGTCGCGATCCTGCTCGACGCTCCGGTCGCCGCGCGCTCTGACGCCGACCCGTGGGGCGGCGGGGATGAGCGGGCGGTTGCCCTCATGCGCAGGGTCAAGACGCGTTTTGATCCCGCCGGAACCTGCAACCGCGGACTGTTCGTGGACGGCATCTGATGCCCGCGTTCGACGCCCACCGCACCCCCGAGCAGTCAGTCATCGACGACTGCGTGCACTGCGGCTTCTGCCTGGACGCCTGCCCGACCTACCTGCTGTGGGGCGAGGAGGCCGACTCCCCGCGCGGTCGGATCGTGCTCGTCGGCGAGGGCCTGCGGCCGGACAGCACGATGTCGCAGGAGATGGTCACCCACTTCGACCGCTGCCTGGGCTGCATGGCCTGCGTGACCGCCTGCCCCTCCGGGGTCGCATACGACCGCCTGATCGAGCGCGTACGCCCCCAGGTCGAGCGACACTACGCCCGTCCCCGCGGCGAGCGGGCGATGCGGCGGCTGCTGTATGAATCGCTCCCGCATCCGCGCAGGCTGCGCGCCCTCGCTGTGCTGCTGCCGATCGGCCGGCGGCTCGGCGCCGAGCGCTGGCTGCCCGGCCCGCTGGCGGGGATGACCCGGGTCGCTCCCCGTGCCCCGGTCGCCCGGGCGCTGCGCTCCGTGCTGCCGCAGTTCACGCCCGCAGTGGGAGCGGCCCGCGGCCGCGTCGGCCTGCTGCTCGGCTGCGTGCAGCGGGTCTTCTATTCAGATGTGCACCGGGCAACCATCGCGGTGCTGGCCGCTGAGGGGTTCGATGTCGTCGCCCCCCAGGCCCCGGACTGTTGCGGGGCGCTGGAGATGCACGGGGGGGCCGAGCGCAGCGCGGCGCGGCGTGCTCAGGAGACGATCGATGCCTTTGCCGCCGCCGGGGTCGATCATGTGGTCGTCAACGCGGCCGGTTGCGGCTCGGCGATGAAGGAGTACGGCGATCTGCTCGGCACCGATCAGGCTCGCGGCTTCTCGGCCACCGTCACCGACATCAGCGAGTTGCTGGCCTCCGTGGAGCCTCGCGCGGCGCGTGGTCCGGTGCCGATGCGGGTCGTCTATCACGACGCCTGCCATCTCGCCCACGCCCAGGGGATTCGCGCGCAGCCCCGCGATCTGCTCAGGCAGATCCCCGGCCTCGAGCTCCTGGAGCCCGGAGCCGAGGCCCAGATCTGCTGCGGGTCGGCCGGCATCTACAACCTCGTCCAGCCCGGGACGGCGGCCGAGCTCGGGGCGCGCAAGGCCCGGATCCTGCTCGCCACCGGGGCCGAGGCGATCGCGGCGGGCAACCCTGGCTGCGCTGCCCAGCTGGACCTGCACCTGCGCGAGCTGGGACGGTCGCTGCCGATCCATCATCCGGTCGAGCTGCTGTGGCGCTCGATCCGCGCCGCCGGGACCTGAGCGACGGGAGACGCCCTCCCGGTCGGGGACCTGAGCGACCGGAGACGCCCTCCGGGGTGCGGCGGCTAGCCGTACATCGCGTCGATCTCGCGCTCGTACTTGGCCGCGATCGGCTTTCGCTTGAGCTTGATCGTCGGCGTCAGCTCGTCACCCCCGGGCAGCCAGTCGCCGGGCAGCACGGTGAACCGCTTGATCTGCTCGACCCGGGCCAGACGCTCGTTGGCCCGGTCAACGCCCTCCTGAACGGCCGTGCGGACCGCGTCCTGGCCGGCGAGATCCTCGAAGGCGACCTCGCCGAGGCCGTTCTGGGCCGCCCACTGGGGCGCGAAGTCGGCGTCGAGCACGATCAGCGCCGTGTTGTACGGGCGCATGTCGCCGATGCAGCAGGCCTGGCCGATCAGCGGTGATCCGGACTTCACCGCCGCCTCGATGTTGGCCGGTGACATGTTCTTGCCGGCCGCGTTGATGATCAGCTCCTTCTTGCGATCGACGATCTTCAGAAAACCCTCGTGGTCGATCTCGCCGATGTCGCCGGTGTGCAACCAGCCGTCGGCGTCCAGGCTCTCGGCGGTCTTCTCGGGCTGGTTGCGGTACCCCGCCATCATGAACTCGCCGCGGCAGAGCACCTCCCCGTCGGTGGCGAGCTTGAGCTCCACCCCCGGCGATGCCGGCCCCACGGTGCCGATCTTGACCTGGCCGGGACGGTTGACAGCGCCGAGCCCGCATGTCTCGGACATTCCCCACAGCTCGGCCAGCTCGATCCCGATCGCGTGGAAGAACTCGAGCACATCCACCGGGGTCGGAGCCGCCCCGACGTTGACCGCCCGCGCCTGGTCGAGGCCGAGCATCTCTCGCAGCTTGGAGAACAGGGTGGCGTCGGCCTCGGCCACCCGGCGCTCGAGCTCGCCAGGCACCGGCTCACCGCGCTGGCGCAGCCGCACGCGCTCGATCCCGGCCGCCAGCGCCTCGCGCACGGGTCGGCTCTGCTCCTCGGGCTGGGAGGCCTGCATCGCCTCCAGACCGGCCTTGAGCTTCTCCCAGATCCGGGGGACCGCAAAGAACCAGTTGGGGCGCACCTGGGGCAGGTAGGAGAGCACGTCGCGCGGGTCGGGGGCACAGGTGATCGAGCCCGCGTAGACGATCGGGATGTAGTGGTGGGCGTTGCGCTCGGCGATGTGGGCCGATGGCAGCCAGGAGATCACCCGCGATCCGGTGGGGAAGTCAATGATCGCCTCGACCGACC
>JAABUZ0100007846.1_pt1 | contig 12752 bp, 8 predicted proteins | sample 5562091 | NCBI WGS metagenome assembly JAABUZ01 (sample SAMN12813069, study PRJNA571459) | rock metagenome | isolation source: Antarctica rocks | place: Antarctica: Victoria Land, Linnaeus Terrace sud | collected 2015-12-21 | reverse complement strand
GCTAGCGCGCACGCGTGTCCACGCCGAGGCCGCAACGAACTACCCCTCCCAGTCGGGAGGATCACGAGGAGGACCCTTGAACGGCCGTTCGGTTGAAGGAGCGCGGGGCCGCCCGTCTTGGGAAAAACGCCCTATAGCGTCGGCAAGGTCGTGCCTCGATCATCATCAGGTGCCACTTGCACCCATTTGCGATGATGACAGTTCCAGCATCAGTGCGCCAGCCGGGTCGGCGCCCGACGGCAGGGGGCCAGGTGAGCGAGTCACAGGAGGCAGTGGTAACCGAGCGGCGCCTCGCGCTGGTCGATCCCGTTCCCAATCCTGGGCGCCGCGTGATCGACCGGGCGGCCACCCTCGCAGAGCGGGCCGCGAGGGACGAGAACCATGAGCTGGCCGGCGTGCCGCCGTGGCTCTGCCGTTACTCCCGCGGCCTGCGCGTAGCCGACCTCGCCGTCGGACTGCTGGCGGCCGTGCTGGCCCTGTTCATCCGGTTCGGCGAAGATCCGCACCCGGCCTACCTGATGCTGACGATCTTGTTTCCGCTGGGCTGGGTGCTGTTCGTCGCCGCCAACCGGGCGTACGAGCCGCGGTTCCTCGGCGCCGGCAACGACGAGTACCGCCGGCTCACCCAGGCGACGGCTCGGTTCGGCGGGCTCATCGCCGTCACTGCCTACGCATTGCACAGCCCACTGGCGCGGGGCTACCTGTTCGTCGCCCTGCCCGTGGCCTACCTGCTCGGGCTCGCCGTACGTCGCTGGGCCCGGCACGAGCTCCTCCGACGGCGGCTTGACCGTCGATGCCAGCACCGAGTCCTCGTGGCCGGGACGGAACGCGCTTGTGCCGACCTCATCCGCCAGGTCAGGCAACACCCCGAGGCCGGTTTCGAGATCGTCGCCGCCTGCGTCACGCACCACCAGGGGCACGCGGTCGAGGGCGTTCCCGTCGTCGGCAACTCGTCCGAGCTGCTGCGGGCGCTGCGGCGGACGGGTGCCGACACCGTCGCCGTCGCTGCTGTATCGGACCTTTCCCGGTCGGACCTGCGCCGCCTGGGTTGGTGCCTGGAGGATAGCGGCGTCACCGTGGTCGTGGCTCCGACGATCGCCGATGTCGCCGGCCCGCGCATCCACATCCGCCCGGTTGCCGGTCTGCCCTTGCTGCACGTCGAGCAGCCCGAGTTCCGGGGAGCACGCCGCTGGCTCAAGGCGATGCTCGACCGTGGCCTCGCGACTTTGGCCCTGCTGCTGCTCAGCCCGCTGCTCGTCGCAGTCGCGGTCATCATCCGCCTCACGAGCCACGGTCCGGCCCTGTTCCGGCAGACTCGGGTCGGCGAGCAGGGCAAGCCGTTCACGCTGCTGAAGTTCCGCAGCATGTACTCGGGCGCGGAGGATCAGCTGACCCGGCTGCGGGAGCAGAACTACAACCGCGACGGACTGCTGTTCAAGTTGCCCCAGGACCCGCGGGTCACCCCGGTCGGCCGGTTCCTGCGCCGCTTCTCGATCGACGAGTTGCCGCAGTTGCTCAACGTCCTCGTCGGGCAGATGTCCCTGGTCGGACCCCGGCCGCCGCTGCCGGACGAGGTCAGCCAGTACGGCGGTGACGTTGGCCGCCGGTTGCTCGTCCGCCCCGGGCTGACCGGGCTGTGGCAGGTCAGCGGCCGTTCGGAGCTGACGTGGGAGCAGGCCGTCCGCCTTGACCTCGAGTACGTCGAGAACTGGTCGCTCTCGCTCGACCTCGCCATCTTGTGCCGGACCCTGTCGGCCGTGGTGCGCTCCCACGGGGCGTACTGAGCCGGCCGGCGCCGCGCGGCCGGGGGAAGCCCGCGGTATCCACCCGCCGCCTCGTCACAGCGCTGGCCGTCGTGCTGGCGTTCCTCGTCGCTGCCGGCATTCACGAGTACGACTCGCCCCGCGCCCGCTTCCTGCGGTACTGCCACCACCAGCAGAAGCCCAGCGGGCGCGGTGCTGACAAGCCCGTGACGAACGGCCGCCCGACCGTGGCCGTGCTGGGCGACAGCTACTCCAGCGGCTTCGAGCTGGCGAACCCCGCAGAGGCGTGGCCGACCCGGCTGGGCCGCATCGAGCACTGGCGGGTGTTCGTCGACGGCGTTGCCGGCACGGGGATGACCAACAGCGGGCTGTGCGACCAGCCATACGCCAGCCGGGTGCAACAGGTGCTCTCCTACCGGGCGCAGCGATTGATCATCGAGGTAGGGCTCAACGACACCGGGTCCTCGGCGTCAGCGGTGCAGCAGGCTACTTCCACCGTGCTCGCTCGGCTGTCGGCTGTCCCGCAGGTGGACGTCGTCGGGCCGCCGCCCGCTCCGACCAAGTCGCCGGCGGACCTGCAGCGAACCGATGCGGCCCTGCATATCGCGACCCAGCAGGCGGGCCGTCGCTACGTCGGTGCGCTGGGCTGGCAGCTGCCGTACCTGCCTGACGGCGTGCATCTGACGCCGGTCGGACACCAGCAGTTCGCCGAGCTGGTCGCTCTGGCCATTCAAGGCTGACGGGGCGACCCGGGCCGCCGAACGCGCTCAGCCGCTGCGCAGCCCCGGATGGTGGCGACCGCGCCGCAGCACGACCACCAGCCCGACGCCAAGCCCCAGCGCCGCCGCCCCGCCCACCGCGTCGGCCAGCAGGTGGTTGCCGGTCGCCATGATGATGAACACCGTGCCGATGGGATGCAGCCACACCACGATGCGAACCCACGTGCGGCGAGCAACCAGGGCGACGCACAACGCGGCCCATGCGGCCCAGGCGACGTGCAGCGACGGCATGGCAGCGAACGGGTTCTCCGCCGAGCTCAGCCCGTGCGAGCCGCCGCCGCCGAAGGTCTTCACGGTCGCAACGGTGTCAATGAAGCCGGCTCCTGGCAGCAGGCGCGGGGGAGCGACGGGGTACAGCCAGAAGACGGCCAACCCGATCAGCGACGTCACCAGCAGCACGCTGCGCAGCGGGCGGTACGCCTCGCGATGCCGCAGGGCGAGCCAAACGAGGACGAGACCGGGCGCGACGAAGTGGGCGCCGTCGTAGTAGAGGTTGCCGAGCACCATGCGCAGGTGGTCGCCCGCCCACCAGGTGTTGAGCGCGTGCTCGACGCCCACGTGCAGGTCTGCCTCCAGCCGCCGGAGCTCTCGGGTGCGGGTGAACGCGGCGTCGACGGTGCGCGGGGCGCGGTCTGCAATCAGGCTGTAGACGTAGTAGCCGACGCCGACCAGCAGCAGCTCGACCCAGAGTCGGACGCGCTTGACCGTGCTGACGACGGCAAGTGCCTCGTGGCGCTGCTCGTCGTAGGCATCCCGGAGCGGGCGTGCGGGAGCGCGGGCCAGCAGATCGGCCACAGGCGCTCCTTGCCGGAAGAACGGGACGTACCAGCACAGGATATCCGGAGCCGCTCCTGCGACCGGGCAGGCGGGGCCGGGCGGGTTGCTGCCATCCGGTCAGCGGTGCGTCACCCACCCGGGCGTGCAACACGTTCCGGGTGCACCCGCACCCCAGGCGGGGCTTACCGTGAAGGAGGCCCTTCCAGGCAGACGTTTCGGGGGCGATGCGTGGCCGCGGTACGGGAGAGCGTCGCCCAAGTGGGGCTATCGACCTGCCCTGGCCAGTACCGAATTTCTGAGCATGAAACATTGCCTCGCCTTCCTTCGTCCTCGGCGCGCCGTCCTCGGGGTGACCGCTGTGCTCGCGGCTGTTTCTGTCGCGTGCGGCGCCCCGCCGGTACCAGGGGTGAGCAGCGACTTCAGCGTCAACCGCGCCTCGGACGGCCACGTGCTGCGCTGGAACCCGTGCGCCGCCATCCACTGGCGGCTGGACTCGCGGATCGAGGCGGGAGCGTTCACCCCCGTCAACACAGCGATCAACACGCTGGCGAGTGCCACGGGCATGAGCTTTGTCTACGACGGTGCGGCATCTTACACGCCCCAGATGAACGTGTGGACCCAGCCGAGCCCGCTCGTCGTCTCGTTCGCCCGGCACGACAAGCTGGCACTGGGGTCGAATTATCTCAGCGGCACTGGCCAGATCGGTGAGGGGGGATGGACGGCCGCCGGTACCACGGCAAACATGAAGATCGTCAAGGGCTACGCCGTCATCGACGCCGACCTCTACAACCGCAGCACCCCGAACGTTCGGGCGGCGACGCTGCTGCACGAGCTCGGCCACTCCGTGGGCCTCAACCACGCCGCTTACAACACTGAGGTCATGTACGGGATGTTGGCGGCCGCCAGCCCCACCTACTACTCCGCGGGTGACCTTAGCGGGCTGCGCGCCGTCGGCCGTCCGGCGGGCTGCATCTGACCACTCGAGCGGTGGCCTGCCGACCAGCATCAGATGCCGCTTCAAGCAGCGCCGCAATGATCAACTACTCCTGCTGCGCCCAGTCCGTGGTGAGGCCCTCGGTCTGCTCGCGGTCGCCACCACCGAGGACGCGCTCGATCACGCCGGCGAGGCTCTCGCGGCGGATTGGCTTCCCGATGTAATCGTCCATCCCCGCGGCGAGGCAGCGCTCTCGGTCACCAGTCATCGTATTAGCGGTCATCGCGACGATGGGAATGCGTCTGTCTGCGGCTTCGAGCCGCCGAATTTCTGCAGTGGCCTCATAGCCGTCGAGTTCTGGCATCTGACAGTCCATGAAAACGGCGGCGTAGCCCCCACGCGCGTACATCTCTACCGCCTCACGACCATTGGCGGCGACCTCCACCTGGAAGCCACACTTGTTCAGGAGGCCGACCGCGACGCGTTGATTGATCTGGTTGTCCTCTGCGACGAGCACCAGGCGGGCCGAACCGTCTGCGGCGGCGGCCTTCGTTTCCACAGCCGCGACCACCGTCGCGATGGAAGCCGGAGCTGACCCCGGCGGCTGCGCCAGAGCCCGCACCAACACTTTGCGCAACTCGGCACGGCGGATCGGCTTCGTCACGCATCCAGCGAAGCCGGACGCCTTCCGGGGGGCGTCCTTCTTTCCGGGTGGAGTCAGCAGCATCAACGTAGTGGCGGCAATAACTGGATCGGCTCGCACCCGTTCGCCGATGCTGTCCATGCCTGGCAGGTCGCAGTCCAGCAGGACGAGGTCGAAGGGAGCACCGGCGTTCGTCGCCGCGCGCAGGGTCTCGAGCACGTCGTCGATGTGCTCGACGCTCTCGGAGGCGGCTCCGAAGGTTTGGAGGTGCTGCTTAAGGGCGGTCCGATGCAGGTCGTGGTCCTCGACGACTAGTACCCGCCGGCCCGCAAGATGAGGTCGCGATGCAGGCGGTTCGGGTGCCGGTGCGGCGGTGTCGAAGCGGATCGTGAACGAGAAGGTGCTTCCGCCTCCGTGGCGGTTCTCGGCCCACATCTCGCCCCCCATCAGCTCCGCCAGCTGCCGGGCGATGGCAAGCCCAAGTCCCGTTCCTCCGAAGCGTCGGGTCGTTGACGGGTCTGCCTGTGAGAAGGACTCGAAAACCCGCTCGAGAGTGTCGGCCTGCATGCCGATGCCGGTGTCGCGGACCTCGAAGAGCAAGCCGGACGGTTCGGCCTCGTCACCCTTCCGGGTTGTGACCGCGACGACAACCTTCCCCTCGCGGGTGAACTTGACCGCGTTCCCGACCAAATTGGTCAAGATCTGACGAAGTCGGCCCTGGTCGGCGACGACGAGGTCGGGCACCTCGTCGTCGACCAGAGCGGCGAGCTCGAGGTCCTTGTTGCGCGCGGGAGCGGCGAGCAGGTCGCAGACATCGCCGACGGTCTCACGGACGTCGAACGCGCGCGGGTCGAGCTCGAGCTTGCCCGCCTCGATCTTGGAGAAGTCGAGGATGTCCTCGATAATCGTCAGTAGGGCTTCCGCTGAGGAGCGCACGGTGGTGGCGAAGCCGAGCTGGGCGTCGCTGAGATCGGTGTCGAGCAGGAAGTCCGTCATTCCGATCACCCCGTTCATCGGGGTCCGAATCTCGTGGCTCATGTTGGCCAGGAACTGCGACTTCATCCGCGAGGCGTCGAGTGCCGCATCACGTGCCCTGGCCAGGTCGTCCTCGAAGTGCTTGCGCTCGGAGTTGTCGTGCATGAAGGCATTGAAGGCCCAGCCATCGCGGGTGGCCATCGGAGCGATGGTCAACTCCAACGGGAGCCGGCGTCCATCCCGGTGCACGCCTTCGAGCTCGACCCGCCGTCGTAGCAGCGGGGCCTCGCCGGTGGCCAGAAACCGCTCGAGGCCGGCCCGGTGCGCCTCCCGCTGCTCGGGCGGGATCAGCAGCGTGGCCAGGTCCTGTCCGATCGCCTCGTGCTTGCTCCACCCGAACAGCGCCTGCGCTCGGGGATTCCAGTCGGTCACGCGGCCGCTTCCGTCCATCGCCACGAAGGCCTCGTGCGCCGTGTCGACGATCTGGCGGGCTCTGTCCTCGCTCTCACGCAGTGCCCGTGCCATCTCGTCGAGCTCGACGAAGACCGCCACCTTGGATCGCAGGGTGTCGGGGTCATACGGCTTGAAGAGATAATCAACGGCACCCGTGGAGTAGCCGCGGTGCACCTTGTCGGACCCTTTGTCGATCGCCGTAAGAAAGATGATCGGTATGTGTTTCGTCCGCTCGCGGCGTTTGATGTACTCAGCGGTCTCGAAGCCGTCGATCCCCGGCATCTGAACGTCCAGCAGGATCAATGCGAAGTCTCGCTCCAGCAGGCACTTGAGGGCCTCGGCACCTGACGAGGCGCGCACGAGCGAGCAGTTCAGGGGCGCCAGGATGGCCTCCAGAGCCACCAGGTTCTGGTGCACGTCGTCGACGAGCAAGATATTGGCTCGGGTGTGGGGGCTCACCGCGCAGCACTGCCCGACGCGGCGCAGAGGCCGACCAGCAGCGTGGCGATCTCGGGAAGGGCCACCACGTGGTCCGCGGCGCCGGTGGCCACGGCGGCTGCCGGCATCGTCGACCGCTCGGCGCCGAGCGGGTCCTGGACGATGGTCTGCCCACCCGCCTGTTTGACCGCCTCCATTCCCGCAGCGCCGTCGGTATTGGCACCGGTGAGAACGACCGCCACGGCACGCGAGCCGTAGCTGAGCGCAGCCGACTCGAACAGGACGTCGATCGAGGGTCGGCTGAACTGCACTCGCCCCTCGACGGAGAGCGCGAAGCTGCCAGGTTCGACGAGAAGGTGGTAGTCGGCCGGGGCGATGAACACCCAGCCGGGCACGACCTCATCCTTGTCGTGAACCTCCCGCACCTCCAGCGCGGTGTGCTTGCGCAACAGGGCAGCGAGGTCGACCGAGGTCCCGGAGCTTCGGTGCTGGGCCAACACCACAGCAGCCGGAAGCCCCGCGGGCAGGCCGCCGAGGACCAGCTCGAGTGCCGCGAGCCCGCCCCAGGAGCTGCCGATGACGATGATCTCCACTCCTGGGAGGCGCCGCACCGGCGCCACTCGGGCGCCCGACCCGCGGGCCATCAGCAGGCCTTCCGGTAGAGCCTGTCCTCGTCGACCAGCGGCTCGTAGCAGCCTTCGTGTCGGGTGAAGCCGATGGACTCGTGGGTTCCGAGGCCCAGCAGCCCGAACATCTCGAGGCTCTCGTAGAACAGCTCGTGGACGTGGTCCTGCAGGGTCCTGCCGAAATAGATCATGACGTTGCGGCAGACGATGGCATTGAACTGGTTGAACGAGCTGTCGGAGGCGAGGTTGTGCTGGGCGAAGACGACCTGCTCGGTGAGCGAGGAATCGAAGCGGGCGCTGTCCCCGTCGGCCTTGTAGTACGTCGAGAACTCTTCGGTCCCACCCGCTGCCAGGTAGTTGCGCGTGTACTCGCGCATCCGCTCGAGTGGAAAGACCCCTGCACGCGCCTGCTGGACGACCGACTCGTTGACGTCGGTTGCGTAGATGCGCACCTTGTCGGCCAGGCCCTCCTCGCGCAGGAGGATTGCGAGGGAGAGCGTCTCCTGTCCCGTCGAGCAGCCGGCGTTCCAGATGCGCACGAAGGGATACGTGCGGAGCAGCGGGACCACCTTGCTGCGGAACGAGAGGAAGAAGCTCGGGTCCCGGAACATGGCGGTGACGTTGATGGACAGGTCTGCGAGCAGGCGCTGCAGGCACGAGGGGTCGTGCAGCACCTTCTCCTGGAGGCCAGACAGGGAGGAAAGCCCTTCGGCTTCGGCCCGCCGCCACAGCCGGCGCCGCAGGGACGCTCGGGCGTACCCCCGGAAGTCGAATCCGTAGTGCCGGTAGATGGCTTCGAGCACCAGGTCGGTCTCGATGGCCTCGAGACTGTTCCCGTGCCGTAAGGGCTCGAGGCCGTTCATGTAGATCCGCAGTGGGGGCAGCCGTCAGGCATAGAGCCACACCCGCATCAGTGACAGCAGCTGGTTCATGTCAACAGGCTTGGTGATGTAGTCCGACGCACCGGCTGCGATGCTGCGCTCGCGGTCTCCCTTCATCGCCTTGGCGGTCAGCGAGATGATGGGCAGGTTCGCGCACCCGTCGAGCAGCCGGACGGCCTGGGTGGCCTGGTTGCCGTCCATGCCCGGCATCATCACGTCCATCAGCACCAGGTCGACGCCCGGGTCGCGCTGCAGCATCCCGATCGCCTCCTCGCCGGTCTCGGCGTAAGTGACGACCATGCCGCGGGTCTCCAGCGCGCTGGTGAGCGCGTAGACGTTGCGGACATCGTCGTCGACGATCAGCACCTTCTTCCCCTCGAAGGCGACGTCCGAGCTGTGCAGCTGTTCCAGCATCCGCCGCTGGTCGGTTGGCAACCGCGACTCGGGCCGGTGCAGGAACAACGAGGTCTCCTCGAGCAGTCGCTCGGGCGAGTTCACGTCCTTGACGACGATCGTCTCGGCATAGCGACGCAGTGCCGTCTCCTCCTTGCGGCTCAGGTCCGCGCCGGTATGAATGATCACCGGGAGGTGTCGGAACCGATCGTCGGTCTTGACCCGCTCGAGCAGATCGAAGCCGGTGCCGTCCGGCAGCTTCAGGTCGAGCACCATGCAGTCGAAGGGCTCTCGGTCCAGGGCGGCCACGGCCTCGGCGCTGGAGCCGAAAGCGCTCACCAGAACGTCCTCACCGGCTCCCAGCAACTCGACCAACCCCTGGCGCGCGACGTCGTCGTCCTCGACGATGAGCAGGCTGCGCGCTCCCCGCTCGACGAAGCTGGCGAACGCAGCGGCGGCTTGCAAGAGGTCCTCCCGCGTCACCGGCTGCTCGAAGTGGCCTGTGGCGCCCGCAGCAAGCGCCTCCCTGCGTCGCTCGGCACCGCAGATGACCTGCAGGGGGATGTGGCGGGTGTCCGGGTGCCGCTTGAGGTGGCGCAGCGCGGCCGTGCCGCTGCCGCCGGGCAGGTCGAGGTCGAGCAGGATGCCGTGCGGGAGGTACCGCCGCGCCAGGGCCATCCCGGCGTCTGCGTCCACCGCCCCCAGCGCCTTGAAGCCCTGCTCCCGGGTGGCCTCCAGCGCTGATGCCGCGACCTCCGGGTCGCTGATGACGGTCAGCACGATCCGGTCGCCGGGGAGCAGGTCCCCCCGGTCGTCGCCCAGCACGTCGGGGACGGAGGGCTCGCGGTCCGATCGTCGAGGTGGGGTGGATGAGGAGGCGGCGGCCGCCGAGGCGGCTACCGGCCACTCCGGAGCGGCCGTCCCGCCCACCGGCGCCTGTTCGAGCGCCAACTGAGGAGCTTCGTAGCGCACGGGCAGGTAGAGGGTGAAGACCGTGCCCTCGCCGACCACGCTGCGGATGTGAATCTCGCCGCCGAGGAGCCGCGTGATCTCCCGGCTGATCGACAGGCCTAGTCCAGTCCCCCCGAACTGCCGGCTGGTCGTGCCGTCGGCCTGCTGGAAGGCCTCGAAGATGAGCATCCGCTTGTCCTCGGCGATCCCGATCCCGGTGTCGGTCACCGCGAACGCCACCACCTGGTCGGCGTCGCGCAGCACCTCGGCCTCGAAGCGCATCCCGCTCGGCACCGTGTCGACCAGCATGGAGACTCGACCCTGCGCGGTGAACTTGACGGCGTTGGAGAGCAGGTTCTTGAGTACCTGCTGAAGTCGCTGTTCGTCGGTGATGATGGAGGCAGGCGCGGATGCAGCCATCTCGACGCTGAAGTTCAGGCCCTTCTCCTCGGCCACCGCGCGGAAGCTGCGCTCGATGTAGCCGTTCACGGCTGCCAGCTCGATCCGCGTCGAGTTGACATCCATCTTCCCGGCCTCGACCTTGGACAGGTCGAGGATGTCGTTGATCAGGGACAGCAGGTCGCTGCCCGAGTTGTTGATCGTCGTGGCGAACTCGGTCTGCTTCTCTGTCAGGTTGCCTGTCTCGTTGTTGGCGAGAAGCTTGGACAGGATCAGCAGGCTGTTCAGCGGCGTCCGCAACTCGTGGGACATGTTGGCGAGGAACTCCGACTTGTACTTGGAGCTGACCGACAGCTGCTCGGCCTTCTCCTGCAGGCCTACCCGTGCTGCTTCGATCTCGGCGTTCTTGATCTCGTGTCGCGGTTCTGCCGACCGAGCTGCGTGGCCTTCTCCTCGAGCTCCTCGTTGGTTTGCTGGAGCTCCTCCTGCTGCGTCTGGAGCAGCTCCTCCGACGCCTTGAGCGACTGTGCCTGGGCCTCGAGCTCGGTGTTCGAGCGCTTGAGCTCGTCCTGCTGGGACTGCAGCTCCTCGGACTGGCTCTGCAGCTCCTGGGCCAGCGACTGGGACTGCTGCAGCAGTTGCTCCGTCCGCATGTTCGCGATCATCGTGTTGAGAACGACGCCGATCGTCTCCATGAGCTGGTTCAGGAAGTCGATGTTGACGTCGGAGAACGGGCGGAACGAGGCCAGCTCGATGACCGCGAGGACGCGGTCCTCGAACAGGATGGGAATGACAATGATGTTGACGGGTGACGCCTCGCCGAGTCCTGATCCGATCTTGATGTAGTCCGGCGGAGCCTGCGTGATCAGGATGCTCTGCTTCTCGAGCATCGCCTGGCCGACGATCCCCTCGCCCTCGTGGAAGACGTTGGAGACGCTCTTGCGCTTCTGGTAGCCGTAGCTGGCCAGCAGCTTCAGGGTGGTGCCCGAGCCGTTGTTCGCCTCGCCCATGAAGAACGCGCCTTGCTGCGCTGCCACGACCGGGGTGAGCTCGGACATGATGAGCCTGGAGACGGTCTCGAGGTCGCGCTGGCCCTGCATGAGCCCTGAGATGCGGGCCAGGTTCGTCTTCAGCCAGTCCTGCTCGGCGTTGCGCTGGGTGGTGTCGCGCAGGTTGCCGATCATCTGGTTCAGGTTGTCCTTGAGCTCGGCGACCTCCCCCTGGGCGTCGACGGCAATCGAGCGTGTGAGGTCGCCCTGGGTGACAGCGGTCGACACCTCGGCGATCGCGCGCACCTGCGTGGTGAGGTTTCCGGCGAGCTGGTTGACGTTCTCGGTCAGCCCGCGCCAGGTGCCCGAGACGCCTTCGACCTCCGCCTGGCCGCCCAGCTGGCCCTCCGTCCCCACCTCGCGCGCGACGCGGGTGACCTCCGCGGCAAAGGAGGACAGCTGGTCGACCATGACGTTGATGGTCTGCTTGAGCTCGAGGATCTCGCCCTTGGCGTCGACCATGATCTTCTGGGACAGGTCGCCGTTCGCGACGGCCGTGGCGACCTGAGCAATGTTGCGGACCTGGTCGGTGAGGTTGGTGGCCATGTAGTTGACGGACTCGGTCAGCCCGCGCCAGGTCCCGGAGACGCCCTCGACCTCGGCCTGCACCCCCAGCTTGCCTTCGGTGCCGACCTCGCGGGCCACCCTGGTGACTTCCCGGGCGAACGAGGAGAGCTGGTCGACCATCACGTTGATGGTTTCTTTGAGCTCGAGGATCTCGCCTCGCGCGTCCACGGTGATCTTCTGGGTGAGGTCGCCGTTGGCGACTGCGGTGGTGACCTGGGCGATGTTGCGGACCTGGTCGGTGAGGTTGTCGGCCATCAGGTTGACGTTCTGGGTGAGCCCGCGCCAGGTGCCCGAGATGCCCTCGACTTCAGCCTGGCCGCCCAGCCGCCCCTCGGTGCCGACCTCGCGGGCGACCCTGGTGACCTCCCGGGCGAAGGAGGAGAGCTGGTCGACCATCACGTTGATGGTCTCTTTGAGCTCGAGGATCTCGCCTCGCGCGTCGACCGTGATCTTCTGGGTGAGGTCGCCGTTGGCGACTGCGGTGGTGACCTGGGCGATGTTGCGGACCTGGTCAGTGAGGTTGGTCGCCATCAGGTTGACGTTCTCGGTGAGCCCGCGCCAGGTTCCAGAGACCCCTTCGACGCGGGCCTGGCCGCCGAGCTTGCCTTCGGTGCCGACCTCGCGGGCGACCCGGGTCACCTCACCGGCGAAGGAGGCCAGCTGGTCGACCATCGTGTTGATGGTCTCGGCCAGTGCTGCGACCTCACCCTTGGCCTCGACCGTGATCTTCTGGGACAGGTCGCCGTTGGCGACGGCGGTGGCGACCTGGGCGATGTTGCGGACCTGTGTGGTCAGGTTGCCGGCCATGAAGTTGACCGACTCGGTGAGCCCGCGCCAGGTGCCGGAGACCCCTTCGACGCGGGCCTGGCCGCCGAGCTTGCCTTCGGTGCCGACCTCGCTGGCGACGCGGGTGACCTCTTCGGCGAAGGAGGACAGCTGGTTGACCATCGTGTTGATGGTCTCGGCCAGTGCTGCGACCTCGCCCTTGGCCTCGACGGTGATCTTCTGGGACAGGTCGCCGTTGGCGACGGCTGTGGTGACCTGGGCGATGTTGCGGACCTGGTCGGTGAGGTTGCCGGCCATGGAGTTGACGCTGTCGGTGAGGTCTTTCCAGGTGCCCGACA
>JAABUZ0100007843.1_pt1 | contig 12754 bp, 14 predicted proteins | sample 5562091 | NCBI WGS metagenome assembly JAABUZ01 (sample SAMN12813069, study PRJNA571459) | rock metagenome | isolation source: Antarctica rocks | place: Antarctica: Victoria Land, Linnaeus Terrace sud | collected 2015-12-21 | reverse complement strand
CACCGCCACCGCACGAGAATGACCACTGGAGAGCGGTGTGATGGGAAACTATCACGCACCGTTCGGGAAGAGGACGATGGAAAAGGGCCTGCGCCAACAGGTACCTCGCCAGCGCCCCACTTCACTCTGAGGGGGCCCCGACGCAGCAATGCGTCGGGGCTACCCGACTCATCACCGGGGAGGGCAACCGATCCGCGATCGGCACCCTGGTGGAACGCTCCACCCGGTACGTCATGCTGCTCCACCTGCCGATCGATCACACCGCCGAGGCAGTCCGCGATGCCCTGACCAGGACGGTGCTCACGTTACCGGCGCACCTGCGGCGGTCGTTGACCTGGGACCAGGGTAAAGAGATGTCCCAGCATCGACGGTTCACCATCGACACCGACGTTCCGGTGTATTTCTGCGATCCGCACAGCCCTGGCAACGCGGGTCCAATGAGAACACGAACGGCCTGCTCCGGCAGTATTTCCCGAAGAGCACTGACCTGCGGGTTTACACCCCTGACGACCTCACGGCCGCCGCACTGCAACTCAACAGCAGGCCCCGGAAAACCCTTGACTGGGACACCCCAGCACAACGCCTCGATATGCTCATCAATACCAACAAATAGCTGCAGTGTTGCGACGACAGCTAGAAACCGCCTGAAAGAACTACGCTAAATAATGTGAAACTTTACATGGCTCCGCCCCACCAACCCAAAAGCAGATGGGCAGCCCTGACCCTCTACGCCCTGCTGGCCAACCTGCAGCAGTTCCTTGCGTACTGGATCGGTGTCTGCCCCACCTGCCACTACCACCCGCGAACCTAACAAAGTACTACTAGTCCAATGCTTCAACAAGGAGTATCGTCAAGAGCGGCACTCAGAACATCGTCAGTCGACCGCGGAATCGAGAGGATATAAATGACCGCAAAAGAAGTTTCCGAGGAACGGAAGACGCTCGCCCGGGCGCCAAGCCTCGTCGCCGACGGCGATCGTGTTCGGCGAGAAGCCGACAGCGACCCAACCGACTACAACGTGCAACTAGAAGCGAACGAAATTAATCAGTCTGAGAGCTACAGCGTGAGGTTGGAAAACGCGGAGAGCGCGGAAGAAGGCCTAGAGGGTGCGGAAAGGGCACGGGACGCGTCGCCACCCATGCCTCAGCGGCGGCAGCCGAACTCTTAGACGGCTACACGACGGCCGAGCCCTCTTCCGACGCATCGGCGAGGTCCGGGGGGTCTCCGATCAGACAATTGGCCGCCGCTACGCCCGACTGCGCAAAACTTGGGCGCTCCGGGTCGTAGGGCTCAGCGACCCAAGTGCAGCAAACAAAGCACAATGAGAGCTTCACATACGAGCTACACCTGAAGCGGCCGGTGACATCGCCGACTCACTTGCACGGCGCTCGGGCACCAGCTGGATCGCCGTGTGCTCGGGCGGTAGCGAGATCGTCAGCGTCGCCGACCTTACATTCAACCGGTCAACGCAACACGGCTGGTGAGAAACGGTGATGTAGTCATGGTTGGGCGACCCGGCATGTCAGATGCGATGAAAGAAGATCTGTGGGCACGGTGGCGATCGGGTGAGTCGATCAGCGTCATCTCCCGGCAGCTCGCCAAGCCACCAGGATCGGTGTTCACCGTCCTCAAGCACCACGGCGGCATCGCGCCAGAGCCCAGGAGGGCCCGAGCCGGCCACTTGAGGGTGGCAGAACGAGAAGAGATCACCCGGGGGCTGTGAGCTGACGACTCGTTTCGGTCGATCGCTGCGATGCTGCAGCGGCCGGTCTCCACTGTCAGTCGTGAGGTCAACCGAAACGGCGGCCGGGAGACCTACCGAGCCACGGCCGCACAACAGCGCGCCGTGGAGCAAGGCCCGGCGACCTAAGAACTGTTTGCTGGCAGGGGTTCCGGTCCTGTGGGAGCGGGTGGTGGGGCTCTTGGAGCAGGAGTGGTCACCAGGGTGCGAAGCGCCTGCTGCATGGGCGCCGGGATCGACGAGGCGTCGGGTTCCCAGGAGGAGAACGTTTTCCCGCTCGGAAAACGTCGCCCGGGCCCGGCGGGTGGCCGGCGACCTCCACGGTGAACAGGGTCCGCAGGACTTCCACGGGTTCCCAGCGTTGCGCCCGATTGGTGACCAGCACCTCGGAAGCGGCGTCCGGGATGTGCGGCATCCGCAACCGGCGGAGCAACGCGTGCGGACCACCGCGGGTCCCTGTCGGGAACCCTGGCCACCATGGGCCCGGGGGTGCCGTACGTGATCGGCGCGAAGTGGGCACATCCGGACCGGCCGGCGATCGCCCTGGTCTGTAACTGTTCGCATTAAATGGCGGGTTCTGTTCGCGCTATCTGGCGCACGGCTCGATCGTACGTTCGAGGCTCGAATCCGATTGGTCGCCTCTGACCTGCAGCGATGCGACCCGAAGAGGTAAACCCGCCATATAATCAGAACAGAAGCCGCCATCTAATGCGAACAGAACCCGCCAACTAATTAGACAACACAGTCGAACACCGCTGACACCACGCGGCGGCTGTGGGATAGTTGCATCTCAGAGATGCCCTTCGTGCCGGTCAGATGTGGTCCTAGAGAAACCTCATTCTTCCAGCGCCAAGGGCATTCTCGCTGTCACGACCCACTTCGCGACCCATCCGGATCGGTGAATCCAGGCTAAGCGGCGGGTAGTAGGGCCCAACGAAATGCCGGCCGAAGTGTCCAACGGCGGCGGCCACGAGCGTGGCCGGGGCATCCGGGGAAGCCAGGTCTAGGGAGACGTGCTGGACGTCCCCTCCCGCAGCACGCTGCCGTCGAGCAGCGCTGTAACTTGTCGAATTATATGGCGCACTTTGTTCGAATTATCTGACCTAGTCAGGCGCCGACGACGAGGACTTCGCGGGCGGCTTCGATGGCGTCTGGGGTGATGGTGTCGAGGTTGTTGATGGTCATGATCCGGGCGACTTGGTCACACCGTCGAACACGTGCGGACCAAGGACGGCCATCCGCCGTTCCCGCTCAGAGACCACGCCGTTCTCCTTCGGCTCGCTAGGCCAACTAATTAGAACAAAACCGGCCAACTAATTCGAAAAGTGACAGGCCTGGGAGGGTACCCGCGGCGATTTGATGCAGGTGCTACAGCATGACAGACCCACAGACGCCCGAGCGTCATGAATTTGCTCGATCAGGAAGATGCGTCGTCAAGCATCGGCTCGCGGTCATCATTGACAGCGCCGACAGAACCGCGGGCGATGAACTCGCACTGTATCCGCTTGTTCGTTGGCATCGTTTGCTCACCGCGAATGGCCTTGATAAGCTCGCGGGCGGCGCAAGCGCCGATCTCGTAAACCGGCTGGGCAACCACAGATAGCTGAGGTGACGTCACCTTGCACCATGGAGACTCGTCGAATACCACGATGGATAAGTCTTGTGGCACCCGCAGCCCCAAGGTGTGAACGGCCTGAAGAAGGCCAATCGCCAAAAGAGTATCGGTGCAGAACATGGCCGAAGGGAGCACAGACGTCGTAAACAGGTCGAGAACCTCCTGACACGCATTCTCACTGCTGTACTCCGAACGTCGAACGAGACTGTTAATCACCGGCACGCCCGCACGCCGATGCGCTTCCACATAGCCTGCATACCGTTCCTGAACACAGGACACCGGGACCTCGTCTGAAGCGATGCTAGGAACCACGCCCGCGCCGCGCCCATTTGTCAGATAGCCGGAAGTCAGAAAGCAGATGCGTCGGTGGCCCATGTCCAACAGGCGGGTGATTGCCGCCCGGGTAGCAGTCCTGTTATTCGAGGTCACCGTTGAGAACCGTCTGCCTGGAACGGTTCTGTCGAATAGCACGACCGGTGTACCGCCGTCATTCGCTGAATTGAGGTGCGAGATCCGACCCGCATGTGCTGGTGCGATAAGAATCCCATCCACCCGTTTCTCCAGGAGCATCTCCACGACTTCCTGCTCTGCGCTGATGTCTTCGTCAGTGTTGGCGACGATCACATGGAATCCGCTCTCATGAGCGGCGTCCGTGATTCCGCGGATGGCACTAGCAAAGAATGGATTTTCAATATCCGCTAGAACGACCCCCACTGTGTTGCTGACGCCGGTTGCCACGTTCCGCGCCACCGAGTTCTTTCGGTAACCCAAACGAGCTGCGGCGGCCAGCACGGTAGCTCGGGTTGTCGGCCGGACCGAGCCATAATTTCCCAAGGCACGCGCTGCTGTCGCCCGTCCGACTGAGGCCGTTCTTGCCACGTCGTCGATGGTCGGATCCGGTCTTGACTTGTTCACAAGCACAGACGATATCTTGTGCATGCGGTCCTGTCCCAAGGGTCAGGTGAAGTCGCTCACGTGCTCACGTGGTAAATGGAATCGGTGACCCAATGCCGAAGATGGTGGTGACAGTCGTCCCGGCGCCGGTCACCTTCACTCAGCACGGACATCGACGAACCGGCCGACCACGCTCGGGTCCACCGAGTGGTCGTTACTAGCGGTCCGGACGTACTAGTCCCCGGGCCAACCGAACCCGCAAGCTGGCCGGGGCAGCCACTGCGCAACTGCTCGTGTGTCTGCCGGATCACCCGGGCGGTGCAACAGCCTTGGCTGGGCGACCTTGCCCGCAACGCCGACGCGGAGAACTGCCACCCGACCCGCTCAGCGGTCACCGACGCCGGCATGTCCGGGAACACCGTCCGCAACTCGCGGATCGCCGGAACGAACACATCCACCTTTGACCCACCCAATGGGCGGGCATACCGCGCGGCGGCTCGTATCCAGCCAGCGGCGACTGCACCGTTTTCCGGGCCACGCCCCTGCCGGCGGCCGATCACCTTGATCGACGAACCCTCCGGCCGATGCGGCCCGCTGATCTCTGCCCATCTTTACTCTGATCACTTCCCCACTCTGGCCAATCCGTTCGGCGTCAGGTGATGACTATAGGGTCTGGTCCGCGTCGACACCGTGCTACACGCATCGCCTTCGAAGACGACCACCCATCTCATCGCAACCTCCAACGTTCTTGGCCCATCAGGTGTTGCCGATTTCTCCGAAAAAGCTCGCCGTAGGCCTTGCGCGGCAGGAATGAGACCGGTACCATTTTCGTATTGGGACGATACGAGCCCCATCGTCGGAGTCACGGGCCGCCACCCCGAAAGGCCCTCGTGCACAGCGGTTCCGTGCCGAACGAACGGCGCTACCGCGCAACGTCCGCTGCTTGAATCACTGGCGGCAACGCCAAGGTTTAACCAGCTCGCGGGGGCGTCGATGCGTACCTAACCAGACGGGTGCGAGCGCTATACCGCCTGGAACTCTCCACGATCGCGGGCCACATCCTCGAAGCAGTATCGAGCCGAGGGAACAACATGACAGAAAGCCGCTACGACGTGATCGTCGTCGGCCTTGGTGCAATGGGAGCCAACACAGCCTGGCAGCTGGCCGCGAGAGGGGTTTCGGTACTCGGCATCGAGCGATTCGGCATCGGACACAAATTTGGATCCTCGCACGGGCAGACGCGGCTGTTCCGTACAGCCTGCATGGAGCATCCCGGGTTGTTGCCACTCGCCCATGAATCCCTACGCCTGTGGCGAGAGCTGGAAGCGCACAGCAGTTCTCAGCTACTGGAACTGTGTGGTGGGCTGATGATCGGACCTAGGGACGGGCGCGTGGTCAACGGGACACTCAAGGCCGCACATGCCAACGGTCTCGAGTTGGAGGTACTGACGGCCGCCGAATTGATGCTCCGATACCCGCAACATCAGAATGTCCCTTCTGGACACATTGCAGTCGTTGACCCGGAGGCCGGGGTAGTGCGGCCGGAAGTCGGCGTTGAGGTCGCCTGTCAGGCTGCTCTGGATCTTGGCGCCCAGATCCATTCTGACACTAAGGTTCTAGGCATAGACCTAGTCCCCGATGGTGTCGTCGTTCGGACAGCGACTCGAGATTTCCGAGCATCCCAAGCCGTTGTCACGGCCGGGTCGTGGCTGCAGACGCTGGTACCTGGGCTGCCGCTGGAGCCGCTCCGCACCCCGATGACATGGTTCGCCCCCCGGACGCCTTCAGTCGACTTTGACCTGGCCAGGTTTCCGACGTTCATCCGTGAGTTCGACAACGGCGACAGCTCTTGGGGACACGGAGCAACCTGGGGGCACGATGCCAAAATCGGCCTAGGCGACGGCGGCTCCTCGATGACGGCGACCACCGCGGATGAACTGGACCGTGCAGTCCGCGAGCAGGACTACGCGGAGGTCTCCAACATCGTCAGGACGACGATTCCTGGATTGGATCCGTCGCCAAGCGCGGTCACCATCTGCATCATCACGAACTCACCCGACATGCAATTTCAGTTGGGCCGGCCATATGGTGACCCGCGGCTGGTTATCGGTGGCGGCGACAGCGGTCACGCGTTCAAGCATGCGACCGGCATCGGACAGTACCTCGCACAGGTGACGGTCGGAGAACCACCAACCGTGGATCTGGCCTTCACCGATCCCGATCGATTCCTTTAGATCTCTGCGCAAATTGGTGCGAACGCCACCCGACTTAACTACCAACGACCGTAAGGAAAAGTACATGCGAATCCCATCCAAGAACGTCGGACGACTGACAGCGGGGGCCTGCGCACTGTTACTGGTGCTGGCCGGGTGCAGTAGCTCATCCAGCACGCAAGGCGGTAGTTCGGTGGCCGGCACATCCACCAGTCCGACCGGCTCTTCGAACAGCGTTGGTTCCACGAGTAGCGCTGTGACGGCGGGATCTGGTGCACAGAGCCCCAGTTCGGGTGCCGGCGGCGCGAGCGGCTCCTCCTCTTCCTCCCAGTCGGCCATCGGCGCACCAGTATCCATCGATACCTTGACGCCCGGAACGCTGTGCGTCGGCACCACGACGGATTCGAAGCCCTACGAGTATGTCGACGGCACCACGCTGAAGGGCTTTGACATTGACCTGGTGAACGCGGTAGCCGCAAAATTGAACGTCAAGGTAAATTTCGTCACACAGGACTTCTCGGCGTTGCTCGCCTCCGTCAACAACAAGCAGTTCGACATGGCTGCAGCGTCAATCGGCATCACCAAGAAGCGGCAAGCATTGGTGGACTTCACGGACGGATACTTGGTGGGCTACCTTGGGGTCCTGGCCTTTCCAAACAGCGGCATCTCAGATGTGAAGTCGGTCGCCGGCAAGCGCGTCGCCGTCCTGCAGGGTAGCATTGAAGACACTTATGCTTCGACTTATATCCCTGACGCGCAGATTGTCAGGTTCCCGGATGCTAACAGTGCCTTCTTGGCTTTACAGAATAAAACCGTCGTAGCTTACTTCAATGACTACGTCGTCGTGCAATCGTTCCAAGAAAAGTATCCGAATCTGAAACTCGTGATCCCCTTCAAGATTCCGACCTTGAACCTTCCTGCCGGCTGGGCGGTACACAAGGGGAACACGCAGCTCATCACGGCGTTGAACGGCGCACTGAAGCAGGTTGTCGATGACGGGACCTGGACGAAGCTCTACAAGAAGTGGTTTCCGACAGTTCCTATGACGCCGCTGCCGCCGTACAAGGTGAGTTCGGGCGGGCCGAACTGATGGATTGGCTGACGTCGCTCCTGCAGAACTTCTTTAACTGGAAGCTGATGTGGGAAACGGTTCCGGATCTCCTGGTCTATGGCCTGCGCAACACGTTGATTCTTTCCTTGTCGTCGTGCATCATTGGAGCGATCTTTGGGATGTTGCTGGCCATCATGGGCGTGTCCCAGCGAAGCTGGCTGCGCCTTCCCGCCCGGGTCTACGTCGATATCTTTCGAGGCTTGCCGGCGATCTTGACGATTCTGCTATTGGGTCAGGGTTTCGCCCAGGTCGGTATGCAGATGTTCGGACCAAATCCCTATCCGTTGGCAATCTTTGCTTTGAGTCTGATTGCCGCGGCATATATCGGCGAGATCTTCAGAGCAGGGATACAGAGCATCGAGAAGGGTCAAGGAGAGGCATGTCGCGCACTTGGCATGACATACGGCCAGGCGATGCGGTTGGTCATCGTTCCACAAGGCGTCCGGCGCGTATTGCCAGCGCTGGTCAACCAATTCATCGGCATCATCAAGGACTCCAGCCTCGTGTACTTCCTTGGTCTGTTGACGACGCAGCGCGAGTTGTTCCGAGTCGGCCAGGACGCCACCGTCAACAGCGGCAACCTTTCACCGCTGGTCGCCGCAGGGGCTTTTTACCTGCTGTTGACTGTTCCACTGACACACTTTGTGAACTACATCGACAAGCGGCTGAGGACTGGCCGCAGAATCGAAGAGACTACCAGCGGGCTCGATGAAGTGGATGAATTAGCAACCGTGATTACGTCCACCGGTGTGGTCGAAAAGGAAGGGACCCCATGACTTCGGCGAACCCCGTCGCGGGAGCGACCGGCACTCAGTTTTCCGGCGCGAGCGTGGAGGTCCGCGACATCCACATGAAGTTCGGCTCGTTGCATGTCCTACGCGGTGTCGACCTTATCGTCGACGCGGCGAAAGTCGCCTGTGTCATCGGGCCGTCCGGTTCGGGTAAGTCGACGTTGCTCAGGTGCATCAACCGACTTGAGGAGCCGACCGGCGGAGAGGTCATGATTGGCGGCCAGAACGTCACCACGTCCGATCCGAACGCTCTTCGACAGCGAATCGGTATGGTGTTTCAACACTACAACTTGTTCCCACACCGCACCGTCGTTGACAACGTCTCCCTCGCGCTCCGCAAGGTGCGGAAGATGTCGAGCGCCGATGCCGAGGAAGTTGCGATGGCCCGGTTGGGTGATGTCGGCCTTCTGGATAAGGCGAAAGCGCGTCCCGCGCATCTGTCCGGTGGGCAACAACAGCGGGTGGCGATCGCCCGAGCCTTGGCCATGGAGCCTGAAGTGATGATGTTTGACGAGGTCACCAGCGCCCTTGACCCGGAGCTGGTCAAGGGCGTGTTGGATTTGATGGCAGGCCTTGGGCGGCGCGGAATGACGATGATAGTTGTCACGCACGAAATGGGTTTCGCCAGACGAGTTGCCGACAGAGTTGTCTTCATGGACCAGGGAGTCGTCGTGGAGGAGGGGCCACCGGATAAGATGTTCGACGCGCCGGAGAGCCCACGCTTACGCCGCTTTCTTGCGGAGGTTCTGTAATCGACGCGAAATCACTTCAAGACGAAGCGATACCCAAAGAACGGACTAAATAGCATGACCGATGATGTATTGATCGACAAACGAGTTGTGGTGATCGGTGCAGGAATTATCGGAGCTGCAACTGCCGCGCAACTTGCGGGTAAGACGAAATCGGTAACATTGATCAGCGAAGGTGATGCGACCAGTGGCGCATCCGGACGGTCGCTTTCCTGGCTGAACTCCTTGACCACGGAATCACTGGAATACCATACGCTTCGGATGGAAGGTATCAAGCGGTACCGGTCGTGGAGTAGTTTGCGCGAGTCGGAGCAATACCTTCGCTTCCATGGTGGCATGTACTGGGACGGCGTGGACGGCCGGGAAGTCGAACTGCTGGCCGGCCGAGCGGCCAGGTTTGGCTATCGGATCGAATTACTTTCACCCGACGACGCGGTGCGGGCGGAACCAACCCTCGAGCGCAGATCACTACCGCCGACCGGGGTTCTGTTCTCACCGGACGAAGGTTGGGTTGACCTTCCCCATCTCACCGCAGCATTGCTAGCGGATTTCGCCCACGCCGGCGGGGAGCTCCGGCTCAACTCCGGGCCGGCTCGGGTAGTGCTCAGCGGGGACCGAGTCGCGACCGTCGTCACCGGTAGCGGCGACGAAATTCCCGTGGACGCTGTCGTGCTGGCGGCCGGCGCTGCCGTTCCCGCGATGGTGCGCGATCTGACCGGCTTCGTGATCCCAGATACAACACCAACCGCGGTCCTCATCCGTACCGAGGCGGTCAATCTAGGGTTACGTACCGTAATCAACTCGCCCTTGATCGCAATCCGACCGCACGTCGATGGCGGGCTTGTGCTGGATCACGACTGGGCCTCCCACAGGCTCGTTCAGGCAGCCGACGGGTCCGTGTCAGTCGACGCGCAGACTGTTCAGGCACTGCTGGATGAAGCCTCGGCAGTGCTCGCCGGACGCCCGCGGTTGCTAGCGCGAACTGTCGCGATAGGTCAGAAACCGGTTCCTGCGGACGGTCTTCCGGTAGTCGGTGCACTCGCGGATGTGGCTGGTCTATATGTCGCATTCAGCCACAGCGGAGCCACTTTGGGACTGGTGTTGGGAGAGCTAATCGCCGAAGAGATTCTTACCGCTTCGTCGACGCCGCTGCTTGCAAACTTCCGACCGGCTCGGTTCGATGGGGCGGCGGCGCACTCCAAGGATCATCCCAAGGCGTAGACGTCGCGGCGGGCGCAACGCCAAACAGCCTGCCGAGGACGAAGACTAGGGGGACGACCACCAAAATGTCCCGGGGAGGTCCCGATGTGTCAACCCGGATATCTGTGCTGTCCTAGCGTCGCAGCATGCCCACCACAGAGCAGACCAGTAGTGTCCCGAGAACTGGCCACCAAAGCGTGGTGTGAGAGTGCGTCTGGTGCGCGGCATAACCGTGTCGGTTGCCAAATTATAGTGCACACTTTGCCACGTAATTTGACCGCGCGAGGGGCTGGTCCGTCCGGGCGCTAGCTCTCCGAGTTGAGGTGGTGGTGAGGTGCCGAGCTTGAGGAGCGGTTGGCGGTGCTCAGTCCTCATCTGTATGACGCGGTGCCGTTGAGTGTTACGGCCAGACAGGCGGGGGTTTCGACCCGGACTGCGCGGCGGTGGTTGGCCAGCTACCGGGCGGACGGCGCTGCCGCCCTGGTGCGGTCCGGGCGGGCGGACCGCGGCGGCTGACGGATCCCGGCCGAGCTGGTGGAGCTGATCGTAAGTTTGGCTTTGCGGCGGCCGGCGCCGCAGATCGCCCAGGTGCACCGGAGGGTGGTCGAGGTGGCCGGTCAGCGTGGTCTGCCGGCCCCGTCGTACAACTCGGTGCGACGGGTCATCCACCGCCTGGACCGCGGGCTGCTGGCGTTGGCCCACCACGATCCGGACGTGTATCGGGACGAGTTCGAGTTGGTGCTACGCCGCGAAACGGTTCATCCCAACGATGTGTGGCAGGCCGACCACACCGAGCTCGATGTGCAGGTCGTGGACGAGTCAGGTCGGGCGGTGCGGCCGTGACTGACCGTCATCCTGGACGACCATTCGCGGGCCGTCGCCGGGTACACCGTTTTCCTGGGGAGCCCGACGGCGGTGCAGACCGCCTTGGCGCTCCGGCAGGCGATCTGGCGCAAAGCCGATCCGCGGTGGCCGGTCTGCGGGATCCCGGCGACGCTGTACTCCGATCACGGAGCGTGATTTCACCAGCACCCACATCAGTCAGGTGTGCGCCGACCTGCGGATGCAGCTGATCCACTCCACACCCGGGGTGCCCCGCTTAACTTAACCGGCTAACCCAAGTGGGAGCAGGGGATCTCGACACGCCGTGAGCTCTGGGTTGTTGCCTTGGAGTGAGACATCTGGCATACCTGCATCTCATGACGGAGCAGCGGCGGGCCGAGGGCTTGCGGGCGATTCAGCGGGACGGGCAATGGTGTGGCCTACCCGACCGATTCGGGTTTGTTGGCCAAGGCGATCAAGCGGATCGCGATCACCGGCCGGCGGATCCAGGCCGCCGGTGGCGCGGTCCGCACACAGGGGCGGGACCGGTCCCGGTCGGCCGGGAAACGGGCCCACGGGATCGCGGCGAAGCTGGGCGATGCGCAGGGCCGCGACGAGGCGCAGGCGGTTGTCAAACGGATCACCGGTGAACTCGCCGACCTGGCCGAGACCGCAGCCAAGGATGCGCAGAGGATGCTGCTCAACGCCCGGCGGGCTGACGCCGCGCTCAGGTCAAGGCGCAGAAGTTGGCCGCCACCGGGCTGGCGGACCCGATCGCCGGCCGCCGACGAGGCCGGTTGCACCGGGCGGTGGACGACCTGGCCGAGTTGCTGGATGCGACTAGCAAAATCGCGGCGCAGACCAGGCAGCGGGTGGCCGGGACCACCCCACCCGGCGCGACTCGGCAGGTCAGCCTGCACGACCCGGACGCCCGGCCGATCGCCAAGGGCCGGCTCGGTAAACCGGTGGAGTTCGGCGGGAAAGCGCAGGTCATGGACAACGACGACGGTGTCATCGTGGACCACAACATGGAACCGGGGAACCCCGCCGACGCCCCGCAACTGGCCAAGGCCGTGAAACGGGTCATCGCCCGGACCGGCCGGAAACCCCGCACCGTCACCGCGGACCGCGGCTACGGAGAACAAAACGTCGACGACGACCTCGCAGCCCTGGGCGTGCGGCACGTCGTGATTCCCCGGAAAGGTAAACCCGGCAAGGCCCGGCAGGCAGTGGAACACCGAAGGGCGTTCCAGCGGACAGTGAAGTGGCGCACCGGGTCCGAAGGACGGATCAGCACCCTCAAACGCGGATACGGGTGGGACCGAACCCGGATCGATGGCACCGAAGGAGCAAGGATCTGGACCGGCCACGGCGTCCTGGCCCACAACCTGGTCAAGATCGCCGCATTCACCGCCTGAAAACCCCAAAAACCGGGACCGCAAGCCCCACAACCTCTCCCGACCGCAGACCGCCAACCGCGCCACGGCCAACAACAGACTATTGGTGAGTGGCGGGAGGGAACCTCCCCCTCCCGCTCTCGTAGAACCGTACGGTCGCGGTAGGGACCGCCCTCTCGGGCGGCCCCCCGCACAGATCCCAGCGTGCGGGATTACCGCAC
>JAABUZ0100007842.1_pt1 | contig 12755 bp, 18 predicted proteins | sample 5562091 | NCBI WGS metagenome assembly JAABUZ01 (sample SAMN12813069, study PRJNA571459) | rock metagenome | isolation source: Antarctica rocks | place: Antarctica: Victoria Land, Linnaeus Terrace sud | collected 2015-12-21 | reverse complement strand
GCGCGTGCTCCATGCTGAACACGATCGCGTTGTCGCGCACCAGCACCTTGCCCGTCTCGCTCGTCAGCAGGTTGGGGTCCAGCAGGCGCATGTCGCGGATGGGCACGCCCAGCTTGAACTTCTGCGCGGCGGCGCGCCCCCGTGCAGTCAGCACGTGTGGCACGTAGATGGCTTGCGCGCGCACGGCATGCTCCGATGCTGTAAGAGCGCCGTCTGTTCCACAAAGACTCCACGCCTGCTGCATGCACTCGCGAGCCACGCAGCCTTGTCACCGCGGCGCGGCCCGCTCGTCGGATGCAAGGGAGGGCGCCGCGAGCGGCCGTGTTGGCAGCGCAGTGCCTGCAGTGTTGCAGCAGGCAGGGACTGCTGCGCGCGGCAGCAGGTGCAGTGGCCGCACGCCTGGATGATGCCGCGCTTGTCGGAGACAAACATCGTCTTCACCGCCGCCCGCGTGATGACCAGCCATGTTCCTCGCCTGCCCGCCACGCATAGCATGCTTTGCAAGGAGCTGCACCGCCACAGGAAGTGCACGACTTTTCGCTAGTACCGGCGCCCATGTGCGCCCTGCATTCCACACATCGAGCGACATCAGCGTGGGTAGAGAGGCAGCGCTCCGCCACGGCGTTCACGAGCGGCGCGCCTGGCGCGGCTCTCTCGCGGCAACCCGGCCGCCTTGCCGGCCTTCTTGGAAGACCGAGGGGAGTTCCGGTGGGAGCCCAGCGCCCCGCTGCCGGTCGGCGAGGCCGCGCCGCTCGTCTGCCCGGACTGCGCGAAAAACAGCACTTATAGCTCCAGCAGCCTCGCTCAGGCCCAGCATATCAGCCTCACCAGGGGTGCTCAGACCTGCCGTCGTGCACCAGTTCCAGCGGCAGGAGCGCAGGCGGCCCTGTGAGCCTTGAGGCGCGCCTGCGCGATGGGTGTGCCAAAGGAGGTCTGCGCAGGCTTCCACCAGCCGCGGCCCTCCTCGGCGCGCTCGTCCTCGGTGCTGGACGTGCCCGCCAGCGGCTCGTAGGCGGCCGCCTCAAACACGCCAGAGTCTGAATGATGCATCGCGGCCGTGCTGCGCCCTGGCGGCGTGCGGCATCCACAGGCAGGGCGGTCGCCACCAGGGACAGCGCTATGCTTGCACAAGGCCTTGCACAATGCCCGGCTTCAGCTCTGCTTCGCTGCCATCATCAACCGATGTCTCGCTTTTCAAGTGGTCCGAGGAAACCTGCATGTTGCATGACTTGCCAGTAGTGTGAACGTCCCCTGCGTTGTAGCTTTACAACCATCAGCATCTCGCCTTGGTACCTTACAGGAACAAAGACCAGCACTGTGCTCACCAAGCATAGCGCTACCTCCTACATACTCTCACCTGCAGACCTTGTCAGCGACAGAGCATGATCATGACACACCTAGTAAACAGCAAATGAAATGCACCTGCAGTCACAGACCTCCCCTACGATGTCACAGGTCTCGCGATGCACATCCTACCTACACCCTAGCTATTCCCCTGCTACCTGCCAGGCTCATGTCGGCGACGCAAAAGCAAGCGTCGCGTTCACGCCCGGGCCGCCCACAGCCGGTGGCAGCCTGGCGCACCCACAGAATGCCGTCACAGTAGTCCCGCCATTACGTACTTCTTGCTGACTCAATACATGAGTTGTTGAAAATCTTGCGCAGACCGTGCCACCTCGGGCACGCGCGTGTCGCTTTGCAGCAGCTCTGCGCATACATGCGTGTGGTACTTTGCATGTCGCATGCTGCTGAGCTGCATGCACACTGTGCTAGCCAGGCCCGGGAAAACCACAAGCGCGAAGCTGCAGGGCCCTTCGCATCAAGACATGGAAAAAGGACGCATGGAAGCCAAGTGCGCGCAGACAGCACAGCAGCGGGCAAGCCACGACGCCGCCGACCTTGCTGTCCCTGCAGGGCGCATAAGGAGGCACCCCACGCAGACATGGGCGAACGCCGCTTGCAAGCAAGAACGGTGGCAGGCTTTCTGCCACCGGGCCGCGGCGGCGGTGCGAGTGGCCGGGCGCACCACTCGGGCCGGTTGATGAGCAGCCAGTTGTGGTAGTAGAGGATGATGGAGATGGGCTGCCCGATGATGCAGAAGCTGATCCAGAAGATGAAGTTGCCGATCTGGTCGCTGCGCACCTTGCGCTTCAGGTACTCGGTCAGGTACAGCATCGGCACCTGCGCCGCGGGCCGCGGTAGGGTAAGGGCGCGCAGGCAGCGGCGCCAGCCTTGGCAGCGCCACCACCAGCAGCGGCACCTGTTGCAGCGCTCACCGGCGCCGCGCGTGAGCCCCGAGCGTGCGTGAATACCCCAGACGCGTCTGTTATGCGCAGGCACACAGAGCAGCAGCGTCGCTGCTCCTGCACAGCACCGCCTGAAAGCACCCGTGCGCACAAGCCAGCGCGCCGTGCCACTTGAACTATGCAGTGACAGGTTTGCCGCGCCTGCGCATGCCTATAGCTGCCCAGCAGCAACCTTGCATGCGAGGCAAACCTAGCGTGCTCCACATGCACACGAAACGCTGCACCGCACATTCATGAGCGGAAATCTTCTGGAAAAGCACCACCATAGCAGGCACGCTCGCGCCCGTAGGCATGCGCGGCGGCGGCGCGGGCGGCGCCGCGCCTGCGACATGACGCCCACGAACGCCCAACAGCGGACCATGTGCAGCGGCAGGCCGATCAGCAGCTCGTGGAAGACGGCAGAGACGGCGAACACGAGCGTGCCGGCCCACATGCGCGGCACGCCCGCGCTGAGCGCGGGGAAGTAGACATGCCGCAGCATCCACTTGTGCACCGGCATGTTCCAGCGCTTCCAGTACGTGCCTGCGCGGCGACCCCAGATTGAGCATACACCCTAAACCTACCCTGCCGCAGGGCCAGGGCTGCCGGCTTGCGTCTGTGAGCTAGGAAGCCATGCAGCTGCCGACGTTTCCTGCATGGCTCCCTGGCTTACAAACTACACCAGGTGCGGCTGCTGTGCCTTTTGCTGCGGCACTGCCATTGCACAGTCTCAGCTGCAGGGTGCACGAACGCGGGGTGCAAGGGGTGAGGCGCTGGGCGCGCCTGTCGTGTCGCTATTCCACCAGTCCTGCGCCCTCGCAGCATGCACAGGTCAGAGCCGAGCACAGCTCCAATCGGCGCCGCATAGGCGGCTCCTTCAGCGCAGCTTGCAAGTCAGCGCTGTGGGGCGCGCGCCTTGTAGAACTCGCGGTCGCCAAAGCCCGTGATCTCTGCCACGATGTTCAGCCTGCGCGCGCGCGTCAGCGGCGCAGCTCAGCGCGCGCCCACTTTCGGTATGCACCGGCGTGCATACACAGCGCGCTCGCACCTCCTGAATACCCAGGCTCATGAGCACCCCGGCGGCAGCGCCGTGCGCGCCGCGCCCGGCACCGCGCGGGTGCAGAGGCCGGGCCCCTCCACAAGTCGAACAGCGCGTGGAAGGTGAGCAGCCAGCCGTGGATAGGGTTAGGGTAGGGCGGCTGGGGCGCACCAGAGGTGGAACAGCGCGTAGAAGATGAGCAGCCAGCCGTAGAGCGTGGGCAGGCTGAGCTTGAGCACGCGCTCGAACATGCGCGGCCAGTTCAGCTGCCGCAGCGGGTGCAGGCTGTTGGCGATGGTCGGCTGCAGGTACTGCTCGGTGATCATGAGCGCCACGCCGGCCACCACCACCAGCCGCACGCCGTACCTGCGCCGCGCCGCCTGCCCCGCTTCAGACCCCCCCGCTTCGCCTCTCACCCCTCCGCACGCTGCCAGCTGCTGGCGAACCATCCAGGCGGGCTTGAGCAGAGCGCGCGCTCGGCGGTGGAGCGTAAAAAACCATGCCGCAGCCGCGGGGGCGCATGGAGCATAAATACAGGTATATGCTTAGGGTCAGCACAGGCACTGCACGGGCTCGGCACGGCGCGCACAGCAAGAGTCAGCGGCCGCATGGCGGATGGAGTGCGGGCACTGACTAGGTTTATGGTCAGGACAGGGACAGCCCGGGCTCGGCAGGGCGCGCACAGGAAGAGCCAGCGGCCGCGGAAGCGCGTGGAGCGCGGGTAGGACGTCTGGTAGATCAGCGTCGGCACCACCAGGAAGTATGCCAGGTTGCCGGGCGTTAGGTTGGCCGGGTACGCCACCACGCCGCCGCTGCCGGACGTCGCCTCGTCGGCGTCCGCGTCGGGCGCGCGCCGCTCGTGCTGCCGCTGGTCCGCCGCGCGCCTCCGGCTCCTGTGGGGCGCGCGGCAGGGTCGGAATCGGTCGGCCGGGTCAACAGTTCAACAGAGGAGCCCATGCATGCGCTCCCACAACACTCCTCACTCTGCATCCGCCGCGGAGTCAGGTGAGACAGGGCGGCGGCTGCAGCTACCACCCGGCGCCTTGCGCTGCGCACAGCTACGTCTACTCGCGCCCGAGGCACTTGTTGGGTAAGCACAGGGCAGGCGCCCTGTCCCGCGCGGGGCGCGCGCTGCAGGCCAGAGTTGCAGTGCGCGAATGAGCACAGGCGAGGCGCCCTGCCCAGCCCGGGGCGCGCGCCGCAGGTCGTAGTTGCAGTGCGCGAAGGAGACCAGCTTCATCCAGAGCACGACGGTAAAGATGGTGACCACGAAGCCCGGCACGGCCTCCGCGCGCGTCAGCTCCACCACCGCGCAGGGCACGGCCAGGGTCAGGGTCAGGTTGGCCGCATTCAGCGCGAGCAGCAGCGCCTCCGTCTGGCGGCCCATGCGCGCGGCCAAGCGCAGCGCGTCGCTTGGGCGCACATCCTTCTTCTTCTTTGCCATGGACGCCTGCGTGCGCAAGGCCGGGGGCGTTATTTGTTGTTACCATGGCGCAGCCTGTGAAGGCACGGCCCGCTGCTCTGTTGCTGTCCAGCAGACTGGGGCGTGGTCTGGCAAGCGTGCAGGGCGATGCCCTGGGCGCCCACAGCCCAGGGCGCTGCCTGTGACGTGTCGCACGGGCTGGGCGGCTGGCGTCAGTGCATGCAAGCAGGAACGGCTCGCCGGCGGCGCCAAATCAGCGCAGAGCGCTCCCAGTGGACAACCTATGCAGCCAGGGCTAGGGTAGGGTCCAGCACGCGCGCGCACGCGCCTTTTTCTCGGCCTTGAGCCGCTCGTTGCCGAGCAGCTCGATGCCGAGCGCGGCGGCCGCGAACGCGGCGAGCGCGGGCCAGCAGAGCAGCAGCGGCACGTTGCCCTTGGGCAGCGCCCAGCCGACCCAGGCGGTCGGGTTGGTCAGCACGCCGTACTTGAGCAGGTTCTCCACGATCAGCCGCGCGTTGGCGCACACCAGGATCAGCATCATCAGGTTGAGCAGACCTGCATGGACCGCGCTCGCTGGTCAGCCTGCCTTCTGGGCGGGTCCTCCTTGGGGGACGACACGCGGCTTGCGCCCACGTGAATGCAGGCCCAGCCGAGTGGATGCACTGCTCCTCTTTGACATGGCGGCATGCCACGGGCGTGACAAGGACTGGCCCTGCACTCAGCGCAGCGGGTGGCACGAGCAGCATCCCGCACGACAGCACAAAGTGCAGCGTTGGTGGCTGCGGCAACCGCGCAGCAGGCCCGCCGAGCGCGAGCATCGGGTGCGTCAGTTTGCACAACAGGTTGGGGGCGGCCAGGACGCGGCAGGACACAGCACAGACAGCCATGCCATGCTGCTCGTCGTCAGCACCGCAATGTCAGACACTGCTGGTGGAGTGGCGTGAGGGAAGCAGGGGCGCGCGCCCGAGTGCTGCTGCAGCGCGATGCGGTGCGAGGAGAGCATGGACGGCCGCGACTCCACGTGCAGCGGCGTGCTGCCCGTCATGCGCAGCATCTGCCGCGGCGTCGTCGGCGGCTGCGCCCGCGGCAGCGCGCCCTGCGGGCGAACCAGCCCGAATAAACTGCCTGGCGCTGCAGGAGCACAAGCCCTTTGCACCCCGGGAGCAGGGCAACTCCACTGCCAGGCCTGGCATTGCCCTGGCCGACGCGGCCGCGTCTGAAAGTGCACGCCATTCAGCCATGTTGCCGCCAGTTTGCATGGCATGCGCAGCACACACCGCCTGGCAGCAGGCGTGTGGCCGCTCAGGCGGCGAGCAGATGCATTGGCCGCACAGCAGAACGCGCGAGGGCAGGCCTGTAGCCTCTCTATGCAAGCAGAAATCATTCATGCTCCTGGTCAGCATAGAAGTCAGGCGAAACCCTTTCAAGACCCTGGCTCGCACCGCCTCGCTGGCGCCGCTGTCGCTGGTGTAGTCGCGCCCGCGCGCGCGCCGCAACGTGTCGGTGACGGCGCGCGCGTCCGCGGACGCACGCGCGGCCGCGCGCTCCTCAAACTCGTGCGCGCCGTCGCCGCCTGCGGCGGCACAGGCGCCGTCGGCGGGGGCACGCGCTGCTCGACTGATCAGCAAGAATGCATGCGCCAGGCACTGCTGGTCTGCACTATGGTCACTGGCGTGGGTTTTGCACGAGGGCAACGCACGCAGCCTGTCCTGCTGTTTGCGCGACAGGCGCAGGCCGAGCCGCCTCAGCCGCCAGACCGAAGCCTGGCGCATGGACCAGCACGCGCGGCAGATATGTTCGTGTCGCTGTGCGTTGCCGGACGTGCGCGCCAGCGCCGGCCGCTGGCGGGGCGCGCACCCCGGCCCACGCCGTTGCTCCACCGCGCGCCCAGGTCCGGGTCGGGCGTGGTGCGCGGCGCAGGCAGCGCCTGCCGCTGCCGCGCGTCCTCCCTCTGCGGCGCCAGCAGCAGACTCGATAACCTGTTCAGCGGCAGCTCGGCTGTGCTGGTCTAGCACAGGGCGCCTGGGGTGCCGCGCGGCAAACGTCCCTGTGCAAGGCGGTGGAATGTGCTGCGAGCCAGCGGGCCCAGCACGCTGGTGCGCTCCTGACACGGCAGGCCTGCCATGCGGCGTCCAGCCGATCGGCCCTGGCAGCACCGCGCGCAGCGCCGGCACCCGCCGCGTCGCAGCGCGGGCATTTGCCGCGTCGCACGCCCGGCTGCCGAGGGCGGGGCGCAGGCGGCGGCGCGCACCCAGCGCACGTCGGCGCTGCGCAGCGGCGAGCGCATGCGGCACGGCCCGGCCAGCGTGCGCAGCTCGCAGCCCGCGCCCGCCAGCGCCTGCACCCACGCGTCGGCCGCCTGCCCATCCGCGGTGCTGAGGCGCATCAGGCTGATGCCGCCGCGGTCCACCACGCCAAACGTCCAAAACCGGTCCTTCTTCAAGCCCTCCACCTCCACGATGCAGCCCTGCGCGCGCCGGCAGCGCTCACGGGTGTGCAGGTAGCTGCTCGCATCCGCGTGGCGCAGAATCTTGCCAGCTTACGGTGAGACGCAGTGAGCACTATTGCTCTTAAACAGATGCTGGTGGTAGAGTCTTCGGCTTCGTAGTACGCAGACAGTGTATTCCAATGTATACAAATATAAGCGCCGCCGCCGCACACATGACCAGCCCATCCCTGGGCGCCAGGGCGACCTGAAACACAGCGCAGGAGCGGCTGCCGCGCCAGCAGCGGGCGAGCGCATGAAGGGCCGCGGAAAGGGAGCAGAGGCGAGCCGGGGGGCGCGCGAGGTGAGCGCACGGCGACGTCCACGTGCCCGCGCGGGTGGTCCGCCACGGCCTTCTCGCTGCGGTAGTACTGCAGCGCGCTGCCGGTGAGCGTGAAGAAGCGCAGCTCCCACTGCCCGGAGAACAGCCCGGTGGTGAAGGGGCGGTACTTGCAGAGGTAGCCGCAGCGCGTCGGCTCCCGGTTCTGCTTCGCTGTGACCTGTAGCGCCGAACGGAGCCGTCAGCAGTGGCCGCAACAAGCGCTCGTTGCAAAGGAGTGAAGCTCGCCTGGGCAAGCAAGCGACAGGTGTGGCAGTCGTGCGGCAGGACACAGGGGCGGGCTGGCGCACCAGGAGCTTGAGGCGCTCGTTTTCGGCCGTCAGCTGCGCTATGCGCGCCTGTGTCTGGCCCGCCGCGCCGTCAGAGTGCGCATCGCCCCGCAGAGGCATGCTGCTTGCGCGCGCCGCCTCACCTGCACGCCAGCACAGAGGTGCTTTGCACGGGGCTGTGCGTTTATATGTGGGACCGGTATAAGATGCACACGCAAGAGCATACGTGGGTGCTCACCTGCGAGCCTCCTTCACCTGTGCACACACGCGGTGTGGCGTGCACATCTGCAAACCATGCGCTGGCAAGCCTACCCAGCGCGGCGTGCTGGTAACCAACTTGCAGGCTCGCAAAAACTGTCAGAATCAACGCACTGAGCGCGTGCCAGACGCGTGAGCATGTACGTATGGCCTTGCTTAAGAGGCGCGCAGCAGACAATGTATTCACAGCGTCTGAGCAGAGCAGACGTCTGAAAGTGCAAAGGCTATGCAGCATTGCGTCAGGCCCCCAGCATGTGAGCCGAATGCACCCCAGTACTCCGCCTAGCGAGCCAGGAGATGCATGTCGAAACTGCTTTCTGCGCGCCCCAGAAGGGCCGGCAGTCAGTGCAGCACACAATTTGCGTGGCAGGCACTGGAGCGCTGCCCGACGTGCGCAGAGTGATGGCGAAGGGCGCGTTCAAGACGGTTGGCAAAGGCAAGCGGCGCTTTGTGCCGCACCCAGAGCCGGCCGACGACGACGAGCTGGAGCTGGAGGACGACGACGCGGAGGAGGGCGGCGGCGGGGCCGCAAAGGCGGGCGGCAAGAACAAGCGGCGGCGCTCCCTGGTGGACGACGCTGCTGAGGAGGACGGCGAGGTGCGCAATCAACCACTGGCAGCACCATTTTCTAGAATTTCAAGCTCCCCGTAGGCTGCGCTCTGCTGTGTTCGTAGTGCACTTTGACGGTGAACCACACATGGTGAGCCTGGAGCCTCGACTCTAGCTCCCTGCTTGCTGCTGTGAACAGGAGAGAGCAGGGGGGCGCCTGCAAGCACTGAAAGAGCCAATGGCGTTTTACATGGGCTGGTACATGCGCAGGACGAGGAGGATGACGAGGGCGACGACGACGAGCGACCGCGCCAGAAGCGCAACCGCTTCATTGACGACATCGCGGCGGTCGATGAGGACGAGGAAGAGGAGGAGGACGACGTGCGCGCCCGCGCCCAAGGGGCCCTCGCCCCCGGCACTGCAGCAGTCTCTGTTCCTGCAACCTTCATCGGTGGTGTTCACGTAGTCCCCGTATGTGGTGTGCGTATGTGGACCCGACCAGAACGGGCGACAGTGCTAGCCTGAGGTACTGCACTGTGACTGCAGAAGGTCTGCAGAGCGCCTGCGGAACGCGGAGGGCCGGGCAGGGCAGGCGCGCACCGGCAGCCTGGGCTGACGGGTATCTGTATGAGCAACGTCAAGCCAAGGCCCCGGCGCCGTCCAGCGCTGGCGCCCGTCACTGACTCAGCGCGAAGTGCGGTCGAGCGGCAGGCCGGGGAGCGCACGCGAGGAAGCGACAGTTAAGCTCATGGGGCGGTGGGTGTGGCACAGGAGCCTGCTCACGGAAGCAGCACAGCAGTCATATGGTGTCCTCGACCAAACACGCATGCCTTGCAGGGACGGCTGCCGGCGTGCAGGCACAGGGGCAATTGAACAGCACGCCGCGACGCGCGTGCGGAGGCGTATGGCCAGAGGCAGACTTGTGTGGAAGCGCTTTAGTGTGGAGCGTCACGAGCGGCGTGGCCGCATCGCACGGGAGGCCGCGGGCGACGCGTTTCGTGAGAAGTTGGAGCAGGCGGGGGGTGCGCTGCGCGCGCGCCGCCGGGCGGCCGCGCGCGGCTGACGGGGGTCGGGCGGGCGCCGCGCAGGAGGTGGACGACCTGATCCACGACGAGGCGGAGGAGGTGGCGCAGGCGGAGGTCGCGCTGCGCACGGCTGACATGCACTGGTTTGGGTTAGGGCTGGCTAACCCTAGTATCCTGACCCGCGACTGACGCGCGCCGGGCGGCGCCGCGCAGGAGGAGGTGGACGACCTGATCCACGACGAGGCCGAGGAGGCGGCACAGGCGGAGGACGTGCTGCGCACGGCTGACAGGGACTGGTTTGGATTAGGGTTGGCTGACCCTATAGGCTGACCCGCGCGGCTGACGCGGGCGCGCGGCCGCCGCGCAGGAGGAGGTGGACGACCTGATCCACGACGAGGCGGAGGAGGTGGCGCAGGCGGAGGATGTGCTTCGCACGCACCGCCAGGTGGACATGCGATCCGGCCGCGACGTGACAAATGAGGAGGTCGAGCGCTACGTGAAGGAGCGCTACGAGGACCCCGCGCTGCGCGAGGCCGCGCAGCGCGACGACGGCGGCGGCGCACAGGCCGGTGCGCCCCTGCCGCCGTGCGCGCGCCCGCGCCTCAACCGTAAACTTTGTCAGGGAGGCGGCCCGGCGCGAGGCCGGCGGCGGGCAGGCGCTCCGTCCGCCGGCCCTCTACTGTGTGCAGTGACGGGCATGGGGCCTCTCGCTGTGCAAGGCTGCCCGCAGTGGCGGCGACGGCGTTGTGCTGCTAGCCGGCGCGCGTCGCGATGGGTGCGTGCTGAGTCGGCGCCCTGGGCGCTGCGGTGCCTGCCGGCCGCTGGACGGGGCCGCGCCGCGCGCAGGCGTGGTCGCGCAGCAGGCGCTGCTGCCGCAGCACACCGACCCCAAGCTCTGGCTGGTGCACACCAAGCCCGGCGCGGAGCGCGAGGCCGTGCAGTGCCTGCTGCAGAAGGGCGTCGACCTGGCGCTGCGCGGCACGCCGCTGCAGATCAAGTCGGCCTTCACGCAGGACCACCTGAAGGCGCGCAATTTCAACCAACACAGAAAACAGATTCTATGCCAAATTACTTGGATCAAGCTGTTATCAATGTCAAACCGTGCTTGGAGGTTCGTGAGAGCCGGGGCGCGCCTCGCCGCCAGCCACGCCTGTGCAGGCCCATGTTGGACTGCGTGCTCCACCACGCTAACAGAAACCTTATGCTGCTCTATTTGCACGGCCGTGTGTAAGGAGATTATAGCCGGCCTCAACGCAGAGTGGCTGGTCATGCTGCGTAGGGCACCGTGCTGTCTTAGGCGCAGCCCCCAGCTGCCCCCTAGCTGAAAGAGACGCCCTTAGACGGCTACGGCCGTGTGCCCAGTTGTTAACGACAGCAGCGCAGGCGGGGGCGGGCAGCGTGCAGGCCATTGTGGCTGGCACGGTATGCCGAGCCCAGCGTGAGTGCGCGCGGGGCGCCGCAGGGGTACATCTACGTGGAGGCCTTCAAGGAGGCGCACGTGAAGGAGGCCGTGCGCGGCCTGCGCATCTGCTTCCAGTCCAAGGGCGCGCAGCTGGTGCCGCTGCGCGAGATGGTGGACGCGGTGACCGTGAACGCCAAGGCGCGCGCGGCCATAGGCGCGCGCCTGTCGCGCCGCGCCGCATGCGCGGGCGCCCGCCTGCTCGGTGCTGACGGCGGGACACCGCTTTGCATGAAGAGGCCCGTTGGAAGTTCCGGCGTCCGTCGGGCCTGGAGTCAGATCGTGGCCAGAGCCGTGGTCGGAGCCATGCACTCTGGTGGGCTGTGCCTAGAGGCAGCGATGTGCTTACAGCTGTGGTTCGTAGAGGGTCAAAAAGCCTATTCGTAGAGGGTCTCCAAGAGCAAATCGATGACCCCGCATAGACATGGGCGTGTGGTCGTGTGTGCTCGGAGCCGCATCTCGGAAAGCTGCCTAGGCGAGGTATGGTCACAGGGGCAGCGCAACGCTTCCTCCGTCCCAATGTGGATGTTTGCAGACATGCTGGGGCCGCGGCACTGTGCGGCGCGCGCGCCGGCCAGCCACCCAGGCGGCCGCGCGCGCAGACGTGGGCGCGTGGGCGCGCGTGCGCGCCGGCCTGTACAAGGGCGACCTGGCCAAGGTGGTAGACGTGGACCACAGCGCGGGCCGCGCGCTTGTGCGCCTGGTGCCGCGGCTGGACTACGCGGCGCTCGCGCAGCGCCGCGAGGAGGGCCGGCAGCCAGGGCTGCCCTTCGGGCAGATGCCCGCCGTGCGCCCGCCCGCGCGGTGCGCCCGCGGCGCGCGCAGCGGTTGCTGTGGCCCGGGGAGGCTCGCTGGGGCTGCCGGTTGGCTGGGCGCCCGGCCTGCGCCCTGCGCCTGCCCGCGCGGTCAGGCGCGTCAGGCCTTCCTGCCTCTGACATGGAGGCCACCCGCCACCGGTCTGTGGCTGGGCGCTGCCGAGGCGTCTGCGCTGTCGGGCCACCATCCGGACCGCCGTCAGGCGCTCGCGACGCCACTCAAGCATAGGGTAGGGCGTATGTTAGGGCAGAGTAGGATAGGAGCTAATCCTATGACGCGCTCGGGCGCCAGGGCGTTCGCGGAGGGCGAGGCCAAGGAGCACCGGCTGCTGGTGGAGAAGAAGCGCGGGCAGGACGGCAGCGGCTTCTACTTCGTGCTCAACGGCAGCCAGCGCTTCGAGGACGGCTACCTGCTGAAGCAGGTCGCGCTCAAGAGCCTCATGCTGGAGGAGGCGCTGCCGCCGCTGGACGAGCTGCAGCGCTTCAACCAGGCGCGCCCGCGCGCGGCCCGATTGGCCTTGGCGAAACCCTGCGGTGGGGTAGGGTGCTTATCGAGCAGAGCATGCGCTTAAGAGCCTGCCGCTGGGGAGGCGCTGCCGCCGCTGGACGAGCTGCAGCGCTTCAACCAGGCGCGCCTCCGCGTGCGGCTCACCTTGAGATGGCCTGGGCGACACCCTGCGGTGGGGTAGGGTGCTGACCGAGCGGGCCGCGCTCAAGAGCCTGCCGCTGGGGGAGGCGCTGCGCCGCTGGACGAGCCGCGGCGGGCCGATTGGCGGCGCCGGGGGGCGGCCCAGCGCGCGCCGCGGCG
>JAABUZ0100007839.1_pt1 | contig 12762 bp, 13 predicted proteins | sample 5562091 | NCBI WGS metagenome assembly JAABUZ01 (sample SAMN12813069, study PRJNA571459) | rock metagenome | isolation source: Antarctica rocks | place: Antarctica: Victoria Land, Linnaeus Terrace sud | collected 2015-12-21 | reverse complement strand
CCGCAAGGCAGGATCTTTTTCCGAACGCGCCAGTTCAACTAAACGCTGGGAGTTGCCGCTCAAAAACATCGATTTGATAATGGCTTTTTTATCTTCGAGCGAATTAGTGGACTGGTAAAGCTGCCAAAGCTCGCTTCCGCCGCCGCTGAGATTCAACTGCTGTATCGCTTCATGCCGCAGTTCCGGATTCTTTTCCGTTTGAGCGGCGTTCAGCAGCAGATTGCGCGATCCGGAAAAGGTGAAACTTTGTAGAATCGCGCGTTTCACGCGGTCGTCGCTTGCGGATTGATAGAGGGACGCAAGTTCCTGGCGGGACTCGTTGCTGCCCATCATGCCCATGTACCGGATCGCCTTTAATTGAAGATCAGGATTCCGGCTTCCGCGAGCCGTCTCGCTCAACGTCCTTTGTGCTTGCGGCGACCGGTTCTGCACCAGAACGAACAACGCTCTTTCCTTCACTTTGTCCGAGTTATTGCTGGTCAAAACCTTTTGCAGCGCGGGAAGCGCCATATCCGGGTCGGACTGCATCAGGCTGTTGATGGCCAGCAGCTTCAGTTCCTCGTCGCCTTCCGCGCTGGGATTAATGGGCAATCCCGCCTGCGCGCGCAGTTCGATGTTGAGCGCCCGCGCGTCGTTCCCCCAGCGGCTGGACGGATAAGCATGACGAAGCTGGGCCAGAGTGGAAAGCGCTTCCTGACGGCGGCCAGCGCGGTTCTGCGCATAAGCCTTCCAGTACAGAGCCGCGTCCGCGACGTTTCCCTTGTGGGAGGCGGCCTGTTCGAACGATTGCGCGGCTTGCTCCCATTGACGGGCATCCAAAGCCTGCATGCCTTCCTGGTAAGCCGCGTCTTTAAATCCCTCGGAACGCGCCTGAAAGTTTTCGATAAACGAACCCGGCCAGTCAAGTCGTTCCTGTCCGGGGAGCGCGCCGGTAAAGGCAAGCAATAAAAGGTAGTAGCGAATCATAACTCCTGTCCTTGGCGCCGCGCATCGGCGCTGGTAATACGTACTTTGAAAAGCAATCCGTCATTTTTGATGCGGGTTCGCAAAATTTGAAGATCATCCGCTGAAAGGTCGGCGGGACTGTTCGCAACGTCCAGCAGCACCCGCTCCAAATCATCCAGCGTGGCGCTGCGCCCCAACTCACCCGCTCGGGCGCTGGCCTGCCGCAGCAGACGATTCTCCTCCAAAAGATCACGGGCTTGGCTTCGTTGGCTCGCAAGGTCCAGGGCCGCGGGCGGAGCATTCAGCAGTTCGGTCAGAAGCACTTGCGAGCGCTCCAGATGATCGCTCAGTGAAATCAGCAGCACGCGTTCGCGGGCTTGCGCTGAAATACCGGTGAACTGTCGGCGCTGCTGTGTCAGCATTCCCGCCAGGAAAGCGAGAGCAAGCACTATCGCCAGAGCCGGAGCAAACACCCAAGGCCGAAGAAACAAAGACGATAACGATTGCCGTTGCGGCAGTTGCGGCAGCAATCGCCTCCAGACTTCATTCTCATAGCCCGCTTCCGGTTCCGGCGCGGGCGTATCACGAACGGCATGGAGCAACTCTTCTAGATGCGCATACTCTTCCGCGCACTGATGGCACTGTTGCAGGTGCTCACGCACAGAGGAATCAGACTCGCCGTAATAAGCGTCGGTCAACTGCTCAGCGGAAAGATGGTTCATCGCACGCTCCCCCACGCTGGTTGGAGAGCGCGGCGAAGTTTCTGCACGGCCCGGAAAACGCTGTGTTTCGCCGCGTTGCTCCGCACTCCTAGCGCGCTGGCAATCTCTTCGATATCGCATCCTTCGAAGTGCCGCAGCACGAAAGCCGCCCGCTCCGACTTGCTCAGTTGATTCATGGCGGGTTCGAGCAGATCGGCAATCTGTCCGCTTTGCGTCAAACGCTCGGGAGAAGGCGTGGACGCGGCAATTCGGTCGAGCCAATTCGTCTCCTCGCCATCGTTCACCAGGCCTTGCTGTTCCCGGCGATTTTTGCGCGAGCGAATCAGGTCCAGCGAACAGTTCGCGCAAATGCGATAAAGCCAGGTAGCGAAAGCGGAGCGGTTATCAAATCGTTCGAGTTGTTTATAAGCGCGCAGAAACGTCTCCTGCACCAAGTCCTCGGCGTCCTGTTGATTGCCAGTCATACGATACGCCAAACGGAACAAGGCGCGGCTGTGGCGCTCAACCAGAACACGAAAGGCGCCCTGGTTTCCTTTACGCGCCTCTTCGGCGGCCGCTGCGTCGGTCCATTCCATCCGGCTGGTGTTTAGACTGATGAGACGGGCGGCGGTTAGTGAAATGCAGAAATATGATGTCACATTAAAGTTCCTTTCGCAGACATCGGGCTTGTTTGTTTTGGAGCGCTTGGCCGGGGTTCACTTGACCCGCTGGATCAACATGGAACTGCCTCAGGTGCAAATGGCTCGTCTGGACCTTTTGGGCGAAAAGACACGCGAGAACTGGTTCACTTCGAGCTGCAAAGCACGAACAATCCGAATATGCCGTTGCGCATGGCTGAGTAGAAACCATGCGCGAAGTGCTCAGCCGCATTGCCCAGTTGCCGCCGGAACAGCGGGAACTTGCTTTGAAGCAATTAATGATACTTTCAGGGCTGAGGGGAATCGACAGGTTTGTACGGAGGGAAGCACAGCGTATGCCTTCAGAGATTAACTTTCTCGATAACGTCATTCTTGCGCCAGCCGTTAGGCAAGGCATGCGCGAAGGTCGTTTGTCGATTATTCGCCGCCAGCTCACACGCCAATTCGGTCAAATTCCGGAATGGGTCGAGGCGCGCCTGAGCACCTCATCGAGCGAGCAACTGGATAAATTATCCGACCGGCTTCTGGACGCTTCGCGCTTGGAAGATATTTTCTAACTGCGGTAACGGCGGAGCAGGCGGTGTTACGGCAGGTCCGGTGCTTTCGCGTTCGTATCGCCGTCCAGATAACGCGTAAACCACCAGGACTGCCAATTCAAGCTTTCCACTAAATGCTTCGGTTCTCCCGTGCGGGTCAGATTATGGTTTTCGCGCGGGAAAATAACCAGCTCGCTTGTCACTCCATAATGCTTTAGAGCACGGAACCATTGTTCACCCTGCTCCAGCGGAACCCGGTAATCATTGTCCGAATGAAGCACCAGTGTCGGCGTGCGCACGCTATGCGCATACTTCAGCGGCGAGGCGTCCCAGTACTGCTGAAAATCGTCGAACAGAAATCCTTTGAAGTCGTCCTCATGGCCGTAAGCTCCATCGCGGGTACCGTCATCGCTGATGAAATTGGACACGCTACGCAAGGTAACGGCAGCCTTGAACCGGTTCGTGTGTCCCACGATCCAATTCGTCATGTACCCGCCATAGCTGCCGCCCGTCACGCCCAGGCGGCTTGAATCGATCCAATCGTTCTGTTTTAGTACTGTATCCAAGCCGGCCATGATGTCCTGGTAGTCCATGCCTCCCCAGTTATTCACAATGCCGCGCTCGAACTTCTCGCCGTAGCCCGTCGAGCCTCGCGGATTGCAGAAGAAAACGGCCCAACCCTTGGCTGCATAAACTTGAAATTCGTGGTACCAATCGGTGCCATACTGCCCGGCGGGTCCGCCGTGAATGCTGAGAATCATCGGGTACTTGCGCCCCGGCTGCCATTCGCGCGGCTTCACCAGGAATCCGTCAATCCGCCATCCGTCGCTGCTTTGGTACGGGACGCGCGCCACGGGCTGCGGATCAAGTTCCCGCCATAGATCCGCGTTGACATGCGTGAGTTGCCGCTCCTCCTTGCCGTCCAAACGGGAAACATACAACTCATCCGGGTGCTCGAAATCATTCGACAGGTAAACCATCTTGTCGGCTGACGCGCTAAGGGAAAAGCCATGAACGGCTCGTTCGCCCGAAGTGACCTGCAAGAGTTTGCGTTGGCGCAAATCCGCGCGGAAAACATGCGTCTGTCCTTTCACTCCCGCCGAGAACAGCACGTCGCCATCGGTCGCGCCCCAGCGCATTTCGCCCGGAATGGTGTCGAATGAGTCAACAGCCAAGGTGGACGCGCCGGTCCCGGCGGAACTGGCGAGGTAAAGCTTTGGAAACTGTCGGCGCTTTGTCTCGCCAGTGAACACGATCTGCTTGCCGTCCGGGGACCAGCGCGGCGAGGCGTCCTGGAACAGATGATCGGAGATCTTGGTCAGGGCGCCGCCTTCCGCCGGGATGACCCACACGTCCGTGTTGTGGTCCTCGTCGTACTCTTTGCCGGTGCGGTTGGAAACAAAAGCAAGGCGCGTTCCATCCGGCGACCATTGCGGGTCGGTGTCGTTCCAGTTGTCGCCCTCGGTAATCTGCTTGGCTGCTCCTGAGCGGACATTCACAATCCATAAATGGCTCCGCTTATCGTCAAACCAGCCGGTGTCGTTGAACTTGTACGAGATGTGCGTATAATGGCGAACATCGCTCTTGCGCTCTGCGGGCGCGACAGCATCGCTAGGCCCGGAACGCCCCACGCAGACCAGCTTTGTATCATCCGGCGACCATTGAAAAACGCTCACGCCATTTTTCAGGTTGGTCACGGGCAGCGCTTCCCCTCCGCTCATGGGCAGAAGAAACACTTGCGGGCGCGGCGTCTCGGACCCGCCGTCCACGCTGCGGCTTGACAAAAAGGCCAAGGTTTTTCCATCGTGGCTCCAGCGGGGCGAGTTGGAGCTGAAGCCTTCCGCGCTCAATCTTCGAGGTGTGCCGGAACCATCCGCGGCAGTGATCCAGATCGCTGAATTGCGCCGGTTCTTCTTGGCGTCGATAGTGGTCAGAACATAGACGACCCGCTGTCCATCCGGTGAAATCTGCGGATCACCCAGGAATTTGAAAGCGAAATAATCTTCGGACGTTATGGGGCGCCTCGCGGATGCTGTTGCGCCATCGCAAAACGAAAGCAAACAGAAGATCAACGGAAAAATTCTGAAGAGCAAAGCCATTTCCGCACAGTGTAGCAACAGGTGAGCGATGAAAGTTATAAGGGTTTAGAAACACAACAGCATGGTTACTGCTTCAATTTTTTCTTCAGCTTGAGGTTAAGAGTCACGATATTATGGCTGTCGAAAACGCTGACGGTCTTACTCGGGCTGGTCAGTCCGTTGGCCTGCGCGCGAAGTTCATAATTAACGTCTGAACTCAACCCATAGAAATGGTACTTTCCGTCACTTTGGGCAAGGTAGGAACGTACCTGCAGCGTTTTTGTGTCTTTCAGCAAAACAACCGCGTTCGAAACAGGCGAGCCATGCGAGTTTAAAACGCTTCCTTCAATGGACCGAGTCGTTGGAGTTCCAACCGGACCGGCGACGGGAGGCTGCGCTTGCCCCAGGCCGTTCGCGGCAAAAAGAACTCCGGCAAACACAAGGGCGACGAGAACTTTCACGAACGGCGGGCCTTAGTGGAAGGTTCGGCAGCTAATGCCACTCCTCCTCCTCCTCTTCTTTGTCGTCCTCGTCCTCCTCTTCGTCTTCTTCCTCGTCGTAATCAAAATCATCTTCGTCTTTGTCGTTCTTGTCCTCGGTTTCCAGCTCAACTGGATTGAGGCTGGCGACGGTCAACGAGGCTCCACATTCGTCGCAGGACAGGACATCTCCTTCGTCCAAATCTTCTTCTTCGACGTCAATGGAAGCGTCACACTTTGGGCAACTTACCATAACTTTCCTTTTTTGTGCTTAACGCGGATAAATGTTTACGCTCGAATGGATTACCTGTTCTCGGAAACCGTTACACCGTTTAACTTCCTGGCGTAAGCGGCAAGCTCCTCGCGTGACACGGTTACCAGCGTTTTTTCCATGTCTTCCGAGCTTTCAATCATGTACCGTAGATGCTCGGCGGCCAAGCGCATGCAATAGGCATCCGTTAGCTTACGGCCATTTTGCGTCAGTTGCAGCAGCGGAGGGTGCGGCAGCGCAATCACTTTTTCTTCCGTTGCGCCGCCATCGGGTGTCACAAAAAACTTAACATCCACCGTATCGGCATGGCGAATCGAAATGCCCGTCTGCAACCAGCGAAACTGCACCTTCCACATGCGTCCAAACGGGTCTGGACCTGCCTCGAATAGACGGGCCTGCTCACTCATGACCCGATGCTAACATGCAAGGGGACATCCCGAACGAGTCGAGGGCCGGCATTTGGCTAAATACTGGTGGAGCGCCGACCGACCAGGGAAAGAAGCTCGTTGCGCGTTTCCTTGTTGTTCCGGAAAGCGCCCAGCATGGCGCTCGTAATGGCGCCTGAGTGCTGTTTCTCCACTCCGCGCATCATCATGCAGAAATGTCGCGCTTCGCAAATCACGGCAACGCCGCGCGGCTGCAATAAATCCTGAAGCGTCTCCGCCACCTGCTGCGTCAGGCGTTCCTGAATTTGAAAGCGGCGCGCAAACACATCCACAATGCGGGGGATTTTACTGAGGCCGATCACCTTAGAACCCGGCAGATACGCCACGTGCATCTTGCCGAAAAACGGCAGCAAATGATGTTCGCACATGCTGAAGAACTCGATATCGCGAACAATCACCACCTCGTCATACTGCACGTCAAAAAGCGCGTTATTGACGATCTTCTGAAGATCGGCGGAATAGCCGCTAGTCAGATAATGCAGCGCTTTCTCACTCCGCAGCGGCGTGTCCACCAATCCGGAACGCTCCGGGTCCTCGCCTACCGCCCGGATCACCTCGCGCATATGGTCCGCAATCGACATGTTCGGGAGTTTCGATTGAAACTCCACGACTTTACCGCGCTTTTTCAAGGGCTCAGTCCGCTTTGCAGCCAATAATTTAGATCTAGCCATGAACTCCTGCTGTCTCGGGTTCCCGGTTCTCCTCTGCTTCTCGCCGGGTAGTGGATGGGATCAGAACCTCGAACCCGTTTCGATCTGTTTCCTGAATGTGAATACGGCTTAAACGAGCTTGGCTGGAGATGAAGGCGTTCCAATGCTCCCGAAGCAGATCCGCAATCACCAGCGCGATATTTTCCGTAGTCGGCACAGCGCTCTTAAACTGAGGTATATCAAGATTGATATTCCGATGTTCAAAAATGTTCAGCACTTGCTCGCGGACTAGGTCGTCAAGTTCGCGCCGCAACGCCACCTGCCCTGTAAACGGATCTGTCGCGCCCTGCGCCGTTACTTCCAGCACGTAATCATGCCCATGCCCGAAAGGGTTGTTGCATTTGCCGTACAGCTCCTCGTTTTCCCGCTCGCTCAAATCACGAAGATGCAGCCGGTGAGAAGCCGAAAAATAATACCGGCGCGTTACGGACATCATAGGGCGCTGCTCCCGCGCGTCACGTCCACGTACAAATCCGCAGTTTCATACAGCCGGACCTTGGCGAGGGTTGCGCCGGGCTGCCCAATGCGCGGTTCCAGCCGCCGCCAAATCTCCGTCGCTACATTCTCCGCCGTGGGAATCACGCGATCAAAAGGCGGAACTTCATAGTTTAAGAAGCGGTGGTCCATGGGCGTCACTACCTCTTCTTCCAGAATCTGCTTCAAATCCTTCAGATCCATCACCATTCCCGTGCGTGGATCGGGATCGCCCTCAACAGTAACCTCTACAATATAGTTGTGACCGTGTCCGTTCGGATTAGCGCCCGGCCCGAACAGCTTCTGATTCTCAGCGTCGTCCAGGGACGGCACGCGGCACATGTGGGAAGCTGAGAATTCCGCTCTTCGGGTAATAAACATCGACATACCGTTGGATGTTGGAGGCGGCTTGTTGGATACTGTGAAATGTCGGCCATTGCAGCTACGAAGACAACAACCGCGAACGCAACCCAAACAGTGAAGGCCAACTCCGCGCTTTACGCGGCGCTTGCCATTCTGGCGGTTTCATTTATTGGATTGGTTGCTTACAGTTTGCGGGACACTTCCGCCAAGGAAGGCGGACCCGCTCCGGATTTCATCATTAAAGCGGATTCCGGCGCTCAGATAAGTCCCGCATCCTTCAAGGGCAAAGTATTGGTGCTCAACTTTTGGGCTACCTGGTGTTCTCCCTGCATTCAGGAAATTCCATCGCTAAATCAATTCCAAAGGAAGTTTGCCGATTCCGGCGTAAAAGTGCTGGCCGTCAGCATCGACAAGAACGAGGGAAAGTACAAGAACTTTCTGGATCACTTCCGTGTCTCCTTCGACACGGCGCGCGACCCCGGCATGGATATCAGCACAAAATATGGCACGTTTCAGATTCCGGAAACGTACATTATCAAGAACGGCCGGATCATGCGTAAATTTCCAAACTCCGCTAACTGGCTGAGCGACGATATCACCCAGTACGTGCAAAGCCTGCTGTAAAGGATAGTCAAATCATGGCCGTAAACCGTGAAGCTGTGGCAGCCGCGAAAACCTTGCTGGGCGAGAATGCCGTTTTTTCGCAAGCCTTCGAGTTGAAGCTGTACGAGTACGACGGCGGCGTGGACAAGGCTTTGCCGGATCTGGTTGTTTTTCCGCGTTCCACCGAAGACGTCGTGGCGCTCGTCAAAATTGCCGCGCAATATGGGTTACCCATCGTGGGGCGCGGAGCCGGCACGGGTCTCAGCGGCGGCTCCATTCCGCGCTCGGGCGGCATGGTGATTGCCTTTACGCGCATGAATCGTATTCTCGAAATCGATCTGGAGAACGAGCGCGCCGTGGTCCAGCCGGGGGTGGTCAACTTGGACATCACGCTGGCCGTTGCTCCTTTCGGCTATTTCTTTGCGCCGGACCCGTCCAGCCAGCGGGCTTGCACCATCGGCGGAAACGTGGCGGAAAACGCCGGTGGTCCGCACACGCTGGCCTATGGAGTCACTACCAATCACGTCACCGGCTTGGAAGCCGTGTTGCCGGACGGAACCGTAATCGAAGTCGGCGGCATGGGAGGAGGGGATGAGCCCGGTTACGATCTGGTCGGGCTGCTCACCGGTTCAGAAGGCACCATGGCGCTGGTAACCAAGATCGGCGTTCGACTCATGCGTCAGCCCGAAAGCGTGAAAACATTGCTCGCCATTTATAATTCGGTGGAGCAGGCCGGAAACACGGTGGGCGCGTTAACGGCGCGCGGCATTACGCCTGTGGCCATCGAAATGTTGGATGGTCCCATGCTGCGCATGGTGGAAGCGGCTACCCACGCTGGTTATCCCCTGGACGCGGCGGCTGTGCTGCTGATCGAAGCGGAAGGCTTAGTCGAAGCTGTGGAAGGAGACGCGGAAGCCATTGCGCAAGTGTGCCGGGATTCCGGCGCGCGCGAAGTGCGCGTGGCGCGATCAGCCGAAGAGCGCGACCTGCTTTGGAAAGGCAGAAAGAACGCTTTCGGCGCGATTGGCCGCGTGAGTCCCACTTATTATGTGCAGGACGGCGTGGTGCCGCGCACAAAGATCGCCAAAACTTTGTGCGCTATCGAAGAGATCGGCAAGAAGTACGGCATTTCCATCAGCAACGTGTTTCACGCCGGTGACGGCAACATGCATCCGATTCTGCCCTTCAATCCGCGCACTCCGGGAGAACTGGAGCGCGCGCAACTCGCCGGAGAAGAAATCCTGAAGTTCTGCATTTCTGTGGGCGGCTCCATCACCGGCGAGCACGGAGTCGGCATGGAAAAAGCGGAGCTGATGGCGCACCAGTTTTCAGAAGATACCCTGGATCTCATCAAAAAATTCAAGCGCTTGTTCGATAGCTCTTGCCGCCTTAATCCCGGCAAAGTTCTTCCGACCGGCAAAGGCTGCCTGGAAATCCGTCAGCCTCCCTCCATGGTGCTCTGATGAATCAATCCGAAATTACGGCAAGTAACGGCTGTGCTGAAAGCCGAAAAGCCGAATCCAATCAGCCCGGCACGTTTCATACGCATACACTGTCCATGGATAGTAAAATTCTGACTCCGCTGATTGCCGCGCTCCCTGCATTCGGTATCGAATCGGAAAACGCGAGAAGATAAGACTCGCCCGCGGCAGATGGCTACGCGAACTCACCACCTCCGCCGAATGCCAGCTATGCGCCTTCATGATCTGAACGGAATAGAAAGCATTCTGGATCGTATTCTGCGCCTGTAACTCTTGCAGAATGGCTGCGGGCGGAACTCCTTGCGCCTCCGCGATGGAGGCCATCACTTCCGCCTCGACATAACGGTTGTGCGCCGCGCCTCCCGTCATGATCAACATGGGCGCCCTGCCGGCCCGATACTGCCGCACTCCTTCTGAAACTCGTTCCCGCTGTACCGGGGAAGGTTTTCCATCCGGATTGGCCGGGCATCCCAGCACGATAATCGTGTCGAATCGTGCTTGTTCCGTATTGCCGAGCGGAATCGAACGGTAAAGGAGCACAGCAGCCGCAACCCCGGCCATCAACACGCAAAGAATAAAGAAGAACCGTGTAACAAAGCGCACGATACATTCAGGTTAAGCAACGCTGGCCGGACGTGCGGAACAGAAAACTACTACTGCTGCTTCTTCTTTTTCCCAAACTGCTGCAGAATGGAGTCTACCGGATTACTCGGTTGCTGCTGCTGTTGTTGCTGCGCGCCGTTCTGAGCTGGCTGCTGCTGCCCGTTACCGCCGCCCAGCAATCCGCCAATAATACCGCCCACTCCCTTTTTGCCTCCCACCGCATTGAGGAGCTTCGATGGGTCAGTTACGGTTGGCAGCAGATTGTTCAGCTTCATCTTCCCTAAAGCCTGCATATCAGGCGCGAACGTCGGATGCGCCATGGTCCCCGTCACCAGCACCGGCAAAACCAGTTCGCCTTTACTGTTTGCCAGCGCGGTATTCATGAATCCGCCAATTTGGGAGCCTCCGACAGCCTGACTGGCGCCGCCCGCCAGCACCGCCGTCGCATGCATGTCAATGGCCTGATCCACCAGATTCAGCGTGCCGTTGGCGGCCAGGGAACCAGCTGCCAGAGCCGCCTTCAAATCATTCGTGCTGGCCAAGCCGTTTCTGATGGCCAGTGTTGCGGAAAGCTGTTTCAATGCCGTGCTGTTTCCTCCCTGCGAGGGCGCGCTCCCCAAAAACTTCCCGATGCGCGACAGCTCGTTCAGGATATTCACGTTCTTAAGCTCGCCGTTTGCTACGTTGAAATTCAGGGTTCCATTTAGGGAACGGGCCAAATCCGCGCTCGATTGCAGCACAAAGCTCAAATTCGCGTTCGTCGCCAAGCTGCCGTACAGCGTGTTCTTCACGGAACTCACGGCGGACAGCATCGCATTGGTATCCACTCCGCTCAACTTCGCGTTTACGGAGCAAAGCGGATGCGCGGGCCGCGTGTCCACCGAAACTGTTCCGCTCTCCTTGCCGCCGAACACATCTGCGGTAACAGGCGATAACTGCACCACGCCGCGATCCAGCTTGCAGTTAGCCCGCACATTGGTAAGCGTTAATTCTTCCGCCTTAATTGTATTCGCCGCCAGCCTTCCGGAGCCTGTCGTTTTCGACAGCAGACTCGGCTCGTTCGCGGCCTGCGGGTGGCCCTTTGCCGCCGGAGCATTATGTTGCGGCTGAGCCACTAGTTGCTGTAACTCGGCGGTGTCAATCGTATTCGCCGCTAAAGCAAATTGAACTTGCGGAGCCGCGAAGTTACTCGCCGCTACATTTCCATGCACACTCGTGCCGCTGGCCGACGCCGTCAAATTATCAATCGCCACGCTGTTCTGAGAAAAGCGAAGGTTCGCCGAACTCACTGATAACGGTTTGGTCAACGCAGGCGTGGTCACCGTAACTCCCGCCACGCTGCCCGTGCCCGAGAAAGCCAGCTTGGAAGGCTGCGCCGTCGGACCTTGCACATGCGCGTCCAGGGACAGCCTGCCCGTGCCCGTCATTCCTTTCGAAACATCCGCGCCGTACGCCTTGGCGATATTTAAGAGTTCAGCAAGGTCCGCGTTGCTTGTCTTCAGCGTCGCGTCCACGATCCGGTTAGGCGTCGTATATTGCGAGAGCGCAAAAGCAACTCCCAGGACCGTGGACCCGCTCTTCGCCTGAAACGAGTTGGAGCGTATCGTGTCCGGCGACAAGGCCAAAGCAATTTCCGGCACCAGAACAGGCAGCTTGATCTCGCCGCCGCTCGCCTCCAGATTCTTGGCGTTCAAAGACCCATTCAGTTGAGGAGCGCTCGCGGAACCCTTGGCCGTAATATCGGCGCTGACCGTTCCCGTTACCTGATAAGCCGGATCAAAAGCCACTCCCAACGATCCCGCCAACTGCGCCAGCTCTTTAAGAGAAGATCCGTTCGTCGTCAAATGCATGTTGATCTGGGCCGGTTTCACGCCCGCGTTCATCTGTCCGGAAAGCGCGAACGAAGTCGGCCCCAGTTTTACCGTGCCTGAGCGGATATCAATCAGATCCTGCTTGCGCTGGGCGGAAAGGTCGTACTGCGCCTCAATCGGATAAGCGAGCTTGGCCCCCCGAATCACGGCATTCTCCAGTTTCAAATTTCCTTTGCCGGCCACGGTCTCGTTTTGTGAACTGATGTCCGCCTCTCCCGATAAAACGCCATCGGTATGCTCGGGAAGCGAGCCAGCGGCAAAACGGTTCGCCGCCGCCGCTAACGACACCTCCTGCAGGGAAACGCGACCGTCAACCGGCATATTCACCGTATTCCCGCCTTGCAGCGGCCCGACCTTTCCGTCAAACCCAAGCAGTTCCTTGCCTTGCCCCGGCAAATGCGCCGCCAGCTTCAATCCGAAGCGCTTATTGGGCGCGAAATCGGTTAAATCCACATCGATGTGGTCATACACAGACCTCGGCTCCCGCGTTGTCGCGTCCGTCAGTCCCACTTGCCCATCATCAATTTTTAACTCATCGAGTG
>JAABUZ0100007838.1_pt1 | contig 12764 bp, 13 predicted proteins | sample 5562091 | NCBI WGS metagenome assembly JAABUZ01 (sample SAMN12813069, study PRJNA571459) | rock metagenome | isolation source: Antarctica rocks | place: Antarctica: Victoria Land, Linnaeus Terrace sud | collected 2015-12-21 | reverse complement strand
ATCCGGGCGGCGACCAGCTGCGCCGCCACCCGCGACGCCGATCCTCCCGACCCCGCCACGCTCAGCAGCGCGTGCAGCAGGGTGTCGCTGCCCGGGTAGTCACCGGCGCGCTCGGCGCGGTCCAACTTGGTAACTAACTCGGCCGCGGACGGGAACTCCGCGAGGCGCGGCTCCTGCTCAGCCCAGTGGGTCAGGGCGGCATCAGCGGCACCGCAGGCGCACAGCCGCGCCCAGTCGGTGGCGAAGGATTCCAGAACGGTGGTGCTCATGAGGGTGCTCCCAGCGGTGCGGCGGTGGTGATGCCGTCACGGTGCGTGGGCGACCTTTACCCAAACGTGCCCCGAATCGTTGATCCAGGAAACGAACCCCAGAAAACTTCGCCGTTTTCGCTCGGCACCGCGGCGCCCAGGCGCACCGCGGTGCTGCCGGACCTTTCACCTGCAGGTCAGCGCCGCAATTACGGCTGCACGGGTGGGCGGATCGCGCCCGCGGCCAAGGGGGGGTGAAAGGGTGCACCAGACCTTTCACCCGCAGGTCAGCGGCCGGCCGACTGCACCCGCTGGGGATGAGAAGGAGGGACCACAGCACCGTGCGCGATGCCCATGCACCACCCGCGCGTGGGCGGTGCGCTCAGTGCTGAGGGACCGCGAGGTAGAGCGCCACCATCGCGCCCAGCACCATCCACGGTCCCAGCGCGGTGCCGCTCATACCGCTGCCCTGTCCCGCCCGACGGGCCACGGTGCACCCGATGATCCACAGGAAATGGGTGGCCGCGGTGACCGCGACGGCCGCGATCAGTGCGGGCAGCGATGTCCACCCCAGTACGACACCGAGGCCGGCGGCGAGCTTGATATCGCCCAACCCGAGTGCGGTGGCGACAGGTAGGGGTGCGGTACCCGCCTCCGCGCCCCGCGGATGCCCAGTCGGGGTGAACACAGCGATCGCCAGCAACGCCCCGGCGTATCCGACACCACACAGCAACGCGCGCACCACGCTCCCGGGCACCCCGGAGGCGGTGAGGATTCCCACCGCCACGGTCGCGGTCACCACCAGTCCGTAGGTCAGTTCATTGGGCAGCCGTAGTTCGCGAGCATCGATCATCGCCGCAGGAATGCCGAAGACCAGCAGCAGCAGGGCAGGTAGGAGTGCGGCGGTGAATCCGCGGTCCAACAGGGGGAAAACGGGGACAGCGGGCAGCAGCATGAACACCGGCAGCTGGCAGGGTCCCGGCGTCATCCGGGGGCCGATCCATCCCGTCCGGGGGGTGCGCGCGACCGTCCGAGCCAGCACCCACATCAGTGCGGTCAGGGCCACGCTGGCCGCGCCAGCCACGGCGAGCGTTCCCGGCGTGGCTGTCATTGGCCGGCCGCGTGGGCAGCGCGGTGGCGGGGGTCGAGGAGCTGCTCCAGCAACTGGATCGTCGCCGGGTGCATGTCCACGTCGTTGGACTCGGTGATCCGGCGCAGCCGCTGCGCCGCGGTCCGCACACCGTCGAGGTTGCCGCCTGCGTACTCGGCGCGGAACAGGTCGCGGTAGAGAACCTCGTTGTGCGGCTCGCAGCGCAACCCCCGCAGCGCAGCGTCCCGGGCGCGTCCGGGGTCGTGGGGCAGCCATCCGATCGCGGCGGCGTGGGCCACGTCGGCGATTCGGTTGATCATCTCCCGGCCCTCCACCGGTGCCCACCGGTAGTCATCAGCCAGGGCGCCGGAAAACGGGATGCCCCGCACCATGCCCAAGGCGGCGTCGAGCCAGAACAGCCCGGCCGGCCCCTGGTGCAGGCCGCGGGTGACCGCGGTGTGGAACCGTCGCCAGTCCGATCGGATCACCGGCTCCAGCTGGTACCGGTTCCCGCGCACGTTGGGCACGTACTCCTTCCCGGAGGGGTCGGCGCCGAACCAGGTCCGCAGCTGGGACATGCGGGAGCGCCTGGTGCTATCGGCCCACGGCTCGCCTTCGCGCCCGAGGTCGCGGGACACCTCGGAGGCGCCGCGGCCCGGGTTCAACACCAAATACACCGCCAACTCCAGAACCTTGCTGGCTCCCTTGGTGTTCGCCGGGTACGGGGCGACGTTGACGACCCTGATCGGTCCGAGGACCTGAATCTCGGGGGCACCCGGGTTTACATGCAGCAGGGTCGCCAGCTCAGCGCGTTCGGCCCGCGAGGGTTCGGGGATCGCGGCCGTATCCCCGGTCTCCGCACCGTCGTGTGATGGTCGGATCGCCACCCCGGTGGGTTCTGGGGGGATGGCGTCGGCGTCGGGCCCGGGGATCTGCTCGTCGGAGTCGGTGGCCGCGAAATCGGCGATCAGCGTGTTGCGGTCGGCGGTGGTCAACCGCTGCAACGCCACCACCTGCTCCAGCACGGGCACCGCGGTGGTCCCCGAGTTGGGCACGGTCACCACCCACGGGCCGGGCAGGGGGGCCACGTCCCCGGCGGCGGTGGTGATCACCGCCGCTAAATTGGTCTGCCCGGTGGTGGCCGCGGCCAACCGTTCCCGCTGCTCGGGGGTGATGGGCGCGGCGGTGAGGACCACCTCCGGGATCCAGGCCTGCTCTGCGACACCACGAACCCGGGCGTCGACCGGTGAACTCGCCGCGTCCTCATCGAGGGCCGCGACCACCTCGGCGTGGTGGCGTTCCAGGCGGGTGAGGACCTCATCGAAGGTGTCGGCGTGGCGCAGCCGGTCCCCACCGAGGTAGCGGACCAGCTCCGCGGACAGACCGACCACCGTCACGTCGAGGTGATCAGCCAGCCGGGAGCTGGCGAGTTCGATCGCCATCGCGGAGAGCACATCGAGCACGTCGTTGGGCTGTCCGGTCAGGGTCATGGCCCCGGCCCGCTCCAGGTCGATCAGCACCAGCTCTCCGCCGGTGTTGTGCCCAATGGTCACCAACGTGGGAAACGGTGCCGGAACGTCGGTGTCGTGTTCCACCGTGTCGTCGGGGTCGAGGACCCACTGAGTGGCGGCGGGACCAACCGTGAACGGACTCGATGGGGTCGCCGGTTCGGTGAGCAACAGGGTGATGGTGGAGCCGAGGACCGCGCCGATGACGTCGGGCAGGTCCGCCCCCGGTGAGCGCGCCGCCCACGTGCGCAGCGCCGCGTTGAGCAGGTCCACGGTCGGCGGGTCCTCGGTGGCCCGCAGCGCCAGCTCGAGGCTGCTGAACTCGGTCGGGCCACTCAGGCGGTGACCGGGGCGACGCCGCCGGGCTTGCACCATCCGCCGTGCCCCCAGCGCGGCCAGTACCCCCGCCGCCAGCATCCCACCGACCGCGCCGTAGGTGGACAAGGTGTTCCACCCGGGTCTCACCGGAGTAGCGCTGACCGGCGACGGTATCCGGGCCGCGGGTGCTGCCGTGGGTGTGGGCGCCGGCGTCACCGGAGCCGGGGTCTGTTGCGCGGATGGCGATGGCGGGGCCGGCGCTGGCGGCGCAGGCACCACCGGGGGCGTGACCGGCGGTGCGGGAGGTGCGGGGACAGCACCGCTGGCGGGGGCGGGGGGTATGTCGACTGTCCATCCCACCTGCAGTTGGTTGGGGTCGGACAGGTGCTGTCCATCGGGTTGGGTGACCGATCTAGTGGCGTCGGCGAGGGTGTTCCACCGGGCGGCGTCCCCGGTGTAGGCGGCGGCCAACCCCGACAGGGTGTCTCCCGGTTGCGCGGTCACCTCGGTCATCCCGTTCGCCGTGCTGGTGGGCACGTTGGTCGCGTCGGTGGGCAACTGCAACACCCACCCCACCGGCAAACGCGGGTTGTCAATGTTCAGTCGCTGCCCGTCGTGCTGCACCCGGTCAGTGTTCAGTGCGACGATCTCCTTCCACCGCAACCCGTTCCCCAGGTGTTCCTGCGCCAACTGCCACAGCGAATCCCCGCGCACCGTGGTGATCAACGGCCCACCGGCCACTGGTGGTGTCGGCGTCTGTTCGGTGGGGGCTGCGCTCACCACAGCGCTGCTGGTGGTGGTGTCCGCGACGGGGGTGACATCGAGGTCGGTGGTGGGCAGTTGATCGGCCCGCAGCGACAGCGACTGGCTGCTCACCGGGGTCCCCGCGTGCAGGGTGGCTGCTGAGGCGGTGGCGTGGGTGGCCGGGGAGCTGAGCACGATCAGCCCCAGCAGCACCGCCGCCCCGCCTTGTGCCCACCCCAGTGTCGGGATCGAGGGCGCCTTGAACTTCCCGATCAGCGCCGCCGCTTCGATGAGCGTCGACAGGGCGAAGCTGGCCCAGGCGTAGAGGCCGATGAGCACGAGTAACGCCATGATGAGCTGCCCGCTGCCGCGGGAGAGGAAATCCGACCACAGCTGGGCGGGGTGGCTGCTCATCGTGGGTAGGAAATCGGGGCCGACGGCGATCCGCCCGGCCGCGAGTAGCCCGATCGGCAGCCCCACGAGCAGCACCAGCAGAACGACCATGCCCACCAGGGCCCGCAGCATTCGGCGCACGTTCAGGCCCCCTTCGCGTAGAGGACGCGGGCGTCCGCGGTGCCGGTGGTGGTGAAGTCGTGGATACCGATCAGGGACAGCACCTTCGTCGGCTCGGTGATGGTGACGGTCACATGGATGCCGTCCGCGCCCTCGGCGGTGACGACCCCGGGCACCTTCGCCGCGCCCAGGTAGGACTGGGCGGCCGCGACACCCTGGGCCACATCCACCGTGGCCCCACCCGCGGCGGGGGCCGCGGCCTGGGTGCCCGCCCGGGCCGCTTCCTGGGCGACCGCATCAGCCCGGTTCACCGCCGACGCCTTCGCGCCGCCGTCGACGACCAGTCCCAGAAACAGGGCTGCGGACACCATCAACCCCGCGGTCAGCACCGACACCGACGCGCCGCGCTCCGGGCGGGCACCCAGGCCCCGCCAGCGACGCCCCCACAGCCCGGTCATGCTCGTTCTCTGTTCGGGTCAACGGGCGAGGTAAAGGTGGCGGTGAGCACTTTGTCCCCTGGAATTCCGGGAAACGCCAACTCGGACAACGCCACCTGACAGCTCACGGTCGCCGACACCGTGGCGGGCTGCCCCAACGGTGCGCTCAGCCCGGCGGTGTCCACGGTCACCGTCACCGCGGTGCAGTGCAAACCCTGCGCGGCGAGCTCCGCGGTCGCAGCCCCGGTGGACGCGGACTGGGCCAGGTTCGGGTCGCGTTGGATCGAGGCCATCCGCGACGCCGCGCGGGCGGCTTGGTCGGCGGCGTCATGGGCGTTGGACACCCGACCGCCCGCGACGACCGCCACCAACACCAACATGATGACCGGGAACAACATCGCGGCTTGGGTCGAGGGGGCGCCCCCGTCCTCGGAGTGTGCCCGCAACCACCGGCTGGTGTTCATCGGGTCAGCTGCTCGATGGCGCCGGTGGAGGACTCGGTGACATGCATGGTCAACCCCGGCACCAAGGTGACGACCTCGGCGTTGACGGTCACGGTCATCGTGGTTCCGTTGGCGCTGGCCGACGTGGACGGGCTGCTGAGGACCCCGTTCGAATTCCTGGCCAGGACGCTGTGCGCGTGGTCCTGGGCGGCACCGGTATCGACGGTGCCGTAAGTGCGGCCGGTGTCCACCCCGGAGCGGGCGGCGGACAACGCCAGGTCGCGGCCGTAGAAGAACAACCCAGTCTGCAACAGCGTCATAAACGTCATCAGGATCAGCGAATACAGCACCGCTACCTGCACGTTCACCGCGCTGCCACGCTCCCCGTTCTCGGCCCGTAGACGGTTCACGTCAATGCACCACACCCATCAGGGTGAGCGGTGCGTGCCGCGATCTTCAGTTCTACCGTCAGCGTCACCGCGTTGCGTCGTGTGAATGAGTGGGTGTTGTTCACGGTGTCACCTTCTGCGATCAAGGTTGGTGGGTGGTGAGTAGGCCGGGCACAGTTGTGCGCTGGGCTACTCACCACCCGGTAACCGGGGTGGGCATGTCAGCCCAGCGCACCCATCTTCTTCGCGACGAACGCGGCGACGGCAACACCGATCACCCCTGCGGCGGCGGCTCCGATGCCGATGTGGAATCCCTCGTCAGTGTTGCGGGCCCCGCCGAGTTCGGGCTCCTCGGTCAGTGCCGTCATCCGGGTCTGGGCGTTGATCAGGGCGAGGTTCGCCCGGTCGCGCAGGGTGGTCATGGTGTTCTCCTTCGAGTCGTGTGGTGCCCTGGGTGGTGCGGGTATGCACGTTGTTCTCCTTTCGTTCTTCCGGTGGTGTTTTCCCCCTACTGCACGAGCAGGGAAATCATGGGGTAGCCGATCCAGATCGCGATGACCCACACCATGGCCACCGAGGGGGAGCTCATCTTGTCCGACGCCTTGTTCTGCGCGGCGCGTTGCTCGGTTTGCATCTGCGCGGTGAGGCTGTCGGCCCGCTCGATAAGGGTGGAGACCACCGCGGAGCCGTCCGCCCCGGCACCGGCGGCGATGTCGGAAAGATCGGACAGCTCATCCACGTCGACTTCCTCCCCGAAGCGGCGTAACCCTTCCCAGGAGTTGTTTCCCCGCGCGGCGGGCCAGGTCGAGTTGCGCCCGCAACCGGCCGAACGCCCACGAGCTCGTGGCCAGGGTGGTGGGTCGGGTCATGGCTTCCACGACCCCGGACCCGGACTGGGACAGCAACGCGACCTGACGCAGGTAGGACACAGTGGCGTGCCGCATCTGTTGGCGGGCGGCGGTGGCGCGGCGAGTAACGCTGCTCGCGGTGTTGCTGAACCCCAAGAATGCGCCGCCCAGGGTGCCGAGGACCGGCACCCACAGCGGCAGGGGCGCGGTCACGATGACCGACACCACCGCCAACCCCGGACCCAACAGGACCGCGAACTGCATCATCGTGCTCAGCCGGGTCACCAGGAACCGTTCCCGACTCCACCCGATGACCTGCAGGTCCGCGGCGGGGACGGTGCCGGGCAGGCGCAGCGCCAACGCCGTCCACCGGGTGTCGACCATCTGCCGCCATCTGCCGGTGCTGCTCTGGGCGCCCCAGGGTTGGCGCACCGGGACCCGCTCATCCAAACGGTCCAGGGCGTCGTCCAACCGGACTGGGGCGGCGGGTTGAAACGCGGCCAGCAACGCCACGACAGCGAGGCCGCCGATCACCCCGACGGCGAGGAACACCACGAGCTGGCTGTTCATGACCGCACTCCGGTGAGAAAACGGGGGGCGGGTTTCCCCAAGGACAAGGTTCGCATGCGGACGAGCATCACTGCGGCGAACGCGAGGAGCGCGGCCATGACCAACTGCCCGGTCACCGTGGAGTAAGCACTGCTGATCGCGGGGACGAACCCGGACACCACGATCAGTCCGGCGAGCATCAGCATCAGCACCCGCATGGCTTGGCGGGGTTGGGCGCGTTCGGCTTCGACCTCGTCGCGGGAGCGGACCTCCCTGCCCAGTTGCGCGGCGAGGCGACGCAACACGTCGGCTACCCCGCCCCCCTGCCGATCCAAGGCGAGCATCAGGGCGGCGGCCACATCGTCGCCGGTGGAGTCGTCGACATCATCGGCGAAGGCCTGCAGAGCGGCGGTGTACCCCCACTCCATGCTCGACAGGCGCTGTGCCAACCCGCGGACTTCGACCTCGATGGCTTCGGGGGCGCGGCGGGTGGATTCCCGGATGCACTGCACCAGCCCGGTGGCCCCGCCACCGGCGAGGCGATCAGCCATGCCCCGGCACCACACCTCGAGGGCCTCCAAACGGTCCAGGCGCCGGTTCGCGATCGCGTTGGACCCCAGCAGCCAGGGCAACGCCACCACCGCCAGACCTGAGGCCAGGGCGGCGACCGACCACCCGGTCAACACACCCACCGCCACCATCACCCCGACGGCGATCAGCGCCCGGCGGGGGGTGGGCCGAATCCCCGGTGCTGCGGTGTCCGGGGTGGCCAGCAGATGGCGAACCCGACGCGACACCCGGCCACCGAACACGGCCGGGTCGGTGCCGGTGCCGCGCCACACCGCGACCAGGCCGAGCAGGCTGGCGGCGAGGCCCCCACCGCACAGGGCAGGCACCACGATGGGCAGGACGTCACTCACAGCAACACCCCCACGTCGCTTCGCTCGCTCACCCGAACCCACCTCGGCGCAGATCCTCCGACCAGATGTCTCCCTCGCGCAGGGAGGCGAGATTGAACCCGATTTTCGTGAACGGTTTCTTCAGCTGAGGTGCTTGCTGGAAGACACCTCGTGGGTCGCCCCCGGTGAGTTCGTCGCCAGTGTCTGCGGGTTGGTAGATCATGTTCGTGGACACTTTCCCGATCGGGGAGACGGTGGTGACTTCCGCGATCTGAGCGCAGAAGCGGGCGGCGTCCCCGCCGATGTCGGTGTGATCGAGCTGCTCCACGTGCACCACGTAGTCCACGCCTTGCGCGGCGAGGCGGGTCAAGTATTCCGGGCTCATCCCCGGGGCCCCCTCCATGGCCATGGTGACCAGGCGGTCGAGGGCGTCGTCAGCGGAGTTGGCATGCAGGGTGCACATCGATCCGGGCAGCCCCGCTCCCGCACCTTTGAGGAACGCGAACGCCTCGGGGCCGCGGACCTCGCCGTAGATCGCCAGGGTCACCGAGTGCCGCAGCACCGGGGGCAGCAGGTTCGCCAGGGTGATTTCCCCGATCGGGCGGCCGTTGGCGTCGGTTTCCACCGACCCGGGACGGCATTCCAAGGGCACCAACAGCGGGAAACGGTCGGGGATGGTGTGCAAGCCGAGCTCGAACTCGGTTTCCAAGGTGGCGAACCGCACATAATCGTCCAGCTCACGGGCCAGGGCACGGAGCAACACGGTCTTGCCCGCTGCGGGCATGCCGCTGACCACAATCGTCAGTCGGGCCTGCACACACGCCCCGAGGAACCGGCGCATCGACGGAGTGATCGACCCCATGCCCACCAAGTCGTCCAGGGTGACGTCGACGTAGGCGTGACGGCGGATGGTGAGCACCGGCCACGGCGAGTTGTCGCACACCGCCGCCAACCGGGACCCGTCCGGAAGCTGCATGTCCAGAAACGGGTTCGCCGGGGAGAACGCCCGCTCCCGGCTGCCGTGATAGGCCGCCAGGAACTGGATCTGGGCGAACAGCTCCTCCGGGGTGTCGGCGATGGGGTCGGTGAGCAGCACCCGCTTATCGGCCATCCGCAGCACCACTGGGCAACTGCCCCGGATGTAGATGTCCTCCACATCGGGAACATCCAGCAGGGCCTGCAGGCGGCCAACCCCGTTGATCTGGTTGTCCACCGCCTTGGCCAGGGCCACTTCCTCGGCGGCGGTCAACGACCGCACCCCGTGGTCGGCCCGGCGGCGGCTTTCCGCTACCAGCTCGGCCTGGATGAGGGCCTGGGTGAGCTGCCGCAGATCGGCCGTATTCATCTCCGGGGTGCGGGCCGTGTCGTAGGCGGCGAGCACCGCGTCGCGGATGAGCAGGACCCCGGCGTGGTCCACGCCCTGCCCGAACGGAAATCCCCCGGTGCTCATGAGTGCGCCGTCCCGGTCGAGGGCACCGCGGACAGTCGTCTCGGTGTCCGCGCCATCTCCCGTAACGGCACTCCCGGTGTCGTTGCCGCCGGGGGGCGGGGCACCGGGGTCGGTGCGCTCGGGTGCTGGCGCAACAACGGGGCCCGCGTGCCCAGCGCCCGCTGCTGCCCCGCGAGCTGTCCGAGCGTGCGCACCACCCCTGGTAACGCACGGGCCAGGGGGGACCGGTCCCAGTGCCGCCCCGGGGTGGCGCCCTCGGAGAACACCGCCGCCGTCCGGGTGTCCAGGGGCAGTTCCCCGAACACCGGGACGCCCAGCTTCGCCGACCGTGCGATGTCGGCCACTGCGTAGGGGCCGTGGTCGTTGACGACGAGCAACCCCACCGAGGCGCCGCCGGGGTTGTGTCGCTGCATATCTTCCCGGATCAGCGGCAGGATGCGTTCCGCCCGCCGCAACCCCCGCAGTTGGGTGCGGACCACCAGCACCAACAGGTCACAGGCCCGCAGCACCGGTGCGGGTGCGTAGGGCAGGCCCCACCGGCCCAGGTCGACCAGCACATCGCGGTGCGTCACCGCCCGCAGCCCCTCGGCGAGGTCAGTCCACGCCAGGCCACCGGCTTGGCCGGGATGGGCCAAACCGGTCACCACCGGGGCCCCGGTGGGCAGCACCGTGATCTGGGAGTCCAGCACCCGCGGGATCTGTCCCTGCCCGCCCAGGCGCAGCAGCTCCAGCAGGCTGTGTTCCCGATCCGCCTCCACGACCGCCCCGGCCGCGGCCAGCATGTCGCCACCGGAGGGGTCGGCGTCGATGACCACCACCGGAGACGGCCACACCGACCCCATCGCCATCGTCGTCGTACTCACGCCCGGGGATCCGTTCGTCGAGAGCAATCCGATCAACATGGCTAACCCCTCGGCTGCAGGACGAGAGCGGCTTGGCCGGCTGCGGACAACCGGGCCACCGCATCGGCACTGGCGTCGGCGACCACCACGTCGACGACCGTCGTCCCCCCTGCATCGCGGGGGCTGATCGAGTACACCCGCGCGGGTAGCGCCGCCGGCAACGCTGCCGCCGCAGTGGCAGCGGTGGGTGTGCTGCTTGCGGTGGTTTGCACCGCCACGACCCGCACACTGTCCCCGGCGTGTAGCTCCGCCGCGGGGAGCAGACCATTCTTTAACGCCACCGCCACCAAGGAGAACCCCGGTGGTGGGGTCAGTTTCGCCACCGTCGCCCCACTGGGCAGCAGCTGCCCCGGCTGCAGGGGGGTCGCCGCGTACTGCCCAACAATGCTGGTGTGCTGCGACCAGTCCAGGGTGTTCAACGTTCCGCCGTTGGGCACGGAAACCTCCACCAGATCGCTGGCGGTGATCTGGTGGCCGTACCCGACCGGCCCCGCCACGGCGATCGCCGAGTGCGTCGCGGAAAAGTAGGTGAATGCCGCGTAGGTGCCGACCGCGAACAACACCACCAACGCCGCCGCCAACGCCAAGAACCCGCGTTTGCGTTGGCGCCGCACCGCTGTTCCCGCCGCGAACACACCCGCCGGGGTTGTGGGTAGTGTCATCGACCGTCCCCGTGGCATCTCCGTGGTCGCCATCAGTGCCCTCCTCCTGGTGCGACGAATAGCGCCTGTAGCTCGCCGACCTCCACCGCTGTCCTCGAGGTCAAGCTCAAACCCTGTCCCCCGGCCTGCCCCGCGCCGAACCAGGTGATGTTCCAGACCGTGGTCGCACTCACCGGCCACTTCCCAAGGCCGCCGGTGCGTTCCGGCAGTGACCGCAGCGCGTAGGAGTACCCGCAGTCCGGGGAGTTGTTCCCATGAAAGATCGGACCCGTCGGGGCGGGAGTTCCCGGCCCAGCACAGGACACCACCGCCCCGGCAGGGCCCATCGACCAGTCGATCCTGGACACAGTGGCCACCGCGGTCACCGACGTCGGCCCCGCCGTCGCGGTCGTCGACACCGGGCCTGTTGTGGTGGGGGACTGTCCCACCCACATCCACACCGGCAACCCCACCGCCAGGTTCGGGTCCGCCGACACATGCGGGGTGGCCGCGGTCAGGTTCAGCTGACTGATCGCGATCTGGGCCACCACCGCCGCAGACGGCGGGGGCGGCGGGGGCGGAGGAGCCGGAGGTGCACCCGGCGCCACCGGAGCCGCGGGAGTCCCCGGAACGGGGCACGCCGCGGTAGTCCCCAATTTGCACACGGCCTGACCCACCGCGTTCAAATACGCGAGCTCGGCCGCCGGATTCGAACTGGTACCCGGTTGGGCCCCCGCGATCGACGACGCACAGTCAGCACTCGTCAAATTCGCGCAGAACGCCCCGCCGTACGCATCCAAGGCTGGCCCCGTCGGCGCTACCGGTCCACGGGAGGTACCCCCATTGTTGGACCCGCCATCGCCCGAACCGACCGGCGAGTTTGAACCACCCCCACTGGCACCCGAACCGTTCGGCGACGTAGAACCACCACCAGCGCCGGAATCCCGCAGGGACCCCGGTGACGTAGCCGTCACGGTGACGAACCCGTCCCTCCCGCCGCCCGCAACCACGACGGGTGGAGGCGGTGCCGGGTCTGCTGCAGCGGCCGGTACTGCCAAGATTCCACTAGCCACAAGAACTCCGGCCAATAATCCGAAAGCTTGATGCCGCGCGGGACTGGTCATAGCGGGTCGCAGGGTGCTGTGGAGGGTGCGAGCGTGCTCACGCGCCAGGCAGAGGCCACTGCGGGGGTGGCGTTGATCAGCGTGTATTGCGTTTGGGTCTGCGGACCTCGTTTCGGATCAACTACCGACCTTCCGTCAGGAGTGGTCCCGGTGACGGTTGAAACGTCGGTGCAGGACTTCACGGTGGCCGTCGCCGGCTGCGAGCTGTCCAGCGGGGTCGGTGTCGTGTTCACCACCGTCACCCGCAGCACCTTGCCCTCGCCGGCAACGATGAGGCGCTGGTCGGCTACCTGCTTCGCCTGGGAGCGCAACGAGTCCGCGGCCTGGCCAGTGGCCACCGTGTCCACCACGTTGAGGTTCTGCTGCGGGTCGAGGTAGAGAGAGTCGTACACGTGCTCGTAACGGGTCACGGCGTCGGTCAGCTGTTGCTGCAGCGCCGCGCCGGATGGTGCGGTGTTGACCACCGGCGGTGGAGGTGTGAGGTATAGCGTCGAGCCGGTCGGCGCCGGGTGCGCGGGCGCGGCGCTGCTGCATCCCGCGAATATTGTGAGGATCGCGACCGTGGCACCGAGGCACGTGAGGATCGGCACCGGACCACTGCGCAATCGTGTTCGCATCACTGACACTCCCCACGTTGTGTTGAGGGTTGCTCAGGCGAAGG
>JAABUZ0100007836.1_pt1 | contig 12765 bp, 12 predicted proteins | sample 5562091 | NCBI WGS metagenome assembly JAABUZ01 (sample SAMN12813069, study PRJNA571459) | rock metagenome | isolation source: Antarctica rocks | place: Antarctica: Victoria Land, Linnaeus Terrace sud | collected 2015-12-21 | reverse complement strand
GTTTACTTTGACGTTGGCGGTGCCGTCTGGGACTAGAATTTTGCCGAGGACGCCTTCGTCTACGGCTTCGACTTCCATGGTGGCTTTGTCGGTTTCGATTTCGGCGATGACGTCGCCAGCGCGGACCTGTTCGCCTTCTTTCTTGAGCCAGCGGGCGAGCGTGCCTTCGGTCATGGTGGGCGAGAGGGCGGGCATCAGGATGTTGGTTGCCATCTCAGCCTCCTAGACGATTTTCTTGACGGCTTGGACGATCCAGTCGGGCTGCGGCAGCGCGAGCTTTTCCAGATTGGCGGCGTAGGGGAGCGGGACGTCGAGGCCGCAGACGCGGGTGGGGGGGGCGTCGAGGTCGTCGAAGCAGTGTTCGAGGATCTGCATGTTGATCTCGGCGCCGATGCCGGCGAAGGGCCAGCCTTCCTCGACGGTGACGATGCGGTTGGTCTTTTTGACGCTGTCGACGATGGTTTGGGTGTCGAGCGGGCGGATGGAGCGGAGGTTGATGATCTCGGCCTCGATTCCCTGGCCGGCCAGGATTTCTGCCGCTTTCAGGGCGGTGCCGACCATGATGCTGTAGGCGACGATGGTGACGTGCTGGCCGGGTCGCTCGATCTTGGCGCGGCCGATGGGGAGGATGAAGTCGGGGTCGGTGGGGCAGTCGAAGGTCTGGCCGTAAAGGATCTCGTTTTCGAGGAAGATGATGGGGTTGGGGTCGCGGATGGCGGCCTTGAGGAGACCCTTGGCGTCGGCGGCGGACCAGGGGGCTACGACTTTGAGGCCGGGGCAGTGGGCGTACCAGCTGGCGTAGTCCTGGCTGTGCTGGGCGCCGACGCGCGAGGCGGCGCCGTTGGGGCCGCGGAAGACGATGGGGCAGCCCATCTGGCCGCCGGACATATAGAGGGTTTTCGCGGCGGAGTTGATGATCTGGTCGATCGCCTGCATGGCGAAGTTGAAGGTCATGAACTCGACGATGGGCTTGAGGCCGTCCATGGCGGCGCCGACGGCCATGCCGGTGAAGCCCTGTTCGGTGATGGGGGTGTCGATGATGCGGCGGGGGCCGAACTCGTCGAGCAGGCCCTGGCTGATCTTGTAGGCGCCCTGGTACTGGGCGACTTCCTCGCCGATGAGGAAGACGCGGTCGTCGGCGCGGAGTTCTTCGGCCATGGCGTCGCGGAGGGCTTCGCGGACGGTGGTGGGCTTGGTGGGGCCCCAATCCTTGTCTTCGGGTGCGGCTGCGGCCGTGGGGGCGGTGGCCGGCGGGGGGGCGGTAGCGGGCGGGGGGGCAGTCTGGGCGGTGCCGGGCATGGCTTCTGCCTTGACGACCGGGGAGGCGTCGGGGAGCGCCGCGGCGGCGGGGGTGGCGCTGGTCTGGCCGCCCTGCCCTGCCATCTCGGCGATGGGGGTGTTGACGGCGACGCCTTCGGTGCCCTCCTCGACGAGGATCTTGCCCAGCACACCTTCGTCGACGGCTTCGACTTCCATGGTGGCCTTATCGGTCTCGATTTCGGCGATGACGTCGCCGGCGCGGACTTCTTCGCCGACCTTCTTGAGCCATTTGGCGAGCTTGCCCTCGGTCATGGTGGGCGAGAGCGCGGGCATGAGGATTTGGTTCGACATACTCAGCTTTCCACCAGGATATCGGTCCAGAGTTCCTTGGGGTCGGGTTCGGGGCTGGATTGGGCGAAGTCGGCGGCGTCTTGGACGCGGCGCTTGATGTCGTCGTCGATCTGCTTGAAGTCGGCTTCGGCGAGGCCGAGGGCTTCGAGGCGGTGGCGGGCGGCTTCGATGCAGTCGCGCTCGGTGCGCATCTTCTGGACTTCCTCGCGGGAGCGGTATTTGGCCGGGTCGGACATGGAGTGGCCGCGGTAGCGGTAGGTCTTGACCTCCATGAGGTAGGGACCGTTGCCGGCGCGGCAGTGGGCGACGGCGATGTCGGAGGCATCCTTGACGGCGAGCACGTCCATGCCGTCGACCTGGACGCCGGGGATGCCCCACGGGGCGCCGTTGAGGGAGAGGTCGCGGGAGGCGGAGGAGCGCTCGATGGAGGTGCCCATGCCGTATCGGTTGTTCTCGATGACGTAGATGCAGGGGAGCTTCATGAGGGCGGCGAGGTTGAGGCTTTCGTAGACCTGGCCCTGGTTGCTGGCGCCCTCGCCGAAATAGGTGGCGGAGACGCGGTCGTTGCCGCGGTACCAGTTGGCGAAGGCCAGGCCGGTGCCGAGGCTGACCTGGGCGCCGACGATGCCGTGGCCGCCGAAGAAGCGCTTCTCCTTGCTGAACATGTGCATGGAGCCGCCCTTGCCGCGGGAGTAGCCGCCGGCGCGGCCGGTGAGTTCGGCCATGACGCCGCGGGGTTCCATGCCGCAGGCGAGCATGTGGCCGTGGTCGCGGTAGGAGGTAATGACCTGGTCGCCTTCGCCGAGGGCGGCCTGGATGCCGACGACGACGGCTTCCTGGCCGATGTAGAGGTGGCAGAAGCCGCCGATCAGGCCCATGCCGTAGAGCTGTCCGGCCTTTTCCTCGAAGCGACGGATGAGGAGCATGTCGCGGTAGGCGGCGAGCAAGGTGTCCTTGTCCAGACCGTCGGTCTTGGCGCGGGCGCCCCGCTTGCGGACATCTGCGGCCTGGGCCATGCGGCGTCTCCCTGGTTGTGGATTTCACCTAGCCTCACGGCATGGGATCGGCAAGAGCGGGCGGCTAACGTCATGTTGTGCAACGCAATAGTGTGATTAACCGCGGATTGGTTAAGTCGCTGACGTTGCTTTAGTTGCGGCGCAGGACGTGGATGGTGGCGGTGTCGGGCCAGAGCCAATGGGGGAAATCGACCTGGGCGACGATGGTGCGTCCGGGGATGGGGCCGAGGGCGATGACGTAGGCGTCGTCCTGGACCCACCACCAGCTGACGCCGGGGCGCTCGCGGCAGGCGAGGTCGAACATCGTCCAGCCGCCATATTCGAAGCCGCCGTCGATGGCGGTTGGGGGGGTGCCTTGGGCGATCAGGGCGTCGATCGCGGACCATCGGGCGCGGTTGAAGGCGAAGTAGTCGTGGGCGGCGGCGACGGCGAAGAGGGCGCAGGCGGCCAGGGGGGGCGAGGGCGGGCCAGTGGCGCTTGAGGGCGCGGTCGCCGGGCTGGAGGGTGAGGTGCAGGAGGGCGCAGAGGGGGATGACCAGGGCGAGCAGATAGCGGTCGAAGACGTCGTCGAGGAGGGTGGCGACGGCGATGGCGCCGAGATTGGCGGCGATGAAGGTGAGCATCATGGCTTGGGGCCAGAGGCTTGGGTGGGGCGGCGGAGGAGGGGGCGGTTGGTGCTGCGGAGGTAGAGCCAGAAGGAGACGATGGAGAGGCTGGCGAAGGGGACGTCGGTCATGAAGGTGGCGGAGAGCTGCAGGAAGAGGGGGTTGCAGCCGAGGGTCAGGGCGCAGGCGGCCGCGGTGAGCGGGCCGGCGCCGAGTTCTCGCATGAGTTTGAAGGCGGCGAGCAGGCCGGCCACGGCGAGGGCCAGGGTAGAGGCGTGGAGTGCGGAGAAGGAGAAGCCGAAGGGGAGGCAGAACAGGGCGCCCCAGTAGGCTTGGGCGATGAGGTTGGGGGCGGAGAAGCCGGTGAGGCGGAACTGGCCGGTTTCGGCGATGGAGCGGGCGGCGAAGGCGTAGGCCCAGTCGTCGTTGAAGGGGGTGTTGCCGGCGGGCTGCATCGATGGCCCGGCCAAGCCGGGCGGGGACGTGGATGGCCCGGACGAGCCGGGCCATGACGTGGCATTCGGCATGGTCCGGGCTGGCCGGATGGGTTGGCTAGGCGGTTCGGTCGATGCCGACGCCGAGGGCGGCTTGGGCGGCGGCGAGGCGGGCGACGGGGACTCGGTAGGGGCTGCAGGAGACGTAGTCGAGGCCGACTTCCTCGCAGAAGGCGATGCTGGCCGGGTCGCCGCCGTGTTCGCCGCAGATGCCCATCTTGAGGTTGGGCTTGGTCTGGCGGGCGCCGTCGGCGGCGAGGCGGACCATGCGGCCGACGCCGTCGATGTCGATGGAGACGAAGGGGTCCTTGGGGAGGATGCCCTGGGCGACGTAGTCGGGGAGGAAGCGTCCGGCGTCGTCGCGGGAGAGGCCGAAGACGGTCTGGGTGAGGTCGTTGGTGCCGAAGCTGAAGAAGTCGGCGATCTCGGCGATCTTGTCGGCCATCATGGCGGCGCGGGGCAGTTCGATCATGGTGCCGACGAGGTATTCGATGGTTTCCCCATTTTCGGCGAAGACGGCTTTGGCGACGTTGTCGACCTGGGCGCGGGTTATTTCGAGTTCACGGCGGGTGGCGATCAGCGGGATCATGATCTCGGGGATGGGCGCTAGGCCGGCTTCGCGCTTGGCGGCGATGGCGCCTTCGAAGATGGCGCGGGCCTGCATCTCGTAGATCTCGGGGTAGGTGATGCCGAGGCGGCAGCCGCGGTGACCGAGCATGGGATTGGCTTCGGCGAGTTCGGCGGCGCGTCGGCGGATGGTCTCGAGGTCGGTGCCGAGGCCGGCGGCGACTTCGGCCATCTCCTCCTCGCGGTGGGGGAGGAATTCGTGCAGCGGCGGGTCGAGCAGGCGGATGGTGACGGGCAGGCCGGCCATGATGCGGAACAGGTCGGCGAAGTCCTGGCGCTGGAACGGCAGGAGCTTTTCCAACGCGGCTTTGCGGCCGGCGGTGTCGGACGCCAAGATCATCTGGCGGACGGCGCCGATCCGGGCGGGGTCGAAGAACATGTGCTCGGTGCGGGACAGGCCGATGCCTTCGGCGCCGAACTTGCGGGCGGTCTCGGCGTCGAGCGGGGTTTCCGCGTTAGTCCGCACGCCCATGCGGCGGACGCTGTCGGCCCATTGCATGAGGATGCCGAAGTCGCCGGAGAGCTTGGGCTCGATCATGGCGACGCTGCCCACGAAGACTTCGCCGGTGGCGCCGTCCAGCGTGATGATCTCGCCGGCGCGGATGGTCGTGCCGGCGGCGCCCAGGGTCTGGGCGCCGTAGTCGACGGTGATGCCGCCGGCGCCGGCGACGCAGGGGCGGCCCATGCCGCGGGCGACGACGGCGGCATGGCTGGTCATGCCGCCGCGGGTGGTGACGATGCCCTTTGCGGCGTGCATGCCGTGGATGTCCTCGGGGCTGGTCTCGATGCGGACGAGGATGACGGCCTCGCCCTTGGCGGCGCGCATCTCGGCCTCGTCGGCGCTGAAGACGGCAACGCCGCTGGCGGCCCCGGGGCTCGCCGGCAGGCCGCGGGAGAGCAGCTTGCGGGGCGCGTCGGGGTCGAGGGTGGGGTGGAGGAGCTGGTCGAGGGAGGCGGGGCTGACGCGCTTGATGGCCTCGACCTTGTCGATCAGGCCGGCATTGGCCATCTCGACGGCGATGCGCAGGCTGGCAGCGGCGGTGCGTTTGCCGTTGCGGGTTTGCAGCATATACAGCTTGTTCTGCTGCACGGTGAACTCGATATCCTGCATGTCGAGGTAATGGCGCTCGAGCTTGTCGCGGACGGCGACGAGGTCGGCGTAGGCGGCGGGCAGCGCTTCTTCCATGCTGACCTCACCGGGTTCGGCGCGGTGCTTGGAGAGGGGCTGGGGGGTGCGGATGCCGGCGACGACGTCCTCGCCCTGGGCGTTAACGAGGAATTCACCGTAGAAGATGTCTTCGCCGGTGCTGGGGTCGCGGGTGAAGCAGACTCCAGTGGCGCAGTCGGCGCCCATGTTGCCGAACACCATGGCCTGGACGTTGACGGCGGTGCCCCAATTGGCGGGGATGTCGTGCAGGCGGCGGTAGGTGTTGGCGCGGGGGTTCATCCAGCTGCCGAAGACGGCGCCGATGGCGCCCCAGAGCTGCTCGTGGGGGTCCATGGGGAACGGGGCGCTCTTTTCGGCCTGAACCATGGCCTTGTATTCGGCGACGACGCGCTTCCAGTCTTCGGGGGAGAGCGCGGTGTCCTCGTGGACGCCGGCGTCAAGCTTGGCGCTCTCGATGATCTCCTCGAAGCGGTGGTGCTCGACGCCGAGGACGACGGAGCCGTACATCTGGATGAAGCGGCGGTAGCTGTCCCAGGCGAAGCGGGGGTCGCCGCTGGCGGTTTCGAGGCCTTGGACGGTGTCGTCGTTGAGGCCGAGGTTGAGGACGGTGTCCATCATGCCGGGCATGGAGACGCGGGCGCCGGAGCGGACGGAGACGAGGAGTGGCTTGTCGGTATCGCCGAAGCGCAGGCCGACGGCTTGCTCGACGGTGGCGAGCGCGTCGCGGACCTGCTGCACGAGGCCTTCGGGGTAGTTGCGGCCGTTGTCGTAGAAGGCGGTGCAGACTTCGGTGGTGATGGTGAAGCCTGGGGGCACGGGGAGGCCGATGCTGGCCATTTCGGCCAGGTTGGCGCCTTTGCCGCCGAGGAGGTTGCGCATTTCGGCGCGGCCGTCATTGGCGTCGGCGCCGAAGCTGTAAACCCATTTCTGCATCGTATTCACTCAGCCTTCGATTTGGGAGAAGTCGGCGACGTTTGCCATTAGGCCACTAACACTTGAAAGCAAGCCGAGGCGGTTCGCGCGTAGGTCAGGATCAGGAGAATTTACTGTAACTTTAGCAAAGAAATCATCCAAAACTGGACGTAAGGTCGCAAGCTCTCGCATGGCGGAAGAATACCGCGCTTGAGAGATCAATATCGGGAGATCGTGCCCAAGGCTATAAATCCGTTCGAACAGACGGTTCTCTTCAGGCTCTCGGAGGAGGTGGTCTATAATCTCGGTTGCGCGAGAGCCATCTTTTTTGCTCTCGATTCGCACGATGTTCGCTGCGCGACGAGCAGCAGCAAGAAGGTCGGCCCCGTCGCTGGTGCGCAGGAAGGCGGCAACCGAGTCAGTGCGATCGAGTAAGCGGACGATGTCGTCGTCCGAGCCGGCCGCAAATACGGCGGCGAGGACGTCGTGGCGCTTGCCTTCGGCGCGGAGCTGGACGCGGAGGCGGTCGGCGATGAAGTCGAGCAGGAGGTGGGCGGGGAGCGGCGCGGGCAGGTCCACGGCGGCTTCGTGGAACAGCTTGAGCAGCTCGAGGCGGAGGTCGTTCTCGCGGATGATGCGGATGATGCCGAGGGCGGCGCGGCGGAGCGCGTAGGGGTCGCCGGAGCCGGTGGGCATTTCGTTGATGGCGAAGAAGGCGGCGAGCTGATCGATTTTGTCGGCGAGGGCGACGGCGATGCTGGCGGGGGCGGTGGGCACCGGGTCGCTGGGGCCTTTGGGCGCGTAGTGTTCGCGGATGGCCTGGGCGACGGCTGCGGGCTCGCCGTCGTTTTGGGCGTAGTAGCCGCCCATGACGCCCTGGAGCTCGGGGAATTCGCCGACCATGCCGGTGGTGAGGTCGGCCTTGGCGAGGGTTGCGGCTTGGGCGGCTTGGGCCGGGTCGGCCTGAACGAGGGGGGCGATGTGGGCGGCGAGGCGGGCGATGCGTCGGCTGCGGGCGCCCTGGCTGCCGAGCTTGGCGTGGAAGGTGATGGCGTCGAGGGCGTCGATGCGCTGGTCGAGCCGGGTTCGGCGGTCGAGGTCCCAGAAGTGGCGGGCGTCGCTGAAGCGGGCGCGGAGGACGCGTTCGTTGCCGGCGACGATGGCGGCGCCGCCATCGGTGGCGTCGATGTTGGCGGCGAAGGCGAAGCGGGGAGCGGCCGTGCCATCGGGGTGGCGCAGGGCGAAGTAGCGCTGGTTGACGCGCATGCTGACCTGCATGACTTCGGGGGGCAGGTCCATGAATTCGGGGTCGATGCGGCCGAGCAGCGGGACCGGCCATTCGACGAGGCCGGCGACTTCGTCGAGCAGGCCGTCGTCGCGGACGACAGCGAGGGTCTCGGCGGCGGCCAGGGCGGCGATGCCGTCCTCGATGACCTGGCGGCGCTCGGCGGCGTCGGCGATGACGTGGCGCTGGCGGAGGCCCTGCTCCCAGTCGGCGAAGGAGGCGACGCGGAAGGGGCCGGGGTGGTGGAAGCGGTGGCCTTCGGTCTGGTCGCCGGCGCGGAGCGTGTGGCCGTCGTCGCCGGGCTCGGCGAGGTCGAGGGCGACGACGGCGCCGTCGAGCAGGCAGAGGATGCGGCGGAGCGGGCGGATCCAGGTGAAGGCGCTGCCCTGGCCCCAGCGCATGCTCTTGGGCCAGGGAAAGCGGCGCAGGAGTGCTGGGATGGCTTGGCCGAGCAGGGTGCTGGCGGGGATGGCGGCGGCGCGCTTGTGCAGGACCCAGAACTCGCCCTCCTCGGCGAGCTGGTCGCGGGCGGCGGCGTGCTTGCGAAGGAAGCCGGCGAGTGCGGCTTCGGGGGCGGTGCGGCGGGGGCCGCGCTCGGTGCTGGCGCTGGCTTGCTGCTCGGCGGCGATGGTGGCGACGAGGGCGATGCGGCGCGGCCCGGCGAAGACGCGGGGCGCGGTGGGTTCGAGGGGGGCGAGGGCGTCGCAGAGGAGGCGCGACAGGTCGGCCCCGGCTCGGGCCTGCATGCGCGCCGGGATTTCCTCGCTGAACAGTTCCAGAAGCAATTCCGGCATGGGATCAGGTCAAGCGCCGGGTGTGCTGCGTGCGTTCATGATAGAAGTATACGGGCCCGTGCCGAAGGCAGCAACGGCGGGGTCCGTCGATCGGCTGCGCGCGGTTCAGCTCAGGACGGCCAGGGGTTCGAGGCCGTTGATCTGGGTTTCGCCGAGCAGGCTTTCGAAAGCCGGCTTGGCGAAATAGAAGCCCTGCATGAACCGGGCGCCCGCGCTTCTGAGCGCCTCGACCTCGCCGAGTCGCTCGACGCCTTCGATGACGACTTTGACGACGATTTCCCGGCCGAGAGCGATGATGCTGGCGACGATGGCCAGCTTAGTGGCGTTGTTGTCGCAATCCTGGATGAGGGCGCGATCGACCTTGATGATGTCGGGCTTGAGCGTGGCGAGCCTGAGAAGACCCGAATAGCCGCTGCCGAAATCGTCGAGGGCGACCCTGAAGCCCATCGTCCGATACGCGGTGATGATGTTCTGCAGGTGGGCGGTGTCGATCGGCTCAGTTTCGACGATCTCGAAGGTCAGGCGGCGCGGGTTGAAGCCGGTCCGCGCGGCGGCGGCGAGGGTGGCCTTGATGCAGGCGCGGGGCTCGTAGACGGCGTTGGGAAGGAAGTTGATGTTGAGATTGCGGTCGATGCCGAGGCCTGCGGCCAGTTCGATGGCCTTGACCCGGCAGGCCTGATCGAACGCATAGAGATTGTCGCCGGTGGCCCATTTCAGCATGGTCGCCGCGCCCTCCCCGTTCACGCCGCGGACAAGCGCTTCGTAGGCGTCGATCCGCTGTTCCTGCAGATCGACGATCGGCTGGAACGCCATGCTGAGGGCGGGAATGGTGCTCGGACTCTGGCAGGCCGCGCAGGCCGTTGGCTTTCGATCCTGCGCCGGGGTGATAGGCGGCGCTTCCACGGCGCTGGTCTCGATCTCGCCGCGCAGAAGCGGCAACAGGGTCGTGCTTTCGTCGCCGGTGCGACCGGGACGGCGGCGCTCGACGGCCGGAGTGCCAGAGCCATCGGAAAGACGCCCGCTCTCGTCAAAGTCCATGATTTCTTCTCTATATGGTGCTGCTCAAGTCAGGTGCCGATAGTGAGCTGCAATCGCTAAGGAAGTGTGAACGCGATCGGTCAGGCGGGGCTTGGTTGTCCGGCGAGCCAGGTTTCGCAGCATGTCTTGGCCAGGGTGCGGACGCGGCCGATGTAGGCGGCTCGTTCGGCGACCGAGATGGCGCCGCTGGCGTCGAGCAGGTTGAAGAGGTGGCTGGCCTTGATGCAGTGGTCGTAGGCGGGGAGCGCGAGGCCCTGGGCGGCCAGTCGGGCGGCCTCGGCTTCGGCGTCGGCGAAGTGGCGGGTGAGGAGTGCGGGGTTGGCGTGGTCGAAGGCGGCGGCGCTGTATTCGCGTTCGTTGCGGCGGAAGACGTCGCCGTAGGTCACGCCGTGCCCGTTGAAGTCGAGGTCGTAGATGTTCTCGACGCCCTGGACGTACATGGCTAGGCGCTCGAGGCCGTAGGTCATCTCGAAGCTGGGCAGCGCGACGGGGATGCCGCCGACCTGCTGGAAGTAGGTGAACTGGCCGATCTCCATGCCGTCGCACCAGACTTCCCAGCCGAGGCCCCAGGCGCCGAGGGTGGGGCTTTCCCAGTCGTCCTCGACGAAGCGGATGTCGTGCAGGGCGGGGTCGAGGCCGATGGCGCGGTAGCTGTCGAGCAGGAGGTTCTGGGCGGTGTCGGGGCTGGGTTTGATGATGACCTGATATTGATAGTAGTGGCCGAGGCGGTTGGGGTTCTGGCCGTAGCGGCCGTCGCTCGGGCGGCGGCTGGGCTGGACGTAGGCGGCGCGCCAGGGGTGCGGGCCAAGGGCGCGCAGGGTGGTTGCGGGATGGAAGGTGCCGGCGCCCATCTCGACGTCGTAGGGCTGCAGGATGACGCAGCCCTGGGCGGCCCAGAAGGCGTGCAGGCGGAGGATCAGGTCCTGGAAACTGGGCGGCTTGTTCATCGATCGGAACCATTAGCGCGGGGCGGCGGCACCATAGGGCGGGGACGGCGTTATGCAATTCATGGTCGACGAGGTCGCGGACATTTTGCGGACGACTTGCCGGGTCGCGGTGGTGGGGGCATCGGCGCGGCCGGAGCGGGCGGGGAACTATGTGTTCGCGTTCCTGGTGGCGCGGGGGTTCGAGGTGACGGGGGTCAATCCGGGGTTGGCGGGGCAGACGCTGCATGGGCGGCCGGTGGTGGCCGGGCTGGAGGATGCGGGGGCGCTGGACATGGTCGATATTTTCCGGGCATCGGAGCAGGCGGGCGCGGTGGTGGACGAGGCGATCCGTCTGGGTGCGCGGACGGTATGGATGCAGTTGGGCGTGATCGACGAGGCGGCGGCGGGACGGGCGCGTGCGGCGGGGCTGCGCGTGGTGATGGACCGTTGTCCGTTGCAGGAGTGGGGGCGGCTTGGGCTTGCCCTTGAAGCTGAATTGAAACCGGACCAAGTCGTCGGCGCGCGGCGGCTGGACCGCAACCCATGAGGGACGTGACATGACAAACGAAGAACGCGATCTGATTGCCAAGTTCGTGGCCCGCGTCGGCGGGGCGACGCAGGGGGGCGGCTTTACCGCAGGGGCGGGCGGGAGCGTGCCGCAGGCGCAGGTGGCGCTGCCGCCGATGGACCGAGAGGCGGATACGTATATCGCCGAGCAGTTCCAGCGCTTTCCGGAGGCGCGGTATCGCATCACGCAGATGGCGGTGGTGCAGGAGGCGGCGCTGGCGGAGATGAACAACCGGCTGACCCGGCTGCAGTGGGAGCTGGAGCAGGCGCGGCACCAGGCGCAGGCACCGCAGCCGCAGCAGCAATCCAAGGGGTTCTTTGGCAGCCTGTTCGGGGGCGGATCGCCGCAGCCGCAGCCGCAGCCGCAGATGCAGCAGGGCCGGGGCGGGCCGTGGGGGAACGCGGGCGGGCCGATGCCACAGCCGGGCTATGGCGGGCCGCAATATGCGCCGCCGCCGCCGCAGTATCCGCCGGCGTATCAGCCGGGCATGTTCGGACGCGGCGGTTCCGGCTTTCTCGGCTCGGCGCTGACGACGGCGGCGGGCGTGGCCGGCGGCATGGTGGTCGGCAATGCGCTAATGAACGCGTTCAGCGGCGGGCATGGCGGCATAGGCGGCGGGATGGGCGAGAACGCGTCCTCGGGCGGGTTCCTGGGCGGCTCCGGTGACATGGCGAACAATGCGTTCGATGGCTCCGGCGTGGCGTCGGCGTCGGATCCGACGGGCGGGTTCGGGACGGATGCCGGGTTTGGCGGCGATCCGTTCTCGCAGGGCGGTGATCCGAAGGGGTTCGACGGTGCCGGGCTGAGCCAGGATGCCAGCTTCGACCAGGGGGGTAGCGGCGGCGGGTTCGATGGCGGCGGCGGCGGCGGGTTCGACGGGGGCGGCTTCGACTCAGGGTCTGACAACTCGTAGTGGCTGATGGCGCGGGGCTGGCGGGGCCGGCCCCGTTCCGCAGCGGGCCGTTCGTGGTGCGGCCGGACTGGATCGACGAGAACGGTCATCTTAATCTAGCGCACTACGTGACGATGTTCGACAGTGCGACGGATGCGCTTTGGCGGGTGATCGGGCTTGGCGACACGTTCCGGGCTGTAGGGTTCGGGACGTTCGCGGCGGAGACGCATACGCTCTATCGGGCGGAACTGCTCGAGGGCGAGACCGCGATGGTGGAGTCGCTGGTGCTGGCGGCCGATGCCAAGCGGTTGCATGTGGCGCACACGATGGTGCGGGAAGGGGACGGCGTGGTGTCGGCGCTGCAGGAGGTGATGTATCTGAGCGTGGATCTGTCGGTGCGGCGGGTGAGTGCTTGGCCGGAGCCGGTGCTGGCCGGGCTGCAGCGGGTCGTTGCAGGGCATGCGGGGTTGCGGCCGGATTGGATCGGGCGTTCGGTGTCGATGCCCTAGGCAGAGGCAAGTTTCGTCAGTTCCCAGCGCATCCAGGGTGCGGGTTCGGGGCGGAGGGTGGCGTCGCCGCAGTCGAGGCTCTCGGCGCGGAGGGCTTCGAGGCGGAGGGAGGCGAGGGCGCGATGACCCCTTCCGGAGCGGATGGTGCCGATTTCGGCGCCGGCGTGGGTGATGGGGGTGCCGGGCGCGGGGAGCGGGCCGGAGACCGACACCGGAAGGAGGCGGCGCTTGACCAGGCCGCGGTATTTGGTGCGGGCGGTGAGCTCCTGGCCCATATAGCAGCCTTTTTCCCAGTCGATGCCGTGGAGTTCGTCGAAGCC
>JAABUZ0100007835.1_pt1 | contig 12766 bp, 14 predicted proteins | sample 5562091 | NCBI WGS metagenome assembly JAABUZ01 (sample SAMN12813069, study PRJNA571459) | rock metagenome | isolation source: Antarctica rocks | place: Antarctica: Victoria Land, Linnaeus Terrace sud | collected 2015-12-21 | reverse complement strand
GCACGACAACCACCCGTAAGTCACCGGAGAGCCGGATGCATTTAAAGGTGCCCGTCCGGTTCGGCGGGGGGCCGATGGAAAAGGACCGCACAAAGCGTGCGACACCTCGCCCGCGGCCTACCCAATATAAGAACGCGCAGTGGCTCTCGGCCGCCGGCGTGGTGGAACTGGGCCTATCCGGCATCGAGGAGCGGCGCGACCCGGCCGGCAAGCTGCCCTTCGACAAGAAGCTGCCGTGCTACTGGCTCGCCCGGATCGCCGGCGCGGAGGAGCGGTGGGCCTGCACGCCGACGGTGGCGTGGGCGCTGGAACGCGGCCAGGCCGTGACGATCACCGAGGCGCAGGTCTGGACGCAGCACAGCCGGGCGATGGAAACGTGGTACGAGCGGCTGCGCACGGCGCGGACGGCGCTCTACGCGGACACGACGCCGGCGGGGGCGTTGGCCTTGCGCGCGCTCAAGCTCACCTACAGCTTGACGATCAGCGGCTTCAACAGCGTGTGGCAGCGCGAGCGGCGCAGTCCGCTGTACCGGCCCGACTGGCGGCACCTCATCATCGCCTAGGCCAACGCGAACCTGTCGCGGGCGCTGCACAAGATGGACCGGGACGGCTACACGCCCGTGGCCGTCCACAAGGACGCGGTGTACCTGGTGAGCGACGAGCCCGATCCGGTGACGGCATGTCCGCCATCGGTCACGCTCGGAACGGGCCTGGGGCATTTCAAGGTGCAGGACACGGGGTCCGTCCGCTGCCATGGTCCTTCAGGGCCAAGCTTCGCCCGCACGAACAATACACGAATAATATATGTAGGGGCGCCTCTTGTAAGCGCCCGGTGGATGATGTGAATGACATGACGATCGAGGCTAGTCCGCGGGATAAGCAAGACAAGCAGGAGAGCCTGTGGCGGGCGTTGCAGGACGTGGTCGACCCCGAGATCCCGGCGGTCAGCATCGTGGAGATGGGCATGGTCGAAGGGGTCGAGGTGGGCGACGATGGCCGTGTCGCCGTCACGATCCTGCCGACCTTTAGCGGCTGTCCCGCCCTCGACGTGATTGGCCGGAACGTGCGCGCGCATCGCGCGCGAGCCCGGCGTGGCGGATGTGGACGTGCACTTCGTCTTCGACCCCATCTGGTCGACCGACCGCATCACGCCCGCCGGCAAGGAGAAGCTCAAAGGCTTCGGCATCACCCCCGCGCCGCTCTCGCGCGGGCACCCCCTACCGATGTTGCAGCGCGAGGCGGTCGCCTGCCCCTACTGCGGCTCCATACGCACGACCATGGACAACCTGTTCGGCCCCACGCCGTGCCGCTCCCTCTACCGCTGCCTGGACTGCCGCAACCCTTTCGAGCGCTTCAAAGCCCTCTAATCTCACAGACCGTTAAGGAGTCAACCCGGCCCTGTGCCGGTAGGCGCTGCAGTGGCGGCGGGGCATGAACGAGCCGGACGTGCGGCTAGTCTCCGCCCTAGCCTGCCACCGTAGCGCCTATGCCATTATGGAACTACGCCCCTATTATAGACCGTCAGGGAAAGAGTTAGAGGGGGCCTGACACAGAGGGCGGGATACCGTACCCTGAAAGCACGGCGTGAGAACCAGTGCGACAGGAGGTATCCCGTGGATATCAAGATAGCGTTTCGGGGGGCGACCGTCAAGGGGTTGCGGATGGCGTGGGAGCGGGCGGTGCGGGCGGGGCAGGCGCGGCTGGTCAAGCGGATTAGCGCGCTGCTGCACCTGAGCGAGGGGCTGGGCGTGGCGGAGGCGGCGGCGCGGGTGGGGGCGGGCGCGAGCACGGTCTATGCCTGGCTGCGCGCCTTCATCCTGCGCGGGGCGGAGAGCCTGCGCTACGGGGCCTCGCCGGGCCGGCCGCGCAAGCTGACCCCGACGCAGCGGGCGCGCCTCAAAGAGCTGGTGGCGGCGGGCCGCTCGCCGCAGGCTATCCCAGCGGCTGCTGGAGCGCCCTCATGCTCCAGGACCTGGTCTACCGGGAGTTCGGCGTGTGCAACAACGCCCACTATCTGTGCGCCCTGCTGCGCAACCTGGGCTTCTCCTACCAGAAAGCGCGCTTCATCTCGGACCACCTCAACGAGGAGCGCCGCCGCGTCTGGATTGAGCAGGAGTGGCCCACGATCCTGCGTCTGGCCCGGCAGCGGGGGGCCTTGCTGCTCTTCGGCGACGAGGCCAGCTTCGCGCAGTGGGGCTCGCTCTCCTATACGTGGGCACCCGTCGGCCAGCAGCCACTCATCAAGACCTGCGGCAAGCGCAAAGCCTACAAGGTCTTCGGCCTCATCGATTACTTCTCGGGGCACCTGTTCGCCAAGGGCCAGACCGAGCGCTTCACCGCCGCGACCTACTGCGCGTTTCTGCAAACCGTCCTGGACTAGAGCGACCGGCCGCTCATGCTGATCCAAGATGGGGCGAAGTACCACACGGCGGCCGCCACCACGGAGTTCATCGCCGCGCACGCCGACCGCCTGAGCGTCTATCAACTGCCCTCCTACTCGCCCGATTACAATCCAATCGAGCACCTCTGGAAGAACATGAAGAAGCGCACCACCCACAACCGCTACGTCCCGGAGTTCGACCTGGTCTGCGCCTCCGTCCGGAGTTCGACCTGGTCTGCGCCTCCGTCGAGGAGGGCCTGGCCTACGTCCAGGCCCACCCCGCCGCGGTCAAGCGCCTCATGGGCTCCTATCTCGATCAGATGGCCGCCCTGGCACCCGCCGCCTAGTCTCCTTCTTCTTCTGAAGATCCATAGCAACTCCCGAGCGCAGGCAAGTTGACCGTATTGGCCAACTGCTGGTACCCGAGGTCATTGGGATGGAAGTTGTCGACGTTGGCGTAGATGGGGTTGAACTCGTTATGGTTGGCTGGATTCGCGACGGCGAGCTCGAAGTCGAAGACGCCGTCGAACACCCCACCGTTGTTGCGGATGAGCTGGTTCAGCGCGTTGCGCTTGGCTTCGACTTGTGGGGTGGAGTAGGTCGTGAAGGGGGGGCGCGCCGGGTCAGCCAGGTCTCCGCTCGGCGTCAGGGTGGTTGCGAAGACCTTGATGCCACGCGCGTGGGCCTGGTTGGCGATCTGCACCAAGCCGTTGTAGACCTGCTGGGCGGTGACCTGCTGCGTTCCGGTGGGGTCGAGGAACGGCGGGTCGGCGAGATCGTTGATCCCGTCCTCCAGGATGATGGCCCTCACGTTGGGCTGCGACAGCACATCGCTCTGAAGTCGATTGACCGTGGAGGGGCCGATGTTTGGGTAGAGGACGCGGTTACCGGCAATGCCCTCGTTGACGACCGACAGGCAGCTCTGGGTCCCACTTGCCTGCAAGCGCTGGGCGAGGAAGTCGGGATAGCGATGGTTCGCGTTGATGGTGGACTCGAGACCATCGGTGATCGAGTTGCCCAGCGTGACGACGCTGCCGGCGTTCGTGCTGGCCGTGACGTCAACGTCGGTCAGGAAGTACCACGACTCGCCATCAGGCAGGTAGGCGCCCGTGGTGGCGCTGGCTTGATTGCCGGCCGCCACGTAGCTGAGCTGCTGGGCGTTCGTATGCTGGGTGGCGGGTCCGGTCAGGGAGGGCGTGTAGTAGCTGATCACGAGGTCCTGGAAGGGCTGCACCCGTAGCGGTGCGGGATCGCTGTACACCCTATTCCCCGGCTGGATCGTGACCGAGGAGCTACCGCTAAAGGTGAGTGGCGTGTTCGTTCCGGGCACGATCGCGGGGCTGCCTCCCCCCACCCCGTTGCCGATGAAGACGCTGGTGAAGGTGATCGGCTGGTTGCCGAACTTGTTGGAGATGCGAATCCGGACGGTCTGGCCGGCGAGGTGTGGATTGACGATACTCCGGATCGTTTGATTAACGAATTGCAGGGGTGTTCCCAGGGTGTTGTTCGGGCCTAACGGCTGGATCGGGCTCGCGCCCCAGGCGCCGACCCAGCTAGAACTATCATCGCTGGCGTGAACGTAGGTCGCACCGCCGTTGACGGCAAGAACGCTCGCGACAAGACTCAACCCAGCGCAGAGCGGCAGAGCGGCCTTCAGCGCGCTCCGCAGTCGTCGTCGCCGTTGGATGGAAGGCTGCATATTAGTTACCTCTGTGCTTCCTTGTTGGATGGAAGGGGCTTGTTAGTTACCGCTGTGCTTCCTTAATAATCCAGGCTAATGGTACGTTGGTGGTGGTAGTGGTGGACCAGGCATGGTCGGCTGCAAGCCGACCTACGCCGGGCGGCGCGGGTAGACTGCGAGCCAGTGCTGTTGACCTATGGGGGATCCCTCTTTGGGGAGTCGTACGAGTCGTCTAGTTTTCGCAGCCTCCTTTCCACACCTGATGTCAGGAGCGTCCGAGCACGGAAACGTGCGCAGTCCGACAAGCACGTCATCGCTCCCCCGGTCGCCAGTGACGGGACGCGTCGGCGCGTCCCGCGCGCGACCATCCCATCTGACCCCAGCGTAGAGGGTGAATGTAACCGCAGGTTTGCGGGGAGATAACAGCGGGATAACAGAACGCGTCACGGACCATAACGATCCGTAACAACGGGGCGCGCGGCGCGGCTCCATGCGCCCCGCGCGGGGGCGGGATGGGGAAGGTGCCTAACGGGGCGGGGCGAAGTGGTAGCCGAGGTTGCGGTCGGTGTGGATGTAGCGGTCCGACTCCCCGCCGTCGCCGAGCTTGGCGCGCAGCCGCCCAACGCACACGCGCAGCGTCGTCACGTCATCGGCGTATTCCACGCCCCACACCCGCGTGAGCAGGTAGGTGTGCGGCAGCGTGCGCCCCGCGTGGCGCGCCAGCTCCTCCAGCAGGCGCGTCTCGGTCGCCGTCAGCGCCACGACCTGGCCGCGGACCTGCGCCGTGCGGGTCAGCGGGTCGAGTGTGAGGCCGTCGACGCGCAGGGGCGGCGGCGCGACCGTGGTCTCGCTCGGGGATGCGGGTGGGATCCCCGGAGACTCGGGGGCCGGCTGTGCCCGGCGCACCAGGGCACGCAGGCGGGCCAGCAGTTCCAGGGGGTCGTAGGGCTTGGTCAGGTAGTCGTCGGCCCCCAGGTCGAAGGCGCGGATCTTGTCCGCCGTCCGGGCTTTCGCCGTCAGCATCAGGATCGGTACCCGCGAGGTCTCGCGGATGTGTGCAAGCACCGCGAAACCGTCGGGCGGCGGCATGGACACGTCCAACACCACCAGGTCGAACCGCGCATCCGCGACGTGGCGCAACGCCGCGTCGCCATCCGCGGCCAGGTCCACCCGGCAGTCGGGCCAGAGCAGGCGCGCGCCGTAGGTGACCATGGTGGCGATGTCCGCGTCGTCCTCGGCGATGAGCAACGTGAGCGTCATAGCCCGTCCTCCCCGTCCCCCGCGCGCGGGCCGTTTGGTTCCCCCGCCGCTGGCGTGCGGCGCGGGAGGGCGATGTGAAAGGTCGCGCCGCTGCCGGGGGGGCTCTCGGCCCACAACCGGCCGCCGTGCAGCCCGACCATGTCGCGCGCGACAGCCAGGCCCAACCCGGTGCCGCTGGCGTGGCGGTTCCGGCGGTAGAATCGCTCGAAAATGGCATCCAGCGCGTCGGCGGGGATGCCTGGCCCATTGTCGCGCACCACTAGGCGCACCGTCTCCGCCACGTCCTCCTCGTCGCCCGCGTCATCGACCCACCCAGTGACCGCGATGCGCGTGCCAGCTGGGGTATGGCGATGGGCGTTGACCAGTAAGTTGACCACGACCTGCTCCAATAGGCGCGCGTCACCCACGACCGGCAACGCCGCGGGCAGGTCCAGCTCCAGTGGCTGCCCCTTTTCCTCCAGCAGCGGCCGTACCGCCGCGACGGCCGCCGCCGCGACGGCGCTCAGGTCCACGGCCGCCCGCTCGGGTTCCAGTGCCGCGCTCTGGAGGGCGCGGGCAGCCAGCAGGTCGGCGATGAGCAGCCGTAGGCGCTCGGCGTTGCGGCGCATCGCCGCCAGCAGCGTACGCTCGTCCGGCCCGAGCGCAACGCCCGCCCCCACCTCGAGCAGGACCAGCCCGGCGCGGATGGAGGTCAGTGGCGTCTGCAACTCGTGTGTCACCGAGGCCAGGAACTCCTCGCGCGCCTGCTCCAACTCCTTGATGGGCGTGCTGTCCTGGCTGATACCGGCGATCCGGCGCACCACGCCCATCTCGTCGCGGATGGGGAAGCCGGTGTCGCGCAGCCAGCGCACCGCGCCATCGGACAGGCGGATGACGCGATGCTCGCTCACGACCGTCTCGCCTGCGCTCAGACGCGCTAGGGTATCCAGCGCGCCCGCGCGCTCGTCGGGGTGGACCACCGTCTCCGCCCAACAATCCAGACCGCCGCGCAGGCTCTCCCGCGGCACGCCCCAGAGATGCGCGAACGCGGGGCTCAGATAGGTGAACCGCCGCGTCGGCGTGTCGGCGATCCAGAGCCCGTCGGGGAAGTTCTCCGCGAAGCCACGGAATCGCTCCTCGCTCGCGCGCAGCGCCCCGTCCGCGCGCTTACGCGCGGTGATGTCCGTGAAAAGGACGGCGACCCGGCGTTGCGCGGGCGCGCCGACGCGGAGCGCGTAGAGGTTCAGCCACCGCCCCAGCGGCGCGAGGAACCGCTCGAAGCGGAGCGGCTCGCCGGTCCGCGCGACGCGGTCGTAGGTGTGGAGCCAGTCCTCCTCGACGTCGGGCAGCAACTCGCGGATGGTTTTACCGACGACGTTGTGCAGCCCGGTGTGCGTCTCGAACGCCGGGTTGGCGACCAGGTAGCGGTAGTTGCTCGGCGCCTCCGGCTCGCCGACGGCTTCGATCACGCAGAACCCCTCGTCGATTGCCTCAAACAGGCTACGGTACCACGTCTCGCTCTCCCGGAGGACCCCCATCTCACCGCCACCCACTAGCGTCTCCGCCATTCCGGTAGCCGGAGCCTGATCGCCCTGGCTCATCATTAAGTTTCCTCCCGCATCGCAGTAGGTCTGGGTCGTTCTCCTACCCAACGACGTGATTTTAACGCTTTCATCGGCGTCGTCGAGATTGTGAGAGACCAAGGATGGGGTACACATTCCGCTAGTTGCAAAAACGCGCATGCGCATCTGTCAACAATGTGAGCGGAATGTGTACCCCATGTCGCGGCGTGAAGTGCAAAAGCGGGCTACGACCGGAGAAGCTAAGGGCGGTCAGCCATGCCGACACACAGCCGATGGTAATCCACCTGGCAGGGGATGGGCGGGGACATATCCGACGCTCGAAGCGGCGTCGGCGAAGGGGCACTCCAAGCTCAGTGCGCAGGACCGTAGAACAATCGGCCAACTCCGCTGAGGCGGCGGATGCGCCGATCGGGTCGCTACGCCGAGGAAGTCGCCCTGATGCGTGCCGCTGATCGTGTAGGCGATGACCACATTGTCCTCATAGGTCACAACGTGCGGGTGTGATCGTGAGGTCGGGGAAAGCGGCGCGCAGGGTCGCGAAGAACCCCTTGAAGCCCTCGGGTCCGGGTCCCTGATCCGGGGCGGGGTCGTAGTCGACCACATTGGGCGCGAACACGTCATCGAGGGCGTCCATCTGCCCGCTGGAAACGGCCTGGCCCAGACGTTCCTGCGCCGTCATGTTTATCTCATGAGACATGTCTGTTCCTCCATTTCTTTCCAATCCGTCGTGGACCTGCCGGCCGGGCTCACTCAGCCGGGGCCACACGCCCGAACAAAGCGCAGGGGGCGCGGCCCCGGCGGACTGCTCTCGGCGTGACGATGACGCGCCGAGGAACGGACGACTTACTGGCCGGCCATGGGAACGGCCACGCCGCCCGGCGTCCTGTTGATGACATTGTGGGCGTCGATACGGCCGGGGCCGGGGAAGGCGATGGGCCGGCCGCTGCCGCCGATGAGCCCGCGCTGCTTGAGCGAGGTTAGGGCCTCGCCGACGGTGCTGAACAGCATCGGCGCGAACGCCCGGTCGTTGGGCGGGCTGGCCTGGAGCGCGGAGGCGGCCGCCAACCGGTGCTCGGCCTCTTCCGCGGCGTACTGGAAGCTGGCCTTGACGAGGTCGAAGCGCTTGTGCTCGGCATAGACGCGTATCGCGGCGATCTGCGCGGCGACCTCGGTTGTCTCTTGCACGACGATCGCCTTGAAGAAGGTGTCGTGGTCCGTCAGAGCCGCGGGCGGGATCGTGAAGGTCCCCACCAAGGGCCGCCCACCTGCCCGCTCGAAGAAGTCGAGGTGGAACTGCTCCTGGGCGCGCGCCGCCTTGACGACGTCGAGGACCGCGGTGGGGATAGGGTTGGTGAAGTTCTTCCGCTCGGCGCTGTCGATGCCGGCGCCCAGGAAGGTCACCCCGAACCGCTCGATGGTCGCCGTAACGTCGAGGACCCGCTGAACACTCTCCGATTCCGCCGCCAAACTGCGTATCAGCCCCGCGTGTGCCAGCGTCATCCCTGCCACGCCGGCGCCCGCGCCCTTGAGCAGGGTGCGCCGCGAGAGCAGCGCGCTCGTACGTCTAGCTTGATCGTTCATCACTCATACTCCTCTTTCACTCGCTCAGGGCCGCAGGTACTTAACGCCGGTGAAGTCGATGGTGCCGGGGCCGGGATACGTGACCTGCGCGCCGCGGCCGCCGATAAATCCCTGGCTCCTGAGCACGTTCGCCGCCCCGCCGACGCTGGTGAACAAGGCCTTCTCGAAGGCGACGTCGTTGGGCGTGCCGGTGAGCACGCCGGCGTCGATCGCGAAGGAACGGACGCCCACGCGGTGCTCGGCCGCCACCGCGCCGATCTGGAGCGCGAGCTGAGCCAGGCGCGGCCGGCCGAGCATGGCGAACTGCTGGGCCGCCGCCAGGTAGGCGGCGACGAAGATCTCTTCCAGGACGATCAAGGTGGTGAGGAAGGTCGGCACGTCGGTGACGATCTTGGGGTCGGGTATGGTGAACGTGGTGGTCAGGGGCTTCGCGCCCGCGCCGGTCAAGTATAGGTAGTGCGCCTGCTCCTCGGCCCGCGCCGCCGTGAGCGCCCGTATCTGCGGGGCGCTCAACGCCAGCTTGCCGGCGGCGGCGTTCGCCAGTGCCCCGCCGAGGGCCGTCACCGCGAATGCCTCGGCCGTCGCCGCGATGTTGATGATCTGCTGGACCGTTTCGTGTCCGACCGCCCCACTTCCGAGGATAGAGCGATTGGGCGACGTGAGTTCGCCGATGGCTGTCATTGCGTATTCCCCCTTGTTGTACCTCTGCTGCGTGACTATCAAGATATGCGTTGTGTCTGGGCTCCCCCTGGCCTGTCGCTACGATCGCGGCCAATGGCTACATCGTCCCGGATAACGCTTGGTCCCTCCGGTCCCAGGCGCCAGCTAACGAGTGTATGCTGAAGCAGCGTTGCTTACCGTGCGGTTACCCAACCGACCGCAGTCGGCCTGCGGTTTTGTGGTTTGCCATGCGACCATGCGGATTAGTCTCTCGGCTACGCCGATAGCCTAGATCGGAGCCGCAGGCTCTCCACGGTGCAAACATATCCTTTTTAGGCAACACTTAAGATTTACGCCTCTAAGACGACACGCACGGGCCGCCGCTGTATTTCTGGGAGCGATGCCTCTCACTCTCAGTGGAGCGTTGGAGCTATGCGGGGGCGTGGGGCGTTGGAGCTATCTTGCGGCGTTGGAGCTATCCTGCGGCATTCATGCACGGCCCTCCCCCTGTACGGTAAACTACCCCTGTCGATTAGTCAAATACTTCTTTCGTTGCCTAACGATATGATAGAGGTATCAAGAGATGGAGATACGGCACTTGCGCTACTTCGTGGCGGTCGCCGAGGATCTCAATTTCCGCCGCGCCGCCGAACGCCTCGCGATGGCCCAGCCCCCGCTCAGCCAACAGATCCACGCCCTCGAAGAGGAGTTGGGGATGCTCCTCTTCGATCGCGCGCGCCGCCAGGTGCGGTTGACCACGGCCGGGCGCGTCTTCCTGGAGGACGCGCGCGACATCCTCGCGCGGTCCGAGCGGGCGGTCGGGCGCGCCCGGCGGGCGGATCGCGGCGAGCTCGGGCAGCTCACGGTCGGCTACACGAGCCTCTTCCATTACCCCTTCTTTCGCGACGCGTTGCGCCTCTACCGCGTCCGCTATCCAGGGGTTGAGGTCATCCTGCGCGACCTGGTGACGATCGAGCAGATGCGGCGGCTGCACACCAATACGCTCGACATCAGCTTCGCGACCTACGCCTCGTTCGCGATCACGTCGCTGGAGTTGGAGCAGTTGGCCTACGAGTGCATCCTGCGCGAGCCGGTGGTCGCGGTTCTGCCCACGGACCATCGCCTGGCGGGGCGTGTCCCCCTGCCGCTGGCCGCGTTGGCCGACGAGCCCTGGATCTGGTTCGCGCACCCGTTCGATCCCACGACGTACGACTACATGACGCGCCTCTTCGAGCAGGCCGGCTTCCGTCCGACCGTCGCTCAGGAAGTCAACCAGGCGCAACTCTTTATCGACCTGGTCGCGGCCGGGATGGGCGTGAGCTTGGTGCCGCGGAGCGCCGCCCGCAGCGGGGGGGGCGGGGTGGTCTATCTCGCCATCGCCGCGCCGACCCCGACGGTCGAGTTCGATATCGTCTGGCGTCGGGACAACACGTCCCCCCTCGTGCAGGCCTTCCTCGGTGTGGTCAGGGATACTGCCACGAGGGTGGACGAACGCGTATAGACCCTTTATAACGGGGTGTAACAGCGTGATTGTGGCGGTATGTCGGTAAACCTGCTGACAGCGTACTATTAACCCTATATCATTTTAGTCACTACTACTATTGTAGTAATCGCATAATTTCTATAGCCTGTTACGACCTAACTGTTCGGGCGTGCCAGGCATTGCTGGAGTTATGGGTTAGGCAATGACGATATTTTCCCTATGACGACGCGTTCCCCCCGGCCGATTCGAGATGAAGGAGGCGCTAGCAAAGACGCGACAGATTGCCGGCCTTATGAGGATCAGTGATCCAAACGAGCCCCTCGCGCGTATAACGTTAGGAGGTAAAGACCATGACAAAGTTGACGCGGAAAGTCCTCTTGAAGAAGACATCCGCAGGGGCGTTGGCGGTCGGCGCGCTGGGCGTCGCGCCGGGTATGGCGGCCGCAGCTACGCGGCCTGAGACAGTCACGCGGCCGGGTGAGGCCGGGGCCGATCTAAGCGGGGCGCTGGCCGCGCTGAAAACGGCCGAGCCCTTCGTCGTGTACGTGTCGAACCCCCAGGCGGGCGAGATGGTGCTGATGGTCGGCGACCAGGAGATCGCGGTGCGCGATCACGCGCTCGCCGCGCGCCTCTGGCAGGCCCGCCGGGCCAGGTCCAATCGCCCCGCCAAGTCTGGTGTGAGGTAAGAGTATGTCGTCACATCGTGAAGCCCCCGAAATCTCCAAGGACGCCTCGGCCGATAATACGGACGTGTACGCGTTCGTTAGCCCGGACCGCCCCGACACCGTCACCCTCATCGCGAGCTTCATCCCGTTCCAGGCGCCGGACTCTGGGCCGAACTTCTTCGAGTTCGCCGACGACGTGCTCTACGAGATCCACGTCGCCAACAGCGGCGCGTCGGACTCGGACATCACCTATCAGTTCCGCTTCCAGACGCGGATACTCAACCCCAATACGTTCCTCTACAACACGGGGCCGATCGGCTCGCCCACCGATCCGAACTGGAACAGGCCGCAGACCTATTCGGTGACCAAGGTCACCGCTGCCGGGGCGACGGTCTTGGCGCAGGGGCTGTCGGTCCCGCCCTGCAACGTCGGCGTGCGCTCCACCCCCAACTACGCCGCGAACCTGACCGCGCCGGCTATCCACGCCTTGCCGAGCGGAGAGACTGTCTTCGCCGGGCAGCGCGCCGACGGGTTCTACGTAGACGTGGGCTCCATCTTCGACCTGGGCGACCTGCGGCCGTTCCAGAGTCTGCACCTAATCAAAACACCCCCCAACGCGAACGGCGTCAATACACTCGGCAACCTGAACGTCCACAGCATCGCGCTCCAGGTGCCCAAATCACAACTCATGGGCGCCGCCGGTCCGGTCATCGGCGTGTGGGCCTCCACCAGCCGGCGTCGGCTGCGGCTGCGCAACCTGCGGATGGGACGGGACGTCGACTTCGGGAACGCGGTGCAGGTCTCGCGCCTCGCCAACCCCCTGTTCAACGAGGTTATCGTTCCCATGGCCAGGAAGGACCAGTGGAACGCGGGGCGTCCCCCGAGTGACTCCGGGTTCGTAGGGAACGTACAGCACCCCGAACTCGCGGGCCTGCTCCCGGTCCTCTATCCGGGCGTCTTCCCCAATCTCGCCGCGTTGAACGCGAGCGGGGCCGTGCGGGACGACCTGGCCGCCATCCTGCTCTCGGGCATCCCGGCCGGGGCCATCTCCGCCCTTCCCCCGAGCTTCACCAACGCCATTGGCCCGGCGCCGGCGGATATGATCCGGCTGAACATGTCCGTGCCACCGACCCCGATGGCAAGCGCGGACATCCGCGGCGTTCTGGGCGGCGATTTCGCGGGCTTCCCGAACGGCCGGCGCGTCTTCGACGACGTGACCACGATCGAGTTGCGCGCGATCGCCGGCGTCACCTACCAGTTGCTCCACCCCTCGTACACGGCCGACGGCGCCGCGGGACTCATCACGCAATACAACAGCACGATGAATCCAGCCAGTGGCCCTCTGACCCCGAGCAGCTCGGTCAATAATGATGGCACGCCCAGGGCAGGCGGCACCATCCCGATCCCGCCTGCGGGATTCTACCTGCCCAACTTCCCCTATCTGGGAACACCCTACGACGGCTATACCTACCCGTTCGAGCCGGCGTCGTAGCG
>JAABUZ0100007833.1_pt1 | contig 12771 bp, 12 predicted proteins | sample 5562091 | NCBI WGS metagenome assembly JAABUZ01 (sample SAMN12813069, study PRJNA571459) | rock metagenome | isolation source: Antarctica rocks | place: Antarctica: Victoria Land, Linnaeus Terrace sud | collected 2015-12-21 | reverse complement strand
ACACGAGGGGTTCGTCAATGCCATCGCCTACATGCACTGCACCGACGGGAGTCATTTCATTTTCAGCGGGGGAAAGGATGGCATGGTTCAAGCAACGCCAGTGGCCTTTGGAACAGAATCATTTAGCATGGTCGGTCATACCGATAATATTTGCGCGTTGGATGCATGGGAAGACATGGTTGTTTCTGGATCTTGGGATAAGACAGCGCGTGTATGGAAAGGATGGGAGTGTGTTCATCATCTGACAGGACACGAGGCTGCTGTCTGGGCTGTGCTTTGCGTAAATGAAGAGACCGTGCTGACTGGCTCTGCGGACAAGAGCATTCGTATGTGGACACATGGAAAGCAGACTGCTGCCTTCCCAGGCCACACCGACTGTGTACGTGCATTAACGAAATTGGGAGACGGATTTGCAAGTGCAGGCAACGACGCTGCAATCATCATTTGGAAACTCGACGGACAGCGTCTACGGACGTTAAGCGGCCATACTTCCTTCATCTATTCACTGACTACGTTGTCTTCTGGTGAACTTGTATCTTCTGGCGAGGATAGGACTTTGAGAGTGTGGAATGCGGATGGCATGCTTCTTCAATCCATCACGCATCCGGCCATCAGCGTGTGGTGTGTGGCGTCTACATCCAAAGGTGACATCGTTTCTGGTGCATCTGATGCTGTGGTTCGGGTCTTCTCACGGGACCCGTCGCGTTATGCCGACGAGGCCGGTATCAAGGCGTTTGAGGATGAAGTGGCATCGTCCGCCATCCCAGCTGGTACAATTGGCGATATAAAGAAAGAGTCGCTTCCAGACGCAGAGTCGGCTTTGAACAAGCCTGGAAAGGAAGGTCAGACAATCATGGTTCGCAGTGGAAATACAGTGGAAGCTCATCAATTCTCATCCGGTCGTTGGCAAAAGATTGGTGAGGTCGTAGATGCGGTTGGCTCGAACCGAAAGCAACTGTACAATGGCATTGAATATGATTATGTTTTTGATGTTGATATTCAGGAAGGCTTACCAGCGTTGAAGCTGCCATACAACGCGACAGAGAATCCCTACGATGCAGCAAGGCATTTTCTCGAGATTAACGAACTTCCCATCACCTATCTAGAACAAGTTGCAAAATTTATCGAATCAAATACTGGAGGCGTGAAGCTTGGTGTGCAAGAGGCATACAAAGACCCATTCCAAGATGGCGGCGACGTCTCTAGCCCAACCACTACACCAAGACCATCTGCCACGGCCCTACTACCCCACTCAGAATATCTGTTAGTGAGACGAGCGAATTTGGATGTTATCATGAAGAAAATTACAGATTTTAATACGGAAGAAGGCAGTATGGACGTCGTGCGTTTGGAGAATCTGAATAGATTATGTCAACAGCTCGATACGAAACCTCGTCCTGACGCTGAACTCTTACATAAAGGCATTGACGAGTGTTTCGTCATGCTCTCAAGTTGGCAGCTGAATAGGACGTTTCCTGCCCTTGACTTACTACGCGTATTGGTACTCTCTCCGGATGCAGACATTGAGTCGACTTTCGGTAGGTTGCTGCAACAAACGTCTCCCTGGAAATCCGAAACTAACAGTATGCTGGCTTTGCGATGCGTAATCAATGCGTTTGCAACAAGTCGTGGCGCAAAATACGTGACGGAGGAAGGTCTGCCGGCTATTCTTGCCAAAGTTGATATGTTCATGCTGACGACGAATAAGAACTTGCGAGTTGCCACCACAACACTGCTCCTCAATCTGACAGTGTATGCAACGAAGCAACCACTGGAAGTGCACGCCATATCCAATATGCTCATGACTCTGCTGATGCGCGAAACGGATTCCGAGGCCGTGTATCGGGGACTTGTGGGTCTTGGCAATATAGTGATTGAATCTCCACACCTGTCAGGCCCAATTCGAGCTTGTGTTGCATCAATCCGAAGTGATCTTCGAAAAGAGCAGCGCATTCAGCAGATCATTGACGAAATCCAATCCATAAATTAGCTCATTCACGCGCCATATACAATAACCCTCTTCGACTCTACCTTGGGGAAATATACAGTAAGCATGCCAGGTCTCGTTTCACGTCACATTCATTTCTTGTTGTGGACAAGGTACGTTGTCCGACATGATCCTCCATAGAGGTATTGGCAAACACAAGGCAGTGCTGCCATCGGAGGTAGGTATAGAGCTTAAACATATCCAAAACATACTGAATGGCATCTCCATCTGCACGACATGTTCCATGGCGAACTTTTACATACGAATCGTTTGCCTGGACTGCGCAGTCCAACAGCGTGAGTTGATCCAGGCCATATGTATTGTCTGTCTTTAAACACCGTTCTACCAACAGATCCGTTCGCAGGGCAGACGATGCCTCCATAATACTCAACCTTTTTTGATCCATGTCCATCCCCATTAAGAACCTAGGATCCAGATTCATGTATTAGACCTTTCCCTCCTTATCCCCTTGGGAGGCGACTTCGTCGTAATCTTATACAGCATGACTATTCGGTGGAGGGCTAGAATACGGAGGTACCCATTGTCCCTTTTGTCAAAAGATTGGGTTCGGGTTACACAAGTCTCGAATTTCGACTAATCAATGCATGGTCTTGGCGATAGCGTGAGCGTGGAGGATATGCAGTAAGGTAATCAAGGACTCTTTTTCTTTGAATTTAAAAAAAATCCGTCGTACATCTCCCATCGCTATACGCTTGGTGGGGCAATGAAGGTGTGATCAAAGTCGGGGCACTGACATCTGCTTTCTTGTGTTAGCTGGCCATATTCCCTGCTTTCTTGCCTGGTGGGTATCCCTCCAGCACCATCTCCACATGCTTCCCGCATCCCTTCCAGTTCATCTTCCCACACTTAGCGCATTGTGACTTCTATGGATGAGTGAGTTAATGACCTCTTTCTTACAAAGCACATGAAGTATTCTCTGGTCTTGTGTCGGAGATATTGATCGATGACTGATGTTGAGAGAATGACGAACGAAGAATGGCAAAATATACAGCAAAACTGCTAGATTACTCTACACTCCTTCTTAAAGACCAAATTGAAGCCTTTTGTTTCATGTATCTCGATCCAGACCCTGCAATTCAGTACGCGAGGACCGGCTCCCATCTCGCCGAAAATTCCGTAGCCAACAGCATGACTACATCGCAACCAGCTCGCGTCAATATCCCATGCAGGGTGGGGCACCATTAGCTGGCAATTGCCATACCTATACTGAAGCGACAATCTTAAAACTATGGCTAGACGACTCACTGATCTTGGCGCCGAGTCTAAACCCGATTCCGAAGATGACGATGGTTTTTTCCGGACGCCGCGACCAGGGATACCTTCGGCGGTGGAGAAAAGCCCGTTGTATTTCCTGCTCGGTTCTGCATGCCCGCTAATCAATGCAACTCTCGGTCCAATCTCCAATATGATATCGATCTGCGCCATTGTGGATCATTGGCGTACAGCTATTCCTCCTGGGAAGCCCATCACTGACGGATTCGAAATACAGGATACAGTATGGTTCGTGTGGAGATAACATGGGACCTAACCCTCTAGGATGATTGCTCCCAATATCGTTTCTCTTCTTTTGGGATTCGCTGCCAACGGGATACTAATTCTGAACTTTACGGGTAAAGTCACGTACGTCCATGCTCAAATCTTGTGTATTGTTTTCTGGTTAATAGCAAGTACCATACTGATGGCCTTGGTCATCATTACTGCAATCGAATTTCCGCAAAGTGATGCACTGATTTACTCTCAGGGATACTGGATGGCTGTCATGACTGCCATCCTCTACTTTTTAAATGCTTTGTTCACATCCATGAACTTCTTTGGCTATCTGCAAGGACTTTATGGTCCTACCTTTAAATTGAATGTAGAGCAACGTAGTGTTGTCCTTCAAAATTTGGCACTTGTGGTGTGGATTGCTGCCGGGGCTGGTGTAGTCTCCAAAACTTGCTCATTCACTTACGCAGATTCGCTTTACTTCTGCATCGTCACGGTTTTATTGATTGGTCTCGGCGACTTTGTACCGACGAATAATCTCTCTCGAGCTCTTGTGATGCCTTACGCAATGATTGGCTTGCTCTTTGTTGGTCTTGTCATTTCCTCACTTCGCCTACTAGTAATCGGATCTGCCCAACGGCTCGCATTGATGCGACAAATGGAGGAAAGGCGGCAAAAAATTTCGGGTCATCCGGAATCAGAGGAAGCCTTCAAAATGATGCGCAAAATTCAACGTGCTGCTATGAACCGCATTCGATGGCATAATCTCCTAATGAGTTCAACTATGTTTGCCATTCTTTGGCTCTTCCTTGGCGCATTTGTCTTTTGGGAGAATGAACGAGCGATCCAAGGATGGACTTACTTTGACAGTGTGTACTTTTGCTTCGTATGTCTTTTGACAATCGGCTATGGTGACTTTACTCCCGTATCTAATGCGAGCAAAGCCTTCTTTGTCGTCTGGTCACTTTTGGCTGTACCGTTGATGACCATATTCATTTCGAATTTGGGCGATACATTGATAAATTCGTGGACACAGATCTCTGGGAAGGTAGGAGACTTGTTCTTATCACCGAGCGCGCGTGAAGGTGCCCTTGACAAACGGTATCGAGATGCTGCGCCTGAGGACGCGAAGGGAGAGAAAGATAAGCGAAGTACGGACGAACGACTGCGAAATCTTTTTCAAATCATGCGAACCCTTATACTACATATTAGCGACCAGTCACCAAAGAATTATGCCTGGGAGGATTGGCAGGTCCTGTCAAGGGTGTCTGGACAACGCTTTGATTGGCTTGGAAGCGAGACGCCGATGATGCTGCTATCAGATGAGTCGCACTTTTTTCTACTGCAGTATAGTGAAGCGCTGGAAAAATTTATTGCATCGATCTTTGATGCCATGAAGAAGAGAAATGAGGGAGAAGAGGGGCCCAGTAACAACGAAGTCATCGAAGAACTGGCGAAGAATCTGGAAGCCATTAATCGAACAGAAGAAAAAGCTGAGAAAGCGAGAGATGAGGAAGAAGGGGTAGGCCATGGCGTAACTACAGGTGTTCCAAAGCACAAGCCTTGGAAAATATTCGAGAAGCTGGGGACTTAAATGTACATTAACGGATTTACGGCAATACATATGCAATGTTCTTGAGCTTTTGAATTGGCAGTGGGCATTATCTTGTGTAGATGATACGAAGGCATGAGCATCTGCTCATTAACAGTTCGATGCGAGATTTTCTCCATGTAGGTGAAAGTGGCGCAAGATACTAAATCGAACCCCATTGCTCTGCTCCTTAGTATCACACGATCGATAATTCTTCATGGATGGGAGGATGAATATCCTACCTTAATACGTTCTTGCAAATCCATAAGTGCGAACCAGTCAGCATTGAAGAAAAAAGAATTAGAGTAACATCTCCGCGTCCCAATAGGGCCAATACTGAGTCGTTTTGGATATTTGGTTACAGCCTTGAACCGTTCTGGTTGCATCCCCGAGAGGTGACAACTAGTATGTTTACATTGGAGCCACGTGCCGCTCGGCGCCTTAAGGCTGCATGCGTGACCTCATCGTGGGAAATCCAGGTTCTAATACAATTGGGTCACATCAAGACGGATGAAGAATGAACATGAAGAGACTTTAGAGAGAGGCTCGAAAAGGCTCAAAAGAGACCCTGCAAACAATACTATTTCAGTATACTCCTGGAACGTATCCGACTTACGGCCTACCGTACGAGACTTTTTGCACTCCAAGAACACGATCTCATCCTACTTCACCCCAATCAACACTCCTACCAGTCTAGAGAAGACGTCGTCAACGCGATCCAAGCTCCGCAATATACTTGCACATTACGACTTTCCATGTATCTTTTGCATTCAGGAGGTCAAACTCAACCGCGAGGACGAGGAGTATATGCAGGCTGCCGAATTGGCTGCGAACTGGAACAGCGATACAGATGGAAGCCCCCGGTATACGCTGCATTGGAACCTTGCACATGATAGATACGATGCGGGGTATGCTGGAGGGCGCATGTATGGAGTGTGCACGCTTGTTCGGAATGACATTGCTTTGAGTCGAGTTGAACGATTTGACTGGGATCTAGAAGGAAGGATACTTTGCATTCTCGTTGGGAATATCCGCGTCTTCAATATCTATGCTGTGAATGGGACGTTGAAAGCGTACAGGGATCCAGAGACTGGGCATGCAAGTGGGACGCGTTATGACTGGAAACTGCGCTTCACCGAGCTTCTAGCGGAGGAGGTGTGTCGGAGTCCGTGTATTTTGGCCGGGGATTTCAATGTCACGCGATACCCCATCGATGCAACGCAGCCCCTTCGACAAGGCAGGAATGCCCTCGCTCGTGCCTTCTTCAATGAGCATTTTGTCTCGAAGTTGGAGCTATGTGACACCTTTCGTCACCTGCATCCTGAGAGCAGAGAGTACTCCTGGCATAAACCGAGTGCGGCGCACCTCTCTGACTCTTCACGTGTGGATATGATCTTTTTGAGCCGCGAATTGCAGAAGAAGGTCGTAAATGCAGGCATTCGTCAAAAGAAAGAAGATTTATGGGGAAGTGGAGATCATACGCCAATATTTATGGGATTGGAAGCATCAGCATTCCGATGCGACATGTGAGAACGTTTCTTAGGCCTTGCCTTTCAGCAGCTCGTCAACAGTTGAAAAAGACGATTGTAACCAAAGCAAAGAGGTTGAAAGCAAAAGACTCCTCCATCAATTTGCATTGCCGTCGGATCGAGAGAGTTCTTTGAAGCTGAAGTCGAACAGTCTTAGACACGCCGTGTTGGTCACCATGAGAGTAAAGGCATGCTCCAATGCAATCATTCGTTTGAGACCAAGGGGAGATCATATTGTGTAAATAACCTAAGAATATCTCAAACAAAGAAGAGAGTCCCGAGAACAGTTTTGCTGTATGTGTCACGCGCATTGAGCAATAGGTCCAAGATCGCGCTGACCAAACTTTGTCCTTGTCATGGCACGCTTCACGGCACGGGTGAGTCAATGCGTCTACTCCTGCTTCGCTAATGCAAGACCCTGACGGCGCCGGTAGTGGCCTTCACAGCAGCAATCCTGATGCTAGCCTACACCAAAACTTCCATTGGGGCTGCCAGGAGAGAAGTGCGCCAGCAGAGGAGACAAGCACAGATGCATGAACGCGCCACGAAAGAGACTTGAACGTGCCCGTGGGACACTATCAGCATTCAACAACGGCAAACAGGAGTCAGTCAAGATTCGTACGATACTCTATGGTAGCGTGGAGTACGCCGCTCATGCACTGATGCTGCTCCGCGTCGACCATGACTCGAGTTCGATTTTACGTGTACGTATCATGTGACTAGGACGTTCGCTTGACGACGTGCATGTCGCGTGTGTCCACAAGAGCAGCGGCTAATGCCACGCTCGACCAGCCAGAGGACAAATGGCTCTCGCTCATTTCCTCAAGCTCGACGGCACGACCTGAGCCCGCCAGCTACTCCGTGTGGATGCTGGGCGATGCGACGGAAGGAACGCTGCAGGAGCCTATTGGGCGCTGTGGATTAACGTACAAGTACCTCGATATCCTGTCCGAGGACAAAGAGGAGGTTGCAGCACGGTTGCACCTGTGGAACCTTTGTCAGTCTGGTTTGGAATGGAAGGAGACGCTATCCGCTCGTGAATGCGATACGGTTGTGATCCTACTCGATTGGCGCTCTCCCTCTACATTCGCACAGCAACTGCATCAGTGGATGCAGTTCAGTCGACAGGTCATCCATCCTAAACTTGGGAGGGAAAGGAGCTTGGAGAGGAGGTTGAGAGGTGGATCCGATGTGGACGATGTATTGCTTCCTCTTGGGCCTGGGGAGTTCGACCTGCCAATTCCAGTGCGCGTTGTCATTCTTGTGCAGAATGCCGGGTATATGGATGTGTTGCAACGCGAGGGCGGATGGAATGAGGAGCTGTTTGATTATGTGCAGCAGTATTTGCGCACGGTAGCCTTGAAGGTCGGTGCCTCCGTATTCTACACACATGCAGACACGGACGTGCAGCGACTGCTGTGTCAGACACTCGGCATGGACAAGTCCTCGGAGCCACAGATTGTGGACCGGCAAAAGGTGTGTGTGCCGGCAGGGTGGGATTCCTGGAAGAAGATCACGCTACTGCGGGAGAAGTTTCACGTGCAAGGAGTCTCTGAGGGATGGACCTCCGACCCAGCAAGCATGGTGCACCTGTATGAAAAGACGCTCAGGGGGCCTTCGCTCCCCACCTTTCCCATGGATGACACCGTCGTCGCTATGCCGATGCAGGAATTCCTAAAGGCACAGGCAGAGGTGCTGGCGTCGTTGGACGAGCCCCCGCAGCAGTCTCCGCGACATGCGCAGATGGAGCGGCTGACTGGGCCGGTGGATGTGAATGTTGGTGGCATTCGACTTGACGCGGAGGGCCTGAACACCAAGCTGGCGCAGATGACGCGCGAGGATACACCAGAGGTGGAGGCGTCGGTGGAGCAGCCCATGGAGCCCGCAGACACGAGCCAGGAAGATGTGATGGCGGCCTTCTTTCAGCGACTGCTGGACAAGAAGGGTTCGAGATGACGCGTTTCTATACTGGTTGCATCATGATGGTTGGTGTAGAGTGTAGATAGGAGCATGATAATACATAGAGGACATGAGAGTCCAACAACCCTCCAACCAGATCAAACTCACCAACGTGAGCATCGTGCGGCTGAAGAGCCATGGCCTGCATTTCCAGCTCGCCGCCTACAAAAACAAGATCCTCGAGTATCGGAGCGGAGTGGAGACGGATCTGGATGAAGTCCTACAGATCCACAACGTCTTCACCAACGTCTCCAAGGGACAGGTATCCCCCGACGATGCTCTGCGCAAGGCCTTTGGGAGCAAAAGCAAGGACGAGATCATTCTGGAGATCCTGCGAAAGGGAGAAGTGCAGGTGAGCGAGGGCAAGGACGAGCAGGCCCGCTTGCACACCGAGATCCTGGACATCGTCAGTCAGAAAATAGTCAATCCGGCCACCAAGCGTCCCTACACCGTCTCCATCCTGCAGAAAGCGCTCGCGGACTTGAACTTCAATCCGACGCTGAGCAAGAGCGCAAAGGCGCAGGCGCTGGAGGGGATCAAGCTGTTGGTCTCGGATGCGCGCTTTCCGGCGGCGCGAGCACGCATGCGTGTGCATATTACCTCGACGAAGCGCGCACGACAGGTGCTGCATGAGCGGTTGCAGATCGAAGAGGAGGAGGTTGGACCTGTGTGGGAGTGCTGGGCGATGATTGAACCGGGGCAGTATCGGTATGTCACGGAGGTCGTGGGGGGGGAGGGCAAGGGACGGGGGACCGTGGAGGTGCTTGATATGGCTGTTGTGCATGAAGGTGATGAGCATTTCTGATCTGAATACAGCCAGTCACTCTGCGGGGACAGCCCTGTGTGGATGGACCACTCTGCGGAGACGCCCTGAGTAGGTCATGGATGGATTGTTTGCATGAAAGAATCTGTGCATGATGTGTGGATGGTGGATGTCGTAGTCATATGTACATGGACCTGGTAAGCACGGCGACACTCTCGACGTGCGCCGTCTGCGGAAAGAGATCAAACGGCGTCACCCTCTCAATTCGCCACCCCCCTTGCGTCTCCATGTAGGCCAGGTCGCGGGCCTGCGAGCGGACATTGCACGAGACGTAGACAATTTTGCGCGGGCGGAAGTGCAGGAGCTGCTGGAGGAAGGGTTCGCTGCATCCCTTGCGCGGCGGATCAATAATCACCGAGCTGTCGTCTCCGCCACAGGGCAGATCGCCAAAGATGTCCCCTGCGTCGCCCACCGTGAAGCGCAAGTTCGTGCATGCATTTGCCTTGGCATTCCGCTCTGCAAAGGTGACGCTCTCTTGCGAGATCTCAACCCCGTAGACGTGCGTGAAGAGGGGGGCACAGGCGACGCTGAACAGCCCTGAGCCGCAGTATGCGTCCACGAGGTTGGGTGTTGGCGGGTGCAGACAGGCGCGGATGTGCTCGACCAAGCGCGGGAGCACGGAGGAGTTGTTTTGAAAGAAGGAGCCGGCCGGGAAGTGGAAGGTGAGGTTGTTGATCTCCTCGCGCACGATGGCTTTGCTGTCCGTGATGCACTCCTTCTCCCCCTGCGTCGTCGACTCGCGAAGCAGCAGGGTGGCGCCGCGCTTGAAGCTCTCGAGACGCTGCGCCACCCGCTTCCGCTCCTCTGTCAGACCAAGGTTCAGCGCCGGCGTGGCAATCGGGCATTCCTCGATGTCCATCGTGCGACGCCGGCCCTTCTCCTGGAACCCGATAGCGGGCAGCGTCCGCTCCTGGACCCTGCGGGGGAGGTCAAAGTGGGGTGTGATCTTGGTGCGGTAGGCGTAGGTGGCGGGACTGCGGACGGTCTCTTCGGGTGCCGGCTTGTCGCGCAGGACGGAGAGCGCATCCACGACCACGCTGCGCTTGAAGAGCAGCTGCGCGGGGTAGGGCATGTGCTGCAGCTGGCACCCCGAGCACCGGCCAAAGTACTTGCAGGCGGCCGCCATGCGCGACGGGCTGGGCTGCGTGACGTGCAGCAGGTCGGCCAGGGAGTAGGAGCCCATGTGGCGGTAGACCCGGCACGCCACCACCTCCTCGGGCAGCGTGAAGGGGACGACGACCACTGCGCCGCTGCCCTGCACTCTGCCCAGCCCGTCGCCATTGGAGGCCAGCTGATGGATCCGGGCCACCACCTCTCCCTCTCCCTCTTCCACCACCCCGGTGCCTTCGTTCCCTGCATTGCCGCCCTCCATCCTCGCCACCTCGCGCACCATCGGATCCTCCGCCTGCCCCGCCCTCTTGTCGCGCTTCCTTTTCAACCCCTTCATTCTGCCCCAGCTGGTCGTGATCGTGATCGGGGCAACGCGCATGGCCAAGCAACTCGAGCGCAAGCTGGTGATTGTGGGCGACGGCGGCTGCGGCAAGACATGTCTGCTGACCGTCTACGCGCACGGCGAGTTCCCTGCGCGCTACGTGCCCACCGTGTTTGAGAACTACGTCAAGAGCACGCGCGTGGTGGGGCGGGCGCTGCAGCTGGCCCTGTGGGACACGGCGGGGCAGGAGGAGTACGACCGGCTGCGGCCCCTCTCCTACCCCGAGAGCGACGTTGTGCTGGTCTGCTTCGCCATCGACATGCAGACCTCGCTGGCGGCCGTGGAGGAGAAGTGGATGCCGGAGGTCGCGCACTTTTGCCCGCGCACGCCGCGCCTGCTGGTGGGCTGCAAGCGCGACCTGCGCGACCATCCGCGCGCCCGCGAGATCCTGCAGAGCCAGGGACTGGACACGGTGGGGTGGCAGCAGGCGCAGCTGGTGGCCAAGCGCACACGCGCCAGCGGGTATCAGGAGTGCAGCGCGCGCACGGGCGAGGGCGTGGAGGAGGTGTTTGCGGCAGCCATTGCTCTAGCCTGTAGACCGCCCCGGCGGTGTATCATCCTGTGACTTCCTCCTTGCTGGCTCCGCATGGTAGAACTCCTTCCACAGCGTGCTCACGCTCTCAAACTCGCGCCCCACCGCACCAACGCCCTCCAGCGAGCGGTTGAGGGCGTTGAGGTTCTGCAGCACGCTCTCCATGCTGCCCGCAATCTCGCGCACCAGCCCGTCGCGGCGTCGCTCGAATTCTGTCTGCTCCATGGTGGTGGCGGGGATGGGGATGGACGCGACCCAGCAGGCCATCCTGGCCGAGTACGAGCAGCTGCTGCACAACCTGCGCGCACTGGACGCGAGCATTGCTGGACTGGCGCGACTGCCCAGCCACGAGATCCTGGACGGCTTGCGCAGCGTGGAGAAGAAGGCGGGCCTGGTGTTTACCCTGATGAAGGCGTCCGTCTACGCGCTCCTGATGCAGCAGCAGGAGGACGAGGAGGTCAGGTAGTAGGAGTACATGAGAAGGAACGTCAAGAGACAGGAGAGGGAGAGAGAGAGGGAGGCATTAAGAAAAGAAAACACGTCGCGCGTCCACCAGCCGCCGTCCGCGCGCCCGAGCCAGGTCGTCCGGCCGCTGCTGGGTCTGCAGGGCGTGGAGGAAGGCCTTGACCACGTTCATGCCATTGCGACTGCCGCGCACTTTGGCGCTCAGGTCGGCCAGCCCGGCACAGCGACAGACCTCGTAGAGAAAGTGGTTTGTGCGCACGCCAAAGCCAGGCGGGCGCGGGCGCAGCGCCAGATCCACCCCGTGCGCGTGCACCTCCACGGCATGGAAGATGGTGCGGCCCTCGTGTCGCGGCACCACGACCATCTGCTTCGCTGCCTGTCGCAGCGCCTTGCTACTCGCCGTCCCCGCCTCCTCGTGCTTCCCCTGCCCGATCCCCACCAGCCCAGCCCCGTTTCCGCACACGGCCAGGGCGTAGATGGAGGGGATCTTGCCTTTCGGCGTCTGGTTGACGACGCGCTTGCTGATCAGCGTGCGTGTGAGCAGCCGTCGAAGGTCCACTCCGTCCGGCGCAGCCACCTGGGTCTGGCCTTCGTTCGGGTCCAGAGGGATGGGCTGGTGGTGCTCGTCGCCCATGGGCCACCAGGCATGGTCCAGGACGGGGTCCAGGACGGAGAGGTCGTCCGGGTAGGGCAGGGCAAAGGGCGCGCGCTTGGGCCGTCGCTGGGCCCATTCCTCGGCGCGGATCCCTCTCTCGCCCTGCTGCAGTGCGTCCAGCTGCTCCTTGGTGAAGTGGCGTCGTCCGGCCACCCGCAGCCGTGGGCGTCGCCATAGGTGCATCCTCAACGTCACAGGAAGGAACGAATAGTCTATTATGTACACCGATATG
>JAABUZ0100007832.1_pt1 | contig 12771 bp, 8 predicted proteins | sample 5562091 | NCBI WGS metagenome assembly JAABUZ01 (sample SAMN12813069, study PRJNA571459) | rock metagenome | isolation source: Antarctica rocks | place: Antarctica: Victoria Land, Linnaeus Terrace sud | collected 2015-12-21 | reverse complement strand
CAGCGGCGATGTCGTGATTCCCGGCGTCGCTCAGGCCAAGCCGCCGACTCCGCCGCTCGGTGGGGGGCTCACCGCCCCGTCGAACGCTACGACGGCACAGGCGCTGGCGCGAAAGCTTCCCATCCGCGCCATCGGCTCCAACGCCGTCGCGATCGGACGGCAGGGGGCGCGCGATCATCGCCACGGGGTGCTGCTCGGCAACCCGCACTTCCCGTGGCTGGGCACGGAGCGCTTCTACCAGGCGCAGCTCACCATCCCCGGGCGGCTCGACGTATCGGGCGTGTCCCTGTTCGGCGTCCCCATCATCCTCATCGGCCACACGAAGTCGATGGCGTGGAGCCACACCGTCTCCACCGCCTTCCGCTTCACGCCCTACCAACTCACGCTGGTTCCGGGCTCGCCGACTACGTACCTCTACGACGGCAAGCCGACGGAGATGACCCACCGCCAGGTGACCGTCCTCTCGCGCCGACCGGGAGGAGCGCTCACCCCCGTCACGCGGACGCTGTACTCCACCCGCTACGGGCCGATGTTCGACTCTCTCGTCGGCGTGCCACTTCCGTGGACCTCGGCCACGGCGTTCTCCTTCGCCGACGCCAACGCGACAAACTTCCGCGTCTTCAACCACTTCCTCGACACGAACCGCGCCCAGTCCGCGCCGCAGGAGCTCTCGATCCTCGAGCGCAACGAGGGCATCCCGTGGGTGAACACGATCGTCGCCGATCGCCAAGGGCGTGCGCTCTACGCCGACATCGGCACGGTGCCGAACGTCTCGAACGCCAAGGCGCAGCAGTGCAACACGGCCCTCGGGACGGCAACCTTCTCCATGCTCGGGCTGCCCGTGCTCGACGGGTCGCGCTCCGCGTGCAACTGGGACACCGATCGCGACTCGGTGGCTCCCGGCATCTTCGGACCGAGCCACCTGCCGCATCTCTACCGCTCGGACTACGTGACGAACTCCAACGACTCCTACTGGCTCTCCAATCCCCATCAGGCGCTGACCGGCTTCGCCCGGATCATCGGCGACGAGGGAGCTGCCCGCGGGCTGCGCACCCGCATCGGACTGATCATGACTCAGGGGCGTGCGGACGGGAGCGACCGTCGCGGACGACCGGGGTTCACCCGCCAGGACATGCAGGACATGGTCTTCAGCGACCGCCAGTACGCCGGCGAGCTGACGCGCGACGCGCTCGTCGGGATGTGCCGGAGCTTCTCCGGCGGCCAGGCGCCGACCTCCTCGGGCGCGCCGGTGCCGGTCGGCAGCGCGTGCGACGTGCTCGCGCGGTGGGACCTGCACGAGAACGTCGGATCGCGCGGCGCGATCCTCTTTCGCCGCTTCTGGGATCACGCGTCGGGCGCGACGCCCTCGCCGTTCGCGCACCCGTTCGACCCGTCCGATCCGGTGCACACGCCGAATACGCTCGATACGAGCAACCCCATGGTCCGCAATGCGCTCGGCGACGCCATCCAGGACCTGGACGGCGCCCGCGTGCCGCTCGACGCGAGCGTCGGCCAGGAGCAGTTCGTCACCCGGCGCGGCCGGCGCATTCCGATCCACGGCGGCGTCGCCGACCCGAACGGCGAGTTCAACGCGATCGAGGCTCCCTTCGAGCCCGGCCGGGGGTTCGGGGAGCCAACGGACGGCTCGTCGTTCGTGCAGGTGGTGACGTGGCACCGCGGCGCGTGCCCCGACGCGCGGACCATCCTCACCTACTCGCAGTCCACCAACCCGAGATCCCCGTTCTTCGCCGACCAGGCGCCGCTCTTCAGCCGCAAGCAGTGGGTGCCCGACCGCTTCTGCCGGCGCGACGTGCGGCGGGCCATCCTTATCACCACGACCCTGCGCCAGGGTTCCCGCACCCGGACCACCCGGCCGCGGCGGCCTCGGGGCTAACCAGGGAGAGCTTGAGCATGGCGAGCACGGCAAGAGAACCGCGACGGCGCGCGCAGGGTCGCCCGACCGCGGCCACCCGGGAGGCGGCGGAGGAGCGCCGGGAGAGGGCGGAGGACGCCGGCGGACTGCGTGGACTGATCGCGCGCCGCGGAGGCCAGTGGTCGGTCGAGGTGGAGGACGGTTTTCTGCGCCGCGCCCAGCGCCCGCTGTGGAACTTCGTGATGGACCACTACTTCCGCATGGAGGTCGAGGGCTGGCACCGGCTGCCCGAGCCGCCCGCGATGCGCATCGGCATCCACGCCAGCGGCCTGCTGCCCATCGACGCCTACCTCACCGGCTTCCAATGGGACCGGCGCTTTGGCACCGAGCGCCCGCTGCACGGCACATCGCACGACATGCTCATGGCCCTGCCCGGGGTCGGCGACTACCTGCGCAAGCTGGGGGGCCTCCCGGCCGCGCCCGACTCCATCACCGCGGCGCTGGCCGCTGGGCACGACGTCATCATCTGGCCGGGAGGCGACCTCGACGCCCTGCGTCCGTGGCGCGAGCGCGACCGGGTGGTGCTCGGTGGTCGCCACGGCTTCGTCAAGCAGGCCATCCGCTCCGCGGTCCCCATCGTCCCCGTGGCGACCATCGGTGGCTCGGACACGCTGATCCAGCTCGCCGACGGCAAGGCGATCGCCCAACGGCTGCGCCTCGACAAGCTCATGCGCGCCAACGCCTTCCCGATCGCCCTCGGCTTTCCCCTCGGCCTCGCCCCGGGGATCGTGCCCCAGATCCCTCTGCCCGCGAAGATCCGCACCGAGTTCCTCGATCCCGTCGAGCTCGACACCGACCCCGAGCGGGCCGAGGACAAGCGCTACGTATCGATCAAGTACCGCGAGGTAGAGCGAAAGCTCCAGGCCGGCGTGGACCGGCTGGCCGAGCGGCGGAGCTTCCCCGTCCTCGGCTGAGGAGGGCCTCGCGGTGAAGGCTTGCGTCACCGGGGCAACCGGCTTCCTCGGCGGCCACGTCGCGCGGCTCCTCGCCGAGCGCGGCGACGAGGTCCGCGTCTCCTACCGCGACCCCGAGCGGCTCGAGCGGCTGGCCGGGCTCGAGGTCAAGCCGGTCAAGGCCGACATCCTCGATCGCGCCGGCATGCGCCGCGCGCTGCGTGGCGCCGAGCTGGCCTTCCACACCGCCGGCTTCGTGGGCTCGCGACCCGCCGACCGGGTGTGGCAGATCAACGCGCTCAGCCCCCGCGTGGTCGTCGAGGCGGCGGCCGCGGAGGGCGTGCGCCGCGTGGTGGTGACCTCGAGCGTGGCCGCGCTCGGGCCGGCTCCGGAGGGAGAGATCGGCGACGAGTCCCAGCTCTACCGGGGCGGCGGGCTGGGACTCACCTACGCCAACGCCAAGCACGAGGGGGAGCGGGAGGCGTTCCTGGCCGGCGCGCGGCTCGGCGTCGAGGTCGTGGTCACGAACCCGAGCTACGTCTTCGGGGTACCCGTCGATCGCTCCCAGCCGGGCGAGACCTCGACCCGCATCGTGGCCAACTACCTGCGCGGGCGACTGCCCGCGGTCGTCGACGGCGAGATCAACGCCGTCGACGTCGAGGACGTGGCGGCGGGCCACCTGCTCGCGGCGGAGAGGGGCGCGCCGAGCGAGCGCTACATGCTGGGCGCCCACAACGTCTCGTGGGTGGAGCTGATCGATCGGGTGGCGAAGCTCTCGGGCGTCCGGCAACCGGTGCTCGTGCTGCCACCCGAGCTGGCGCTCGTGGCGCGGATCAGGGAGGGCCTCGGCCTGCCCGGGCCGATCGCCGCCGAGGGGTACGTGCTCATGGGCCAGAACTGGCGCTACTCCTCGCGCAAGGCCGAGCGAGAGCTCGGCTTCAAGGCGCGTCCGCTCGACGCGACGCTCGCGGCCACCATCGAGTGGTACCGCGAGATCATGGCCTCGGGCGCGTTTGCCGAAGAGGGGCGCTCGCCGCTCTCACTCGCGGCGAACGGCGTGCGACTGGCGCGTCGGCTGGGGGGCGGCGCGGCGCTGCGAGCCGCCGAACGGCCCGTGGGCCGGCGGCTCGTGGCCGGGCTCGGAGGCTGAGGCAGGCGCCCCGGCTCGTCCATGCGGCCAGTCGGGCGTATCCGTCCGAGCGTTCGGGCAGAGTCTGCGACAACCTACGGGAGGAGGCACTCCATGCTGCAAGCGTTGGTCGGGGTCCTGATCATCGTGGCGATCGTCCTGTTCGTGCTCAAGGTCGCCGCGATCGGCGGCATCGTCGGGGTAATCGCGCTCATCCTGCTCATCCTGCTGCTGACCGGCCGCCTGTAGCGGCAGGCGGCCGCCGCGGTGGCAAGCGTCTAGGCGACGGTGAGCAGGCCGGCCTGCTGCTGGCCGTAGAGGTAGCCGACGAGGGCCTGGGTGACGCGCGGGTCGAACTGCCGGCCGGCTGAGCTCAGGAGCTCCTCGATCGCCTCGGCGTAGGACATGGCCGCGCGGTAGGGGCGGTCGGTGGTCATCGCGTGGTAGGCGTCGCAGGCGAGGATGATGCGGCTGCCGATGGGAATGTCCTCCCCGGCGAGTCCGTCGGGATACCCGGTCCCGTTCCAGCTCTCGTGCTCGTGGCGCACGATCCGGGCCACCGACCCGAGACCGGGGATGACGCGGAGGATCCGCTCGCCGATCACCGGGTGCTGGACCATGAGCTGCCACTCCTGCTCGTCGAGCGGCCCGGGCTTGTGCAGGACCGCGTCGGGGATCGCCACCTTGCCGATGTCGTGCAGCAGGGCCGCGGCGCGGACGCGCTCAACGTCGACCACCGACAGGCCGAGGCTGCGCGCGACCGATCCCGCCATCTGGACGACTGACTCGGAGTGCTCACCCGTGTAGCGGTCGCGCTCGAGCAGCGCGACGGCCAGCGCCTCGACGACGTCGCGATGCGGGCTCTCCTCGGCCGGCCCCGCCGCGGACGATGCTTCCTCGCAGTGCACCGCGACCCGGCCTCCGCCCTCGGCGCGGGCGCGGGCGAGCGCGCGGCCGGCGTGGTCGAGCAGCTCCTCCGGGCTGCCCGACGCCCGGTCGTGGGCGGCGATGCCGACCGAGATCGAGGCGCCGCGCACGGGGCCGGTCTCGAGCACTTCGAGATCGAGAAGGATCCGCTCCATGCAGATCCGGGCGTCCGCCGTGGTCGTCTCGACCAGGAGCAGGGCGAACTCGTCGCCTCCCGTGCGGCAGACCAGATCCTGCGAGCGGGTGCCCGCCCGGAGGACCGCCCCCACCGCGACGAGCAGGTCGTCGCCGACGGGGTAGCCGTGCTGGCGCTGCAGGTCGCGGAACCCGTCCACGTCGATGAGGACGAGGGAGAGGGGACGGCGGTGGCGGCGAGCGCGCTCGGCCTCCTCGGCCAGCCGCCCGCGGAAGTAGCGGAGGCTCAGACAGCCGGTGAGCGGATCGCTGCGACCCTCGCGCTGGCGCTCGCGCGAGCCTTCCTGCTCGAGCTCCGCGATGCGGCGATGGGCCTCGGCGAGCTCGCGGGAGAGAGCGTCGCGGTCGACACGTTGGAACATGACCCCCCCATCATCGGCAAGCGCGCCGTCGAACTGGAATCGTGTCGAGCGCGCCGATCCGGGCTTGAGCCGAGCGCCTTTCGTGTCGATTCGCACTCGACACCATGCCGTTCGCCGCCTGACATGACGCGACTGACTCCTCTGTGGGGAACCACCGTCTTGAAGAGCACGGGCGAGCGTGAGCTGGCCGGAAGGCTCGGCGGGATCCTGTACCTCACCGCCGGGCTCACGACGCCGCTCATCCTGCTCCTGCCCGGCGCGGAGACCCGCCACTGGCGCGCGGTCCTCGCCCTCGCGGGGCTCGGGGTCGTCTGGGCGCTGACCAGCCTGTTCCTCATCGGGTGGGAGCGCGCCTGGCCGCGGCTCACGCACCCCTCCAGCGCGGCCGGGATCGCGATCTCCGCCCTCGTGGTCGCTCTGACCGGCGGCGCGCAGTCTCCGGCGCGCTTCTACCTCTTCTTCGTCGTGGTCTTCGCCGCATGCTTCTACGCGCGCCGGGCGGTGCTGCTGTACGTCGTGGCCTGTGGCGCCGCCCATGCGGTGCCGTTGCTCTACACCCACGGCGCCGCGCGCGGGCACTACCTCGGGGAGCTGGCCATCGTCGTGCCGACCTACTTCGCCCTGGCCGCGCTGGTCGCGACGGGGCGCGGGCTCCTCGACCGGCTGCACGAAGATCAGGAGCGCCACGCCGCCGAGCAGGGGGCCCTGCGGCGCGTCGCCACCGCGGTGGCCGAAGCGCGACCGTCGGCCGCGCACGTCTTCACGCTCGTCGCCCGCGAGGCGGCCGAGCTCCTCGGCGCCGACGCCGCGGGGATCCTCCGCTTCGAGGCGGACGACGAGGCGCGGGTGATCGGTGCGTGGAGCGGCGGCTCGCCGACCGTCGAGCTCGACACCGTGTTCGCTCTCCGGCCGGAGAGCGAGCTCGCCGTGGTTCGGCGAACCGGGCGCCCGTTGCGGATCGATCGCTCCGACGGTGCGAGCCGGATCAGCCAGCTCGGCTACGCGGCCTGCGTGGTCGCTCCCGTGGAGATGGGCGGCGAACTCTGGGGCAGCATCGCCCTCACCACGCTGCCGGGTCGCTCCTTCGCACCGGGCGCCGAGGAGCGCCTCGCTCACTTCGCCGGCCTGCTCGAGCTCGCGATCTCCAACGCCGAGGCGAAGCAGAGGCTGACCATGCAGGCCTCCTCGGACGCGCTCACCGGACTGGTGAACCACCGCTCCTTTCACGAGCGCCTGCGCGCCGAGGTCTCGCGGGCGATTCGTCACGGACGCGAGCTCTCCCTCGCGGTCATCGACGTCGACTCCTTCAAGCGGATCAACGACGAGGCCGGACACGAGGCGGGCGACCATGTGCTCTCTGCGATCGCGGCGCTGCTCGAGCGCTCGGCGCGGGCGGGTGACGTGGTGGCCCGGATCGGCGGCGACGAGTTCGCCTTGCTGCTGCCCGAGACCTCGCGGATGGACGCCTACCTCGTCGCGGAGGCAGCTCGCCAGCTCGTCTCCTCCACGGAGCTGGCCGGCGGCGTGCACGTGACGGTGTCGGCCGGGGTGTGCGATCTGGGAACCGCTCCCGACGCCGAGGTGATGTTCCGCCTCGCCGACGGCGCCCTGTACTGGAGCAAGGCGCACGGCCGCGACGTGTGCTGGATCTACGACGCCGACGTGGTGCCCGAGCTCTCGGCCCGTGAGCGAGCCGAGCGGCTCGAACGCTCCCAGGCGCTGCTCGGCATCCGCGGGCTGGCCCGCGCCATCGACGCCAAGGACCCGAACATGCGCAGCCACTCCGAGCGCGTGGGCGATCTGGCGTGCCGGCTCGCCGCCGAGCTGGACTGGCCGACCGAGCGCCGCGCCCTCTTGCGCGAGGCGGCGCTCGTCCACGACGTGGGCAAGATCGGAGTCGCCGACGCGATCCTGCTCAAGCCCGCCCGGCTCGACCCCGCGGAGATGGCGGCGATGCGGGAGCATCCCGGCCTCGGGGCCCAGATCGTCGGCGACCTCCTCGCTCCCGAGCAGGTGCAGTGGATCCGTTGGCACCACGAGCGCCCCGATGGCGCGGGCTACCCCGACGGGCTCGAGGGGGAGGAGATCCCTCCCGGCGCGGCGCTCATCGCCATGGCCGACGCGTGGGACGCGATGACGGTCAGCCGCGCCTACGCCCCCGCGCGCGAGCCCGACGAGGCGCTGGCGGAGTGCGTGCGCCTCGCGGGCAGGCAGTTCACGCCCGCGGCGGTCGAGGCGCTGAAGACGGTGCTCTCGCTGGACGCCGGGCAGGAGTCGCAGACCGCTCGGTGAAGGAGGGCCGATGCGGCCCATGTACATCCTGTGGCTTCCGGCCCAGTTGACCACTCCGCCGCAAGCGCGCATCGCTCGGCCGGGGCTCGTGCGCTCGGCCTGCGTCGCGCCGCGATCGCCCGGCGGCGCGCCGGGCGCTCATGCGGCTGAGAGGACTCGAACCTCCACGGGGTTGCCCCCACAGGCACCTGAAGCCTGCGCGTCTACCAATTCCGCCACAGCCGCCGGACCTGCGCGCATAGCACGTCACCGCTGGCGCCCGGGACGATAGCGGCGCCGTGGGCGGCCCAGCCGGCGACCCGCAAACGCCCGGAATCGGTTGCTAATCTCGGGCGCCTCGCCGCTATCGTCCAGGGGACTAGGACGCCGCCCTCTCACGGCGGAAACCGGGGTTCGAATCCCCGTAGCGGTACTGACCCGAATGGTGGTCGAACCGCGGGCAAATTGAAGGTCGGGTAGATCTCCTCCCGGCTGACCACCCGGATCTCGGCGACCAGGGCCTGGAGGAGCGCCTTGCGCGCGGGCGGGTCGCCGCTCTGGATCACGTCGCGCACGTGGGTCTGGAGCGCGGCGAGGTCCTCGTCGGTTAGTGGCTCGGGTCCCTCGGCCTCATCGATGGCCAGTTCCGTGCGGTGGCCTTCGAGGCCAGTGAGACGCTCGGTGAGCTGCTGGATGCGCTGGCTGCAGGCGTGCTCGGGCATGGTGTCGGCCTCGAAGGCGCGGAAGTAGCGCTCGAGTGCGGTGTTGGCCTTGCGGATCTCGGTGTCGAGCCGCTTGAGCTCTGCTTCGCGTCGCGGGCGTTCCTGGTCGAGCTCGGCGAACGCGTCTTGGATCGCGTCGCGGACGATTTGTTCTCGTGCGAGCAGGGCTTCGAGGCGCTCGAGGATCGCGTCGTCGAGGCGATCGGCTGGTAGGCGGTCGGCGTCGCAGCGCTGCGTGCCGTAGCGCTGGCGGGTGAAGCAGACGTAGTAGGGGTAGCGGCCGCCGTTGCCGTGGGCGGCGGCGCCGAGGTAGCGCTTGCCGCAGCGCGCGCAGCGCATCAGGCCGGTGAGCAGGTAGTCGGACTGGTTGGACCTGCGCAGCGACGGGTCCTCGCCGCGCTCTTGGAGGATCTGCTGGGCGCGCTCGAAGAGGGCTTCGTCGATGAGCGGCTCGTGCGGCGCGGGGTAGCGCTTGCCGCGGAAGGCGGTCTCGCCGAGGTAGCTTCGGTTGCGCAGGATGGTCAGGACGGCGCGCGGGTTGAATGGCACGCCGCGCTTGGTCTGATAGCCGCGGTCGGCGAGCCAGCGGGCGAGCGTGGCGGTGCCTTCGAGGCGTTCTGTGTAGCGGCGGAAGATCTCTGCGACGATGGGCGCCTGGCCTGGCTCGGGAACGAGTTGAGCGCTGGCTTCGTCGCGGCGGTAGCCGAAGGGGACCTGGCCGATCCATTCCCCGCGGGCGGCCTTGCGTTCCATGCCCGCGATGACGCGCTCGACGATCGTTGCGCGCTCGAACTCGGCGAACACGCCGAGCATCTGAACCATCATCCGCCCCGCCGAGGAGGCGGTGTCGAACGGCTCGGTGGCCGAGCGGAACAGGACGCCGGCGTCGTCGAGCGCCTCGAGGATCTGCGCTAGTCCGCGCACCGACCGAGACAGGCGGTCGACGCGGTAGACGAGCAGCAGCTCGAAGCGCTTGGCCTGGGCCTCGGCCAGCGCGCGCTGCAGGCCGGGGCGCTCGAGGATGGCGCCGGACATCTGGTCGCTGAAGCGGCGGGTGATCTGCCAGCCGTCCTGACTGGCCGTGTAGGCGCCCAGGCGTTCGGCCTGGGCCTCGAGCGAGTAGGGCTGGGTGGTCTCGTCGGTGGAGATGCGGGTGTAGGTGGCGATCCTCATCGGCTCTCCGCCGGGTCGGAGGGCCCCGGCGGGGATTCAGGACACCTCGACGCGCGCGCGAAGTCAAGCCCGCCACGGGCGAGATAGTCGCGGAAGAGGACCCGCAGCGCCGCCCGGGCTTGGGCCTCGCGCTCCGGGGAGCGAGCGACCACGCGCGCCGGGCGCACCTCGACGGTCGCCGAGCCGGCGTCGCTTGCGCCGCTGGGGCGATATGCGCCGTTGTCGCGGCCGCCGCCGGCCTGGGTGGTGCCCTTGGTAGGGCTCTGGCGGGCGCGGCCGCGACGTGGCCGGACGTGCGCCCGCCCGCCAGGGCGCTCGCCGCTGGCGTCGTCGTCGGCGTTCACTCGCTGGCCTCGAAGGGCGCAAGGCTGCCCTGCCCGCAAAAGTGACACGCTTCGGCGGAGGCGCCGGGCCCCGCCCAGGCCAGCCCGTCGTCGGCGCCGGGGTAGGTGATCTCCTCGCAGCGCGGGCAGACGCGCAGCAGCCGCCGGTCGACCGCGGCGAGGAACTCGTCCGGTCCATGGCGCATCCGGCCGGTCAGTCCCTGCGCCTTGGCCAGGCGCCGAGCCTCCTCTTCGCGGCGCTCCAGATAGGCGGCGCGAAAGCGCTCCTGAGTGGCGCGCGACTGGCGGTCGCGCTGCGCATCGGTGGCCAGCCAGCGCAGCTCGGCCACTGAGAGAAGCTGCCCCGCCTCCAGGCGCTGGCGTGCTTGTCGCAGCGCCGGCCCGTCGCCAAGGCGCTCCGCGAACCCTGCGACGTCGTCGAGCTGCCGTGCGTGGTGGTGGGCGACAAGCTCGGCCAGCGTTTCCCGCTCGGCCGTGTCGGGCTCACGATCGGCCCAGCGGCCCAGCAGCGGATCGGTGAGCAGGGCGCCCAGCGCCCGCAATGCCCGCCGCTCGGGCACGGTAGGTTCGCCGTCGCCCTCAAGCAGCAGCTCGACCGCGATCCGGGCTGCACCGTCGACGCGCTCGGGCAGGCCGCGGCGCTGGTGGCGCAGATGCTCGCGCAGCGCCACCGGGTCGCCCAGCAGCCGGTCGCGCGCCGCGCGGTCGCGCTGGCGCGTGCGCTCCCAGTCGGCCTGCTCCTCGTCGTAGGGGCGGCGCGCCTCCGCCAGCGCGGCCGCCAGATCAAGCCGACCGCCACCGCCCGTCGTCTGCCAGGCCGGCTCGGCGACCGCCCGCACCGGCTCACGGGTGAGAGCGCACGCGCACGCGAACAGGTCGGCATCAGCGCCCAGCTCGGCCACGAGCGCCTCGAGGAACGCTCCCGCGCGCCGCTCGGCGATTGTCGCGAACAGCAGCCCCGGGCAGAAGTCGTGGGCCTCCCGCCACGCATCGGCGCGTGCATAGTCGGCGTAGCCACGCGCCTTGGCCCGCAGCCGGCGATGGGACATCGTCCCCAAGTCGACCTCAAGGAAGCCCACCAACCGGCGGCCATCGTCATCGAGGTCGATCCGCGCATCCGGCGCGATGGCCCGCCGGCGGCCGTCGCGCCAGCGAAACGGCTCGCGGGCCTCGCCCTCGCGGGCGAAGGACACCAGGCGCACGCCCTCGGCCAGCATCGTGGCCAGCGCGACGTAGAAGCCGGTCAGCGCCGCCGCGTGCGCGACGAAGGTCGGATTCGGCTCGCGGCGCTCGCCGCCACGAGGAGGCGGCCCACCGCGCACCAGCGCGTCGCCACGCCGCGTTGGCCACAGATGAAACGGCGCCGAGCCACGATCCCGATAGGGACGAGTGCGGCCGACGAGACCGAGGCGACCGAGGCGGGCGGTGCGGTAGCGAAGGGTGCGAGCCGGGACGTCGTGCAGGAGAAGCTCGAGCTGGCCCTGGGTGACGACGCGCTGCTCAGAGACGATGCGAAGAACACGAAGGTCAAGATCCGCCACCGAAGCAGCCGCATCCAGGTCAGCACGTCCGGGCCGCAGCGGCCTCGCTCTGCGCGCAACCTCAGCCATCAACACCGAGGAACCCCACGGGTAGAAGAGTCGGGCGCGCGCCCATCGCGGCGTCGGCCGATGCGCCGCGCAATCACGCGGGATCGCGGTTGCCAACCGCGGTCACAACGGCTGGCAAGCTCCACCTTCTCGGTGATCCGGAAACCGGGATCGAACACCATGCCGCCGTCATAGCTCCACGCGGCAACGGAGTCCACAAACGAGCAAACACGTGCTTGCGCGGCCACGTCGGCCAGCCTGCGCCCGCCCCGTCCTTCCCCGAGGCTGAGCACAATCGCCTCGAACGCCCGCAGCCTCCGGCCGACCCGGTCAGCATGCGACGTCGTATCAGACCCCGACCGCGACCCCCCTGCGGCCCCGGCACGGCGTCTTTCACACCGGCACGGCACATCGTCGCGTAATCGCTCCAGAACCGACTCGGGCCCCAGCGACTGGGGCGTCCGTATAGGCCCCCGGTCCCGGACACTTCACCGGGCGGGGCTTGCGGGACTCCAGGCCCCCCACGCGGCGGGCGCCCCACTACACCGGCGTCCGGCCGCCGCGGGTTCGGCCTGCGGGACGGCCTCCGTGAGGTGTTGGACGGCGTCAGCCGCGGCCCATTGGGGTGGGCGGAATAGTTTGTTGAGTGCAGGTCCGCTATGTGAGCTTCCTCGACAGTTCGATGCCGGCGTCGAGAGGTAGTTCGATCGAAAAGAAGCCGTGGCCGGGATCTCGAACGTGCTGCTGATAGCAGAGCAGGTCGGGATCGTCTTTTCCGAGGTCGGCAACCACGAGTGCGTTGCGCGCCAGGTGCGGACGAAGCAGCTCGAGAACGGCAACGTATTGATCGTTGCGACCATCAAGTACGAGCAGGTCGACCTGTTGAGTGAGCTGTTGAAGGGTCTGCAGCGCATCGCCGACCCGAAGCTCGACCAGGTCACCAAGATCGACCGCGGAGAGGTTGTGCCTCGCCATCTTCGCTTTGCGAGGCAGGATCTCTGTGCTGATGATTCTCCCGCCGCCGGTGTCATGCAGCGCCGCCGCTAGGTAGATCGTGGAGATCCCGTGTGAGGCGCCGAACTCGACCACGGACCGCACGCGTGATGAGCCTGCCATCAGGTAGTAGAGGTGGCCTACTTCGCGGGTGATCGCGAGCGGCGCATCGCCGTAGAGCTCGTATCGTTCTGCGGGATCGAGCCGTCGGCCGAGCTTGGCCTCGCGCAAACGAACTCG
>JAABUZ0100007829.1_pt1 | contig 12777 bp, 11 predicted proteins | sample 5562091 | NCBI WGS metagenome assembly JAABUZ01 (sample SAMN12813069, study PRJNA571459) | rock metagenome | isolation source: Antarctica rocks | place: Antarctica: Victoria Land, Linnaeus Terrace sud | collected 2015-12-21 | reverse complement strand
TCGAGGCGGCCGGTCTCGCTGCTGCTCTGGAGGCCAAACGTAGCGGTCATTCGGGCGAGGCTGGATCGGCGACGACAGGTTCCGCTGGCGGCGCCGATGTGCCGAGCGAGGTGCTGGCGCTTGAGCGCCTCGCTCGGTGTTATGCTCGTTCTCCCATCGTGTGTGCCGTGCGCGTGGAAGTGCGGCGCCGCATGAAATCGTCTGGTCCGCCCCCAGTGCAGCGGATTGGCAGAGCATAATGCGAGGCGAGACGGTCTCATCCCCGGTTGCCGCCAGTCCTTTGCGAAGAACCACGCGAAGGCGCCTGGCACGTATCATCACCGAGTTGCTTGCGCCGGTACCCGTCGCGACGATCCTCCTCTTCGTCGTGGCCTGGCATAGCACGCACAGCCTCGCCCAGTCTCTGGTATGGGGCGGAGTGTCCGCTCTCTTTGCCACCCTCGTGCCGCTGCTCTACCTACTCAGAGGCGTGCGTCGCCGCCAGTTCACCGATCGCCACGTCCGCCTCCGTGAGCAGCGGCCACTCGCCTTCCTGGTCGGCATCGCCTCGCTGCTGATTGGCCTGGCGTTAATGGTGGTGTTGGGCGCCCCGCGGGAGTTGGTCGCCCTGGTTGCGGCCATGGGAGTTGGGTTGATCGTCTCGTTGCTGGTAACCCTGCTCTGGAAGATCTCGGTCCATGTGGCTGTGGTCGCAGGCGCCGTGGTGATCCTCGTTCTGGTCTTCGGCCCATTGCTCCTGATCCTGGGTCCCCTTGTGGCGCTCGTTGGCTGGGCGCGTGTGGAAGTGGCCGATCATACACCGGCGCAAGTGATTGCAGGCAGTGGGCTGGGGGCAGCAGTGGCAGCAGTGGTGTTTATTCTTCTGCGGTAGGGGGATACCTGGGTAGCTACTGTTCGGCTTGTTCTGTTCTAGGCATTTCCTCCCTATACATGTTGGATAGGCAGCACCAACGAGTCACCGTGCAGAACCCGGCGGACAGGCCGAGCATTGAAAAGGATTAATCCCTGGCAAAAGCCTCCGTCGAGCGCTTGGCAAAAAGCTACACGATTCAGAGGCTGGTCAACAGTTCAGCCACGCGGATGAGCAGTGACTCGTCGAAGCCTCCCCAGGTGCGGCGATCCGCGAGCACGCCCACCAAGCGAACCAACGTCCATGCCCGGACACGTTCGGGGTCAACCATCAACTCTCCAGCGGCGACATCGATGCGATGGGCAAGCACGGCCTGAGCATCGGCCTGTGCGAGGAGCCATGGACGTCGTGCCCAAACCAATGACGCAGCATCATAAGCGGGGTCCGCTACTCGTGGCAGAGGATCGATGGCGAGCCAGGGTAATCGCTGTGCAGCCAGCACATTACCGGGATTCAAGTCCCCATGACAGACGACGAGATGGCTGCGATCAGCGACAAGTTCTTCATGGGACTCCTTCACCGCCCGCCATGCATCCGGTGAGAGTGACTCCCCAAGCTCTGCCATCACCGCCTTGAATCGCCGGGAGCCATCGGAAACGCTATCGAGTGCGACAGGAATCAGATCCAGATCTTCGGAGGTTGGTTCGGTGTGGAGCATGCTGGCAAGGCGGCATCCAATCCTGACCATCTCCTCGTCGGGAAGAGTATCGAGTGTAGTACCGGGTACGCAGCGTTCCATCAGCAGTGCCCCTGCTCCTACATCAGCATCGAGCAGGAGAACAGCCCCTTGCCCGGACCATCGACGAAGCATCAACATCTCAAGCTCGTTGGCCCGAGCCCGTCCAGCCCCGGTCGGGGACAACTTCAGCACGGCAGCACTGCCATCGGCACGTTCCGCCTGGACCAGATAGCCACCGATGCCGACAGGATACGGACGCCCAAGGACCAGATGCCATCGCTCCGCGCTTTGCGCCAGTCGATCGGGTAGCTCGTGGAGGAACTGCTCACCGCTCGGACCGAAGCGTCGCATGATTACCTCAGCCCTATCAATGGGGATACGCGTCATTCCACGCCCTCTGATCTGACGTTGTTGCCTCTCAAGGCGTGCGACGTCGTCCCTGTCGGTTCCATTGTTGTCCAGTGAGGCATTCGCGTCACAAAGCGGCGAGCAGGCATGCACTATCCGCCTGATGCTTCTCGCTCGGCGGTAGATCGGGCCGCCGCGCTGGGGCCAGTTTCAGGCGCCGTAAACACCTTGATCTCGATCTGGGCCGGCGGGTTCACGGTGGGGCAGATGAGATCGCCCAGCCGCCCAGGTGGTCCGACTAGCATTCCATTCGGCCACGGTGCGCCTGCCCACGATCCGCCCGCCGCGACGGTCTCACTGAGCTAATTCAGCAGAGCTTTGAAAAGGATTAACCCCTGGCAAAAGGTTCCGTCGAGCCTATTGAAAAATCTCGCGCTCGGCATAGTGTTAGAAGCGCATGCCTCCCATCCCTCGTGCCATCGCCCGTCCGGCGTATACTCTGAACGACCGTCTGTGTCGATGTGGTGTGCAGGATCACTCCGGCTCACGTCCGAGGCTCAGGCAGTGGCTGGCCTAGTAGTGGGCGACATCGGTCGATACGGACATCGGTGCTGGCGAATATGGTCCTCGTACTCGTCATAGAAGTGCTTGATTGTCGCCACGATGTTCGAGGTTGCGAAATCCCCCAGCGGGCAGAACGAACGCCCGAGGATGTTGTCGCAGATGTCGAGCAGCAAGGGGAGATCCTCTTCACGCCCGTTCCCCTCCTCAATGCGCCGAATCGTCTTCGCCAGCCATGGCGTTCCCTCACGGCACGGAATGCACTTGCCGCACGACTCATGCGCAAAGAACTCGCTGATGCGGAGCTGCGTGCCAATGATGCATGCATCATTAGGGATCACGATGAAACTGGCCGAGCCAAGGATCGAGCCGACAGCGGCGTATCCCTCATAACTCATGGGCACGTCCAGGGACCGTTCGTTGGCTGGCAGCATGGGTGCTGAGGCGCCTCCAGGGATGTATGCCTTCAACGACTTCCCGGCGCGCATCCCACCGGCCTTCTTCTCGAGCAACACTCGGAAGGGCGTCCCCATTTCCATCTCATAGTTCCCTGGCCGGTGTACAGGCCCGCTGATCGAGCATATTTTGGTGCCCGGACTGCGCTCTGTTCCATAGCTCCTGAACCAGGCGGCACCATGGCGCACGATGTGAGGCACATTTGAGATGGTCTCGACGTTATTGATGGCGGTCGGCTGGCCATAGAGGCCTTTGACGGCGGGAAACGGCGGACGTAGTCTGGGAAACCCTCGATACCCTTCGAGTGAATCCAGCAAGGCCGTCTCTTCGCCACAGATATATGCCCCTGCGCCGCGGTGGACCACGATATCGAGATCGAAGCCAGACCCAAAGAGATTCCGGCCGAGGTATCCGCGTGCCTTGGCCTCTGCTATCGCCGCATTCAGACACTCCTCGATGTAGAGGAACTCCCCTCGAAGGTAGACGAAGGCCTGCCGGCAACCAATCGCATAGGCGGCGATCGCCATCCCCTCCAACAGCTGATGCGGGTTGCGCTCCATCAGCTCCCGATCCTTGAAGGCGCCAGGCTCGCTCTCATCGCCATTCACGACCAGGTAGGTCGGCGCCGCATTCGTTGGGATGAAGCTCCATTTCCGTCCGGTGGGGAAGCCAGCGCCACCGCGACCGGCCAGTCCAGAGGCCGAGATACCCTCGATCACCTCGGATGGCTGCATCTCGGTCACCGCCTGCTTCAAGGCCCCGTATCCTCCGGTCTCAACGTAGACGTCGAGCTGGTTGATATCAGGAATGTCGACGTGCTTGAAGAGTATCGGCTCCACTCGCCCACCCCCTCCCGGCGCCTAGTCTTTCCGCCGGCCGCCTGGTTCATGCAGCGGTCGCCCCAGTCGCTCCAGCGTTTCTCGGCGCACATCAGCCAGCACCCCGATCTCATCGAGAAGGTCCGGACCGAGTCCACCTCCATAGCGGACCATGGCGAGCAGGATATGCTCGGTCCGCGCCGGGCCGCCTCCCATCTGTTCCGCCTCTTCAAGCGCGAGTCCGAGGACGACACGAACTCGTGCAGTGAACCCGAGGATCTCCGTCACCGGCTCAGACCCGCGTCCGAAATGCTGCTCGATGGCTCGACGTACGCGATCTGGTGTGACGCCAAGAGACCGTAAGACATCGGCCGCGACCCCGCCCTCCTCCTCGGCAAGACCCGCCAGGACGTGTTCCGTTCCCACATAGTCGTGCTGCAGGCTGACGGCCTCCGCTCTGGCGCGATCAAGAGCATGCCGCGCCCGCTCGTTGAATCGGTCAAGGTCCCGACTCTCGACCCAGACCGGGTGGTAATGCTCGATCCCCCAGTGCAGCAGCTCGGTAATCACGCTGGTCAAGGTTCGCGGCTCTGCCGCGGCAATGGCCTGTATCCGTTCGTACATAAACGTGGGAATCTCCACGCGGCGGCGATTTGAACTTGATGGCACGGCGTACCTCGGACGGCTGGTGTGGATTACGGTAGTACATGGTAGCAGCTATACAGTGGTAAACTGCATCATTGTACGGTGGTAATTGCCACGGGGAGGAGAACGGCGCGTGCTCCGAGAGGCGAGACCGGGCGATATCGAGCGAGCGCTCGCCATGGCAGAGGCGAAGCGGCGCCAGTGTGCGGTCTATCACCCCATCTTCCACTGCCCTGCTCCCGATGCCCGTGCGGTGCAGGCCCCTTGGTTTCGAACGCTGATCGAGCGGAGTGACGGTATCACCCTGGTGCACGAAGGCGCCGGAGGGATCGACGGGTTCGTGGCAGCCACACCGATGCCGGGTACTCCTCTGGCGTTCTGGATCGATGACTTTGTCGCGGCGCAATCGGAGCTCTGGCCCTCCGTGGGACGTATGCTGCTCGATGCAACGCGGACGGAAGCGACACGCCGAGGCGGGAGGTTCTTGCAGGTAAACTGCCAGCCGCTGGATGGACGGAAGCGACATATGCTTGTCGAGGCGGGACTCGTGGTCGCCCGCCTCAACATGGTCAATCACGACCCTCTTGCTCTGACGCTAGAGACTGCGGCACGTCCTGAAACAGGTTCCATCCGAGTGCGCCGTGCGACGGAGCGAGACGTCGACCAGTCGCTCGAGCTTGTGCTGGAGCAGTTGGCGCTGTATCACCGCCACGATCCAGCGTTCTACCGCCGCCTTCCCGACAAGCGGGCAGAGCGTGATCGATTGCAGGGAAGCGTGCGACAGGAGAGCTCCATCTGCCTGGCAAGCGACGTGGAGACCGAGGGGAGAGGGCTGCTCGTCGCCGACGTGATACCTCGCATCCCGGTCTACGACCCGGGCGGTCCGGTGTACTTCGTCCATGACCTCGTTGTGTCACCCGGATCGTGGCATACGATCGGCAGGGCGCTCATTACAGAAGCGATGCGGCTGATGGTCGATCACGGAGCAGCCATGGTGAATATGTTCGCAATGCCTGGCGAGCGTGGCCGCACTGAGACGCTCCACGCAGTCGGTCTGAGTGTCGTTACAGAGTTCTTCCAAGAGGTAATTCTTACCGGCACTACGTGCACGTAGCGCTGCGTGGGCAGCGTACCCACTGCATTCAGCGCCCGGCTGGTAGTTTGAAGCCGGTTAGGCGCCACGTACTGCATGGCTCGGGTCTCGAATGACTGTGTATGCCATAACGACGGTAGCTGTGATTGCTGCCCCGATCGTGACCAGCCAGCCGGCCAGATACACCGGCTCAGGCATGGTATGGGAACTGCTCCACATGATCAACGGGAAGAGGACGATCAAGCCGGCAGCAAGAGCGGCCAGGCCAAGACGAACTCCAGAGCCGGGAATCGTCGTATGACGCATCATGCGACCGTGTCGGCGTGTATCCCGACTCAAGCGCTCCAGGAAGGTATCGGCGAGCTCTCCATCCACATCAGGTGATAGTTCCCGGGACGCTGCCAGGATAACGAGGAGATCGTCGCGAATCTCCTCCCGTTTAGCTTGCATGCCGTACCCTCCTATGGCGAAGTGTACTCAGTCTATCGCGCCTGTCGTCGCCTGGACAACGGTTACGTCAGAATCACGTCCTCCCCGATCATTGGGAATAGCGGCGAGCCGTCGGACTGTTTACCAATTGGACGGCCGGAGTCGAGACCGAGACCAAGCGTAGCCGGGGGCCCTGCACCGCACCCGCACAGTGGGCGGGGAGGTCGATTTTGTCAACGTTGGGCTTGGGGCAGGTAATCCCGTCATCCACTCGTAGGAATGGATGCTTGCGAGTCGATGGCAGGCAAAAACGCGGTGCCTCCTGCGTTGTTATAAGTGTCATCGTGATTGGCATAGTGTTGCACACCGACGTGGAGGATCAGATATATCGTGCAGAACCCGGTGGACAAGCAGAACGTTGAAGAGGACTAACCCGTGGCAAAGGGATCCGTCGAGCCAGGTGAAAAATCCCGCGCTCGGCAGGGTGTGAGAAGCACATGCCTCCCATCCCTCATAACTCAGTGGCACATCCAGGGACCGGTCGTTGGCCGGCAGCATGTGGGCGTGCAGCGCGAGCTGTGACGTGAAGCTGGCCAATTGTATGGATCAGGCAGATGGCCTGGGAGCGAGTAGTTGGGCCTTTCTCACGCGCGGGTTCAGACTTGCCGCCATAGTCAGGAGGAGCAAGCAGGCAGCGAAGATCCAGACGGTAGGATGCGCGCCAACCGTCTGCAGGAGGACACCGGAGAGGGCGAGACCAAGCGGAGGGCCGCCAAACGTCAACACGCGCACGGCGCTGTTGACGCGCCCGTGCAACGCATCGGGGGTAAGTGCAAGCCGATAGCTGACGAGCACCACATTAAAGGTCGGGCCGACAAAGGCGAGCGCGGCATTCACGAGACCGAGAACCACGGAATTCGGGGCCAGGGCGAAAAGTGGCCAGATCACGGTTTCAAGCCAGAGGGTTCCAATGATCGCCTGGCCGAAGCTGAGCAGCTTCGGTACCATGGGTGCCATCGCTGAACCGATAATTCCCCCGACACCGGCGGCGGCAAACAGCGCGCCGATCATCCAGGGGGAGGCGTGCTGATTTCTGGCGATGATGATGAGGATGAGACCACTGGTGGACATGACGACGTTGATAGCGGCCGTCAGCAGCGCCATGTCCCGGAACAGGTGATGGTTCCATAACCAGGCAACGCCCTCCCGAATCTCGGTGCGCAGTGGCTCCCTCTTGGCGTGGCCATCCGGCTGGAATTGGGTCTTGATGAACAGGAGCCCGGCGACCGATGCTCCATAGGAGAGAGCGTCGACCGCGAACGGGACGGCGGACTGAACCTGATACAGGAAGCCGCCAAGCGGCGGACCGAGCAATCCGGCCGTGTAGGCAGATGCTTGACCCTGAGCGATGGCGGCGGTGAGGTGTCTGCCTGAAACGAGGCGCGGGAGCGCCGCCGTGCTCGCGAGATCGAAGAAGACGAAGAGAACGCCGCCCACAACGGCAACGATGTACAGCTGAATGATCGAGAGGTATCCAAACCACATGGCGAGGGGAATACTACCGAGAGCAACAGCGCGGCCCAGGTCGCACACGATCATCGTCCTCTTCCGGTTCCATCGATCGACCAGGGCACCGGCAGGCAGGCTGAGAACGACGTACGGTACAGCGGCGAGAGCCTCCACAATCCCTGCTTGAGCCGGCGAGTGCGTGAGAGCCAACACCAGGAGCGGGAAGGCAAGACCCGACACGTTGGAACCGGCCATCGAGATGGTTTGCCCCGCCCAGAGGAGTACGTAATCTGGATTCCGCCAGAGGGACGGAGCTGCCGTGATGACTGTCCGATGGGCCTCGCGTGGTGTCTCAGCCATCGTCCTTCTCTCGCTCCTGCTCTTGCAGCGCCGGCCAGTCGGTGAGGTAGACGCCGCCGACGAAGCCGTAGACGAGTTCCTCTGGGGACGACGCATCGGTGAACTCCCGCGCCAATGCTTGGACCCGCACGATGAATTGCTGTGCATCGTCACAGGAGAGACGGCTGTGTACGAGCACGCACGACGAGGTCCCCTCTTCCGGTACCCGCTCCGATACCACTTGACGCAGCATCGCGGCCGTCACGTCGGCTTCCGCTTGATCACCGGATGCGATCCACTCTCTGGCCACGCGACCGTAGTACTTCTCGGTCATCGCCCGGACCTGTCGCGTTCGCACGACGCGGATCAGGCCCGCACGAGCGAGCACCCGGAGATGGTGGCCGGCGGTTCCCTTCGGCCGCCCCAGGATCTCGGCAAGTTGGCTGGTAGTGCGCGACCGCTCTCCCAAGATGCCCAGGATCTTCTGCCGGGTCCCGTCACTGATGGCCTTCAGTTGTTCGGGCGTTGTCAGTTCCTGCACATCGTCCAAAAACGCATAATCGAGCGGAGGATTATAGTTTGCCATAATGATATGGTTGCATTTCACCAACCATAATGCAAACCTCTCGGCATGGTGGCAATGGGCCAGCTACATATGTGGAGGCTGAGCACCCAGGCTCCCACCTGGCGTTCCTCCCGCTGGTCGGTGTCCTCGTGTCGGTTCCTGGTCCAACGTCGGGTGACCATCCGAGGAGGGGACTTGATCATACGCCGACAACCCCGATACGCTGGCGAGGTGAGCATACTCGTCCGACAGGCTAAAGCCGTCGCCCGACACTGGGTGATCGACGAAGTCAGCACCTGGCTCGTCGCGACCGGTCGGACGACCCACGTGCTGCTGGTGGCCGGGGACGTAACTCGGTCACTCGACACCGTCTCGACCTTCGGCTGAGATTGATTACGTTCTTGAGTAAGCGGTATCTTCTACATATGAAGCAGCGCGCGGTCACGGACAGCATTGGCGGTTATTACTACCAGCATGCCCTCGACGAGGAGGCTGGTTCGCGCGCATAACCTGACCACCGTAACCAGCACACCGTTGAGGGACAGCAGAGGCTCTTGCCTCTGCTTTTTTGTTGCCGGCGAATCGGGAAAGGGGAAGAGAATGACCGGGACAGTGGGAGAGATACTGACGAGCTTTGGACGAACGGCTGAGGAGTATGTCTCGCGGGAGGAGCTGGTCGAGCTCCTGTCGTCCAGCCGCCCGCTGCGCATCAAGTACGGCGTGGACGTCACCGCTCCCCATCTCCACATCGGGCATGCCGTCAACCTGTGGATGATGCGCCAGCTCCAGGATCTCGGGCACACGGTCATCTTCCTCATCGGCGACTTCACGACGCGCATCGGTGATCCCACCGGTCGAAACCGGCTGCGACCCGTCATGCCGGAGGTTGAGATCGCGATGAACGCCGAGGAGTTTATTCGCCAGGCGAGGATGGTCCTGCGATTCGAACCGGAAGTGCTGGAGATCCGCCGTAACTCGGAGTGGTATGACCGGATGCCGGCGACTCAACTCATCGAGCTCCTGTCCATGCTGACTCATGCTCGCCTCGTGTCGCGCGATATGTTCGGGGCGCGGATCGAGCGGGGTGAAGATCTCTACATGCATGAGATGCTCTATCCCATCCTCCAGGGGTACGACTCCGTCGCGGTCGAGTCCGACCTCACCATCATCGGGTCCGATCAGCTCTTCAATGAGATGCTCGGGAGGTTCTACCAGGAACGCTTTGGCCAACAGCCGCAAGCGATCATCACAACCAAGATCACGCGCGGCATCGACGGGAAGGCCAAGCAGAGCAAGAGCCTGGGGAACTATATCGGTCTCGGACACTCGCCCCGCGACAAATTCGGCCGGACAATGCGCATTCCCGACGACCTGATCATCGATTACCTGACAATCTACACTGACATCCCGCTCGCCCAGATCGAGGCCATCCGCGAGCGAGTGGTACGGGAACCCATGGAAGCCAAGCTATTCTTGGCACGGGAGCTCGTCAGGCGCTATCACGGGATCGACGTGGCCGACCAAGAAGAGCGATGGTTCCGCGACACCTTCTCCGCTCGCCGCCTGCCCACGGACATTCCGGAGAAGGCCATCGAGGGAAGCCGCCATAGCGCCTTCGATCTGGTCCGAGGCTGTCTCGGTCCCGAGACGAGCAACAACGAATTGCGCCGTCTCTTTGTACAGGACGCCATCCGACTCAATGGTGAGACCATTGACCGACCGGAGGAGGTGATTCTGGTCCGGGACGGGGATGTGATGCAGGTTGGAAAAAGATTCTGGCTTCGGCTTCGGCTAGCGGTGCCATGATACTTCGCGCCACCGATGCCTCCAATGCACCGGTTCGGGCCACCTCCGCGCGCATCCGAGCTCCTCCTGGACTAAGCCGAAACGAGACACATGGAAAGATAAGACGCAGTCTGAGGCGCTCAAACCTCCGATCACAGAAGTCTGCCTTGTCTCTCGTTCATCCAGCTAGTATGACCCGTCTCAATCCTCCCGCCCCGGTCTGCTCCTGACGGGTACCGTTGGTGGGCTTACTTGTCGGGCATGACAACCCAGGCAGCCAGTGCCGGTATCGCGTCCGTGGCAGCCATGACGCCTACTCTCTACGCATCCATCATCACGTCAGGACGGTAGGTTGTCCACAGGTCGAACCAGGGCGGGGCAATGGACGTAAAATGCTCTCACGATCCCGGAACAGCATCCGAGATGTCATGCGTGTGCTCTGACACATGGTTGAGCACGAAGCCACGCTCGATGAGACCGTTGACGACGGTGCTGAGCGCATGGTGGAATTCCTTTGGTCCTTGAATGCTGGTGCCGGCTACCTCCCTCGAGTAGACCCACGGCTCATCGCGGTGGTTGATCTCGGCGCCGTCGATGTAGGGCTCCTTCAGGAGATAGCCAGTTCCCGTCCAATCGTACGTTGGGAGTCCAATCGTGAACGGATTAGCCACCATGAGGTAGTACAGACTGTCGGGACGAATAATGCGCGCCACCTGACGGAAGACCGCTCGGACGTCTGGGACGAAGTTCAGCGAGTACGGCTGCCACACGATGTCGAAGCTGGCGGGACCGAAGAGGGAGAGGTCACGCATATCTCCCTGCATCGTCTCGATACTCAGTTGGTAATCAGCCGCTGCAACGCGACCGCGTTGCAGCATCCTGCTCGATACATCAAGCACGGTGACGCTCGCGCCAAGGATGGCGAATGCGACCGATTGCCGGCCACCACCGCCCGCGAGGCAGGGCACACGCTTCCCATCCAACTCGCCCAGACGGTGCTCAGGGTCAATCTTCTCGATTGCCGTCGCCGCATCAAGGTCGAGATACAGACGACCGAAGAGCGCATCAGCATCCGCGAGCGCATCCCACCGTTCGCGATTGTAGCTCGCAATCCTGTCGCCACTTCGCATATCGTGCCACTGTATCGTGTGTGACGCCAGACTACTGCAGATGCGGCAAAAGGTCCAGGACCTCGGCACGCGGCGGCCACTCCGTGAGGCGCGGCGTCCTCCAGTGCCAGAAAGCCGCTCACGCGATGGCCATCGACGGTCTGCACTAGCGGCGATTGCAGCTGTCGCGATTTCTTCACCGTGCGTCTGCACATCGATCACAATAGTGAGATCGATCCTGGTCGTGAGCATTATGGGGTGATGATGAGCATTGATATACAGCGGTGGGATTCCGTCGAACCGTTCTGCACCCAGCTACTGAGTGAGGACGTGGCCGCGGCAGGCACGCCGAACTGGCTTCGGCGTTGGAGTGATCTCTACAAAGCCGTACTGGAGGCTCGTGCTGGTCTCAAGGCTGCGGCAATTCGCTTTCCGGAGGACGAATCGGCACGACGGGCGTTCGAGACCTACCAGGAAGAGGTCATTCCGCGGTGGATGGCAGCAAAGCAGCGTCTGACGGAGAAACTGCTCGCCATCGATGGCTTTCAGCCGGATCCCGAACATGGCCAGATGCTGCGCCGTCTCCATAACCAGGACGGCCTGTTCAGGGAGGAAAGTGTGCCACTCGACCAGCAACTGACCGAAGTCGAGGGACAATGGTGGCGTATTTTCGGGAGCATGACGGCGCGGGTCGACGGTCAGGATCTCTCTTTACCCGCAGCGAACGCGCGGTTGCAGGATCTTGATCGATCGAGTCGGGAATCTGCCTGGCACGGAATCAATGAGGCATGGCTGCACAAGCGCGAGGAGATTGCCGACCTGTTCCTTCGGACCGTGCGAACCCGCCACCAACTTGCCAGGGTCGCCGGCTTGCCAAACTACCTCTCCTATCGGTGGCGGGAGATGGACCGCCTCGACTACAGCCCGGCGGACGCCACCCGATTCCACACCGCCATCGAACGAGAGATGGTTCCACTTGGCTCGCGGCTGCTGGATGTCCGACGCTCAAAGATGAAGGTCGAGAGCATCAGGCCGTGGGATCTCGCGGTTGATCGTGAGCTGCGTCCTCCATTGCAGCCGTTTAGCGCAGTAGACCAGCTCGAAGAGGGGGTGGGTCGCATCCTTTCCCGCGTCGATCAAGAGATCGGCGAACTCTTCGAGCGGATGCGCGACGGATGGATGGACCTCGCTCCGCGCAAGGGCAAACCGGGTGGGGGCGAGGAGTGGTGCTTTCCGCAAAGCGGCATGCCCTACATCGTGGCGAACGCCGTCGGCACCCACACCAATATCCTGACGGTGCTCCACGAGATGGGGCATGCCGCGCATGATTTCATTTCCCGACGGCACCAGGATCTCATCTGGAACGGTGGCGGCCCAACCGAATTCGAAGAGTTGGCTGCGAGCGCCATGGTCTTCCTCGCCGATCCTTACCTGGAGCGCCGGTATGGCGGGTTCTATACCCTTGACCAGGCTGAACAAGGTCGCACCGGCAACATCGAATACTACGCACACTCCGTCCGGCGGGTTGCCA
>JAABUZ0100007828.1_pt1 | contig 12777 bp, 10 predicted proteins | sample 5562091 | NCBI WGS metagenome assembly JAABUZ01 (sample SAMN12813069, study PRJNA571459) | rock metagenome | isolation source: Antarctica rocks | place: Antarctica: Victoria Land, Linnaeus Terrace sud | collected 2015-12-21 | reverse complement strand
CATCACATAGACTTCATCAGGGCCTTCGCCACTGCTGGTAAAGGCAATCTGCTGACCATCCGGCGAAAAACGCGCCCTGGTGGCCGCCGCCACGCCAGCGGTCAATCGTTCGGCGCGGCCGCCGCCGACGGAGACACGCCAGAGGTCATCCTCTGCTGTAAAGACGAGCTGATCGCGATAGATGGTCGGAAAGCGAAGATAGCCGGTGGTTCCCATAAATCCTCCTTCAGAAACGTACTCCAGCCGTGAAACGAGGCTGAGTGAGAGAATATGCGTTATTGTAGCAAAAATCTGAGTCGTTCGACAAACAGCAATGCTCCCCAATGGCCTAAAATGTATTCACATCGCCTCTAGTGTATACGTACCATTCGCTCACCGGGTAGGAGAAATCTTTGTCTGTATACTTGAAAATTATTTCCTCCGCCCGGCTCTCATCTTCAGGAGTGACACGGATGATAGTTGTAACACTTCTGAATTTAATAGCCTCGATGAAATGGACTGCGGGATTTCTCCCTATGCGATTAAGGATAAGGGCATGTGCTTCTGCAAGAACAAAATTTGAAGGAAAGTACTCTGTCTCTTTCCGTGCTAGCCGCTTGAATACCGCTTGCGCCTGAGTATGAAAGGCGTCCTTCACATTTACAAGAGGGAAAAAATGAGGTGTCAATAAAAACTCGCTTCATTTTTTTGTGTGGTCCAGAGTGGCCTGAGCAATGTAATCATGCTTATGCATGGAAATGTCGGTCGGCTCTTCTAACTCACCAAGCCCAATGATTTCAAAAAGGCCGTCTGAAAGTGAAAGATGAGGACTTCTATTACGCTTCTCTCTCGGCTTTGGAGTCACCGCAAAAAAATGTTCTCCACTTTCAATAAGTACGCTCTCTCCCCGCTTCTCGATTTCTTTGAGAATTTCACGGGTATTTGAAACAAACTCATCAAGTTGTATATGGTGTGGTTCACTATTCATACTTGCTTACCTCCTTTGAATACCTCTATTATAACAGGTAGCATAGTTGAAAGCTAGATTTTAATAGCAGGAAGCAGGGCAATCGCATCTCATTTTTCAAGCTGCTTGTAGAGCGGGCTTACAGGTTGAGCTCATCATAAGCTCTTCATTGCAACAAAGCTTCCGACCTACGTTCCCAAAATGAGATGCGATTGCCCTGGTGAGTCAATGCGAATGTTTGACAATACAATCACTATAGAGTACAATTTCATTGTCAAACTGAGCAGATCCGTGAAAAAATGGATCTGTATTCGTTCAGCATAGGCCCCTCTTCATTATGTTTCTCATGGGATGAGGGCAGAGTACACAGGAGGAAATATTCTCGTTTGGCATCATCCTGTGTGCTTCAGATTAACCTTGCTGTCCCTATAAGTTGGCATAGTTACTAGTAACTATGGACACAGTGATGTGTACCACGTTCTATGATGAATGGAGTTATTGCAATTATGGCAAAGCAACAGGCAGATCGATCTGTCCATGCTGTAGAGTATGGAGCTCAAGCTGTAGATCCTATTTTTGGCGTTGAAATCCATGGTCTGGATCCCATACCCTCTGAGCATCGACATGGCGAACCGAAAGAACTGTTCTGGACCTGGTTCGGTGGTAACTTTAATTATGTTGTGCTAGCAGCTGGTGCGTTTACCATCATCTTCGGCTTGAACATATGGCAAGCTATTTCGGCAGCTGTTATTGGAAGCATACTTGGCGCCATTGTTTTCGGCTTATGTGGGATATTCGGGCCCCGAACCGCTACCGCAACGATTGTGAATACACGTGCTGCATTTGGCCTCTATGGCAACTTCCCGGCAGCCTTTATTAGCTGGCTCTCAGCTTCGGGCTGGGTTGCAGTGAATTCCGTACTCGCTGTGTTTGCGCTGGTTCAGCTAGCAGGTATCATTGGCCTGGGCACTGGAATAGCTGTACAGATCGCAGCCGTGGCCATCGTTATACTGGCGCAGCTAATAATTGCTTTATTCGGTCATGCTACGGTTGTCGCCTCCGAGCGGATTTTTGCCGTCGTATCAATGCTTCTCATTTTGGGTGTCATGGTTTTTGCACTGCCAAAGGTCAATTGGACTTATCCACAGGCTAAAACATTGGCTGGTAGCACGACTTTGGGTACCTGGTTTCTCGCACTTTCAGTGATCATGGCGGGTCCACTTTCATGGGTAAACTACGCGTCTGACTACTCTCGTTACTTTCCCACCAACACCAGTTGGAAACGTATCGCAGTTATGAGTGGGCTTGGCGTAGGTATTTCCGCATTGTTTGGCTCCTTGATGGGAACGGTGTTGGCAACGGTTGTCGATATGTCAAATCCTGTTGCAAGCCTTCCAAAGATCCTTCCAGGATGGTATCTAGTACCATTCCTGCTCGTAGTTATCTGGGGTGCGATCGCTAACAATGTACTCAATTTGTATACGGCTGGACTTGGCCTGCTCGCCTTGCGCGTTCGAGCACGGCGCTGGATAGCCGTGTGCATCGTTGGTTCGCTTGCAACGGTTCTCACCTGTATTGCCGTCTTCGTCTACAACTTTATGTCACTGTACGCTGAGTGGCTCTCGCTTACACTCATTCTGCTCGCCCCTTGGACAGCCATTCTGCTCGTTGACTATTTTGTGCGTCGCGGTCAGTATGATGTCGAAGGGTTGCATACATGGGGAAGGGGCCCATACTGGTATCATAATGGAGTGAACTGGCTTGCCCTCGCCGTGTATTTCATTGGGATCGTTGCCGCGCTTGCCGTGTCAAATTCTACTCTTTGGGCAAGTCCCATCTCGACACAACTCCTCGGCGGAGCGGATCTCAGTCTGTTTGCAGGCTTGATTGTCCCAGGCATTCTCTATTATCTTGTAGCTCGGAGGCAGGTACCGAAAGTTCAGTCTCAGAGCGTCATTGTGCCAGCTCAAAGCTCACCAATTGTCGAGTAGGACGTATACACCTTAAGTCGTAATCGCGAATATAAAGGAGGACTCTCTGTGTTTCGAACATCTTGGTTCGAGGTCCAGGAATTGGATCCAGGCGTGCATCTTATCAGTGAACCTGGCCATGTGAACTCATTTCTTATTCAGGGCAGAAAGAGTGCTATTCTGTTCGATACTGGATTAGGTGTTGCTAATATCCGCAAAGTGGCTGAGGAACTGAGCAATCTTCCACTGCTTGTCGTGAATTCACATTATCATTTTGATCATACTGGAGGAAATCGCCTTTTTTATGATAAGGATATAGCTATCCACCGCATCGGGTCTCCACTACTCCAGCAACCTTCGCCACCTGAACTCGCTGAAGGATATATGGCGTATACACAGCGCATGCTTCAGGCATGGGGACCTTATAAAGAGGCCGATGATCTTTACTTCCACCTGCTTACTGCTGAGCGCATGATTCGTCCTTTGCCTGATGGCTTTGATCCAGCGACGTATCAGGTCGTGCCAACGTTGCCTACGCGCTTGTTAGAGGAAGGTGATGTGCTGGATCTTGGCGGTCGTCACCTGCAAGTCATGCATACACCTGGTCATTCACCTGACTGCATCTGTTTATTTGATGAAGAAAAAGGCTTGCTTTTTGGTGGTGATACGATCAATACTGGCCCGATTTACGCACAACTCGAAGACTCGAATATAGAGAATTTTACAAGATCTACCGCTCGGTTAGCTGAGATGGCTCACGCAGTGCAACGTGTCTTTGTCTGTCACTTTTTACGTGTTGAAAATCACCCTTCGCTGCTTCGTGAAATTGCTGAAGGATTTCAGAAGCTCCAAGCAGGTGAAGTTTTCTTGCGAGACAATGTCGACTGCCTCAATTATCCGGTTAAAGAGGCCTGCTTCGACCATTTCTCGATCTTCATCCCAGCAGGTGAACCAACACGTATTTGATGAGAATTGTGACAGTTTCTTGATGTCGACTAAGTGATTAACTGAGCCTGACCTAATGTGTTAAAGTATATTCCCAGTTTGGTGACTCTATCGCATTGGGACAGGGGCACCTGCGCGAACGCGAACTAGGTTTCTGCTCACAATTTCTCAAAGTGTTACAGCGTGTTCCAGCATTAGAGGTCACGGGTGAACCATGAATACGATTAGGCATTGACCGCACTGATGCATTGATAGAAGCAGCGAAATGGTTACGGTGGCTCGGCGAGGAAAGTCGTTGGCACTAGCTCAATAACATTTAGTGGTGGTGAGCAACAACGCTTAAATCTGGCACGCGCCTTGGTTGTGTTTCAAGAAAGAAGCTGATCTGGTACAGTTGGAAAAAACGAGTAAAAGAGGACCAGATCATGATAGAGGAATATCCCTTCAAATAGCGTCATTTCCAAGCTGACATTATTCTGCTATGTGTGCAGTGGTATCTGTGGTACGCGCTCAGCTATCGCGACCTCGAGGAAATCATGCTGGAACGAGGGCTGTACGTGGACCCACATCCCCACCACGACGATCTATCGCTGGGTCCAGCACTCTGCTCCAGAGCTGAAAAAACGCTGCCGACCACACCTCAAAGCAACAACTGACTCCTGGAAAGTCGATGAAACCTCCATCACAGTCAAAAAGGATTGGCAATACCTTTATCGAGCGGTCGATTCACGAGGGTACACGCTTGACTTCATGCTGAGTTCAGCCAAAGATGGGGAAGCGGCTAAGCGTTTCTTTCTCAAAATACTGGCCTGTAATGGCTACTTCGCACATCCGTTCGAAGATTTGTAGCTTCGTCTTCCTCGTTTACCACTATTCTTACCCCATGAAACTCGATAAAGGAAGAAGCACTGAGGTTCTTCTCTCGCTTCAGAGACACAACCTCAATCCTACGGGAAAAACTGACGTTTCATCACAAAATACGCTTCGAGCAGACATGCAGAAGCCCGGCTCCAAGTCTTCCACAGGTTCCTTCACACAGAACGGTGACGTCAGGATGAGCCTCGTGCGCCTAGGGTATGCCGCATCGGTTTTATCCAGTCAGGCTACCCTTTGGTAGTCGTGGTGGAGCCCAGCCAGTATCGCAACAGCCATCACTTTGTTCCCTGCATATGTAGAGGAACCAGACGATCCACGCGCTTCAGGGACCTGCTGCCCAATACCTTGATGGGGTCGTGCGCGGTTGAAGTATGCTACATACCCATTGAGCACACGCTGGAGCTGCTTCTCGCGGAGGATCAACAGATGGTCAAGGCATTCTTGTCGCACACTCCTGGGGAAGCGTTCGCACATCGCCTTGGCGCAGGGAGCGTGATACGGTATTCTAAGCAGTTCAATGGCACTTGTCGATGCCACTCGGGCAAAACTGGATCCAAACGTGCGATCGTTCTCGCAGATCAGATACTTCGGCGCTTGCCCATACGGGGTGGCTTCTCGGAGTTGTTGCGCGACCCAGGGATCAGTCGGAGATCTTGTCACTCCGACATGAATCACCCGTCGTGTCTTGAGCTCGATAATGAAGAAGGCGAAGAGTGGTCGAAAGAAGAGATCTGTGACCTGCAAAAAGTCGCAGGCCCAGAGATCTCCCGTGTGATTGCGCAAAAAGGTCGTCCACTTCTGTCCTCTGGGCTGTAGAGTGCGAACGGGCCTCATGTACTTCTCAATGGTCCGCTTGCACACATGAATGCCCAGTTTCAGGAGTTCCCCACGAATACGTTCAGCTCCCCAGAGCCGATTCTTCGCCGCCATCTCTCGGATCAACGTGATGGTTTCCGCAGCTACTCGCGGCTTGTGAGAAAGAGCCTTTGACCGACGCCTGCAGACCAGACGAAATCCCTCACGATGCCAACGTAGCAAGGTTTCTGGCTGAACAAGGAGAAGCGTTTGCTTCCACGTTCGAACCACCCGTGCGAAGAGCACAAAGAGAATGCGATCAGTCGGCGTGTATGTTGGTCGTTTCACCTGACGTTTGAGCACAATCAGTTGCTGTCGTAAGAGGGCATTTTCCACCAAGAGCTCCGGCTTGCTTCTGGCAAGATCGGCGAGGGTTCCAAGCGGCAATGAGGAACTGAGTGGTTTGGTCCAACCAATGAAGCAAACACGAAGTATCTCCAAAGCGGTTTCCACGAGTTGCTTGAAACGAGAAAGAATCACCATGAGCTGCTCCTTTAGGAAGATGCATGGATGGTCTTGTTGCAGTATGAGCACCTATTCACGTCCTCAAATTCTACCCTGGCTGCACGTCTTTTTGCAACCAATGAAGGTACGCTTTATCGCTCTTACGGTGGCTTTTTCCGAACGGATGCGCCAAGTAGCCAGTACAGTCATGCGCTGCTGTCCCACTTTGTTCCAGCAGCGCAAAATTGAAACCCCACGGCAGAACCAAAAACAGTACGGAGCGGGGCTGATCCATTGGGTAAGCGGCAAGCTCCATTGGGCTACCAGCGACCACAAGGACAACGCCTTGTTCCGCTCGGTTCTCAGCCAACTGGTCGAGCCAAATGGGGAGCAACCCATTCGCAAAAAGTATGTGGTCGTGGATAATTACCGCATTCACTTTGCCAAACCGATGCAGGCCTTTCTGGAGGCCCATCAGGACGAGATAGAATTGGTTTGCTTGCCTACCTACTCGCCTAAGCTCAATCCTGTTGAGCGCTTCTGGAGGCATGTGCGCCGCAAGGTCACTCATAACCACTTTTTCCAGACGATGGAGCAACTCATGGATGCTGTTTCCTCCTTTTTTCGTGACATGGCAGCTTCTCCTGATCTCATTCGCAACGTTGCAGGATTAGCCGCATAAGTTTCGCCGGTTTATTTAGTGTCATCAGCCATACTCTACTCACTACCTCCTGTAAATTAGCAAACTGCATATAAGAAAAAACGAAATGAGAAATATAGAAAGCTTGTTGACAAAAAGTACATTTAACAGTGATAATTGACGACACTATTATGAATGCAAAAGGGGAAGAAACTTGGAAGATAAAATTATTTCAGTAGACGTTGTAGCAAGTCAGAACTATGACGTACAATTACAAATTTTTGAAAGCGGTTTACTTAATGTCTTAGCCCAGCATAACTTACCAGCAATATCAATATTTGTTGACATTGATGAACGTATGGTAGTTTTTCAAAACATAGGTAAAGTGCTAACAAAAGTTAGTAACGAGAAAAAAATGGAGTCTACTTATCTTTCAAAGTTTGCTGCTGCCGTAGCATCAGGTTTATTTGATGCAGCACTAAATTATTTATGGGATGAAACAATCTTTGAGTTGAGGCAGAGAGTTGCAAAATATGATATTTCGTACTTCTACGCAAATGCTATCAGTAATGTAGAAAAACGGAATAAGTTGAAGGGAGTAGATGATCTCAATAAAATTGAAGACAGCGAACTCATTCACGGAGGAAGGCAAATAGGGTTAATTTCAGAACTAGGTTACAAACACCTTGATTTTATACGCTATATGCGTAATTGGGCGAGTGCTGCTCACCCGAATCAAAATGAGATCACTGGCTTGCAGCTTATCAGTTGGTTAGAAACGTGCATTAAAGAAGTTATTGCCCTACCACTATCTATAGGTGCAGTAGAAATTAAGCAACTTCTTAATAACATTAGAACAGTTAATATATCAGACGTAGAAGCTAAAGAAATTGCTGCTTTAAGCATTAATCTCAGCCAGGAACAAATCAACAACCTGGTATCTGGACTGTACGGAATATATACTCAGCTAGATACACTTGCACCAGCGAGGCAAAACATTCATCTATTATTACCTTTACTCTGGAATAGAGTAGATGAACCAACTCGTACAAAAATCGGCTTAAATTATGGTAAATACGCAGCGATCAACGATCAAGAAAGAAAAAGATTGACACAACAGTTTCTTAACGTTGTATCAGCCACATCATACATAGCTGATGATTTCAGAATACCAGAAATAGAGGATGCAATTGATAATCTTTTATTGGCTCATAGAGCGGCAAATAACTTTTATAATGAACCAGCATTTGCACGAGCCTTACAGAACGTTGTCGGACACGAAGGCAGAATACCCACATCATTAAATAGAAAATATGTTATAGGTCTTGTCGAAGTTTTTCTAACCAACGGATACGGCTCAGCATGGAATGCAGAACCTATTTATCGCTCATTAATAAATCTTTTTGATGCTTCGCAAGCAGTTTATGCAGTTTTATCTTTCTACGACGATACTATTGCTAGCAAGCTACAATTTGCCGAGTGTAGAAGATACTATTACGAGTTACTAAGTCTGATGAAGAAAAAAGTTTCAGCACCAGCGATAGTTGAATTGATAGAAGACATAGAAAACTTCGATGGTCGTATTGAGAAGCTAAAAGATAATAAACAATTTGACCAGAAAAGACTTAATATGCTGAAAATTGTTGGATAAACAAAAATGAACTTCTAACCCTTTTCATAGAGTACTTGTGTGATTTACTCTTATAAGTGTAAACGAAATAAACGAGCAAGAGCGTGAAGCAGTCAAGCAAGCCGTATTAGACTACGTTGAAGGGGTCAACATTGTAGACCCCTCAAGAATCGAACGAAGTGTTCATCCCGACTTAGCAAAAGGTGGCTTCTTCCAAAAGGAAGGCGAAGCAGGCTATAATTTTACCTCTATGACCTTCGCTCAAATGGTTGAACTCTCAAAAAACTATAATAAAGATGGCAGAATGCTCCAAGATGCCCCGAAAGAGATTATCATCTTTGATGTGTTAGACCAGATAGCAAGTGTAAAGCTTGTGGCGTGGTGGGGTATCGACTATATGCATTTAGCGAAGTATGACGGAAAGTGGAAGATTGTGAATGTGTTGTGGCAAACACACTTAGGCCAAGATGATAGACTTGCTAGGTTAGCAAATAGCCAAGCTGCAAAGGTTTAGTTCCTTTTCTTTTTTGAATGTAATAGGTGGTTTGATGACGAAATGTGAAGAAGGTATCAAGTATCTACTAATACAGCTATTGCAGACAAATTGTACATATTAGTACAGCTAATTAGTTACCTAAGTGTAAGTTTCAGGAGGTTAATATATGGATGCAGCTGCACTCATTCTTACTGCACTCTCAGCAGGTGCTGCTGAGAGCGTGAAAGGCACTACTAGCATGGTTATCAAAGATGCTTATGCTGGATTAAAAGCACTGATTCAACGTAAATTTAAAGGGAAAACCACTGCTGAGACTATACTAACGGAATATGAAAAAAAGCCAGATGTTTGGAAAGCACCGCTAGAAGAGGAATTGAAAGAAACAGAGACCGATCAAGACCAGGATGTTATCGAAGCAGCACAGAAGTTGATGACATTCATTCAACCACAGCAGGCAGCAATGGGTAAGTATAATGTGCAAATCATAGGTAACGTTCAGGGATACGCTCAAGGTGATAATCAGCAAGTTACTATGCAATGGGACAAGTCAAAGGAGAAGGAGCAGTAAAAGAGTTTGGACGAGGCCAAGTATGACTTACAATTTCATGGTCCTGTACATGGTGCTGTTGTAGGGGATAATAATACTGTCAACATTTTTCAAGGAGACAAGGGAGCTGAGGTACGGTCACATATTCAAGGCTCCTCTTCACCTATATGGAACATTCCTTATCAGCACAATCCTTTTTTTACAGGTCGAGAAGAATTACTTAGCCAGCTTCGTAATAAACTGACGAATAGTAATCCTAATGACCTTATACGACCACTCGCTATTACTGGTTTGGGAGGTGTTGGCAAGACACAAATAGCTATTGAGTACGCCTATCGCTACCGTAGGGAATATCAAAATGTGCTATGGGTTAGTGCAACTAACATAGACACACTCGTTACTAGCTTTTTGACACTTGCAACACTCTTACACTTGCCAGAGAGAGACGAACAAGATCAAAGCATTATCATCATAGCTATAAAACAATGGCTTGCTACTCACAGTGACTGGCTTCTTATTATAGATAATGTTAATGACCTTGACATACTCCAGAATTTCCTACCGTCTCCTGAAATTTTGAATTGTCATATCCTCTTGACAACTCGCGTGTTTGCTACAAGCAGAATTGCTGCTAGTATTTCAGTAGAGAAAATGACTCAAGAGGAGGGGATATTGCTGCTGCTAAGACGTTCTGGTATTCTTGCACAGAATGCTCCACTTAGTAATGTGACAGAGGTCGATCAGAGCAGTGCTAGAGCAATCTGCACACAATTGGATGGTTTACCTCTTGCGCTTGACCAAGCTGGTGCTTATGTTGAGGAGACTGCATACAGTCTATCAAATTACCTAGACCTTTATCAAGCACAACGAATTGCACTTCTAAGAGAGCGCGGTAGTTTTACCCTTGACCATCCCGAATCTGTGGCTACCACTTTCTCACTCGCCTTTCAACGAGTAGAGATATCAAATTCGCATTCGGCTGAAATACTGCGGTTATGTGCTTTTTTAAGTGCAGATGCTATTCCAGAGGAGATATTTACCGATTACACTCCTAAACTCAACCCAGAGTTGCAACCTATTGTTGCTAACCAGATTGAGTTGAACGGAGCCATCAAGGTACTACTCAACTTTTCTCTTATACGCCGTAACTCCGACATCAAAACATTAACCATACATAAATTAGTCCAAGCTGTAGTCAAGGACGAGATGGAGCAACGGATACAACGCCAATGGGCGGAACGTACTGTTCGTTTTGTTAGCAGCTCATTTCCTTTTGCAATTCCACAACTCTGGGAAGTCTGTCAAAGATTTCTTCCACATGCATATATTTGTGAGAAACTAATTGAGCAGTGGCAGATAGAGCGTATAGAGGCGGCAGGATTACTCTATCGCATGGGAAGATATTTAGAACAGCGAGCTCAGTATAGGCAAGCTGAACTACTCTATCAGAAAGCACTAACCGTTCGTGAAAAAGTGAAAGGACCAGAGGACTTTGATAGTAGTAAAGAGCGTGACCTTAGTATAGCAACTATTTTAAACAGTTTAGCAGACGTTTATCGGGAACAAGGAAAGTATGCTCAGGCAGTGCAAATGTATGAGCGGGTGCTAGACATACGCAAGAACATATTAGGCTCAGAGAATTCTCTTGTTGCCATTAGCCTCAAGAATCTGGCAAATACTTATCATTCTCGAGGGAAATATATTCAGGCAGAGACACAGTTTAGACAAGCATTGAGAATACAAGAAAAAGCACTGGGAAGTATGCATCATGAAGTAGGGGCTATTCTCAACGACTTTGCTTTGTTGTATCAAGATCAAGGAAGATACTTAGAAGCGGAGACATTTTACAAGCGAGCACTCCATATAAAGGAACAAGAGCCAGAAAGTATCAGTCTTTCAAGTAATCTGAGCAATCTGGCCAATATTTACGCTCTACAAGGGAGGTATATAGAGGCCGTACCACTCTCTCAAAAGGCATTAGCAATATGTGAAAAAATACAGGGACCGGAACATCCTGATGTCGCACTAAGAAGTAATAATTTAGGTGGAATTTATTATCATCAAGATAAATTTGCCGAAGCTGAGTCATTATTTTCACGAGCTTTAGCAATCTACGAACAAGTTTTGGGACCAGATCATCCTCTCATAGCCATCACACTCAATAACTTGGCCGCGCTTTACGGTACTCAAGGTAACGACAGTCTAGCTGAGTCATATCTAAAGCGTGCTCAAGACATCAACGAACGTACATTTGGACCAAGCCACCCACGTGTTGCTGCTACTTTAAGCCTTCTGGCTCAAGTTTATCACAAGCAACACAAATACGATCAAGCCAAACAACTCTACAACCAAGCAATAACTATATGGGAACAGGCTTTAGGAGTACAGCCCAGAGATTTCATTATTGCTTTGAAGTCCTATGCTACCTTGTTACGAGAGATAGATCAGGAGAATAAGGCGAGAGAGATAGACATCCGTGTATGGAAGCTAAAAATGGAAATGAGGCAAATAAACCAAAGGTTTAGCACAGAAAATCGAGTTGTAGAGAATAGCTCTATAGTAAAGCCTAATAGCAGAAGACCTAAAAAGGGAAAGAGACATAAACCACATTAAGTGTAAAATGCATTGATGTGGTAAACTTTCGTACCAAATAATTTGAGTAACACTTACAAATTTTACAACGCTCTCAAAAAAATTCAGCAATTTATACAGCAACACCCGCGAAAAACCACGCGATACAGTGATACGAGACGGACAAAATGCAGGATTTCACGCACAGGGAAGACAATGTCAGCACACGATGAACACTTCCCACCCGTATCCCGTATGTGATCATTATATTCTAGTCAAGTGAGGCTCAAGATACGTGTAAAATTTTATCATAACGTACATTTGCTCTAATTCATCGGAGGAACAAAAGAGTGCAACCCTAAAGGTACGCCCATTTCTAATGCCGACTCAAGTCCCTGTCAGCAAATGTTCGCCAGCCTCGGCTAGAACGACATGCTGTATGCTCCTTTCTCCTATAGTTGTGAAGCCTTTTATGGTCTTTGTCCTATGGAACATCCTGCATTCTCAGATTTTTGCTGATAAAGTGCTACATGTTCCGTCCATTGAGCTTGCATTTCTTGATCTGAGTTATATCTCCACCAATGTCCTGCTTTGTAATTAAAAGACTCTCCAGAGGGCAACTGAAATGTACCACATACTTTGTCTGCACCTGTGCTGGCTACTTGGGACATCCGTTCGGAAAGACCGAGGACAAACAAACCTCTGCTCAATGGAGAGGCAGAGAAATGCTCCGGCGAGCAGGGAGAAAGACCGCATCTTTTCCTCTACCTGGACGGAAACCAGAGAAAGAAAGACAAACAGCCACAGGAATCTTGAGATAGTTATCGCATTTTATACATTGTTCTTACTCATTCCTG
>JAABUZ0100007826.1_pt1 | contig 12779 bp, 11 predicted proteins | sample 5562091 | NCBI WGS metagenome assembly JAABUZ01 (sample SAMN12813069, study PRJNA571459) | rock metagenome | isolation source: Antarctica rocks | place: Antarctica: Victoria Land, Linnaeus Terrace sud | collected 2015-12-21 | reverse complement strand
GGCGCAGCTTCCCGGTTGGTCGAACGGGAAGTCGATGTCTGCGTTAGCCGGCAGGAAGGCACGCCACCACGCCACCGCCGCTACTGCACGATCGAGTCCAAACTGGTGCAGTGAACGACGGATACGCGCGCCGAGTCCAGCCTTTCCTCGGCCCCGAGGAGGAGCTCGAAGCGGCCGAGAACGTGGTCTGTGTAGCGACAGGGAGAGGCGTCCATGCCCGCGCCCCCGGCGCGGGCGGGGTCGGTTTACGTGTCGGTGGAGCGCTGGGTGACCGCCTGGGCCGCGTGGGCGCCGTGACGGGCGCGCCAGAGAGCGTCGCGCGCTCCATCCCCTATCGCCCTGGCGGGCTCGTGCTCGGGGTCACCCAGGCCCGTGTAGGCCTGTGGACCGGCCTGACGCTGGGCGCGCCGGCGGAGGTGTGGTCGGCGCCACGAGAGATCGTAGCCAGGGTCGAACGCCGACCGCGCCGAACCACGCAGGGCGTTTTCGTCGACGTCGATGCCTGGCTCGGCCGAGTGACGCAGCGTCAGGGCCAGGAGCGCGCGAGCCTGCTCGCGTCGCTGGAGTGCGCTGTAGACGAAGTCGCCCGACTCGAAGGGCTCGCCACGAAGGTCGACGCCGACTACCTGCGCCAGGTCGAAGCCGGCGCAGATGAAGGCCCTGAGGTCGCCGCCCGGGCCCTGACTCGGCTAGATACGCAACTCGGTCAGGCCAAGCACCGCATGGTCAAGCTCCAAGAGGCCGTTCGGGCGCTGGACTCAACCGGACACGTCGACGCGATGCTCGACTACTACAACCGCTTGTCCGCGGCCGTTCGAGGGCATCTCGGCGAGGCGAGCCTGTCCGACGTGAACGCGGGACGGCGCGAGGTCTTAGAGTGCGTGCTCCTGATCGTCACGCCGTTCGGCATCCGGCTGGAGCCGCGGCTTCTACGCGAGCGCGACCCTCGGGTGGGACTCGCCAGACCCGTCGGATCCGCAAGGCACGCCGCTGCGGCGGGCGCGTGTTTTCCGAGCACCCGACCCGTCGAATCGTCCTCTCGCCGAGCTGGCTCCTCCGCTCGACCCCCCACCCTTTCCGACGCTCGTGACGGGCGAGGAGCGGATCGTGCCGCCGGCGAGGACGGTCGCGGTTCCCTCTGAACCTCAGGGTGCGAACGCCCACGAGCTCGGTCACCTCGGGGCCGAACGTGCGCGCGATGTCGTCTCCTCGAGCGTCTGTGTCCTCGAGCGTGTCGTGGAGAATTCCGGCGGCCACGACGTCGTCGGAGTGGCCGGTGTTGCAGAGCAGAGACGCCACCTCGAGTGGGTGAAGGATGAACGCCGCGTCGTCGGAGTCGCGGCGCTGCCCGCGGTGGAGCCGCTCCGCGAACTGAAGCGCTTCCCTTGAACGCGGAAGGCCGCTTAGGAAAGTGGGGAACCAGGGCTCGAGTGCCACGACGCGCAGCCTAGAGCGGCTGGGCGACGTCCATCATCGAGCGCGCAACGGCGTGCTGTCAGCTCGATCGGCGGTGGCCACGCGCGACCAGGCCACTCGCCGGGTCCAGATACACCTTCCGCGCGCGAGCCCGGTCGAAGCTGAACAGGTTCGCGAGCGATCCCGCCTTTGCGTCGAACGAGTCTCCTCCGATGCGGCCGGTGCGCCAGTTGTCCTCGATGAACCTCAGGACCGAGGACTGGTCGGTCACGCTGTGGTCGACCGTGTTGGGTCGCGTCCACGGCGAGATCACGAGCAGGGGAAGCCGCGGGCCGTAGCTGCAGCGGTCCTGGGCGGCGCCGGAGCCGGTCGTGCCGCACTTGCCGGGTCCGTTCAGGGCATCGTTGACCGGGTCGCTCGAGTGGTTGACGATCGGGCCGATCTGATGATCATATCAGCCGTCTGAGTCGTCGTAGGCGAGAATGACGGCCGTGTTCTTCCAGTCCTCGGTGTGCTCGAGTCGGTTGATGGTTTGGACGACGAACCGCTGCTCGTCCAGCGGGTCGGAGTAGCCGGCGTGGCCGTCCTGGTACTTGGCCGCCTTGAGGAACGACACCGCCGGCATCCGGCCCGCCTTGACGGCGCGGAAGAAGTCGGTCAGGTCGTATTGGTGATGGGCACCGTCATCGTGGCCGATCCCCGCTAGCGACGAAGGCGCGACGTGGTGCGGGTTGGCCGTCGACGCGTAGTACTGAAACGGCTCGTGATGAGCGCTGTAGTCGGTCACCGGCGCTCCGCCCACGTTCTTGTGCGCGGCGCCGCAAACGGCTTTGCCGGCCGTGGTGGCCGTGGGCTTGAAGCCGCCCTGGAACCACCCCCACGTGACCTTGCGGGCGCTCAGCCTGTCACCGATGTTCGGCCCGCTCAGCTCCACCGTCGTGCCCTTCGAGCAGTCGTCCGTGGTCGGATCGGGATCGCCGATCACCGTGCCGTTTGCCACCTCGGTCGTCGGTATAGAGGTCGTGGCGCCGTGCGTCTGACCGCTCACCAGGTTCAGCGCTCCCGGTGTTGAGGGCCCGAACGTGGTGCCGTAGGAGTTGTCGCTCATCGCGAAGTGCTGGGCGTAGTTCCACAGGCCCGTGACCGTGTTTCCGTCGTAGTAGTCCATCACGAGGTTCGGCTTCGAGACGTCGGGCGCGGAGCAGGACGAGTTGTTGGTGAACTGGACGAACTTGTCCATCAGGCCACCGTCGAACGCCTGCTGCTCGGCCTTGTAGTCGTGACCCTGGTCACACGTCAGCGCCTCGGAGCGAGACAGGCGCTGTGGGTTCACGCCGTTTGGGTTGGCGGAGAGCAGCGTGCCGGTCAGCCCGTTTACCGAAGGCGTTCCGTTCGCCGCGCCAAAGCGCGGCTCGCGGCCGCCGTTCCGGGCGCGGGGGTACGTGCCGAAGTAATGATCGAAGGACACATTCTCCTGGAAGAGCACCACGAGGTGCTTGATCGGCGTGCTGGTCGACGCGGGCCGGGCGCCGACCCGGTGGTCCCGACGCGAGCGCTGAGCGGTATGGCCGCCTCGGTGGCCCTGCGCCAGCGCCACGGGCGCCGCAATGACCAGCGCACAAATCATCCCGATCGCGAGGCGGGTCCAGGTCGAGCGGAAAGGCATTAACGTCCTCCTCGACGTCGCAGACGGTCGCTGGATCTTGTGACCCGCAGCCCGAGCGGAGGTTGGCGAGGCGTGAACGGCGGACCGTTCACGAAACGATGACGGCACCTTTTCGAGACGTTCACGGATAGGACGGTTTTGCAGGCGAATCTTGCTCAGGTCAGAAGGACACCGCAAGAGGGAGCATCGATGATCCCCGCCTCGACGAGTCGCGCCGATCTGCACTGTCACTCGAGCGCGTCGAATGTCTCGAAGCTCGGCGTCGGACGCGCGCTCGGGCTGCCCGAGTGCGCCACACCACCCGAAGAGGTGTATGCGCTGGCCAAGAGGCGGGGCATGGACTTCGTCACGGTCACGGACCACGACACGATCGACGGCGTGATGGAGATCGCGGATCGCCCCGACGTCTTCGTCTCCGAGGAGCTGACCGCGTGGTTCGCGGGCGAGCCGCAGGCGGTGCACGTGTTGTGCTTCGACATCACCGCCGCCGACCACGACTGGCTCCAGGCGCACAGCCGCGACGTGGAGGCATGCGCTCTCTACCTGCAGGAGCGGGAGATCGCCGCCGCGCTGGCCCACCCGTTCTTCGCCGTTGCGGCACCTCTGAGCACCCGTCACCGCCGCCGCCTGTCCGAGCTCTTCCCGATCTGGGAGACCCGCAACGGCTCTCGCGCGCGAGAGCTGAGCGCTCCGGCCGCCACATACGCCGAGACGCACGGAGCCGCGGTGGTCGCCGGGTCCGATGACCATGCCGGCGTCGACATCGGGCGCACCTACACCGAGACCCCCCCGCGCCCGAACTGCCAGCGAGTTCCTTGAGCACGTCCGAGCCGGACGCGGCCACGCCCGGGGCCATCAGGGAGGCGCCGCGAAGTGGGCGCACGCCGCGCTCAGCATCGCCTCTCGCGTGCTCGACGCGAGCGACGGCCGGGCGGTGCGCCCCGCGGTCGTCTTCGAAATCGTTGAGCGGCTGATGCGCGAAGGCAGCGCGCGCAGCAGCGAGGCCGGCGCCAGCCTCTCGGCCACCGACGCCGCGGCGCTGCTCGAAGCCTGGCTGCGCTCCATGGGCCTGGAGCTGAGCGCCAAGGAGCTCGTAGGGCACTTTCAGGGCGACACGTTCGACCACCGGGACCTCCTGCGCAGTGCTCGCCGCATTCACGAGCGCCGGCTGCGGGACGCGGTGTTGCGAAGCGACGCGGCCGACGGCGAAGCGTCGTTCACCGCGATTGCCGGCGAAGTCCTGCACGCCTGCCTTCCCGTGGTGCCCTATGCCCCGGCGGCCGCCTTCCTCGGGCAGGAGAAGGCGAAGCTAGACGGCCGTGACGAGTCGCCGCGTCGGGTGGCCTTGATCGCCGAGGGGATCGGCAGCATGCACGGAGTCACACGCACGATCGAGGAGATCCGCGAACGCGGCGTACCGGGCTTCGAGGTCGAAGTCGTCGGCACCGACGGAAACGTCGACCGGCGGCTCGACTCCGTCGCGGAAGTCGCCGTCCCGTTCTACCGCGGGCTGGAGGTCGGGATCCCTTCGCTGCCGACGGTGGTCGAGACACTCGCCGAGGGCCGCTACGACCTGGTGCACCTCTGCACGCCTGGGCCCGCCGGCATTGCGGCCGGATTGACCGCTCGCGTGATGGGCATTCCGGTCGTCGGCAGCTACCACACCGAGCTGGCCGGCTACGCCGGACTGCGCACTGACGACGCTGCCCTGGAGGCCGGCGTGAGCGCTGCCGTCGGGGCGTTCTACAGCGCCTGCCGCGCCGTCCTCTCACCCAGCCCCGCAGCCGACGAGTCCCTTAACACGCTCGGGATTCCCCAGGAGCGGATCGGGCGGTGGGAGCGCGGCGTCGACCTCGACCGCTTCGGACCTGAACGGCGCGTGGCGGGCCGGCTGCCCGGAGCGCTCAACGTCCTCTACGCCGGCCGCCTGACGACTGAGAAGGGGATCGACCTGCTCGCCGACGCCTTCACCGAAGCACGCCGCCACGACGAGCGCCTGCACCTCGTGCTCGCCGGCGGCGGACCAGAGGAGCACACGCTGCGCAAGCGACTCGGACGCCACGCGACCTTCCTCGGGTGGCTCGGCCGCGACGAGCTGGCCACCGTCTACGCCAGCGCCGACGTCTTCCTTTCCCCCAGCCAAACCGACACGTTCGGCCAGGTCATCCTCGAAGCGCAAGCGAGCGGACTACCCATCATCGCCGTCGCGCAGGGCGGCCCGACTGAGCTTCTCATCGACGGCCGCACGGGCGTCCTCTGCCCGCCCGACCCGCGGCAACTCGGCGCGGCCACGGCTCGAATAGCGGCCTCGCCGCGACTTGGCCTCCGGCTCGCCGATGCCGCGCGGCGCTCGGTGCGCGAACGCACCTGGGCCCGCGCACTGAACCAACTCGCCGACGGCTACGTCGCGGCGCTCGAAGAACCCGCGACCATGATCGAGCGAGCCGCATGACGGACCTCGTGGTGCTGCGCACCGAGGAGCCTCCCGACGCCGGGCGGCAGCTCGCCTTCGTCATGGCCGACGCCCTCGCCTCATGCGAGCATTACGCGGCCGCCATCGCGCACCTCGACGCGGCCGCGCACGCCGCTCCGCTTCCCGAGCGCTACACCCGCCGGCGGGCGATCTGGGTCGCTAACCGAGGGCTCGTGGCACCGTGACCGCCGCGCACGCGCGCATCGGCGACTATCTGCGCGACCGACAGCTCTAACAACTCATCCGACGTCTCAGAAGACCGCACGGCCCCACCAGACAGATCGGGCCGCCTAGCGCGAAGGGTCGACATGCTCCCGGTTATCGGCACCCCGTCGGCGCGGAAATACCCCGAATCCGGAAACGCGGGACGGGTCACGCCACCCGCCGCCGACTCCGGATGCCCTGCCCGACCTGAGGGATCCCGACCGACGCGGCCCCGATCGGCGTCGGGCCCCCGGGCCGTCAGGTGGCGTTAGTCGAGGAGAGCAGTGGCCGCTATCTCAGACATAGTCGTGCCCGTCGCCCTGGCTGGCGGGAGCTTCTTCTTCCTCGCGTTCGTGGTCCTCATGTTCGCGGCGGTGGTGTGGGGCTACTACACCAAGACAGGTGGGGACATCGAGGACCGGCCGTGGAGCGGGCGCGGCGGCGATGCGCCGGGAGCCGCCGCGCCGAGCGCGCGCGGCAAGGACATCTCGCAGAACGTCAGCAACTGGTCGCGCGGAACGGGAGGCAAGCCCCGCCAGCGGCGGATGACCGCCCTCGAACAGAAGACCGCCGACGCGTTGGACGCCAGCGCGGGGCCGGCCCGGCAGCCCGCGTGGAGCGCGCGCGTCGGGGCGACCGTCCAGCTCGTGCTCCCCGTCGACCCGGCGCGGGATCACATCCGAGGCGCGGCGGATGCGGAGGTCACGCTGGTCGAGTACGGGGAGTACGAGTGCCCGCACTGCGTCGAAGCTGCTGTCGTCGTCCGCGAGCTCGAGGAACACCTCGGCGACTCCCTGCGGCTCGTGTATCGCCACTTCCCGCTGCGCTCGGTGCATGCACACGCCGAGAACGCGGCGGTGGCCGCCGAGGCCGCCGGGCGTCAGGGACGCTTCTGGGAGATGCACGACGCGCTCGGGCAGGCGCAGCGGCTGAGCCGGCCGCTTCACCGCCGACGGCGGGCAGGCCGGAGCGCGGCGCCGATTCTCCGCGCCCGGGTCGCGCGCTGGGGCGCTCGTCGCCGGTAACCGGACGGCAACAGCCGGTCCGCCCTCGCGGATTAGCGTGCTGAGGCATGCGCTTCTTCCGTCCGCTGCGGCTGTTCCTAATTCCCTTGACCCTCGTTGCGGTTGGCGGCGTGGCGGCTGCCATGGCTCCGACTGGTCGCGTTGGGCCGTCCCTCCGCGTTACGGGCAATGGCCGCGCGCTGCATCCGGTCGGCCGCCTGACGACCCTGGGCAACTTTCCCACCGGGTCCGCTCTGACGCGAGACGGTCGGTTCGTGTGGGCGGTCGACTCGGGGCACGGCTCCGATGACGTGCGCGTGGTCGACATCGCCCGCGGGAGGGTCGTGCAGACGCTGCCCCTTCCCGGAGGCTACGGCGGGATCGCCTTCGCCCCCGACGGACGCACCGCCTACGTCTCGGGCACCGCCAGGGGTGACTCCCCGATCGAGGGGCCCACGAAGGGCGATGGCGGCGATGTCGTGCACGTCTTCGCGGTCGACGGGCGCACGGGCCGGGGCGTCGAGCGCGACCCGATCCCTCTCCCTCAGACCGTCGGCGGCTCGGGGCGCCAGAACTCCCTCCCTCCCGTGACCGCGGCCTTTCCCGAGGGGCTCGCGGTCGCTCCGGACGGCAAGTCTCTCGTCGTCGCGTTGAACCAGGCCGACTCGGCGGCGATCATCGATCTGCCCAGCCGTCGTGCTCGCGCCGTCCGCGTCGGGGCCTATCCCGCGGGTGTGGCCTTCGACCGTCGCGGCCGCGCGTACGTCTCCAACGAGCAGGACGGCTCGCTCTCGGTGCTCGACGTGGGTGCCGGGACGGTGACCGCGACGATCCGCGGCCTCGGCGGCACGCTCGGTGACCAGGGAGCGCACCCCGAGGGCATGGCGCTCGACTTCAGGACGGGTGCCCTGTACGTCGCGGTGGCCAACCGCGACCTCGTCGCCCAGGTCGACACGGAGAAGGGGCGGGTGAGCCGGCTGATATCGGTGGCGCGCGGCGGCGCGCTCGGCACACAGCCGGTGTCGCTCGCCGTCTCGCCGGGGGGCGACACGCTCTACGCGGCCGATGCGGGCGAGGACGCGGTCGCCGCGGTCGCCCTCACCCGCACCCCGACCGACGGCCGCCGCGTGGTCGTGCGTCGCACGATCCCCTCCATCGAGCGCTACCGGGCTCGCGCGCGCCAGGTCTCATCGGCGCGCGCCCGGGCGGCGCTGGCTCGCCGCTTCCTGCTTGGCCGCTTCGTGCTCGCCTGTGGCGGACCGTCGCGCGCCCAGGAGCGCGCCTACCGCCGCCGCGTCCTGCAGGTCCTGGGCCGGCGCTCGCCGCGCGGCCGCCGGGCTGCGCTCGGTCGCGCGATCCGGGCGCTGCCACGGCTGCGCCGCTGCCCGAGCCGGATCCCGTACCGGCTCATCGGGCGCCTGCCGGTGGCCGCTTATCCCACCGACGTGAAGGTGACTCCGGGCGGGGGCAGGCTCGTGTGGCTCGCGGGCAAGGGCTTCGGCGCCGGTCCCAACCCGGACTTCGTCTTCGACGGCGATAAGCGCTCCTTTGGGCAGGTCAAGACGCCCTACGGCTCCTACGTGCTCGACAAGCTCCTCGGGCGCGCCGGCGTGCTCGACCGGCCCACCGATACCCAGGTCCGTGCGCTCACGGCCGCCGCCGATCGGCAGGCGCGGCCGAGCAACGCCCAGCGGGCTCCCGCCGACACGCCGGTACTGGCGCCGAACGGCGGTGCGAGCACCAAGATCCGCCACGTCTTCTACATCGTGCGCGAGAACCGCACCTACGACCAGATCTTCGGCTCGGACGCCCGCGGGGACGGCGATCCCAAGCTCGAGCTCTTCGACGACAACGGCGCCCCGGGACCGGCGGGGGGCATCACTCCCAACGCTCACCGCCTCGCCCGTACCTTCCCGCTGCTCGACCACTTCTACGCCGACTCCGAGGTCTCCGTGGACGGGCACATCATCACCGCGGGCGCGCACGCGATCGACTACGTGCAGAAGGCGACCGCGGCGAACTACTCCAACCGCGGTCGCGCCTTCGACTTCGGCATCTTTCCCGTCAGCTTCCCGCCGAAGGCCTTTGTCTTTGATCAGCTCGTGCGCCAGAACATCTCCTTCCGCAACTACGGCGAGCAGGGAGCGGGCGACACGCCGGCGGGCAACGACGGCCGACCGACCTTCCCACAGGTTCTCGCCCACACCGACCAGGCCTACCCGGGCAACCTCCAGATCGGCTGCCCGGCCGCCGGCGCCGGGCCGGGGAACATCGCCGCGTGCACCCAGGACTCCGGGCAGCTCGGGACCACCGGCACCCCGATCGCCGCCGCGAGCCGCTTCAACGTCTTCCGCCCCCAGTTCGAGCAGCAGGTGGCGACCGGGACGGTCCCGGCGTTCAACTACATGATCCTGCCCAACGACCATACGAACGGGACCACGGCGAACAAGTACTCGCCGCAAGCGCTCGTGGCCGACAACGACCTCGCCCTCGGCCAGATCGTCGACACCATCTCGCACTCCGCAATCTGGAAGGACTCGGCGATCTTCGTCGTCGAGGACGACTCGCAGGACGGCGCCGACCACGTCGACGCCCACCGCATGCCCGCCTTCGTCATCTCCCCGTGGGCGCGGCGCGGCGCGGTGGTGCACACCCGCTATGACCAGTACTCCGCGCTGCGCACCGCCGAGCTCATGGTCGGACTGCAACCGCTGTCGCTGAACGACGCGCTGGCCACGCCGATGTACGACGCGTTCAGCGCGACCGCCGACGTGGAGGGCACCCGCTTCAGCGCCATCCAGCCGACCCAGAAGCTGAACGAGACCAACGGCTCCAAGGCGCCCGACGCGGCGCTCTCCGCCGCCCTGCCCTTCGAGCACCCCGACGTGGTCCCACAGGCCGTGCTCGACCGGATCCTGTGGCACAGCGTCCACGGCGAGAGCTCGACGCCCCCCGCGCCCGGCCCGAACTCCTCCCCCGCCGAACACGATCGCGCACTCAAGGCCCTGGCGGCCTACCGAGCGCACCGCAGCGTCCGCGCGGCCCTCGCCGCCGGCCACAGCCGAGAGCGCTGAGACGACGCGCCGCGGACGCCGAGGTCGGGAACAGGGCGCAGCCAATCTGGCACCGGCCTGTATGGCCAACGCGACGAGCTAGATCCGCCGCGCAGCCGAACCGGTCCGGCCTCGCGATCAGAAGCATCGACGACAGCAAGTCGCACGCACGCGCACGGCGCCCGACCTACCGACCCTCCCGCGAAAGGCCCTAGCTCACCAGCCCCGCGGCCAACCGGGTCGAGAAGGCAGCGAGGCACCGAAATGACGCCCTCGCTCGGGCGCAGGTATTCTCGAGGCGTGGCTAACCGTCCTCGCACCGATCGCTGGACGCCCAACGAGCGCGCAGTTGAGGCTCGAAGGCTACGCCAACAGGGTCTGACGCATCGCGCCATCGCCGAGCGTCTTGACGTGTCTCCCTCCACCATCGCCAACGACTTACACACCGCGGCGGCCACACGCGGCGCCGAGAGCGGCATCTCCCCCGGCCCGCCGCCAGGCCGCTCGCGACAACCCGACCACGGCTCTCCTGTACGCGTCCTCAGCGTGCTGCTGTCTCCCGCAACAGCACTCCTGGGCGCAGCCCGGCGATTGGTCCCGAAGCGCGGGGCGAGCTAGCTAGCCGGTCCCACCACCTCCAACCTCCGGCCTCCGCCGGAGACCCGCTTCTTGGCCGAACAGGAACACGGCTCGTCGGCTCGCCGCGGATCTTGAGCCGAGCGACTTCGCAAACCGAGTTCTCCCGCCGAGGCGGGCTCGATGTACGCGTTCGCCCGCCCCGACGAGCGAACGTTGGCGGTCAGGTCGAGTCGTTGTCGCAGCGGATCCGCTTCGGCGCCTCTCCCTCACCGCCCGGTCGAGGGTGTCCGTCGCGTCGATCCACCGCCGGCACGCTATCGCCGGCGTCCCGCGGGTGCACTCGTCGACGACATCACCCGATTCCCGCCGTGCGCGCGAACGCCACCACGGCCGCCAGCCCGGCGATGATGAGCACGTTGCGGACCCGTCGCGCTCACGCCAGGACCCGCGACGGCGCCGCGGCGGTGCGATCGTCCGCATCGGAGCCCGTCTCCGGGCGCGCTGCGTCCCGCGCCTGCGCGGCGAACCGGTAGCCCACGCCGAAGTGGGTGTGGATGTAGGTCCATCCCGGGGAGGCGCGGTCGAGCTTCTGGCGCAGCTTGCGCACGAAGACGTCGACCGAGCGGTCGCCGTGGGCCATCGCGTAGCCCCACACCCGCTGGTAGATCTCCTCGCGCGGAAGCACACGTCCGGCCGCGCTGGCCAGAAGCTGGAGGAGCTCGAACTCGCGGCGCGTGAGATCCGCCGAGCGGCCGTCGACGAGCGCCTGGAACTGGTCGGGGCGAATGGACAGCGCCCCAGCGTTGATCTCGGGCTCCCCGGCCGCCGGCTCCGCCCGACGACGCCGGCGGACGACCGCCTCCACCCGGGCGATGAGCTCCTCGGGATGGCAGGGCTTGGCGATCCAGTCATCGGCGCCCAGGCGCAATCCGCGTACCCGCTGGGCGACGGTCGCCGAGCCCGTGCACACCACCACCCCGAGTCCGGGCATCGCCCCACAGACGCGCTCCAGATAGGTCCAGCCGGGAGACCCGAGCAGCCCGAGGTCGACGACCAGCGCGTGCAGGCGCATCGCCACCAGGTCCTCCACCGACAGGACGCCTCCGACCACGCGATGCTTCCAGCCCATGGCCTCGACGCGCTTGGCGAGGACGTGGAGGAACCCGGTGTCGGTATCGATCACCACGAGTCGCAGGGCCGAGGCGCCAGAGTGGACGGCAACCCGCTCGTCGGTGCCCCAGCCGGGAGCTGCATAAGGCGACGAAGCCATGCCCGGCCAGTGTAGAGAGCCCCGGTGACGTGGCCGGAGCCTCTCCCCCGACGCTTCACCAGTCGTTCACGCGCGAACCCGCATTCTGCGCGCAATCGTCGGTTCGCCCGAGCGCTACGGCCAACCGGTGATCCACCGGATCGCCTTCCTCGCCTTTTCCGACCTCACCCTCCTCGATCTCGCGGGCGCCTACGACGCCCTGCGGCGCGTCGCGATCATGGGGATGGACCGCGGGGTGAGCCACCGGATCATCAACACCAAGGCGGTGCTGGAGGACGAGACCGGCTTCACGCTCCCATCCCGACGCCGTCTGCCCGCCGCTGACCGGCACGACCACGGCATTAAGGTTCGAGGCGTCGCGAAGCAGCTCGCACGCGACTGTGCCTTGACCGGCGATGACCATTGGATCGTCGTAGGGGGAGATGAAGGCGAGTCCGCGCTCGCGGGCCAGGCGCGCCGTCAGCCCCGCGCGCGTCTTCGGAGCGATCGTGGAGCACGAGCTCCCCGCCCGCATCTGCGATTCCTCGGAGCTTATGTATGGGAGCTGCCGCTGAGGCGACAACGACGCAGGTTGTCTCTTTATGTGCGGCGGCGTAGGCGAGGGCCTTACCGAAGTTTCCGGACGAATAGGTGATGACCCCTAATGCAGTCCCCCCGTCGTTCAGGCGCATCAGCGCGTTGTAGGCGCCGCGGATCTTGAAGCTGCCGGTGAGTTGGGCGCCCTCGTCCTTGTAGACGAGGCTTGTCTGCAGCTGTTCGTTGAGCCCGGGATGGCTGCGTGCGGGCGTCGGCCGTATGAGCCCTGAGAGCCGGCGCTCCGCGGCCTCGAGCTGAAGAGCCCAGTCGTGCTCAGTCACGACCGATGCGCTCGAGCACGGTGTCGGTAATGAAGTCCCAGTAGCGCGCGCCGCGTTGCGCATCGGATCGTCTTGGATCGCCGATCACCCCGTTGGCGGTGATGGCGTCGACGCCGGAGTCGAAGACCGCTCCCAGGGCATCTTCCGGCTGCCGACAAAACCCGGTTCGGCTCGGTCCATGTGAACTGTCTCCGGGTGACTGGCCAAGAGGAGACTGGTTTCCCACTCTCCTGCGTGCAGCCCTCCCTCGCCCAGGG
>JAABUZ0100007823.1_pt1 | contig 12781 bp, 9 predicted proteins | sample 5562091 | NCBI WGS metagenome assembly JAABUZ01 (sample SAMN12813069, study PRJNA571459) | rock metagenome | isolation source: Antarctica rocks | place: Antarctica: Victoria Land, Linnaeus Terrace sud | collected 2015-12-21 | reverse complement strand
CGAACACCGGTTCGGGCGTTTGCTTGCGCAGAGCATAGCGCTGCTTGCCCTGGCGCGTCTTGAGCCGATGGCGCATCGCCGCAAGCGGCGCAGGGTTCTGCGGCGACGGCGGGCTCGAACTGCTGCTTGTCGTTCGGCGCCTGCACCACATCGGCTGCGATCACCAACAGGCTGCCCGCCGCGACCACTGCCTGCGCGTTGTAGCACTGCTCGAACCCGCCGCCCGCCACCGGCATGACGCGGCTCTCTTCATCGGTCAGGTTGACCTGATCGGTAGGAAGCGGTCCCTCGACCGGCGGCTGGGGCACGCGACCGCTGGGCTTCTTTCCAGTGGTCGCCGTCTTGGCTGCCCGCTGTGCTCTCTGGGCGTCATGCTCGGCTTGCTCGCGCGCATGTCGCTGCTTCGCCCGCGCCTGGATCGTGGCCTTTGCCCGCGCAATCGCCGCCAAACGCTGCTCGCGCCGCGCCAGTTCCTCGGGGATCGACATTCCATCCGGCACATCCGCCTGATCGGCTGCCTCGGCCTTCGCCATCAGGTCGGCCACCTCGGCCCGCAATTGCGGGCGATGGGAGGCCTCGCCCGAACCACGGTAGCTGCCGGTCATCGACCGCAAATCCGGCCCCTCGACAACTTCCACCACAAACCGAGCCAGAGGTCGTTCCGGCAGCCACTCGTCCACCGACGGCGGCAGCAGAAAGCCGGTCTCGCGGTACGGCGATCGTCGAGGAGGCCCAGGACGCGCAGACCTACGTGTCGGCGCATGTCTACACCGCCGCCGCCATCCGCCGCGTCGTCGAATGCGGCGTCCACTCGCTCGAGCACTGCAACCTGATCGACGCCGAAACGGCCGCCCTGGCCGCCGCGTCCGGCGCGGTAGCGGTGCCGACGCTGGTGACCTACGAGGCGCTGGCCCAAGACGGCCCCGCCTACGGCCTGCCGCCCGTCTCCATCGCCAAGATCGAGGACGTCCGCGCGGCGGGCATGGACAGCCTGTCCATCATGCGCGATGCCGGACTGACGATGGCGTTCGGCACCGACCTGCTGGGCGAGACCCAGGTGCGGCAGAGCGAGGAGTTCGCCATCCGCGCCCGCGTGCTCCCGGCCGCCGAGATCATCGCCGCCGCCACCACGATCGCGGCCCGGCTGATCGGCTGGGAGGGGCGGCTCGGCATCGTCGCGCCCGGCGCCCTGGCCGACCTCATCGTCGTCGAAGGCAACCCGCTCGACGACGTCTCGATCCTGGCCCATCCCGACCGCAACATCGCGCTGGTGATGCAGGGTGGTCGCATCCACCGGCAATCGCTCCCGTGACCACCGTCGTCGAGGGCCGCCCCATGCCCGCCGATGCCCCAGCCCCGCTGCCGTTCAGCGTCTTTTCCGCCGACGTGCAGTATCAACCGCCGCTCCGCGAGGCGATCACCCGGCATTACCGCGCGGCCGAGGCCGGCTGCGTCACCGCCCTGATCGCCGCCGCGACCCTGCCGCCCGACATCGCCGCCGCGGCCACACGCACCGCGACCTCGCTCGTCGAGGCGCTGCGGGCCAAGGGCACACGCGGCGCGGTCGAGGGGCTGGTGCGCGAATACGACCTCTCCAGTCAGGAGGGCGTCGCTCTCATGTGCCTGGCCGAAGCCCTGCTGCGTATTCCGGACCGGGAAACGCGCGACATCCTGATCCGCGACAAGATCGGCACCGGCGACTGGCGCGGCCATCTCGGCCACTCCGCGTCCCTGTTCGTCAACGCCGCCACCTGGGGCCTGGTCGTCACCGGCAAGCTGACCGGCCGCGTCAACGAGGGCAGCGTCAACGAGGCCGGCCTCGGCGCCGCCCTCACCCGCCTGATCGCGCGCGGCGGCGAGCCGGTGATCCGCAAGGGCGTCGACATGGCGATGCGCATGATGGGCCAGCAGTTCGTCACCGGACAGACCATCGACGAGGCCCTGCGGAACGCCCGCAGGCTCGAGGCGCGGGGCTTCCGCTACTCCTACGACATGCTCGGCGAGGCGGCGACCACGGCCGATGACGCGGCCCGCTACCGCCGCGACTACGAGACCGCCATCCACGCCATCGGCCAAGCCTCGGCCGGGCGCGGCATCGTCGAAGGACCCGGCATCTCCATCAAGCTCTCGGCGCTGCACCCGCGCTACACCCGCTCGCAACGCGCGCGCGTCATGGCCGAGTTGTGGCCCAGGCTGCAAGCACTAGCGGCGCTGGCGCGGCAGTACGATATCGGTCTCAACATCGACGCCGAGGAAGCCGACCGCCTCGACCTCTCGCTCGACCTGCTCGAGGCGCTCTGCTTCGACCCGGCGCTGGCCGGCTGGGACGGGATCGGCTTCGTCGTCCAGGCCTACCAGAAGCGCGCGCCCTTCGTGCTCGACTGGATGATCGACCTGGCCCGCCGCAGCCGACACCGCCTGATGGTCCGCCTGGTCAAGGGCGCCTACTGGGACAGCGAGATCAAGCGCGCCCAGGTCGACGGGCTCGAAGGCTTCCCCGTCTTCACCCGCAAGATCCACACCGACATGTCCTACCTCGCCTGCGCCCGCATGCTGCTCGCCGCACCCGACGCGGTGTTCCCGCAATTCGCCACCCACAACGCCTACACCGTCGCCGCCATCCACAGCATGGCAGCCGCCCCCTTCCGCCCCGGCGACTACGAGTTCCAATGCCTGCACGGCATGGGCGAGCCGCTCTACGAGGAAGTCGTCGGCCACGACAAGCTCGCCCGCCCCGCCCGCATCTACGCCCCCGTCGGCACCCACGAGACGTTGCTCGCCTACCTGGTGCGCCGGCTGCTGGAGAACGGCGCCAACTCCTCCTTCGTCAACCGCATCCAAGACCCGGCCGTCACCGTGGCCGAACTCGCCGCCGACCCGGTGCGCATCGCCGCCGCAAGCCACCCGGTCGGCGCCCCGCATCCCCGCATCACCCTGCCGCGCGACCTGTTCGCGCCCGCCCGGACCAACTCCGCCGGCTTTGACCTCAGCAACGAGCAGCATCTGGCCGAACTCGCCCTCGCACTACGGCAGAGCGCGGCAGAGACCTGGATCGCCACGCCCGCCGGCAACGACGGCGGCCCGTGGCAGGAGGTGCGCAACCCCGCCGACCGCGACGACCTCGTCGGCCACGTGACCGAAGCGACCGCGGAGCAGGTCGACGCCGCCCTGGCCCGCGCCGAGGCCGCCGCACCCGCCTGGCAGGCGACCGCGCCGGCCCAGCGCGCCGCCTGCCTGCTCAGGGCCGCCGACTTGCTCGAGGCCCGCATGCCGGTGCTGCTCGGCCTGATCGTGCGCGAAGCCGGCAAGTCGTTCGGCAATGCGGTGGCCGAAATACGTGAAGCCGTCGACTTCCTGCGCTACTACGCCACCCAGGCCACCGCCACCCTCGCGCCCGGCAACCACCGCCCACTCGGCCCAGTCGCGTGCATCTCGCCATGGAACTTCCCGCTCGCCATCTTCACCGGCCAGGTCGCCGCCGCACTGGGCGCCGGCAACACCGTCCTGGCCAAGCCCGCCGAGCAGACGCCGCTGATCGCCGCCCAGGCCGTGGCGCTGCTGCACCAGGCGGACATCCCGGACGACGTCCTGCAACTCCTGCCCGGGCAGGGCGACATCGGCGCCCGCCTGGTGGCCGACGCCCGCATCCGCGCCGTGGTGTTCACCGGCTCGACGGATGTCGCCCGGCTGATCCAGCGCGGCCTGGCCCGGCGCCTGAACCCGGACGGCACCCCCGTGCCCCTGATCGCCGAAACCGGCGGACAGAACGCGCTGGTGGTCGACAGCTCCGCGCTCGCCGAGCAGGTCGTGGCCGACGTCCTCGTCTCCGCCTTCGACAGCGCCGGGCAGCGCTGCAGCGCATTGCGGGTCCTCTGCCTGCAGGAGGACGTCGCCGACCGCACCATGACGATGCTGCAGGGCGCCCTGGCCGAACTCTCAGTCGGCAACCCCGACCGCCTCTGCACCGATATCGGACCCGTCATCTCGGCCGAGGCCCGCGCCGGGATCGAGGCGCACGTCGCCGCGATGCAGGCGGCCGGACATCGCGTCCACCGGGCGAAGCTTCCCGCCACCTGCGCGGCCGGCACCTTCGTCGCCCCCACCATCATCGAGCTGGCCGACCTGGCCGCGCTGCAACGGGAGGTGTTCGGCCCCGTGCTGCACGTGCTCCGCTTCCGCCGCGACGCGCTGGACGGTCTGCTCGCGGCCATCAACGCCACCGGCTACGGCCTGACCTTCGGCGTCCACAGCCGCATCGACGAAACGATCGCCCGCGTGACGGCACGGGCAGCCGCGGGCAACGTCTACGTCAACCGCAACCTGGTCGGCGCCGTGGTCGGCGTGCAACCCTTCGGCGGCCACGGCCTGTCCGGCACCGGCCCCAAGGCCGGCGGCCCGCTCTACCTGCGCCGCCTGCTGGCGCAGGGCCCGCCGGGCACCGGCCTGCCGCCGGGTCACGGGCCGGACGCCGCAAGGCGCTGGGGCGAATGGCTCACCCAGGCCGGGCTGGCAGACGCGGCCGCGCACCTGGCCGCCGACCTCGCCGCAACCCCGTTCGGCCTGGAGCAGGAGCTGGCTGGCCCGGTCGGCGAACGCAATCTCTACGCAACCATCGCGCGCGGCGCGGTGCTGTGCGTGGCCGCCGACCAGGCCGAATTGCTGCGCCAGATCGGCTCGGTCCTGGCGACCGGCAACCGCGCGCTGGTCGCCGCCGGAACGCTCCGCTTCCTGCCCGCGCATCCCGCCGCCCTGGCCGCTTTCCTCCACGAGGCCGAGCGGCCGCCGCGCGAGGATCTGGCCGCCGTGCTCTTCAGCGGCACGCCCGACGACCTGCTCGCCGCCGCTCAGGCGATGGCGCGGCGCGAGGGCCGCATCATGCCGGTCTACCCAGCCAGGCCCGATGGCACCTACGCACTGGAATGCCTGGTCCAGGAGCGTTCGATCAGCACCAACACGACCGCCGCCGGCGGCAACGCCCAGCTCATGATGATCGCCAGCTCATGATGATCGACTGACGCAGTCTGGCGACGATCGCAGCGGCGGATTAAGACAGCATGCAAGGGGGAAGGGCAGCCACATGACCATCTACACAGGGCCCGTCTTCGAGATGGCGGCCCAACAGTTCAGCCTGACCGCGGATCACCTCGAGATCCCCGACAACGAGCGCGCCCGCCTGCTCTACCCCAAGCGCGCCCTCGCGGTGTCGATCCCCATCAACATGGATGACGGCCGCACCGAGGTGTTCCAGGGCTACCGCGTCCAGCACCACCTGACGCTCGGCCCGACCAAGGGCGGCACCCGCTTCTCGGCCAACCTCGACGTGGGCGAGGTGGCGGCGCTGGCGATCTGGATGAGCTGGAAATGCGCGCTGGCCGGGCTGCCCTATGGCGGCGCCAAGGGCGGCGTCGCCTGCGATCCGCCATCGCTCTCCCGCCGCGAGCTCGAATCCGTCAGTCGCCGCTACATGCAGGAGATGATCCCCTTCGTCAGCCCGCAGACCGACATCATGGCGCCCGACATGGGCACCAACGAGCAGGTGATGGCCTGGTTCATGGACACCTACTCCATGTATCAGGGCCACGCCGTCAACGAGATCGTCACCGGCAAGCCGGTCAGCCTCGGCGGCACCGAGGGACGCCGCGAAGCCACCGGCCGCGGCGTCGCCCACCTGGTCAACCGGGCCGCCGACGCGATCGGCCTCACCCTGGGCGGCGGCACCGCCATCGTCCAGGGCTTCGGCAACGTCGGCAGCGTATCGGCCTACACCCTGGCCCGGCGCTACGGCATGACCATCACCGGCGTCAGCGACCACACCGCCGCCCTGTTCGACCCCGCCGGCCTGCCGCTCGACGCGATCGAACGCCACGTCGCCGCCCACGGCGTGCTGGCCGGCTTCACCAACGCGGCCGCGATCGGCGGCGCCGAGCTGCTGGAGCAGCCATGCGACGTGCTGGTGCCGGCCGCGATGGAACGCGTCATCACCGCCGCCAACGCGCCCCGCCTGCGCTGCCGCATCCTGGCCGAAGGCGCCAACGGGCCGGTCACCCCCGACGCGGACGAAGTGCTGGACCGCCGCCGCGACGAGCTGTTCGTCATCCCCGACATCCTGTGCAACTCGGGTGGCGTGATCGTCAGCTACTTCGAGTGGGTGCAGGATCTGCAGCGCCTGTTCTGGACCGAGGCGGAGGTGAACGACCGCCTCGAGCACCTGCTCGACGGCGCCTTCACCCAGGTGCAGCGCCGGGCCAAGGAGCGCCGCGTGTCCAACCGCATGGCCGCCATGGCGGTCGGCGTCGAAAAGGTGCGGGCCGGCAAGAAGCTGCGCGGCCTGTTTCCCTGAACCGCAGGGCAGGGGAGTGCATCCCCGATCCTGCCGACCGAACCCAAGCGACGCCCAGATGAACTAGAGCACTACTCCCGAGCCAATCGGCTCGGGAAGTGCTCTGGCGCCGTCACCAGCCCCCCGGTCATCGGCACCGGCACCCCGGTCGTGCTCGGAAAACTGATCGGCAGACCCCGCAGAGTCCGCGCGGCCAGGAACGCGAAACACTCCGCCTCGATCGCGTCGCCGCGCCAGCCGACATCCTCGGCCAGCACCGGCTCGACCACCGCCCGCCGCCGCAGCGCGTCCATCAGCGCTCCGTTCTTGCGCCCGCCGCCGCAGACCACCAGCCGCGTCGGCCGCTGCGGCAACAGATCCAGCCCGCGCCCGACCGCCCCGGCGGTGAATGCGGTCAGCGTCGCCGCCCCATCCTCCAGGCTCAACCCGTCCGCCATGCTGGCCGGAAAGTCGAACCTGTCCAGCGACTTCGGAAACGCCGCCGCCAGGTAGCGATGCCGCAGCAATCGCGCGAGCCGCTCCTCGTCCACCCGCCCGGCCCGAGCCAGCGCGCCGTCGAAATCCATCGCCGCGCCGCTGTGCCGCCCCACCCAGTCGTTGATCGGCGCGTTGGCCGGGCCGGTGTCGAACGCGACCAGTGCCCCATCCCGCCCGCGCCAGGTGACGTTCGCCACCCCGCCCAGGTTCAATACCGCCGTCTCCGGCCCGAGCTCGCTCCGCTGCAGCAGCGCCGCGTGATAGCTCGCCGAGAGCGGCGCCCCCTGGCCGCCCGCACGCACGTCCGCGCTGCGGAAATCATGCACCACCGTGATCCCCGTCAGCGCCGCCATCGCCGCCCCGTCGCCCAGCTGCCGCGTCGCCCCGACCCGGCCCGGCCGCGGCGCCCGATGCAGCACCGTCTGCCCATGAAACCCGATCGAGGCCACCTCGGCCGCCGCGATCCCCTGCTCGGCCAGGAATGCCAGCACCGCCGCCGATTGCTCCCGCGTCAGCGCCGCCTCGGCCACGCCGAACACCGAAGGCTCCGGCCCCTCGAACTGCCACGCCAGCGCCGCCTCCAGCGCCTCGGCCAGCAACGCCCGCGTCTCCGCCGTATACCCGGCCAGCGTCCACGCCCCGAACGCCTCCACTGCCACACCGTCCGTCCGCAGCAGCGCGATGTCGATATTCCCGTCCAGCACCGTCCCCGTCATCAGTCCGAGCGACCACCCCGCCATCTCAGCGCCCCGCCATCTCAGCGCCCCGCCAGCTCGACGAAGCCGAACGCGCCCAGATACGCCACCCCCGGCACCGCGATCACCGTCGACGTGCTGGTCTCGGTCGCCACGATCGAGAAACACACCGCCCACCACGGCAGGTCCCGCTCGCCCACGAAATAAGCCGTCGCCGAAGCCTGCCGCCCCGACCGAGCATCAACAAACCCCGACGACGCCACGTGTCACCGCAAATGCTCCCACCTGTGCAGGAACAATGGCCGACATCTCACTGCCTGTCTCGCGCGCGACTCACGCGCCCAAGACCTTGCGCAACGACGCCTCGATCTGCCCGCCGCAATATGCATCCCTGTAATCGCGCCTCGCCGTCGCAGCCAGTTCGGCCAGCGGCGGCAGCGCAGACACCCGCCGCGACAGCCCCGCAATCATCGGCGCCGCCGCCTCGAGCATCGCCTCGATCACCCCGAACCGTTCGGTCATCGTCGACCACAGCGTCGCCGTCATGATGTCGGCGATCCCCGGCCCCGCGCCACCGAGCAGGAACCCGCCCTTCGCCGTCAGCCCGTGCCGGCGGCCCGTCTCCTCCCACAACGACATCCACCGCTTCAGCCGCGGAACGAACTCCTGCCAGCTGTTCTCCGTCCACATCTGCCGACCGCCCTGCAGCGTGATCTCGTCGATCACGTCGTTGGCGTCGTTGACCACCTTCATCGTCAGCGCGCGCAGCGCCGGCGTGGACGGCATCAGCCCCAGAGTCTCGCCCAGATAAAGCACGATCGCCGGCATCTCGGCGATGGCGAGGTCCGCTTCCTTGTCGATCAGCAGCGGCGGCCCCATGAACGGCACCGGCATGTCGGCCACCGGCCCGGTCATCAACCGCAGGATCGCGGCCTCGTCCCCCTCGGTCCAGCTCTTCCCGGCATAGGCCAGGACAGCCCGCACGAACTGCCCGCGGAACGGCAGCGGCCAGTAATAGAGCGTGTAGTCGGACATCTGTTCCCATCCTCCCGGTAGACCAACCGATAGCACCATCGGCGCTCGATCCCGCGTCATCGCGCGCCGCCCCGAATCCGCCAAGGATGGCGCCACAATGTCCACCGTCATGGCCCGGCTTGTCCGGGCCATCCACGCCTTGCCCGCCGCTATCCCGCCGGAACCTCCGCCCCCCCGATCCAGACCCGGCGAGGCCGCCAATCCTCGTCCCACCACACCAGGTCCGCCGCCGCACCGGCCGCGATCCGCCCCAGATCCGCCCGCCCCAGCGCCATCGCCGGCGCCTCGGTCGCCGCCCGCAGCACTGCCCCCGGCGCGATCCCCGCCGCGATCATCCGCCGTACCCCCTCGTCCAGCACGATCCCCGCCCCCGAGATCGTCCCGTCCGCCCGCCGGCACAGCCCGTCCGCGTCCAACGCCACCGGCATCCCCCCGAACACCGTCCGCGTCCCCGCCACCAGCCCGGCCGCCAAAATCGAATCCGTCACCGCGATCACCCGCCCCGCCGCCGCCCGGAACGCCAGCCGGCACGCCACCTTGTCCACATGCTGCCCATCCACGATCAGGCAGCACCACAACCGCTCGTCCGTCAGCGCCGCCCCCACCACCCCCGGCGCCCGATGCCCCAGCGGGCTCATCGCGTTGAAAAGGTGCGTCACCATGCCAGCCCCTGCCTCGGCTGCCGCGGACGCCTCGTCCGCCGTCGCATCCGAATGCCCGATCGACACCACCACGCCCGCCGCCCGCAGCCGCCGCACCGCCGCCATCCCGCCCGCGACCTCCGGCGCCAGCGTCACCGTCCGCAGCGCCCGCGCCGCTGGATGCCCCAGCAACGCATCCAGCGCCGCCTCGCTCGGCGCCTGCAGCCAATCCGCCCGATGCGCCCCGCGTCGCGCCGGCGACAGGAACGGGCCCTCGAGATGCGCCCCCAACACCCGCGCTCCATGCTGCACAGCCGGCGCCGCATCGATCCGAGCCAGCGCGTCCAGCAGGTCGGGCAGCTGGGCCGTGATCACCGTCGGCTGCACCGCGGTCACCCCGCGCCGCGCCAACCCGCCCAGCACCCGCCACCATCCCTTTGCGTCCACGGTAGCGAAATCCACCCCGAACGCCCCGTTGTTGTGGATGTCCAGCAGACCCGGCGTCAGCACCCCGCCCGTCAACACCTCCGCCCCTGCCGGCGCCCCGGCCGCAACCCGGCCAATGCGGCCCGCCTCGATCACCACCGCCGCCGGCCCGCCCCACCGCCCGCCCGGCAACAACAGGCGAGGCACCGCCAGCACCCGGGCGCTCATACCGTCTCGGTCACCTTGCGCAGCCCGCGCGGCGCATCCGGATCCTCGCCCCGCGCCACCGCCAGATACAGCGCCAGCCACTGCAGCGGCAGGATCTCCAGCAGTGGCGACAGCGCCTCGTCGCCCCCGCTCGGCAACGCGAACCCGCCATCGGCCGCTGCCACCGCCGCCGCGGTGCCGACCACGAACAGCTCCGCCCCCGCCGCCCGCACCCGCGGCAGCACCGCCGCCATCGCCGCCCCGGCCACCCCCTCCGGCACCACCGCCAGCACCGGCACCTGCTGGTCCAGCATCGCCACCGGGCCATGCAGCAGGTCCGCCCCCGAGAACGCCTGCGCCGACACGTAGCTCGTCTCCATCAACTTCAGCGCCGCCTCCCGCGCCGTCGGATAGCCATAGCCCCGCCCCGTCGCCACCATCCGCTGCGCGAACCGATACCGCGCCGCGCACGCCGCCATCTCGACCTCCGCCCGACGCACCGTCGCCTCCCCCCGTTCCGCCAGCCCCGCCGCCGCATCGCCGGAGCCCCGCCACCCCTTCACCAGCAAATACAGCGCCAGCAACTGCGCCGTGTACGACTTGGTCGCCGCCACCGCCCGCTCCGGCCCGGCGCCCACATCCACATGCAGCGCCGCCGCCTGCGCCAACGGTGAGCCCGCATTGTTCGTCACCGCCAAGGTCAGCGCGCCCCCCGCCCGCCCCGCCTCGACCGTCCGCACCAGGTCGGGCGACCCGCCCGACTGGCTCACCGCTACCAGCAGCACGTCGCGCAGATCCGGCCGCGCCCCATACGCCGTCAGCGTCGACGGCGATACCAACCCGCACGGCAACCCCAGCCGGATCTCGATCAGATATTTCGCATACAGCGCCGCATGGTCCGACGTGCCCCGCGCCGCCAGCAGCACGAACCGCGGACCCGCCGCCGCGACAAGCCGCGCGACGGCCGCGATCGCCGCGCGCCCCGCCAGCAGCCGCGCCCACACCGCCGGCTGCTCGGCGATCTCCGCCCGCATCAGCGCGCCGGCCTCCGCCCGTGCGGGCGTCAAACCGTCTCGGGCGAGCGCACCGGCGCGAACGCCCGCTCCATCTCCCGCCGCGCCTCGGCCGCCGGCCCGCGCAGCGCCTCCACCGCGTCCCACGTCACCACCGACCCCTCGGGCACCGCCCGCACCAGCCGCACCCCGTGCGCCAGCCCGATCGGCAACGCCCCGGCAGCCACGCTCGCCGCCCCCGGCATCAACCGGCCCCACACCGTGTAGCCGCCCTCGCCATCCAGCCGCTCGCCCACCGCCAGCGCCCGCTTGGCCACCGCCACCACGTCGCCGCGGAACCCATCCGGCTGCCCCGTCGGCTCGCCGCGCAGCGCCGCCGACAGCACCGAGATGTTCAGCTCCAGCCCGATCAGGTGATACGGCTTGTACATCGCCGCATACCGCCCGCTCGCATCCGTCTTCAGCCCATACTGCCGGAAACACGCCGCCGCATAGTCGTTCGGCGCCTCCAGCACGACATACACGCCCCAGCGCAAATCCCGGAACACCGGCCGCCCGTCCCGCTCGAGCGACGACACCACCTCGACCATCCCCGCCCGCTCCAGCGACCCGCCCGCCGACCGCGGCCGCATCACGTGCGGCAGGTCGTCCACCCCGCACGGCGGAAACGCCAACCCGCCCTCCGGCACGTCCAGCCCCGTCGCATTGGCGATCGCCGCCATCTCGATCGCCGACTTGGTCCCGTCCAGGAACGAGTTGAACATCTGCGGATTCATCCCCGCCGCCCGCGCCTCCGCAGCACTCAGCCCGTAGTGCCCCCACACATCGTCCGGCGTCACCGCATGATACGCCGGCAGGTACTTCGTCCCCTTGCCCGCCGCCACGATGCCGAACCCGCACGCCCGGCCCCAATCCACCAACTCCGCCGTCAGCGCCGGCTGGTCCCCATACGCCAGCGAATACACCACCCCGGCCGACCGCGCCTCGCGCGCCAGCAACGGCCCGGCCAGCACGTCCGCCTCCACGTTCACCATCACCACGTGCTTGCCCGCCGCGATCGCCGCCCGCGCATGCACGATCCCGGCCTCCGGATGCCCGGTCGCCTCGATCACCACATCGACCGCATCGCTGCCCGCCAGCGCCCGCCCATCCTCGACGAACCGGCACGCGGCGATCCGCTCGTCCTCCCACCCCACGATCCGGCACGCCGCCCGCGCCCGCGCCGGGTCCAGGTCGGCGATCACCGACACCTCGATCCCCGCCGTCGTCGGCACCTGCGCCAGGAACATCGAGCCGAACTTCCCCGCTCCGATCAGCCCCACCCGCACCGGGGCCGACCGCGCCCGCAGCAACGCATGCAGGTTCATCGCCCGAGCCTACTCCGCCGCCTGCCGATACGACTGCGCATACCGCAGCAACGCGTCGTCCGGCACCGTCTCGATCGGCGTGAAATCGGTATGCGCGATATACTCCGCCCGCGTCGGGGTCCGGATCGCATTGGAGACCGCGTTCAGCGTCAGATAGACGATCTTGCGCGGATACGGCGTGATGTTCCCCGCCGACCCATGCACCAGGTTGCCGTGGAACAGCAGCATGCCCCCGGGCTTGCCGGTCGGGCAGACGATCCCGCCCTCCTGCACCAGCCGCGTCACCGTCGCCTCGTCCAGCGTCCACAGCGGATACGATGTCGTCTCCAAATCGTGCTTGGCGTCCAGCACCCCGGCCTGGAAGCTGCGCGGCACCAGCATCAGCGGACCATTGATCGGCATCACCTCGTCGAGGAACACCGCAATGTTCATCGCCCGCGGCTCCGGCATCCCGTCATCGCGCGCCCAGGTGCCGTAATCCTGGTGCCACTGCCAGACCTCGCCGGCGAACGCCGACTTCGCATTGATCTTGAACTGGTGCATGTACAGCTTCTCGCCGAACACCTGCTCGATCGGCTCG
>JAABUZ0100007822.1_pt1 | contig 12783 bp, 17 predicted proteins | sample 5562091 | NCBI WGS metagenome assembly JAABUZ01 (sample SAMN12813069, study PRJNA571459) | rock metagenome | isolation source: Antarctica rocks | place: Antarctica: Victoria Land, Linnaeus Terrace sud | collected 2015-12-21 | reverse complement strand
TCCTTTGGTCAGGGGCAGGGCAGGGGCAGTAAGCGAATAAGGATGCATTAGGCCGACTAGTCAGCAAGAGTGTTCGAGACCATATCATGAGCACGCACCGTTGAACATGTAGTGTGACATAAATCACTTGGCACGCCATACTATTCGCCTGCACATGCAAAACTGCAAGTCCCTCGAAATCCAGCTGATATAAAACCGTCCAATTACCCGGATGGGATGAAAAAGCTTTGTTGCATATCACCCGGCGGGAAGAAAAGCTTGGCTACAGAGCTCAGCAATTGAGCCAAGTCCTTTGGGACTTACATAACGCTGCGAGAGCCTTCAACAGCTACTTACATACAAATGAATCTTCTTCTAATGTTTGTCTTTTCTCTTACGACTATAGTGACGGCCTACCCCAGCCACCTTTTCATCGGTAACGAACACGATTGGTTTGCGAGGCTTACAGGTACTCGCCCCGATCCTGAATCTGTACATGCAAACTCTGCGCCTATTCCATTTCAGCGGGCGCGTGTCGAATGGTCGTGAGTTGACTGGCAGCCTCCTGAAACGTGATCCGTCTAATGGACGGCCACTTTCAAGATGGGAGATTGATAGTATAGGAGGCGCTGAACATGTTCTGGGGGAGTCGTTCGGTCAGTTTGTTTTGAGCAAGATTTGGGTTGCTTCCCAAAGTTTGGCGAAAATCTTCAAATGTTGGAGACCTAACGGCATGAGAAAATACGATGTTAAGAGGAGGTGTGATCGAAGAGAATTGACATGTTGAGAGGAACACGGCTTCCTTCAAGACGAATTTGAGTTCCTTCCAAGTTGCTCCTACTCTACGCATGGGTGGGAGCGGTACTCCGCACTTTTGTCTTGATTAAACCTTAGGCACCAAAATCTGTGCAACGCTGCTAATCGCGATAATCGCCGCCCGCGCAACGCTAATGTGACGAGTCTTGCGCCAATCATGCTCAAGCCGAGTCACCGAGTGGGACAAGCAGGCAAATGCACTAAATTGAACAAATGTTTATCGATACGTTCACTTGTCGAAGGACCTCTCTGTACTGTTGTGATGCTACGTAAACACCATTGTTTCTCCCATGACCTCATCAACGCCAACCCGCAAGACAAGTCCAACACCGTGTGTACACTGGAGCGATACTTGTCGTCGTGTGAGTTGGGTGGTGGCAAGATGAAGTAGCCTCCTTATGAAGTTTTCTTTGCTGTTCTAGATAATGGTCTAGGCGCCGTATTTCTTGAATCAGCTTTTCCTTTTGGGCAATTATTGGAGAGCGTTTCTCAGGAACGATTATGCGAACGTCATCTCGTCCGTCTTTCTCCTTGACAAGCACTCTGTCCTTGTTTGGTACATTTCTTTTCTCAACGATCTCTACTTTATCCTGGTCTCGCTGAGCCTCCCATGGATTCATCACAGAGGTGATTTTAATTTCCAGAGTTGGGAGCATCACAACAGAGTTCTCGGCTGTTTGACCTTTGCTCTCATCCTCCAAGGAATTATACTGCTTCGTTGCTGGCTGGGCGTACGAGAGCACACTTGCAGCGACAAATCCAACCACTGGTAGAAGCATTGATCAAAAATTGAAGATGATGAACAGAAATGCAGTGTTTTATATGTGGTTCGCTATTGGAGAAGCATGTGATTATGTCGAGGGCCAAGTGTAGCCAAGGTCGTGCCAAGGCTTAAGCGAGCCCAGCCATCACCGCGCCAAGTGCTCTGTCCTTTGGACGGAGCCGTACCCTCAGAGAAGTTGCCCTGATGTGTGTGGCAGATTGGCACAGTGGACAAAAACACTCGCAGTATGTCGAGATGGCCGAGACTGTTTGGGAATGGACGGTGGAAGTGGCTTTGCAACGGCAATTTGCATACTACGACAATGCCGATGTAAATTTGAATTGCTCTGAAGTTGACCGTACACAAAGGACGTACAACCCCGCTTTCTTTCTCGTCGGGAGTGCCTAGAGGTTCTGTACGGTCACGTTGATAATGGAGCAGACTGCAAAGATCACAAGCCCACTGATGAAGAATATGCGATGCCCAACGCTGTCCCAAAGCGGCGACCGTTCAAGGTGAAGGAGGCCAAGGTGGTAGGAGTATGCAGAGAGTAGCCAAGTAGCCTCGTTTTTCTCACTAATAGCTATGGTTGAGAACAAAAGAGTCCAGTGAAAATCAATGGATTCCAAGATCAGCGCTCCAGAGAATGCAAAAAGCGAAACAGGTTTCAATACCTGGAGGGTTCGGGTGAGTCGTGATCGAGGTTGTGGTGTTGGCCTAGCGTTTTGTGCAGTAGCGTCCATCTCGTATTCTATTAACTTCGAGTTTTCTGTGCCTCATGGTCTGCTATCCCTTGTTATAGAGTCTCTTACTTGATGTCATTGCTTACATGAGTCTTCATTCGCAAATTTCCTGGTGCGGAACTCCGCATTTTCTTGTTGACCAAACCTAATTTCCGACAGCCGCACCAAAATCTATGCGACGCCGCTAATTGCGATATCGCCGCCCACGCAACGCCAATGTGAAGAGTCTTGCGCCAATCATGCTGAAAACGAGTCACGGAGGGGGAAAGGCAGAGAAATGCACTTCACTGTTCAACGGGATCTGAACAAAATTTCTTATCGATACGCTCACTTGCCGAAGAATCTCTCTGTACTAGTGTTATTTTTACGTAAACACCGTTGGTTCTTCCATGGCCCACCAATGCCAGCCCGCAAAACAACTCCAACACCGTGTGTGCACTGGAGCGATACTTGTCGTCGTGTGACTTGGGTGGTGGAGAGATGGAGTAGCCTTGTTATGATGTTCTTTTTGCTGTTTTACAACATGTTCTACGCGCAGTATTCCTTGAATCAGCTTTCCTCTTTGGGCTACTCACTTGAAGGGCGTTTTATAAGAACGATTATGCGGACGTCATCCCGTCCCTCTTTCTCCTTGACAGGCACTTTGTCCTTCTTTGGTACATTTCTTTTCTCAACGATCTCTACTTCATCTTGGTCGCGCTGAGGTTCCCAATTCATCACAGTGCTGGTTTTAATTTCCAGTGCCGGGAGCGTCACAACAGAGTTCTCGGCTGTTTGACCTTTGCGCTCATCCTTTAAGGAACCACCCTGCTTCGTTGCTGACTGGGCGTACGAGAGTACACTTGCAGCGACAAGTAGAAGCACTGGTAGAAGCATTGATCAAAGGATGAAGATGATGAACAGAAACGCATGTTTTATGTGTGGTTCGGTCTGGAGAAATATTTGATTATGTCGAGGGCCAAGCGTCTAAGCGAGCACAGCCATGACCGCGCAACGTGCTTTATCCTTTGGACGGAGCCTATCTTCAGAGAAGTTGGCTGATGTATAGCGGTGGTCGTTGGAACGTTTTCGACCGCTTTCGAGGAGAACTCCTGAAGTGCAATCGTCAAACAACCTTGATGTCATCCATACTCTTCATTCCAAGACAGCAGAGGCAAAGCAATTGCCAGGATGTGGGTTGCTTCTCTGCTCATGTGGACTGCACCAGCGCTATCCATAGATCTTCATGTGAACTCTTCGAGCAGTATCAAGGATGCAGCTGCAGTCGTGGCAAAGGGTTTGATGAATTACTACCAGCCAGATATTGGAGCGTTTGCATGCGAGTATTGCTGGTGGCAACTAGGGCAGGCGGCTGGCGCCTTGATCGATTATCAGTACTTCACTAGTAGCAAGGAGTACGAGCCGGTCGTGCACAACATACTTGCCAAGCAAAGTCAGAATCAATACCGACCAACTGCACAGATTGGCGTTGAAGGAAACGACGACCAAAGCTTCTTCGGATTCGCTCTACTGACTGCTTTGGAGAGGACTTTCACAAAGACAGAGGGTCTGGATTATGAAAGGAGCGTCATCAATATCACGCAGCAGCAAATTCAGCAATGGGATACACGAACGTGTGGTGGTGGCCTTCGATGGCAATATCGACAGGAGAATGTAGGTTGGGATAGTAAGACCATGGTGACCAATGGGGGTCTGTATGCACTGTGTGGCAGATTGGCACGGTGGACAAACGACTCGCAGTATGTCGAGATGGCCGAGACTGTGTGGGAATGGACAGTGGAAGTGGCTTTGCAAAGGCAATTTGCATACTACGACAATGCCGATGTAAAATTGAATTGCTCTGAAGTGGACCATACGCAATGGACGTACAACCCCGCTTTCTTTCTCGTCGGGAGTGCATATCTGCTGAATGCAACCGGCAACGACACCTACCTCTACCGCACAAACTCCATTCTGGACGGGATGGAAATATTCTACGCCAACGGGACGATTTGCGAGATTGCCTGCGAGCCCGATGAATGTGACAAGGACCAGGCCTCCTTCAAAGGCGTCGTTGCTCGTTTCCTTGCCTCTACGCGCGCTCTCATTCCGGAGACTGCTGAGCAAATACGCAAATACCTAGAGCCGAGCGCGCAAGGAGCTGCGCGAAGCTGCTCAGGCGGAACAGACGGTGTGACCTGTGGCGTGGACTGGACTCGTGATTCGTGGGACGAAAAGTACGGGATTGGTGAGCAGCTGAGTGCCCTGGAAACCATCCAATCGCTCCTCGCCACAAGCGATGACGCCCCTCTCCATGGAAGTAGCAAATAGAAGATTCGGTTCTTTTGCAATTACAGTACTAGTCTCAATGTTCCCTGAACGCCATGTGCTCCGCTCACGCGTAATTTGATCCGTCCCTCTGCCTCTGGCTTTATCATCTTGCTCTCATGGCAATGACCTCTACCACATCCTGTAGTACTTCCTTTGGTTTTGCAACCTCATCGATGGATGCCACCCGAGCTGTCTGTCTACGAGGCGGTGATGATGTCGATGACGACCGTGTCTTGACAGGGTCAAATGCAGTCTTCTTCACGGGGCCCGCCCACTGCGTTCCCAAGATCCTATCCCAAAACACAAAGAACGGTTGCGAGTAGTTTGATTTGATGCCCCATACCTGATGGTGGATGTCATGGTACTCTGCGCAGTTGGGGAAGACCATTTGAAATGGGCTCCATGGTAGCCGGTACCCGCCATGATCATCGACCGTCTTGAGCGTGCTGACGCCAAAGAAGACCATTCCCTCGCGAATCGTTTGGCCGGTGATGAGAAATGAAAGACCGGCACCGACAGTATCCAGCAAAAGCCCCTCGACGGGATGATTGTACAACGCGCCAAAGGCAAACGGCACGTACTGCCGATGATGGCGCGAATGGAACTTGCGATATGCCCATCTCCATTCGTGCATCAGGCGATGCAGAAAGTACTGCCATGTATCCAAAATACAAAAGGCGACAAATATCCTCAGCCCGGCTTCCAGGTATCCGTGGTCGCTTTTCACGTCGTCGCTCGTGAGGAGCAGGCCGATGATGGTTTGCAAGATCTGCTGGATGATGACTTCCCGGATGACTTCCTTCTTGGTAACATGGTTCCGCGCGACGAGTTCTTTCGGCGTGTGAAGCCGCAGCTCGGGCCATATTTCGTATGTGTCGAGGGAGTGAAAGAAAAAGGAATAGAGCCAGTAGGCGACGAGCGGGATGGCCAGGCTGAGATGCCGGTCCGAGATGAAAGGCAGCAGATTTCGGTCTTCCATAGAAGGCATCACAGTCTCCCGGTTCCAGCCAGGGACAGAATGAGACGCTATTTCTTCACAGTCGTTCCGCTCCTGGTGTCGCGCGAATGGAACGTCAACACCGTCCGACTTCTAGGGTTGTGTGGGTGGTGGTGACGATGACGATGAGGTGTTGCAGGGGCAGAGAGGCCGTGAAGAATGCGCAAAAAATTCGCAGCAGTTGGGTTCAAGTTGGAGCAAAATGTTCCTCCAAAAAGCCAATCTTCTGGACACTTTATTCCTTGGCCGCAGCTTGCATTCTGTGTATTAATGCTGTAAAAGTGGCTGGAGAGTGGAACCTTTTTTTTTTATTCCCAGCCCAAATCCATCACAGAAAACAACGTTTTTTATAGAGCTACACCAGTGACGAGCTCAGTATGCTGCTCTACAAGGATATTCTGACCGGCGACGAGATGGTGTCGGACGCCTTCCCGCTCAAGACGGTGGACGACGTGGCGTTTGAGGTGGATGGATCGACCGTGACGATTGGAGGCGGCGTAACCGTGGACATTGGCGCCAATGCCTCCGCTGAGGAGGTGGAGGAGGGTTTGGAGGAGAATGCAGAGACGGCGATCAACGTGGTCCACAACTTCCGTCTGCAGTCTACCCAATTCGACAAGAAGTCCTACCTCACCTACCTCAAGGGCTACATGAAGAAGGTCAAGGCCCATCTAGAGAAGACCCAGCCAGACCGCGTCGAGACCTTTGAAAAGGGTGCGCAGACGCTGGCCAAGAAGGTGGTTGCCAACTTCAAAGACTACGAATTCTTCACCGGCGAGTCGATGGACCCGGATGGCATGATTGTCCTGCTCAATTATCGCGAAGACGGCACGACGCCCTTCTTTACCTTTTGGATCGATGGGCTCAAGCCAGAGAAGTTCTAGAATGTCGATGGGCGATTGAGCATCAGAAGATGCGCATCTGTTTATACAAAGCCGAGTGCAGAGGTTCCTCTTCCTCCTCCTTCTTCCTCGCAATTGTAGAAAGTAAAATCGTCCTTGGTGTTCCTTCGACACCCGAGGGTTACCATCCCCACATCCCTCGTCATACACCTAGCAACCATGCCGCCGAAGAAGGCGCCAAAGCGCAAAGAGCCAGATGATGTCAACGCAAAGGACTTGGGGCAAGACAGGAAAAGGACGGCAGTGGCTAGTGTACAAGATGCAAAAAGGAAACGTGGAAATAAGAGCGATCAGAAGGCTAAAGAACCAGCGCGACGGTCTCAGCGGCAGCAGACGGCAGATAAGAAAACACAAAAGGATGGCTATGGCTCCGCCCATCACAGCACGGAGAGACTTCCCAAACCTGCCTCACCGTCAAGGTTGCCAGAGAAAGGACACAAAGTCCAGTGGAAAGCGATGCCGGGAATATGCCATGGTGAGGTCATCGAGGTGCTGCAATCCGAAAAGAGCATCGAAGGAAAAACAGTCAAAGCATCCAAGGATGATCCTAGAATTGTCATCCGAAGCACCGGACCATCGCGCAAGATTGCGGTGCATAAGACGGACAAGGTGTATTTCTAGGCTATACCAACCGGATCAGTCTCATTGTCGTGATTCATGTAGTAGGCACGGATGTACGAGGACTTCACCGCCACACTAGTTCTGGGCCCCCAGTTGTAAAAGTCGTGACCTGTCTAAACCCGTTTTTCAAGTAGAGTCCTTCGCCGTTTTCAGAAGATTCCAAAAAGACCTCCTCTCCAGCCGCATCAGCGCGCCCGAGTCCCCACCGTAAGAGTTTGCCCCCAATGCCGTGCCGTTGAAACTTTGGGTCGACAGTCAGAGATTGCAAATACCACCAGTCCTTTCTTTTTCCAAAAATGTCGTCAACAGTCTTTTCATGCTGCATCATAAAAATCCCCCACCTTTCCATATTAAAACAATCTCGTACTGGGTTGTAGTAGTTCTCTACCTGAGCTTGCTTTGTCATTAGATACTTCCATACCCTGCTCAATGCATTTGGACGATACGCTCGGCTCTCGGGAAGGAACCAGAGAGCATACCCGACGACTCTGCCAATGATTTTTGCTTGCAATGACTGTCTGGCGAGTGCCGTCTCCTTGGTTCCTATGAAGATAGTTTACAATACCGATGTTTTGCGCGATTGAGACGTAGTCTCCCATCTCTAACCAGTTACTGAGACGCATCCCAAGGTGAGAGTCCGATTGAATACGAGCAGCTTCTAGCATATCATTCCATGCAAGAGGGGATTCCACTATCTCGACCTCCATTTTAGCATTTCGCGGTAGCACGGAGTTATTAAATTCTCTTTTTTTCTTTTTTTTTTTTCTTTTTTTTGCTGTTTTTTGCTGTTTTTCAACAAGACAGGAAAACCAGATGGACTGACAACCGTAAAGCTCCCTTTCATGCGTCTCGTCTTTGCATGAAGCGATAATGGCGGCGCTGAACCTACTTGTGAGTGCTTCTGCCTGGTCAATCATGAATGAAAAAAGATGTAGGAGCATAACTACCCTTGCTAGATGCTGAATCTTCTGCAGCCGACATAAGGCTACCGAGGATTCGAAGGTCTGGAATGAGACGTGGTTGCCACGTGGTATCCTCCCATACTTCACCTCGAGGGCTTTTGTCTCCAGGCTCACACAGGTGCAGACAAAAGTACTTTCCCTTCTCAAATTTTGGAAAGGCCGAAATGCATTCATCATAACATTGACGAAAGCTCTCCTGTTTGCGACACCCATCTTTGCACTTACACCCAAATACATTGCAATTTCCGACGCCACAGAATTCATATGCAAAGGTGAGTCTTTTTCCGTCCTCGCAAAAGCTACCCCGACCGCGAATATTTGTTCTGAGGCAGCATTCCGCTCTTGCAGATAGCCACCAGCAAGCAAAGAGGAGGAGGAAGGGTATGTCAAACATTGCTTTGTGACGATTCTTTGTCCGCAACGTTTTATTCCCCATTCTTTCCAAGGACGGTTCTATTCCGGCATTGCAAGCTTGGAGAATTAGGGTTGGATAAGTTTTTCAAAATTGGATAATGCCAATCTCTTCAGACTGGAAGGGATATTATTCCCACCTCGGCCTGATTGTCAGGGCTAAAGATGAAACCTCTCGTTGATCTTTTCCTGCATACTGACGGTGATTGAGGAGGACCCACGTGAAGGTTTCAAGTATTGACCAAGTATTGACAAAGGCAAGGTACGCATTCGTATCTTACTCTACAGCACACATTTATATACTCTCATCCATAATAGGCATAATTCCCTCGTCGTGCATTATTATTCTCTCTTTGACCTTATACTATTGGGCTCTGAATGCTTCCAGCCAATCCAGATCAATTCTCTGCTTGAAGAAGTCGGCAATTCGGTCTTTGATACTCAACACATACCATTCACAGCACCGGAGGACTTCCGCAAGCTGCTTAACCGTCAACATTGCCAAATAAGGAGCAAACGCTCAGTCAGGATACGATGCCTGTAATATGCAACGACGAGGTCATCGAGGTGCTGTACAGAGAGAAGTCGAAGAAAAACAGTCAAGGCATCCAAAATGCCAAAATGATCTCATAGTGTTATTCCGAAGCTCCGGACAAGTGGGAAAATACAGTTTATCAGCTGCATGCCGAGTTACGGCCACAAGAAAAAGTCACATTTTCGCTTCATGTAGTAAACATGGGTGTACCTCGACGTCACCACCGCCTAGTTCTGGCCCTCCAGTTGTAAATTCCGCGACCTGCTTAAACCCGTTTTTCAAGTAAAGCCCTAGCCCGTTTGGAGAAGCTTCCAGAAAGACGTCCTCTCCAGCCGCATTAGCGCGCTCGAGCCCCCACTGCAGGAGTTTGGCCCCGATGCCGTGCCTTTGAAACTTTGGTTCGACAGTCAGAGCTTCCAGGTACCACCAGTCCTTTCTTTTTCCAAATATGCTGTCTACGGCCTTTTCATGCTGCTTCACAAAATATCCCCACCGTTCCATGTTATACACGTCTCCCACAGGATTGAAGTAGACCTCTATCTTGCCCTTCTTCTGCATCAGGTACTTCCTTGCCTTGCTCAATGGGCCAGGACGATGAATTCGGCTCTCTGGAAGGAGCCATCCAGCACATCCGACAACTCTGCCGTCGACACGAGCTATGACGCTCTGCCTAGTACCATCTACTTGGCTACATCGGTATGATTTTTGCGATAGCGACTATTTGTGCCACTGTAATGTAACCGTTGAATGTAGAGCCAGTCATTGAAACAGACTCCAAAGTAGCTTTCTGTTTGCACACGGGCGGCTTCTAGCTCGTCGTTCCATGAAAAAGGTGCCTCCACCAATTCGACCCCCATTCCGCTTCCTTGCTGTCAAACGAGAACGTTGGTTACCAGAAGAGCGAGCGATCCGTCGGGTTAACCGAATCTGTTCTGAATAATGCGCAAAATAACAGCGAGTTCAGACTGTGCAGTCTTCGGAAACGAGATCTCACTCAAAGAATCACGAGTCTTCCATTGTGATTTTCATGACTTCATGTTACGGGGGTATATGATGTGGCACAGGACCATATTTCAATTTGTTACATTTGCGAGGACGTTCTGGACTCTGGTGACCACCCTTCCTTCGGGTGCACACGACTTTGCATGAAAGTGACATCGGTACTAAAGGGCTACTTTCGTGTGTATTTCTCTACCTGTCTGTCCTGGATGACACAAGGCGTAGCTTTACTAACCTTCCCCGCTCGCTGAATCTTCTGCAGCCGACATAAGGCTACCGAGGATTCGAAGGTCTGGAATGAGACGTGGTTGCCACGTGGTATCCTCCCATACTTCATCTCGACGGCATTTGTCTCCAGGCTCACACAGGTGCAGACAAAAGTACTTTCCCTTCTCAAATTTTGGAATGGCCGAAATACATTCATCATAACATTGACGAAAGCTCTCCTGTTTGCGACACCCATCTTTGCACTTACACCCAAAGACATTGCAATTTCCGATGCCGCAGTATTGGTTTCTATGCTTCAGCAGTGTCCCATCGTTACAGAACTGTCTCCAATAAGGACCCCTGATTCTGGTGCAACAGTCCGCTTTCGCGAATGGCGGCATGACTACTAAGGAGCGCGAGGAGTGCTAGGGGCAGCGATGGGTTATGCATGTGTCGACTTGCTGTATCCACCTTACACGAATGCAAGCTTTGATTTATTTCCAAGGTTTACCGAGGACGGTACTATTCCATAAATGCAAGCTTCTGTGAATGGGCGGCAAATGGAGTGCGAATTTGGAAGCTACCAATCCCACTATACTGAAAGGGATTTCCTATGACGAAGTTGACCTGATTGGCAGGACCCAAGGAAGGATTCTCTAGTATATTTTTTCGTCCATAATGACACTACTTGAGGAGATCTTGCCTCGTCATCATTTGGAGATTTTTGTCAATAAAAAGAGACAATGGAAGGCTTTGTGTCTACAGCAAACATTTTCAATGTATTCTCATCCATAGACAAAGCATTTCAGATAAATTTCTTTGCCTCCCCCTGCCTTTGGACCTCCAACAGTGATTGAACCATTTTGTGTGAATCCATGCTTTACGTAGAGTGCATCTCCAGCAAGCGATGATTCAAGATAAGCCCGCTCGCCAGCTTCTTTAGCCTGACTAAGACCCCATTGGAGCAATTTTCCACAAATGCCCTTTCTTTGGTAGTTTGGGTGAATGATGAGAATACAGAGATACCACCATGTCTTCATCGTCTTTCATGATTCTCTTCATGCTTTCCTTTTGTGCATTTTTGAATATCTTCACCCTGTCCGGATCTATTCTCGGATGCCGTGGAAAGAAGAAGTCGCTAACCTTGTCCTTGAAGCTCAATGCGTACTCCCATGACGTGTGCGATATGGTTGGAGCTGGTCGACAGCGTTTCGGCACCATCCAAACAGTATAGCCAACGATTTTGCCATCTATACGAGCAACCAGTAATTTGTATTTTTGGTCTGCCTGGAGTCGAGACTTCTCTCGTGCTGAATCAATCACGTCTTGCTCAGTCGGGTCCTCACGTCGCCGTAACCATTGGTCTAGGTCAAAGCCTTCAAACGCAGCAAATTGAACGTGGCAGGCTTCAAGTAGTTCCTCCCACGACAAAGGGCCTTCTGATAGCTCAATCGACATCACAGATTGTCTATGGGTAAAGTAAATTGAAAATAAGTTTTCCAACCTTTCACAGCTGGCTTCCTTTTAAAGTGATTGTGACTCATTTCCACAAGAATTTCCGAGCCGAGATTCGAAAATTCATCTCAACAGCCAGCCACAGGACAACACTCGACCTTGCCCGTCAGAGCTACTCTTGACCTAAGCAATTATACACTGTCTAAGGTTTATGATTCAAAGACTTTGTTAGCTATATACAAGGCATGGCAGTCTACATACTTGGCCACCACCACAGTGCGGGCCGCCCACAGTCAGCACGTCTACTTCTCTGAAGCCATGCTTTAAATACAGCCCTTCTCCAGCCGGCGAGGATTCCAAATAGATTCTATCACCGCCTTCTTTGCTCGCTCAATGGCCCACTGCAGCAGCCTGGCCCCGATACCCTGTCGTTGAAAGTTCTTGTCGACACAGAGAATGTCCAAGTAGTAGTAATCGTGTCCACTCCCCATTGCATTCTTCTTGCATATACTCTGTTCGCGTCTGAATATGGAAAGCTTGTTCCGGTCGATTGAGGATATCGGTGGGTCCCAGAAATTCCCGATGAGGTCTTTGAACGCCAGTATATATTTCCACGCAGTGCCAAGAATGGTTGCACGCGCACAACAATGATCTGGAAGTATCCAGAACGCGTATCCCACAATTCGGTTATCAATTTTTGCCACCACAAGTCTGTAGTTTTCCTCTAGTTGGTTCCGAAGTTTCATCCGTGCCGATTGAGTTATTTCTCGCGACGAGAACTCTTCTTTCAGCCGCCACCATCGAAACAATGGCATGTCCCAAAAGGCTTCTTGTTGCACTCGACTAGCTTCGAGTAGTTCGTCCCATGTGAATGGGCTTTCTGCCAATTCAATGGTCATTATCAAACAAAGGAGGCTTTGTCGTGTGAAAATACCCCAAGATTTTTCTCAGGGTCTCAACCCCTAAAATGCGGGGAGTAAATACAGCGGCTACGATTATTAGAATGGCAAGTACAAACCTTTGGTCAGGAAACGAGTGTCATTGAATGAGATTTTAAGTACATGAGCGTGACCTTGACTCCTT
>JAABUZ0100007819.1_pt1 | contig 12784 bp, 9 predicted proteins | sample 5562091 | NCBI WGS metagenome assembly JAABUZ01 (sample SAMN12813069, study PRJNA571459) | rock metagenome | isolation source: Antarctica rocks | place: Antarctica: Victoria Land, Linnaeus Terrace sud | collected 2015-12-21 | reverse complement strand
CATGCTCACGGTCGTCCAGCGCTCCGTCGCGGCCGGCTGCCGCCTCAACCGCCGCAAAAAGAAGCCTAACACCTATCAACTCCTCCTTGAGCCCGCCTTGGCAGGATTAGCTTGATGCGAGTGGGGTAACCTTGTCCTGCCCCGTCGCCAGGTCCAGCGCGTGCAGCCGGTGGTGGTAGCTCCCGTCGCCGTCCTTGTTCGTCGTCATGACGTACATCGTGTTGCTCGCCGGGTCGATGACAGGGGTGCTCACGATGCCCACCGCGTCGGAGATATCCTGGTAGGTACCGCACGCCTTGCCGATCTCGGGACTGCTCGCCAGGGGGATGGGCCCACCCAGTTGGTTTGTCCGCCACAGCGGCGGCCCCGGCGTGTCCGCGTCGAACGCGTAGACGTAGTTGCGCATGGTGGCGACGAAGACGACGTTGTGGACGCCGCCGGCGATCGCCATGTTGGGCACGTAGAGGGGCTGCGCGTAGATCTGCCCGTCCACGTTCAACTTGAAGAGCAATCCGAAGCTGTTTGGGTTGACGTTAGAGGTGTTGAGGATCGTTTCGTTCGGGTTCACCCCGGTTCGATCCATGTTGTTGTGCTGCGTGAGCACCGCTACCGTGTCCGTCGAGCCTGCGTGCGCGCGAAGCGGCAGCCCCGGACCTGCTAGGAGACTTGCTAAGACGACGCCGAAGGTAATAATAGACAACTTCGGAAAGCGCATGGGTCCGGTGCTCCTGCTTTTAAAAAGACATGAGGATAGGTGAGCTCTATTCGACAAGGTTGGTTGTGTCTACGCTGGTCCAGGCAGGGCTGTGCCGGACACGCGACGGGAGACGCGCGCATAACGCCAATCCGACCATCTATGTTGAGCTAGAGAGAGCATAACAGGCTTGTAGATTATGTAACTGAAAGCGCGTTCGTTCCTTCATTACATTTATGTCGTACAACGCCCTTTCACCGTCGTTGCGCCGCCGTTGTCGCCTATACCTCGGTGATCACCGGCAGCACCATGGGACGCAGGCCGGTCTCGCGCAGGACGTAGGTGGCTACAGCCTCCTTGATCAGGTCCTGGACCAGGCGTGGCTCGACCATGCCGCGGCGGCCGCGCTCCAGCGTACGGCGCACACGCGCCTTCGCCTCCACGGCGAGCGCGCCGTCGTCGGCGCCCGGTACGCCGCGCGCCACGATGTCGGGCGCGCCGATGATCCGCCCCGACTCGCGGTCGAGCGTCACCGCGACGACCAGCAGCCCTTCGTCGGCCAGCGAGCGGCGGTCGCGCAGCACCGCGTTCGTGACCGCCCCCACGGTCAGGCCGTCGACGAGGACCTGGCCGCTCGGCACGGACCCGCGGCGGCGCGCCTCCTCGCGCCCAAACTCCATCACGCCGCCCAACTCGGGGATGAGTATGCGCTTCTCGGAGATGCCCAGCGAGATGGCCAGGCGCTGGTAGAGCACCATCATGCGGTATTCGCCGTGGAACGGCGACACGAAGCGCGGGCGCAGCATCTCCAGCAGTTCTTTGTGGTCCTCGTAGGCGGCGTGCCCCGAGACGTGGATATCGGGCGTGATGCGCGAGTAGTGCACGTTGGCGCCCTGGCGGAACAGGTTGTCGATGGTGCGCGACACCGTTTCGTCGTTGCCGGGGATTGGCGAGGCGGCGATGATCACGGTGTCGTCGCGGTGCACGCGGATCTGGCGGTGCTCGCCCGCCGCGATGCGCGCCAGCGCCGCGCCCGGCTCGCCCTGGCTGCCCGTGGTGATCAGCACCACCTTATCGGCCGGCCAGCGCCGGGCCGCCTCGGCCGTGATCAACGCGCCCTCCGGTATTTGCAGCCGTCCGATCTCCTGCGCCACCCCGATGTTGCGTTCCATCGAGCGGCCCATCAGCACGCAGGCGCGGCCCAGACGATGGGCCGTGTTGATGGTGTTGGCCACACGCTGCACGTTCGAGGCGAAGGTCGTCACGATGACGCGGCCCGGCGCGCCGCGCATCAAGCGTTCGATGGCCTTGGACACGCCCTCTTCCGAGGGGGTGTGCCCCGGCGACTCGATGCGCACGCAGTCGGCCAGCACGGCGGTGACACCCTCGCGGCCGAGTTCCTGCAGCCGCTTGCGCCCCTCGGGGGGCATGTCGGCGAACTTCCAGTCGCCCGTGTAGACGATGGTCCCGATGCTGGAGTGGATGGCCAGGGCCATGGCGTCGGGGATACTATGCCCGACGGGGATGGTCTCGAGGGTGAGGCCGCCCAGACTCAGACGCTGGCCGGCGCTAATGGGACGCGGATCGAACAGACGTGAGGCCTTGCGTTCCTCGATGCGCCCCCGCGCGAAACCCAGGGCCAGCGGCGAGCCGTAGAGCGGGATCGGCGCGCGTGCGCCGATCTGTTGGGCCACGAAGGCAAGGCCGCCGATGTGATCCTCGTGGCCGTGGGTCAGCACGATGCCGCGCAGGCGGGACGCGTTGTCGCGCACGTACGAGGCGTCGGGCACCAGCAGGTCGACGCCGGGTTCATCCACACCGGGGAAGGATGCCCCCGCGTCGACGAGCACCAGATCGTCGCCATATTCGAGCAGCGTACAGTTCTTGCCCACCTCGCCCACGCCGCCGAGCGGGATGATCCGGAGCGTGGTGGGCGTGCGCTGCCCTTTCACCTGCGCGGCCGGCCGTGCCTGCTCGGGGCGCGCCCCTTGCCCCTGGTTTCTCGACCGCCTATTTTGCCTGGGCTGGCCCGATTGGCCCTGTTGGCCGCTTTGTCCCGACCGGCCCTGCTGCCCGCCTTGTCCCGGCTGGCCGGTCCGCCCCGACTGCCCGCTTGGCGTAGACTGACCCTGGTTTGTGGTAGGCTTGTCCTGGTTTGTGGGTTGCCCCGGCTGGTCAGCTTGCGTGGGCTGCCGCTGATCCGCACGCCCGCGTTGTCGCCGTGGGCGTCGCCGCTCGTCGTCAGTCACCCGTTCTCCTCTCACTTCACTCCCACGCGGCGGCCATGCGTCTGCATGGAGCGTCGCTCGTGGGCTAGACAATCGTTGGGTCGTCATCCCTCTTACCTCTATTATCGCACGATTAGTCCGTATGGGCGCGGACACGCGGAATAGCGATGCGGCATTGCATCTTTTTCGCGCTAGCCGCGATGTAGACTGTGTGCAGACTCTGGTAATTCTAACTTGGACACCCGCGCCGCCGAAACGCTTGATAAGCGATAATGAGTATAAGGGGCTACAAGGTATGCCAAGTAGGTTTTGTGGGGGAGGTCGTTGTGCCTAAAGCGGCGCAGGTGTTGGCCGCACTCAAGCGTGACGGATGGACGCAGATACGCCGGCACGGATCGCACAGGCAGCTGGAAAAGGATGGGATAACGCGAACGTGGGCGCATCACGATGGGAGTGATTTGGGGGCGGCGCGGATGGCGCAGGTCGCGCGTACCTTCGGATATACGCTTGACGAATTGCGCCGTTTGTAGCACGTTGTCACGAAGGAGGGCACGATGGATCTATCCGTCATCTATGTCTACGATGATGAAACGGACGATTGGGGTTTCAGGGTTCCGAGTCTGGGTATTGTCGGCGGTGCAAAGACGCGCGAGGAGGCCGAGAAGCAGGCGCGCGATGCTATCCTTTTTACGCTCACGGATGATATCGGAGAGTTGCTGCCGGGCGAAGAGGTGGGATACGTTCGTGTCACAGTCGAGAGGATGGCGGTAGCGCAGCCTGCGTAGGCGATTATAGTCCGCGTACACACAGGTACAAGAGTGACGACCGTGAGGACTCTGTCCGAGGACACCCATCCTGCTGTGGAGCGGATGCACATCGCCATCATGGCGCGCCTCCCGGCGTGGCGCAAACTCCAGTTGATCGCCGGTATGAACGCGCTGCTTTCCACGTTGGCGTTGGAGGGTATCGCGCGGAGATGTCCGGGCGCGAGCGCCCACGAGGCGCGGTTTCGCCTGGACGAGCAGCGGCTGGGCGCCGTGGCGGCGCGACAACTGAGGGCGGCGCGCGCAGGCAGGGCAGGGCAGCATGAGGAGGACGCGTACGTGACGGCGGACCCGATACCGGTGACGCTGATGGTCATCGCGGCCCTACAACTCCTCGGCGCCCTCTACTACATCGGTGGGTCGCTCGCCAGCGGCGTCCATGGGACGTACCGCGCGACGGCGGACGCCGACATCGTCGCGGACCTCCGCCAGGATCAGGTGGATAGCCTCGCGGACATGCTCTCGGAGCAGTTCTATGCCGACCCGGAGATAATGCGCGACGCGATCCGGCATCGCGCGAGCTTCAACCTTTTGCATCTGGACACAGGTTTCAAGGTCGACGTCTTCATCACTAAGGGACGCCCCTTCGACCGCTCGCAGTTCGAGCGTCGGATATCAGCGCCGATCAAGCCGGGCGGCGAGGATAGTGTCTACCTGGCGGATGCCGAGGGGACGATCTTGGCGAAGCTGGAATGGTATCGCCTGGGCGATGAGGTGTCCGACCGACAGTGGAACGACATCTTGGGCGTGCTCAAGGTCCGGGCCGGCGACATCGACCGGGACTACCTGCGGCACTGGGCGGCGCGACTCGGCCTGTCCGACCTGTTGGCGCGCGCGTTCGACGACGCCGGCATCGCGTAATGGATACCCAGGTACCTAAGCCCTACATCCTCACTCGATGACGACCTGGGTCGCCACGATGTTACGTTGTCGATGGACGGTGATCTCCCCGTCGAGGACCAGGGCTTGCTCCGCGCGAATATCGGTCGAGGACGCGCCGACACTGAACGTGAAGCTGCCCGGCTCGACAACGAAACGCATACCCGCATCGTAGAAGGCGAGCCGTGATGGATCGACGATAAACGTGACTCGCCGCGCTTGTCCAACGTTGAGCGGGATACGGGCAAACCCGATCAGCATGCGGTTGGGCCGCGCGACGGTCGCGACATCGTCGCGATAGTAGAGCTGCGCCACTTCGGCTCCGGCGCGCTCCCCCGTGTTACGGACCGTGATTGCTACCTCAATGGGCGCGCTCGTGCTCGCTCCGTGCGCGCTCAGGTCGCTGTACGCAAGCGTAGAGTAGCTGAGCCCATGCCCAAACGGGAACAACGGCGCCGTCGGAGAGTCGATGTAGTCGCCGAAGAACATGGCGCGGTCCCCGCCCGCCCGCGCGCCGACATGGACCGGGACCTGGCCCACCGATCTCGGTAGGCTCACGGGCAGACGGCCGCTGGGGTTGACGGCTCCGGTGAGGATGTCGGCCAACCCGGCGCCGCCCTCCTCGCCGGGCGGGACCATAAAAACGGCCGCGTTTGCCCGCGCGACGACGGGACCGAGCGCGTGCACGCGTCCGCTGAGCACGACGACGACGAGCGGCGTGCCGGTGTCCGCGAGCGCGTCGACAAGCTCTTGTTGGACGCCCGTGAGCGCGAGGCGGGTCGCGTCGTTGCCCTCGCCGACGGTTACCGGCCGCAACAGGCCGCTCTTGCCGGCCACCACGATCACGGCGACTTCAGCGTCCCGGGCCACCCGGATCGCCTCATCGAAGCCGGACCTGTCGTCGCCCCGCACGTTACACCCCTGGGCGTAACGGACCTCCGCCCCGGCGCCTAGCGCCGCTTTCAGGCCCGCGAGCGGCGTGACGTGCGGGGTGAAATAAGGACCGGCCGCGTAGGCTCCTCCGGCCTGAGGGAGTAGATCAACCCCCTCGGCTACAAGGTCGCGCGGGGCCGCGTAGATGATCTCCAGGTGCGACGGATAATGGTAGTCGCCTTGCAGCAGCCGCTCATCATCAGCCCCAGGGCCGATGACCGCGACGCGCCGCGGCGTGGGCGCGAGCGGGAGCACGCCGTCATTTGTCAGGAGCACGGCCTACTCCGCCTCTTCAGGTGGCGCTCAACGCGCCGGCTGTCAAGCCTTGAATGAAGTTGCGCCGCTGCAAGATGTAGAAGATGAGCAGGGGCAAGGTCGAGAGCACGACGACCGTCAACACGAGCGGCACGTTCATGCCGTACTGGCCCTGATAGGTCCAGATGGCCAGCGGCAATGTGCGGTTGACGTCGCTCTGTGTCAGCACGAGCGGCAGGATGAAGTTGTTCCAGTTGTTGATGAACGCGTAGATGGCCACGGTGGCCACGGCCGGACGCGCCAACGGCAAGGCCAATTGGGCATAGCGCCGCAGGTAGCCCGCGCCGTCGATGCTCATCGCTTGATCGAGTTCGGCCGGGATAGCGCGCATGAAGGCCGTCAGGATAAAAACGGTGATGGGCAGGCTCGTCGCCGCGAACGGCAGCAGCAGGCCGAGCAGCGTGTCATACAGGCCGACGTCGGACGAGAAGCGATAGATCGGGATGATGGCCGCGTAGATAGGCACGGCCAGCCCCGACACGAAGAGGAGATACAACGCTCCGTTGATCCGGCCCGACACGCGCGCCAGCGCGTACGCGGCCAGCGAGCCGAGCAGGGTGGAGAGCAGGACCCCACCGACCGACGTCACGACGCTGTTGAGGACGTAGTGCAGAAACTGAGGCGTGACCACGCCCGCGTAGTTGTCGAGAGTGGGGTGGGGGACGGTCCAAGGACTCGTCGTGAGCTCATCCTGCTGCGGCTTGAGCGTCTGGATCACCGCGTACGCGAGCGGGATCAGCACGATGGCTAGCCAGATGAGCGCGCCGACCGCGGCGAGCGCGCGACCGCCCAGGCCCGCGAGGGGGCGCCGAGGGCGGTCGCGTGCCGTGGGCGCGGCGGGAGGCGATGTGAGTGTCATTTAGTGCTCCTGCAGCAGGCGTGAAAAGCGGATGATGAGCCCCGAGATGATGAACGAGATGATGAACAGCAGCATGGCAATGGCCGAGCCGTAGCCGACATCCTGGTTCTGGAAAGCGGCGCGGTAGATGTACATCGCCAGGGTGTAGGAGGCGTTGCCCGGCCCGCCGCCCGTCATCACGTAGATGAGGTCGAAGTAGACGAGCGCTCCCGTGACGATCAGCACCGACGCGGTGACGAAGGTGCGCCGCAGGAGCGGGATCGTGATATGGCGGAAGCGTGTCCAGCCGCTCGCCCCGTCGATCGAGGCCGCTTCATAGAGTTCCGCGGGGATACCCAGCAGGCCGGCATTGAACAGGAGCACGTAGAGGGGGATGAACTGCCACACGATCACGACGGTGACGGCGAAGATAGCGTACGTGCTGCTGCCGAGAAGCCCGGGCGCCTGCTGGCCGAACGCATTGTAGATGTAGTAGAGGGGGCCGAACTGCGGGTTATAGAGGAAGCCCCAGATGATGCCGATGGCCACGGAGGACACCAGGACGGGCACGATATAGATGCTGGAGAGGATCGTGCCCAGGCGGCCCAGGCGCTGCAGCAGCAGCGCCACGCCGAGCCCGATCGGGATCTCGAAGACGAAGGACCCGACCAGGATGACCAGCGTGTTGCGCAGCGAGCCGAGGATGGTCTCGTCGTGGAAGAGGCGCGCCCAGTTGTCGAGTCCGATGAAGCGGGCCGCCCCGATACCGTTCCACTGCAGTAAGGAGTACCAGATGGAAATGACGACCGGATAGAGGATGTAGACGCCGTAGAGCAGCAGGGCCGGCGCGACGAACAGACGGTGTGGCTCTGCAGCGTCTTGACGATCCGCAGGAGTTGCGGCCAGGTCGTGGGGATGCTGAGGTGGTATTGCGCGAAGATAGCTTTGTTGTAGAGGACCACCTCGGGCTGCGTGTTGTTGTAGGGCACACCGTAGATGTGACTGCTGAAGGTCGCCGGGCGTAGGACGATCGGCAGGTAGCGGTCGCGCCAGGACTGGTCGGCGTTGAGCGCGCTGGTGAGGTCGGCGACGGCGCCGGAATTGACGTAGGATTGCAGGATACCACCGCCCCAACCCATGAAGATGTCCGGGCCACGGTGGGCGCCGACGGCGATGGCCAGTTTGGTCTTGTAGGGATCGTTCTGGAACCACTGGTACTGCACATGAATAGTCGAATGCGACTTGTTGAAGTTATCGGCAAACGCGTTGAGGTTTGCCTGCTCGGCGCCGGTCTGAATATCCCAGATGGTAACCGTCGCCGGCGTGGCGGCATGGGACGCCGCGCCAACAGCGGGCAGCGAGAGCGGAGCCAGGGCGACGGTTGTGGCGAGGCTCGCGAGGACGAGCGAGCGCGGTAGAATCGAGCGGATGTTCACCGTTATACCTCCCAATGGCTGAGTCATGTGACAAGGTTCTAGTGATCTTTAGGTCATGCCGCAAGGATTACTCACGTCACATCATCGCGCCAACTCCTTTCACTTTCCTATGCGCGCTCCGTTGGGCCGCTCGACACCTGGATCGATCGGCCTGGGCGCGCAGGATGCGCGCGTGATCAGGGTCGTGGAGAGCTCGACGCGCGCGGTGTCGAGTTGCTCACCGGATAGAAGACGTTGTAGCATGGTCGTCGCGACCCGTCCCATCTCGGCTAGTGGCTGGCGGACGGTTGTCAGCGGCGGGCTGACGCGCGCGACCGACGGCACATCGTCGAAGCCGACGACGCTCACCGCCTCCGGCGCCGCTAGTCCTATCGCGCGCAAGGCATTGTACACGCCGAGGGCCTGTAGGTCGTTGCCCGCGAAGATAGCCGTGGGCGGATCGGGGAGCGCGAGCAGGAAGCTGGCTTCCTCGTCCCCCGCTTCGAAGTGGAACGTGCCGTGACGGATCAGCGCAGCATCGACGGGAACGTCCGCGGCTTCCAGGGCGGCGCGGTAGCCGCTAATCCGCTCCTGGCTACAGCGAAAGTCCGCCGGTCCGCCAATGACGGCGATACGGCGGTGTCCTAGGGACAGGAGATAGTCGGTCGCGGCATGGCCACCGGTGAAGTTGGTCGCCCCGACCGAGGGGACCTCTGGGCCGAGTTCGCCACGATGATCGACCACGACGAAGGGGATGCCATGCTGGCGCAACTCATCCAACTGCTTTGATTGCCCGCGCGCCAACACGAGGATCGCGCCATCCGTCGAGCCGTCCGTCACCTTGTTGAGCCATCGCCGCTTATGGCGGAGCTCGGCGCCGGCCAATGAGAGGACAAGGCGTAAGCCGGTTGGCGCGAGCGCCTCTTCGACACCGCGGATGATCTCGTAGATGTATTCACTATCGAGCGCCGGGACGACGAGATCGATGAGCCCGCTCCGACCATGTCGCATCGCGCGCGCGGCTCGTCCGGTTACGTAGCCGGTTTTATCGATGACACCAAGTACACGCTCGCGCGTCGCCGTCGCCACGTCCGCTCGCCCGTTGATCACCTTCGAAACGGTGGGGATAGAGACGCCGGCAGCAGTGGCTATATCGGCGATCGTCAAGCGTCGTCGCGTTCGCGCGCTCTCGGCCACGTCTATATATCCTAATCTCGAAAACGTTATCGTTAATTTTTTCGACTATAACATAACAAGGAACCGTTGTCAGTCGCACCGCCCGTCGAGTCGATAGCGGTCGCGGCATCGCGTAAACTACAGGGATGCGATCTACCCCAACAACGCCCGCTGGCAACGCGTCCGTACCGGCGGGCGTAGACCCCGCGACGGTCCTCCCCGCGCGCATCCAGCCTTACGTCGCCGTCGCCGCGCTCAACCCGATGCAGGCTGCCGCCATCCCGCTTGTCCTCGACACGACCCGCAATGTGGTCATCGCCGCGCCGACAGGTTCGGGCAAGACGCTCGTGGCCGAGGTCGCCCTCTTGCAAGAGTGCCGCGAGCGCGGGCGCGCCGGTGTCTACCTCGCTCCGATGCGCGCCATCGCCGCCGAGAAGCGCGACGACTGGCAGCGCCTGGAGCGGGCGGGCCTGCGCGTCTACAAGACGACCGGCGAGGACGACGCCTTCGACCCCGCCCGCGCCCTCGCCGCCGACATCATCGTGGCCACACCTGAGAAGTGGGATTCGATTGGCCGGCGCGCCCTCCCGCCGGAGTTCGTCGCGCGCATCGGCCTGATCGTGATGGATGAAGTACACCTCGTCGACGAGGGCCAGCGTGGGGCGGGGCAGGAGGCTATGCTGGCGCGCGTCCCGCGTCTGTTCCCGACGGCGCGTCTTATCGCCATGTCCGGCACCCTCGCCAACGCCGCCGCGATCGCGCGCTGGCTCGACGCCGCGCTCTACGAGTCGCGCTGGCGTCCGGTCACGCTCTCCCTGGCGGTCGTGCCGTATCACCCCGTAGGGCAGTGGGAGCAAGATGAGGAGGCGCGCACCCTCAAGGCCGCCGCCATCGTGCGCGACACGGCCGCCGCCGGCGGCGCCGCGCTCGTCTTCTGCGGCTCGCGCAAGGGTGTCGAGCGCTGCGCGCTCGCCCTCGCGCGCACGCTGGGCCTGTCCCCGCCGCCGCGCCAGCAGGCGGTCGAGAGTGGGCCGCTGCGGCAGGCCCTGGCCGGCGGGGTCGGCTTCCACCACGCCGGGCTCACGCGCGAGGACCGCGCCGCCGTCGAGCGCCTGTTCCGCCGCGGCGACATCAAGGCGCTCGTCGCCACCTCGACCGTCGCCGCCGGCGTCAACCTGCCCGCGCGCGCCGTCGTCGTGCGCGACCTGCAACTCGGTACCTCGGACCTCAGCGCGTCAGGGCTATTACAGATGGCGGGGCGCGCCGGCCGGCCGGGACTGGAGACGGAGGGCTACTGCCACGTCATCGCGCCGGAGAAAGACGTGCCGCGCGTCAAGGGCATGCTCGGCGGGCATCCCGTCGGCAGCCGCCTCGGCGACGACCTCGCCACGCACATCAACACCGAAATCGCGTTGGGGCTCGCGCGCTCGCGCGCCGATGTCGCGGACTGGTACGCCCGCACGCTGCACTGCCATGTCGCGCCGCGTCCGGCCGACCTGGACAAGCCGCTGAACTACCTCCTGGCCGAAGGCTTTGTGACGGCGCGCGACGGCGCGTTGAGCCCGACCGCGCTTGGCGTCGCCGCCAGCGACCTGATGATCCGCGTCGCCTCGGCCGCGGCGCTCGAACGCCACATCGCGACGGAGCACGCACGCTCGGTCGACCCCGACGCGCTCGAAACGGAGTTGTTGATGGCCGCCTGCGGCCTGCCCGTCGAGTTCGACGAGTTGCCCGACCGCGGGACCGACGACACCCTGCGCCGTGCCCTCGCCGCGCGCGACAAACGGCTGCGCGAGTGGGCGCGCGGCCGCCTCGACTACCTGGCCGTCGCCGCGTGCCTGCTCTCGGGCCTGCCGGTCGACGCGCTGCCGATCGAGAACCCCCCATCGGTGCGCGCCGCCGTGGCGCGCGAAGTGCCGCGCTACCTCTTGTTCCTGGCGCGCCGCGCCAACGAGCGCGCGCCTGGCGCGCCCGACGTGATGGTGGCGGCGGCCGACCTGGCGGCGGCGCTGGAGTACGGCGTGACGGACCGCGGGGCCGGCGGCCTGCTCGATATACTCAGGCGCTCCGTGCCGTCGGATATCGCTCGGCAGCGCAAAGTGGGCGAGCGCTACGCCGGGTTGCGCGTCGCGGGCGTCGGCAGCCTGAAGGCGGCAGAGCCCTACCTCGATCCGGCGGGGCAGGCGCTCGTCGCGACGCGTCCGCGGGGGGCGCCGCGCTTCGACGCGGTTGGTGGACAGTTGATGGCGCGCGTCGCGTATAGGGGGCGGCCGGTTCGCGCGCACGTCCGCGTCGCCGGCCAACGGGCGCCCGTCTACTCCTCGACCGAGATCGCCGACCTGCGCGCGTTGCCTCTCGCCCCCCTCAATAAGCTGGGCGATAGCGGTCCACGCGATATCGTGGCCGAGTTGGTCGTTGCCCTGGTGGCGGGTCCCAACGCATGGGTCTACGCGCGGCGCGCCACGACGGTCGAAATCCCCGCGCCGGCCATCGACGACGATGCCGTAGAACGCGTCCTGCGCGGTCAGACGGACGGCCCCGACGACGACGTGGTGGAGGCAGGCGGGGACACGCCGACGCCACCCTCGGGGCAGCGCGCCGCGCGGAGCGACGCCCACCGCCTCGTCGTCGACGCGCCCGCGTCCGTCAAGCGCGCCGGGGTGCTGCTCGTGGCGGCGCTGCCCGACGCCACGGACCGGATAGCGGTGGTGGCGCGGCTGCTGCGGCGGCGCACGCTGTCGACCGCGCCCAACACGACACGCCCGCTACACGACATAACATCTATCGACGAGTTGAGCTGCGCCGAGGCCGCGGAGTTGGCGTGCGCGCTGTTGTGGGCCGCGAACATCCCGGCGCGCCCGCTCCCAGCCATGCTGCATAGCGTCCCGGCCACGGCTCCGGCGTTCCTCTATAGAGGACGGTGGTACTGGCTGCCCGTGTGGTCTGACGCGCCGTTCGAGGTCGAACAAGAGGGTATCGAGCGGTGGTCGGGCGCGCCAGACGTCGGCGGTCAGGCGCGGGGGCGGAAAAAGGAGCAGGCGGGGGCGGCTGTGGGATGGGACGTCGTGGCCCGCTACCGGACCATCGCGCCGCGCGCGCTGCCGTTCGCCGCCGCGGCCCTGGCTCCGCCTCCCGTCGAGGATGGCGCCGGGCCGGGGCCAGGGAGCGGGACGCGGATCGGCCCGCGCTGCCCCGCGTGCGAGGGACCGATGCGCAAGCGTACCAGCGCGCGCGGCGAGTTCTGGGGCTGCGCGCGCTACCCCGCCTGCCGCGGCACGCGTCCGGCCTAAAGAATCTGATAGATGAGGTCCTCTCCAATATCTACACCCTGATTGGTCCGGTCCTCCTCGCCGGTGCGCTGGCGATCATGGTCCTCTCGCGTCGGGCGCCCGGCCGGCTCGTGCCGCGCGGTAGAATATAGCAAGCTGGGGGTGCGGGTAGGGGTGTATCGCATACGCTCTCAACGGCCGCCGTTCGACACA
>JAABUZ0100007818.1_pt1 | contig 12785 bp, 12 predicted proteins | sample 5562091 | NCBI WGS metagenome assembly JAABUZ01 (sample SAMN12813069, study PRJNA571459) | rock metagenome | isolation source: Antarctica rocks | place: Antarctica: Victoria Land, Linnaeus Terrace sud | collected 2015-12-21 | reverse complement strand
GTAGCCCGCCGCGGCCGGTGGCTCGGCCTGGAACGTGCTCGATAGACGCGCCGGTTCCCGGTTAGTGCCGGGGCGCCACAGGTGGCGCCCCTTCGCTCTCCTCCACGATCGGCTCGTCTGACGCGGCCTCAATGTTGCCAGGCGGCTTTCGACCCGCCAACTTCACCGCCGCCCAGATCACCACAAACCCGACGACGACCACCGCCAGCTCGTCCCAACTGCCCACTTCCCCATGCAGCAGGCCCAGCCCCGCCGAAAGCGCAGCGCCGCTCATAGGCTGCTCTTCAGCACCTTGGCCTGCTTGAGCGTCATGCCCGGTACGGCGGCCAGCTCCTCGAGTGACGCCGCCTTGACGCCTTTGACCGAGCCGAACCGCCGCAGCAGCTCGCGCTTCCGCTTCGGTCCCACGCCCTGGACGTCGTCAAGAGCAGAGCGCAACCCGCCCTTGCCGCGCAGCGAGCGGTGGTACGTGATGGCGAACCGGTGGGCTTCGTCGCGGATCCGCTGGACCAGATAGAGCGCCTGCGACGTTCGCGGCAGAACGACCGGCTCGGGGCGGGCGCGGCCGGTGCGCCGGTCGCGGACGAAGATCTCCTCGTTCTCCTTCGCCAGCCCGACGACCGGCAGCTCCGTGATCTCCATCCCGTCCAAGACTTCCAGCGCGGCGTTCAGCTGCCCCTTGCCGCCGTCGATGATGACCAGCCGCGGCATCTCCGCCCAGGCCCGCTCGGCGCCGTCGCCGCCGTCCGCGTGCCCGGCGTCCGCGTCCGTCCCCTCCCAACTGCCGTCCTCACCCGCCCGGCGCATCTGCCCGGCCACGGCGCGCTTGAAGCGCCGGCCGATCACCTCCTGCACGCTGAGAAAATCGTTGTTCCCCTCCTGGTGCTTGATCTTGAACCGGCGGTAGGCTGAGCGCCGCGGTTGCCCGTTCTCGAAGACCACCATGCTGGCCACCTGGTTCGTCCCCTGCACGTGGGAGATGTCGTAACACTCGATGCGGTCGGGCAGCTGCGGCAGGGCCAGGTACTCCTGCAGCTCCACGACCGCGCCCGTCGTGCGGTCGACGTCGGCCAGCCACTGCTGTTTGAGCCGCTCCAGCGAATCGCGGGCGTTCTCGCTCGCCAGCTCGACCAGGCGGCGCTTCTCCCCGAGGCGAGGCGCCGTGATGCGCACCGGGCGAGAAGCGGTCCGACGCCGTGGGTCGGCGGCTCCGTCGGCCTGGCGCAGCGCCCGCCGCTCACCCAGCCACGCCCGCAACACGTCCGCGTCGTCCGCGAGCACCGGCAGCACCAGCTCTTCTGGCACGTCGGTGGTCTGGCTGTAGAACTGGCCCATGAAGGAGGACAGGACTTCGCCGTCGCTCTCCTCGCCCGTGCCTTCGAGTACGAAGTGCTCGCGGCCCGTCAACCGACCCCCGCGCACCAGCAGGACCTGGACGCACGAGTACGCTCCGTCCCGGTACAGGCCGACGACGTCCTGCTCCGCCAGGTTCGTGTACAGCACCTGCTGCTGCGTGACCACCTTCTCGGCCGCTCTGATCCGGTCGCGGAGGTCGGCAGCGCGCTCGAACTCCATGTTCTCGGCAGCGGCATCCATCTCGCGGCGCATGTCGGCGAGGGCGGAATCAGTCTTGCCGTCGAGGAACGCCACCATCTGGTCGATGATGTGGCGGTAGCCTTCGTTGTCGATAGCGCCGATGCACGGGGCGGGGCAGCGCTTGATGTGGTAGTAGAGGCAGGCTCGCGGATCCTCGCCGGTGATGACCCGGTTGCACAGGATGTGCGGGAATAGCCGGTTGACGGTGTCGAGCGTCTGGCGCACCGAGCTGGCGTCGGTGAACGGCCCGAAATAGCGGGCGCCGTCGCGCTCGGAGCGGCGCGCCACCATCGTTTTGGGCCACGCCTCGTGCACGTTGATCCGAATGTACGGGTAGTGCTTGTCGTCGCGCAGCTTGACGTTGTAGCGGGGGCGCTCGTGGCGGACGAGATCCGCCTCCCAGACGAGGCTCTGGGCGGGCGTTTCCGCCAGCAGGTACTGGACGTCGGCGATCTCCGACACCATCTGCCGCTTCTTCGGGTCGAGCGCATCCGCCTTCTGGAAGTAGGAGCGCACCCGGCTGCGTAGAGACGTCGCCTTCCCCACGTACAGCAGCGCGCCGGCAGCGTCGTAGAACTTGTAGACGCCCGGCTGGTCGGGGAGATGCGCGAGCTGGTCTTCGAGCGGCACGCGCTCGGTCGCGAGCGCCTGCACCATCATGGACAATTGTACCGCCACGGTGGCCCATGACCGCGAAGATCCTCTCCCAGCTGCTGCCTGCTGTCGGCGGCGCGCGGCTCGTGCGCGGCGACGCGGACACCCTCGTCATGGGTATCGGCTATGACACGCGTCGCCTCAGCCCGGGGGACCTGTTCGTGGCAGTGCCCGGCTTCCGCGTCAACGGCCTGGCGCACGTTCCCCAGGCGCTCGGCGGGGGCGCGTGCGCCGTCGTCGCCGAGGAGGAGCCAGCGCCGGCCACCACGGGGTCGACGCCCATCGTCCTGGTGCCGTCGGCGCGCGCCGCGCTGGCCGAGCTGTCCGGCGCCTTCTACGACCACCCGTCCCGACGCCTGGACGTCGTCGGCGTCACGGGTACGGACGGCAAGACGACCATCACCCACCTGCTGAGCGCGGTCCTGGAAGCGGCGGGACGGCGCACCGGCTGGCTCACCACTGTCAGCACGAAGATCGCCGCCCAGCAACGGCCGAACGCCGTCGACCACACGACGCCGGAAGCGCCGGTCGTCCAGGGCACCCTGGCGGAGATGGTTGCCGCCGGAGTGGACGTCGCCATTGTCGAGACGAGCTCGCACGCGCTCGCGCTGGGGCGTGTCGCCGGGACCAGGTTCAGGGTCGGCGTGTTCTCGAACCTGAGCCCCGAGCACCTGAACTTCCACGGCTCCCTGGCCGCCTACCGGGAAGCCAAGAGCCGTCTTTTCGCGATGCTGCCGCCGGACGGCCTGGCGGTCCTCAACGCGGACGACCCGAGCAGCGACGCCATGCGCGCGGCCAGCCGTGCCCGCGTCGTGAGCTACGGGTTCGCGGCGGCGGCGGACGTGCGCGCCGCCGACGTCGTGCTCGGCGCACGTGGCACGACGTTCCACCTGGTGGCAGCCGACGCAGGCACCGGCAGCCTCATCCAGACGCAGCTGGTCGGGCGGTTCAACGTGGCCAACTGGCTCGCCGCCTACGCCGCGGCCGCCTTCTTCGGAGCGACACCTGACGACGTCCGTCGCGCGGCAGCGCTCCAGAGGCCGGTCCCAGGTCGCATGACTCTCGTGGACCACGGCCAGCCGTTTCCGGTGGTGGTCGACTTCGCCCACACGCCGCAGGCGCTGGAGAAGGCGCTGGACACGGTGCGCGAGCTCGTCCCGGGCCGGGTGCTGCTCGTTTTTGGCCTCGCCGGAGGGCGCGACTTCCATAATCGCGGAGTGATGGGTGCGCTCGCCGCGCGACTGAGCGACTACGTCGTCATCACCATGGACGACCCCGGCGACGAGGACCCGGGCGCCATCGCCCGCCAGATCGCCAGCGGCGCCGAGGCGGCAGGCGCCAGAGAGGGTGACCACTTCGCCATCCAACTGGACCGCCGCGCAGCCATCCGGGAAGTCCTGGCTCGGGCGCGCCCGACCGACGTCGTGCTGCTCGCCGGCAAGGGCCACGAGAACCGCATGGTCGTCGCCGGGGGCCGCCTGCCCTGGAACGATGCCGCCGTCGCCGGCGACGCGCTGGGCCGCCTGGGCTTCAGCCCACACCCTGTACCATGACCGTCGTGTCGAGCGACAGCGGGGACAGACCGGTCCCTGCCATTATCGCCTCGGACACCGCCCCGCTGACCACGCGGGACGCGTCCGCGCCGAGCCTGAACGGAGCCCGGCCGGCGCTGGCGCGGGTCGACGCGGTACCGGACGCGGGCCTGTACGCCATCCTGGGAGTCAGCGCCACGGCGAGCGATGCCGAGGTCCAGATCGCCTACCGGCGCAAGGCAGCCAGGCTCGCCACGAGCCGCGGCCGGTCGGGCCGCGAGCTGCGACAGCTGAACGCTGCGTACGAGGTGCTCGGCAATCCGACACGCCGCGCCGAGTACGACCTGGCGTCGCAAGTCACCCTGCCAGTCATCACTCCTCAGCGCCCCACCGGTGTGGAGGTCCCTTTCCAAGCGGCACCCACGCCGGCCTCGCCCCGCCACCGCACCGGCCGTGCCGCGCCTGGCTCGAACGGTGGCCTGCCCGAGATCGTCGCCGTCCTTCTGGTCGTCGGCCTGGCCGTGGGGGCGGTGGTGTTCCTCATCCCGCGCATCCCGATCAACCTGTCGGCGCTGAACGCCCTGGGTAGCGTGCTAGCCGTCGGCCCAGCACCGCGCCGGGTCGCTATCGAGCCGGTGACCGCACCCGAGGCCACGCCGACGCTGGCGGCGGCGCCCACCGCCACAGCCGTGGCCACGGCTCCGCCAGTGGCGGCGGCCGACCGCTTCTCCGGGACGACGGTCGCTGTGCTTATCCCAAGCCCTGCCCCGTTCTCCACCGAGACCGTGGTGGCGAAGCTCAGGCGCGACGGCGCGCCTGCCCCGGATGTCGACATCTGGGCGACGGTTCAGTACCGCACCGCCCAGGAGCGCTGGCCCGCCACCGGGACGGTGAAGACGGACGCGACAGGCACGGCGACGATCACCTTCAACGTCGGACCGGCAACGGCCGGCTACCCGGTGCAGGTGCACGTCTTCACCCAGGCGGACGGACAGCAGCCGTCGTGGTCGACGAGCTTCACGCCGGGCTAAGCTGACGTCCGAAACGAACGCCCAGCGCCGCATGCCGCCCGCCTCCGTCCTGGTCCGCGCGCCCGCCACGAGCGCCAATCTTGGCCCTGGGTTCGACTGCCTCGGTCTGGCGCTCGACCTCTGGAACGAGGTCTCGGCTGCCCCGCTGCTGAGCCCAGATGCGGTGCCCGACGACGGCGAAAACCTGATCGCACGCGCCGCGCGCGCCCTGTTCGCGCACGTCGGGGCTCCCTATCCTGGGCTCCGGCTGACGTGCACCAACCGGGTGCCATTCAGCCGTGGCCTGGGTAGCAGCGCCGCGGCCATCGCCAGCGGGCTTCTCATCGGCAATCGCCTGCTGTGCGACCCGCTCTCCGAGGCGGAGCTGCTGGACCTGGCAGCCGCGCTCGAGGGCCACCCCGACAACGTCGTGCCGTGTCTGCTGGGTGGTGTCCGGGCCGCCGTGCTCGATGGCGCGGGGCACGTGCGGCAGGCAGCTGTCCCGCTTGCCGTGGCGCTGGTCGCCGCCGTCTTTGTCCCCGAGGCCCGCGTGCCGACCAAGCTGGCGCGAGCCGCCCTGCCGGGCAGCGTGCCGCTGGCCGACGCGCTCTTCAACGTGAGCCGGACGGCGCTGCTCGTGGCTGCCCTGGCGTCGGGCACGGTCGACCTTCTCCGCGGTGCGACGGAGGATCGCCTGCACCAGCAGTACCGCGCGCCGCTGTTCCCGGCCGCCCCGGGCTTGATTGCCGCCGCGCTGGCCGGCGGCGCGCTCGGCGCGTACTGCTCGGGCGCTGGTCCATCAGTTCTGGCGCTGTGCGCCGACGCCGACGCGGCCGCCCGGGTCTGCCAGGCCCTCGAACGCTGCGCCTCCGAGGCCAGCATGCCAGGGTCCGCGCTCACGATCGCCCTCAGCGCGACAGGAGCCCACGTTGTCGATGGCGCTTGAACCGCCTCGCCTCGTCGTCCAGAAGTACGGCGGCTCGTCTCTGGCTGACGCTGGGCGGATCCGCGCCGCCGCCGAGCGCATCAGGCGCGCTGCCGGTACACGGCCGGTGATCGTCGTCGTCTCGGCGATGGGCGACACGACCGACCACCTGATCGGCCTCGCCCGCCAGATCACGCCGGAGCCCGACGACCGCGAGATGGACCTGCTGCTGTCGACGGGCGAGACGGTGAGCGCCTCGTTGATGGCGATGGCGCTGCACGCGCTCGGCCAACCAGCGGTATCCCTGACCGCCATCCAGGCCGGCATCCGTTCGACCCGCGTTTTCGCCCGAGCGCGCATCACCGACATCCACCCCGCCCGCATCGCGGGCGAGCTGGCCAAGGGCAACGTGGTCATCGTGACCGGCTTCCAGGGCGTGACCGATGACCAGGATGTGACGACGCTGGGCCGCGGCGGCTCGGACACGACGGCCGTTGCGCTGGCCTGCGCGCTGGGCGCGGAGCGGTGCGAGATCTACACCGACGTCGCCGGCATCTTCACCGCCGACCCACGGGTCGCGCCGGCGGCGCGCCAGCTGACCGCGGTGAGCTACGAGGAGATGCTGGAGCTGGCGCAGCTCGGTGCCCGGGTGATGCACCCGCGCGCCGTGGAGCTGGGCGAGCTGTACGACATGCCCATACTCGTGGCGTCGTCCTTCGCCGATACTCCAGGGACGCTGATCCACCGCGTTCCTTCGGAGGGGAGTGGCCACATGGAAGTGCGCAAGAACGTCCGTGGCATCGCCCACGACACGGACGTGGCCCGGGTCACGGTCGTCTCGGTCCCGGACCAGCCTGGCGTGGCGGCGGCCATCTTCCAACCGCTGGCCGACGCGGGTATCAGTGTCGACACGATCGCGCAGTCCAGCGGTGCCGACGGTACGACAGACATCTCCTTCACCGTGTCGCGGTCGGCGCTCGAGCAGGCGCTCGGGCTGACGCGGGCGGTCGCGCCGACGATTGGCGCGACGTCGGTGGACCCGGCCGACGACCTGGCCAAGGTGAGCATCGTGGGCACTGGCATGCAGAGCGCCCCGGGCTACGCGGCCCGCATGTTCGCGGCGCTGGCGGCCGCGCGGGTCAACATCGAGATCATCAGCACCTCGGACATCCGGATCACGTGCGTCGTCCCGCGCGACCGCGCCGCCGAAGCGGTGCGGGTGCTGCACGCCGCGTTCGAGCTGGACCGCGACTGAGGCATGTCCCGACGCGTGTCCCCGCGGTCCGACCGGCGACAGGCGCCCAACTGGTGGGGCCCCCTGAGGGACGCGCTTGGGATGGGCCGCAGCCGCGGGGCGACACCGCCACGGTACGCGGCGCGGACACGGTCGCCGCGCCGGCGCTCGCCCGACCGGCAGGCGCACCGGGACGGCAACTACCGGGCCTACGTCGCGGGCTTCGGCGTCATCATCCTGCTCCTGGTGGCCTTCCTGTACGTGGGCGTGAGCTGGGTCACCGGGACGGGCCGCACGGCCGCGATGGTCCCTGCCGCGCCCCCGCCGCCAGCCCTTCCCACCAGCGTCCCGGCCGCCGCCCCAGAGCCGAGCCCAACAGCGGCGCCCCAAACCCACGTGGTCAAACCGGGCGACACCCCCGTGGCCATCGCCCAGCGCTACCGCATCAAGGTCGAGGACCTGCTAGCCGCCAATAACATCACCGATCCGCGAAAGCTGCAGGTGGGCCAGACGCTACGGATCCCAACAGCCTCATCCCAGTAAGCCCGCGCAGCGCCATTGGTATAATGATCAGCCCACCAGCCGACGTAGCTCAGGGGTAGAGCAGCGCTTTCGTAAAGCGCGGGTCGGGGGTTCGAATCCCTTCGTCGGCTCCCAAGACTGAGATCAAATTCCGCACACATGTTCTGCTCAGGCTACGCTGGCGGCCTGTTGGCAGCAACCGTGGCAGCAACCGCTCCACAGTAGGTCGTCGGCGGGAGTGCCGTCCTGTGCTTTCGGCGTGTGCGGTGGGCGTAGGCCACGTGTGGGAACAATGCTGGGCTGGGCCGCATCCACAGCAGCCGTGATCCGACGTCAGATCCAGGTTTCCGCGTTGGCGAGGTCCTGTTCGCCGGGGTACTCGGCAAGCGTTGCCTTGAGTGCGGTCACCATCCGTCCAGTGTCGGCCCTGGTCAGGCGATACGTCGTCGGCACGAACACAAACCCCGCGTGGCCGGCACTGCCGGCTGTGATGAGCTCGGCGTGAAGCGGACGGAAGTCGCGCAGGTTGGTGGTCACGATCGCACGCTGCTCACGCCGTGCCACTGCCACCAGATCACGGTCGGGTAGCCCCTCCCAGTCCGGGTGCTCCTTGACCGCCTCGACATCGTGCCCATGTGCGCGGAGAGCGCGGGCGATCGACGGCGACACCATCTCATCCAGCAACAGCTTCAACGCTCGAGCGCAGCCTGACCAGCGAGCCAGGCGGCATGCGCCTCCTGGCTGTCACGCTGATTGGCCGCAATCCAGTCGTCGACCTCCTCGGGGTAGGCGCCGTAATAGGTAACAGCGGCCTGGATCAGACCCAGGGGGAGCTCCACGTAATCGGCGGCGGCGCGCACGTCGCCGCCGTTGTCCCGCACGACGGCGATCACTTCCCACACCTCCAGACCCGATCCAACCAGGCGCGGCCGTCGGCCGGCCGGGCCGTCAGCGAAGCGCACCAGGGGATGATCATCGATCCGTAGCCCCTCCTCGACGTAGCGCTGGGCAAGCGTGCGGGGCGGGATACGGCGGCGCTGCGCCTGTGTACTGAGCCGCTCCAGGGTGGCTGCGGGAAGTCGGAGGCTCAGCGGTTGGCTCATGTAGCGCAGCGTAGCACAGAGCGCTACACCCCAGTTAGAGCCAAGGGTCCGGCGCCGCAACGGCTACCCAGGTGTGGCGTCCTGGGACTCCTGGCAACCATGCAGGCGAGCCTCCCGCCGCCAGAGTCAGGGCCGAGCGCACCGCTGCACTGGGGTACGGGCTCGCGCGGCAGTATTGGGGTCTCGGGCTGGCTACGGAGCGGATCGGGGCCGGCGCCGAGACCGTTCGCCACGGTCTGGTCTCGCCAGCAGATGACGGCTGGCTGCGGCCTACACCACGAAGGCTGGACGGGTACGCACCTTCTTATCCACTGGCTGCAGCGCCGCGAGGCGATAACGGCATGCGAGTGCTAAAAGAACTCCAGGTCAGCGAGAACGCTGAGAGCCGCATTGAAATCGGCGCGCGGCCACGCCTGACAGCGTGCTAAGTAGCGCCGCAGCCGTTGGTTCGGCGGCATGCCATTGACGAGCCAGCCATCGAGCGTGCCGCTCCGCACCCGACGTAGACCCCCACGCAGGATCAGCCCCAGCCAGAAGATAGGAAAGAGTGCGAGGTAGCCATGCAGCCGTTGTTCGAGGGTGGGATCGTCACGCCGGCTGGGTAGATAATGGTCGAGGAAAGCCTGACTAGCATCTGGGCTGAGCAGGTCCTCCTGATTCGCATGCGTCAGAAGATCGGCTACCTCACGCGCCGGATCGCGCAGTCCGCTGTCTTCCCAATCCACCAGGCCTAACCGACCGCTCGGCCGGCCGATCACATTGGCAAAGCGGGGATCCGAGCGGCAGAAGCACAGCGGCGGCGTTTCGGACAACAATGGCGCCGCAGCAGCGAGGTTGCGCTCCAGCGCTTGCAGGCACAGGCGCGCGGCCGTTCTTGTTGGCCGGGAGACGTCCTCGACCCAGGAGGCATAGGCTTCCAAAGGCGCTCGGAGTCGCGTCGCAGTCTCACTCAGCGAAGCTCCCTGCCCGCGAGCGAGCCACAGGCCGGGTCTGGTGAGGGCGTTCACACGAATCCAGAGCTCCGCCAGCGACGTGAGCTGTGACGCGGACGCCCTGTGGCGGTCCCACATTGTGCCTTCGAGAAACTCGTACACGACGACCGGACCAAGACCTGGATCGAAGAACACTGGGCGTGGCGCGACGTCGAGCGGCTGCACCAGCTGGAGGGCGCGAAACTCGTGAAGAGGTCCGTCGGGCTCTCCAGCGCTCAGGTACTCCTTCGCCATCAGGTGAACGCCGTCTGCCCAGACGTGATAGAGCCGGTTCGCTTGATGGAGCAGTGCCGGGTGCTCGCTGATCCTCACGTCCCGTGTGCTAACGCCGAGGGCCTGCTCGATAGCCAAACGGACCTTGCTACTTATCGGGCTGTCCACAATTGTCAGCAGTTCGATCCTGTAAACGAGCAGTCAGAACTGCTGTTGCGAAAACGCGGCCCGAAGAGGTGCGAACCGATCGAGCGTGCGACACATGCGGCGGTCGATCTGGGTCTGGAGCAGCGAGCCACCATCATTTTGCCTATCCGGGCATCCCCATCAGTTAGAGCGGCTCGGAGCGACCGGTGCCCCCGCTGAGCGCGCAGGACATTCTCCAGATGACAGCCAAGGCCGTGCTCGGTTGCGAGACGGGAAGGTCGCCCGAGCGCAGCCCGTGTACCAGTTGGTCCCCTATGCTGACGTGATGACCGACCCGACCCAACGGCAGGCCCGCGCGTTCGGTACGGTCGCTAACCGCTACGACAGGTACCGCCCCACCTACGCGGCTGACGCGGTTGTCTGGGCCTTGGGTGAGCGTCCACTGCGGGTCGCGGACCTTGGCGCCGGGACCGGGATTCTCAGCCGGTTGCTGCAGCAGCTCGGTCATGAGGTGATCGCGGTCGAGCCGGACGAGCTGATGCGCGCACGCCTGACGGAGGTGAGCCCGGGCATTACGGGGCTCGCCGGGACGGCCGAAGAGATCCCGCTGCCCGACCGGGCGGTGGACGCGGTGGTGGCGGGTCAGGCGTACCATTGGTTCGATATCGCCCACGCGCACCGGGAGATCGCGCGTGTACTCCAGCCGGCCGGCGTATTCGCGGCCTTGTGGAACGATGCCGATCTGTGCGCACCTTGGATGGTTCGTTTCGTCGAAATCATCGACGGCGCCGCGGCAGTCTTTGGCGCCCGACCAGCTCCGGACTTCGGAGAACGCTTCGGCTCGGTGGTGGGAGCCGAGTTCCAGCACGAGGTGTGGTTGACGCCGGACGATCTCGTGGCGCTGGCGACGACCCGGTCGCCCTATCTTATCGCCACCCCACAGAGACAACAGGACCTGGTCGATGCCATCCGCCAACTCACCGCCGGATCAGAGCTGGCCGGCCGCGAGCGGTTCGCGATGCCGCACGTGACCCGCGTCCACCGCGCGATGGTCCGCCCAGGTCCACGCTGACCTGAAACTGGCTCGCGAAGCAAGTCCGGACTTTGCAACGAGACCGGCTCAGCCGGCCACGGCCATCTAGGACAACCGGTTCTGTCGCCGGCGTGCGGGCTGGTGCAGGCGGATGCGACGGTTGGCCCTCAGCGCCTGGCGGACCTCGCGATCGGTGAGCGCCAGATCGAACCACTCCGGGTCGAAGTGGCCACCGACCCACCGTTTGGTGTCGCGGTACTCGGGATGCTGTGTGTCGGCGAGGATCTCGAGGAAGCCGGCATACCCATCCACACCGCCGACGTCTTCGGGCGGCCGGGCGCGCGCGCCGTCGCTGCAGGTCGCCACGCGCGGTGCCGGCTCAAGCACCAGCAGGCGCTCGAACTCGACCGTGTGTTCCCAGTCGTCGCCGAAGTCGTAGAGGTAGACGAAGCCGACGTGCTCTCCGCGGCTGAAGTCGAGCAGCCGCACCTCGGTTTCATCGAACCTGCGGGCGTCGCCCTCGAACTCCGGTGCGCCGATCTCAGCATCACCGTACGACAGCCCACCGATGCGGAACTCATGCAGGTGGTAGTCCCACCAGCCGAAGGCTGCCTGGATGACGTGATGCAGCTGGCCGAGGTGGAAAGTGCGGGGGACGACGATGCGCCGCCAAATCGCCGGCTCGATGTCGGCCAGCGCGACACGCAGCTCCACCGCGTTGGGAGCCGTGAACACCATGACATGCAGTATGGCGGCGGGGGCGACAGCAAGCGTCCAGGCGGTTGCCCGCACAAGAGGGGCCAGTACGGCGTCGACCAGATGCCTCCGAGTTCCGGGCTTGCGCGGCACATGTGAGCCCGGCGCGGCGGTGACCAGGCTGGTGTAACTCCGCGGCCGGCGCGCTCCCCGCGGGCACGCGGTTCCGAAGTGCCGCAGCACGCGGTCCGCTTGCTACGACCGCTGCGGAGGGGTCGCCTGCGGCGACGGAGACGAGGGGCTGCTGCCCCTCGCGGTCAAGCCCACGCTGCGTGGGAACCTACCCCATTTCCGAGCCCTACGGGCTGCCCCTGGAAACGGGGCCCCTTCCCACTCCGCTCTACGGGGCTTGACCGCTTCACCCCGCTCCCTACGGGAGGTGACCAATGTGCAGAAGCACATTGGCTTCATTCAACCGTAGCTGAACAACCTGCACCGAGCGATCCCCCGGCATGGGGGAAGGCGGTCGCCAGCGGTCGCGCCGATCCGAGAGACCGGTGCCTGCCCCGCCCGGCGGCAAGTGACCGGGGCTCGCGGGTCGAGCGATCCCTCCAGCGTTGGGTGCAGGTACACAGGCGCTTCCCACCATCACCACCAGAAAGGAGATACACCGGGAAGCTGCCCACTGACCCTACAGCCAAAGGCCCCCGAGGCGTTCGTACCGCCCCGAGGGCCGCATGCATCCCGAACCGATGAAAGGACGCGAGATGCAGCCAGAGTCTACTACCGTTGCGCCGCGCCAGCGGTGTGCTCGCTCGGCAGAGCGGGCCTTTGAGGTCTTCTACGCCGGCCATTACCGGCAGGTCGTCGCGTACTGCGTGGCCGATCTGCGGCTGCGCGCCCACGACGACCGGACGCTCAAAGCGTACGTGTTCGCGGTCGCGCGGCGGCGTCTGCTCCGGGTGGCGCCGGCGCGACGCCGTCGGCCGCCGACCTTCCCGTTCGGTTGGGGCGATGACGACGGGACGGAGCACGATCCCGCGCTGATCGACCCGGCCAGTCGGGACATGTCCCCAGACGCGGTGACCGACCGTCTGGCCCGGCGGGTGGCGGTAGCACTGCGGGCGC
>JAABUZ0100007817.1_pt1 | contig 12785 bp, 9 predicted proteins | sample 5562091 | NCBI WGS metagenome assembly JAABUZ01 (sample SAMN12813069, study PRJNA571459) | rock metagenome | isolation source: Antarctica rocks | place: Antarctica: Victoria Land, Linnaeus Terrace sud | collected 2015-12-21 | reverse complement strand
GAAACCCGGTCACCTCAACCCCGTGACGTCATCGACCTCGCCGTCGATCACCAGCCGGGGGCAGAGCACCGGTAAGGGTCGGGAAAATCCCTCGGGCTCAGGTCAGGCGGCATGCCAATTGTCCTGGGCCCGAGGGCCTGCGACACCCATCAGCGAATGCCATGAGCGGGAGGAGGCAAGGTGGCTCCGCCGCGCCGCTACATGCAGATGGTTGCCGCATCGCGGGATGAAGCCTCTCTGGCCGTGCGGTTGTACAACGACCCGGCCGAAATTCGATCGTTCGAAGGCTTCATCGTCCACATGCATCTGGCCTGGCTGTACCTCCTCCACGCCGAGCTGACTCGGTCCGAGATCGACTTCCGGTACTGGCAGAGACATGGTCGCTCGAAGCGACTCGAGAAGGTTGACGATGAGCCAAAGCGCTGGGAGCTGATCAGGTGTGTCCAGGAACGCTGGCCCGACGCGAAGGACCCAGTGCGAGCGAACCTCATCTTCTTCATCGGGCTGCGCAACAAGATCGAGCACCGGTACGCCCGGCAGCAAGAGTCGCTCACAGCTGCGCTGGGCGGGCAGGTGCAAGCTCTTCTCCTGAACTACGAAGAGGAGCTGACGAGCAAGTTCGGTGTCGAGTCGTCGCTGGCGACGAGGCTGCGCTTCCCCGTGTTCATCGGCTCCTTCACCAGCGAGGGGGAGCAGACACTCCGGCGGTTGCGACGGCGGCTGCCGGCCGCACTGCGGACCTTTGTCGCCCAGTACAGCGCGGGACTGGAATTGGTGACGAGCAGCGATCCTCGCTACGAGCTGCGACTGCGTGTGCTGCAGGAGTTGTCGCCGAAGGATCCTGACGCTCTGGCTGTGCAGTACACCCGATACGACGACCTCACCGACGAGCAGCGCAACACCATCGAACAAATCGGCCGGAAAGGCTATGTCGTCGTCAGAGAGCAGAAAAGAGACGTCGTCGGCCACGGACGGCTGAAGCCCAACCAGGTGACGACGGCTGTTGCCGCAGAAATTCCGTACACCTTCACGATGGGCCACTTCCCAAAAGCTTGGAAGGCGTTGAAGGTTCGACCGCCGACTAACGCCGATTGTCCCGAGAGGACGGACGCGAGGTACTGCGTCTACGACGAACTGCACAACGACTACGGCTACACGGACGCCTACGTGCGCAAGCTCGTCCGGGAGTGCCGTACCGCCGCGGGATTCCGGAGACTGCTCGGCACGGCGCCGAAGGACAAGAACACGGGTGCGTGGGTTGGCGAGCCGCCCCCGTCGGCGCAGCCGCCGTGGCGCCGGAAAGGCTCACAAGAAAGTTGGACCGCCACGACGGATCGATGAGGCAGGTCCAGCACCCCGAGCTGCTCAGAACTGTTGCAGGAGAGCGGGCAGAGGATCCTCCGCTCCCGGCCAATCAGAGTGGCGGTCAGCTCGGCCAGCTCGGTGAGCAGGGTCGAGCTGACGCGGGCGGCTGGTTCACCATCGAACCATCCCGATGAGCCCAAAGAGATGCGCAGGAGCGGTTCAACGAGTGGTGCCCGATTAGGTGGGCAGGCCGTTGCGAGCCCAGCCCGTGATCACCTCGGTGAGGTGCTTGATGTTCTGCGATCGCGCCTGAGGGCCGTAGGCCCCGCGGGTGAGGTCGGTGCCGTCGGCGAAGTCCTTGGCGCGCAACCAGATGGAGTTGGCGGCTACCGGGGCAACCATGTGCGGACTCAAGGTGTTGAAAAACTCTGCGACGTCCTCATCGGACCAGCGTTCCTCCTCGTCTTCGGGGGCGATGGCAAGGTTGTGGAAGACCCCCGCGAGGATGCGGAACATCGTTAGTGAGCCGTTGAGGCTTCGTCCGCGTAGTTCTTGAGGGGTCAGCGTGCCGTCGGCGACCTCGGCGAGGTCCGGGAACCCCTCGACGAGGATGTCGAGGAACGCCATGGTCTTTTCGACCGTCACCTCCTCGTCAAGCTCGGCTTCTCGCTTCTTTGTGATGCGGCCCATGACGCCGACGTTGACTGACCGGACGATCTCGATGACGTGCTTGGCGCCAAGCAGGTTCGGATTGCCGCCTGTCACGCGGTCCTGCTCGACGTCGATACGTCCTTCGAGCAGCTTGTGCTTGGCGACGGGATCGAATGTGCGGTTGATCATTTTTCGGTTGTCGAAGCGAACTTTGACGGCTTGTCGGATGCCGAGCGCGTTGTCTGCGACGTCGAAGAACATCTGCTCGTAGGCGTCAGGGGACGTCTCCTCACTGCTAGCTGCGAGCTGTCCCTTGCCTGCGCCTCAAGGCGGACGCGGCGCGATTCTCGACCGCCTGTCCCTCGACCTCGGTTTGGATCGAGGCTGGGCCCTCGTCGATGGGTACTTGTGAAACGTTTTGCCCTCCCCGCCCGAGGGACTCAGTGCCCACTAGGTGCCGCCGCGCGGGAGTCGTCGAGGACCTCCGCCTGGCCCACGGCGAAGCGGCGGATCTTGCCGACGCTGGTGCGGGGCAGCTCGCGAACCAGGGTCCAGCTGCGTGGACGCGAGGCCGGGGCCAGCTCCCGCGCCGCCCACTCCGTCAGCTGCTCGACCGTGGGTGGGCGGGTCCTGTCCCTGGGGACAACGAAGGCGGCCGGAACCTGGTCGCGGACGGGGTCGGGTCGGGCGACTACGGCCACCTCCAACACGCCCGGCGCCTGAGCGAGTACGGCTTCGACCTGGCCTAGGCTCACGTTCTCGCCGGCAACCTTGATGACGTCGTCGGCGCGGCCGACGAAGCGCAGCCGGCCCTCGGCGTCCACGGTCGCCAGGTCACCCGTCCGGAACCACTGGCCTCCGGCCGCTTCCCTGAACGCGGCGTCCGTGGCCTCACGGTTGTCCAGGTAGTGGGAAAACAGGTCCACACCCCGCTGCCCCAGCACCTCGATCATCCCCGGATTCCGCTCGCCCACAGAGGTTCCCGCTACCGGGTCCACCAGACGTACCTGCCGACCAAGCAGGGGCAAGCCGATCACGTCGGCGTTCGGGGGGTCGTCGCGGTCATAGGTGACTATCGCGACGGTCTCTGTCATGCCGTACAGCTGTCGGGGGCGAACACCGCACAGCTCGGCGAATTGACGGTAGTGGTCCTCACCCAGGTTTTGGGCGAACCAGACGTGCTGAAGCTGGAGGGGCGTGGTCTCCGGCGGTGTCCTGTCCAGCACCATGCGGATCGGCGCCGCGAACAAGCTGGCATGTGTCGCCCCGAGCCGGCGGGCACTGGCCGCCCACCCGCTCGCGCTGAACGCTGCCGTGAGGGCCACGCTCGCTCCGGTGCGGATCGCGGAGGCGAAGCAGTAGTACTGGGCGTTGGCGTGGAACAGTGGCAGCACGACGAGCCATCGGTGCTCGTGGGAGAGGCGCGCGGCCGAGGCCATCGCCATCCCCACCTGGGCGTAGTTGGCCTGGGTGAGGACCACGCCCTTCGGCTCGGACGTGGTCCCCGAGGTCCACATCACGGCCAGCTGGTCGTCGGGCCCGGGGGCCTCACGGGGCTCGACCCGGGGCACCCCGTCCGCCCTGTCCACTAAAATCGGCGAACCCTCGGCGAGGTCGACAGCGGTCTCGTTCAGCTCGATGACCACGTGGCCGTTACCGGTCGCAGCGCGGTAGACCTCTGCCCGGGCTGCCGCGCAGACGCCGATGCGGGGTCGAGTTCGCTCCACCTGCCCGCGCAGGTCGCGCTCGGTGGCCTGGGGATCCGTCGGGACCATCCAGGCCCCGAGCCTGGCCACGGCCAGCCAGAGGGCGACGAAGGCGGGGCAGTTGCCCAGAACGAGGTGTACGGCGTCACCCTTGGTCACGCCATGGGCACGCAGCGCAGAACCCACACGACCGACGAGCTCATCAAACTCGTCGAACGACCACTCCCTGACACCTCCGTCCCGATCCTCAAAGACCAGGAAGGGCCTTGCTCCGTACGTCTCGACCGCTCCGTCCCAGAGTGCGGAGAACGTCTCAGCCGAGATGGCCGGGGCGCCGGCGCTCGGGTGCACAGTCGTCAGCGGCCGATCGGACATCGGTGTTCCTCCGGTTCCTCGCGGCGCCGTCGCCGTGACACAGTCATCCTCGACCCCTGCGGGCACCGCGACCATGCCGGGACCACCATGGCTGGCATCGACGCGGTGAATGAAGTTTCCAATTCATCGGTAATTACATGAATGGCGAGCCTACGGTGACGGCATGACCGACTCTGCGGAGCGTTCCGCCGACCTCGTGGCCCAGATCGCCAACGTCGACCTCAACCTCCTGCCACCCCTGCTGGCCCTGCTCCAGGAACGCAGCGTTACCGCGGCGGCGCGGCGGATGAGCCTGTCTCAGCCGGCGATGAGCCACACCCTGAGCCGGCTGCGGCGGACGTTCGGCGACGAGCTGCTCGTCCGGTCCGGCCAGCGATACCTCCTCACTCCCCGGGCCGGCCTGCTCATGGAGCACGTCCACGCGGCGCTGAACCATATCTCCGACGAGGTCCTCCACGCCCCCACCTTTGACCCCGAGAGCCACCGGCGGACCTTCAAGCTCTCGATGACACCGTCGACGGCCTACGTCGTCTCCCCCGTCCTGCTACGGATCGCCGCCGAGAGTGCACCGTCGGTGTCGTTCGAGGTGGTCGACACCCGTGACCCCGGCCAGGACATCTTCACGGACCCTCACGTGGACCTGGTGCTGCTCGCGGACATCGTGGCGACAGCATACCCCAGACGAACTCTCTACCTGGACCGATGGGTGGCGGTCGTGGGAGCGGACAACACCACGGTCCGCGGCGAGCTGACGGTGGAGGACCTCGCCACCCACCCCCACGTCGCCTACTGGTCACCGTCACTGCGAACAGCGCCCTACATCGCGCTCGAGTCCGCGGGCATCCGGCCGCGATACGCCCTCGTCTCGGCCAACTTCCTGCTCATCCCCATGCTCGTCGCGGGGACCGATGCGATCGCCGTCGTACAAGAGCGGCTCGCCGCCGGACTTGCCGACCAGTTCGGGCTGCGCATCTACGAATTCCCCTTGCCGGTAGCGCCTCTGGGCATCGACGTCATCGAGAACCCCCGGGTCGCAGGTGACAACGGGGTGGCGTGGCTGACCCACGCCCTGCGCAACGCGATGGTCACCACGGTATCAACCTGAAGAATATACGTCATGTCAGACATCTATTAGATCTATTCCTTGTTCAGTGCTCCAATGACTTCAATCACCGAGAGAACTCGGCGATTGAAGCTCGAGGAGGAGCGATGGTGGGCGTGCAAACTGACCCGCAGAACCTGGTCCAGGCCCTTCTCGCACACCCTGCCCTCTTCGTCACGGAGCTCGCTGCCGTCACTGGCGCCTCCGGTCCCGCGCTCGAGGACGTCCTGGCCGACCTGAGCGAGGACCTCGTTGTCGTCAACCACCACCCAAGCGACCACCACCTGCGTGGGGACCTCCGGATCGTCGCGTGGCGGGATCGAGACGCGCACCGGGGCCGGCCGCCTGCCGAGCGCCGGGTCGCCGACCACTGGACGGCGTTCCTGCGTCAGATCGCGAACTCCCACCGCTGCGCCTGACCCCCCACGTTTCCCGAGAGGACACCATGGTCAACCGCGTCGCCGTCGACATCGGCGGAACCTTCACCGACGTTGTCGGATTCGACGACGAGCGTCGCACCATCGTCGTCGGCAAGACCCTCAGCACCCCGGCCAACCTCATCGAGGGCATCGTGCGGGGGATCGACTCCGCGGAGGTGTCGCTCACGGAGACCGAGTCGCTCGTCCACGGCAGCACGGTCGTCATCAACGCCCTCATCGAGAGACGCGGCGCCACAGCCGCCATCATCACGACGCGGGGCTTCCGTGACGTCTACGAGATCGGCCGGGTGAACCGCCCGGACGCCTTCAACCTCGGGTTCGAGAAGCACCGCCCCCTCGTCCCCCGGGAGCTGGTGTTCGAGCTCGACGAGCGCGTCCACGCCGATGGGTCGGAGCTGAGGGCCGTCGACCCAGACGAGGTCCATGCACTAGCCGACATCCTGCGCGCCCGAGGCGTCGAAGCCGTCGGAGTCGTCCTCATGCACTCCTACCGCGCGCCGGTCCACGAGACGCAGGTCGGCGACCTGCTACGGCAGGACCTGCCCGACGTCTACGTCACCCTGTCCCACGAGCTCAGCCGCGAGTATCGCGAATTCGAACGCACCTCGACCACCGCGGCGAACGCCTTCGTCGGGCCCACCGTGAGCTCCTACCTCGACCAGCTCGAACAAGAGCTGGGGCGCGCCGACAGCCGCGCGGCGCTGTCCATCATGCAGTCCAACGGCGGGGTCAGCGACGTCGAGACCGTGCGCCAGCAGAGCGTGCAGATGATGGAGTCCGGCCCCGCCGGAGGCGTCGTCGGGACCATCGAGCTCTGCCGCCGGATAGGCCTCATGGACGCCATCGCCTTCGACATGGGCGGCACCACAGCCAAGGCCGCGGTGATCCGGGACCAGAGCTTCCCCCTGGCCGCCGAGTACTTCGTCGGCGGCTACGTCCGCGGTCTCCCGATCCGGATCCCCTGCTTGGACATCGTCGAGGTCGGCATGGGCGGCGGCAGCCTGGCGTGGGTCGACCCTGCTGGCGGCCTGCACGTCGGCCCGCGCAGCGCCGGCGCCGCCCCCGGGCCGGCGTGTTACGGCCTCGGGGGGACCGACGCCACCGTCACCGATGCTGCCGTCGCCCTGGGCCTGCTCTCCCCCGACCGCGCCCTGTCCGGTGACCTGACCCTCGACGTGGACGCCGCCCGCCAGTCGGTCCGGACAGTGGCCGAGCACGTCGAGCTGTCGACCACCGAGACGGCGTCGGGGGTCCTGGCCATCGCCGCCGCGTCGATGGCCAACGCTGTTCGGGCGGTCACCACCGAGCGCGGGCTCGACCCGAGGGACTTCACCCTGTTCGCGTTCGGCGGGAACGGTCCGCTGCACGTCTCGCTCGTAGCCCGCGAGCTCGGCATACGCAGGGTGGTGATCCCGCCCGTTCCCGCAGTGTTCTCCGCCCTCGGGATGCTGATGGCTGACGTCCGGCACGACCTGGTGCTGACCAGCATCAGGCGCCTCGGTGAGGCGACCACGGTCGAGCTCGACGAGGATTTTCGCGAGCTGGAATCCGCCGGGCGGCATTGGCTGAGCGTTAGTGGGCACGGTTCCTTGCCCACCGAGTTCATCCGGATGGCCGACATGCGCTACGTCGGCCAGGAGCACTCGATCACCGTCACCATCCCACCGCCGGTCTGGGACCAGGGCACCGCCGCCATCAAGCAGCTGTTCGATCAGGCCCACCTCGAGCGTTTCAGCCACGCGGCGCCCGAGGAGGACGCCGAGATCGTCACGCTCCGGCTCTCGGTCGTGGGGTCGGTGAGCCGCCCAGACTGGAACACCATCGGATCCGGTGGACCCGAGCCGGATCCGGCAGCCCGCACCGGTTCCCGCGAGGTGCTGCTGGACCGCCGCGAGGGACCCGCCCCGTGCCCGGTCTACGAGCGTGCGGCCCTGCTTGCCAACAACCGCATCCAGGGCCCGGCCGCCATCGAGGAGGGCACCACGACCACCCTCCTGCGGGTCGGAGACTCCCTCGAGGTCGACGAGCTCGGCAACCTCATCATCGAGATCGGAGCAACACGATGAGCCAGACCCTGCATCAGACGACCACGGTCGATGCCGTCACGGCGGAGATCATCCGCGGGAACCTCATCTCGATCACCGCCGAGATGAAGACCAACCTCATGCGGACGGCCTACAACCAGATCATCTACGAGGCGCAGGACTTCACCGTCGGACTCTTCGATGCCGTGGGTGACACCGTCTCCATCGGGCTCGGGCTCCCGATGTTCGTCGGAGGACTCTCCCAGGCGGTCAAGGCCAAGATCGAGCACTGCGGGATCGAGAACATCCACCCCGGTGACGTGTTGCTGACGAACGATCCCTACATCATGGGCAGCCACCTGAACCACATGATCTTCACCCTCCCGATTTTCGCCGAGGACCGGATCGTGGCGTTCGCCTCCTCGATGGCCCACTGGCTGGACGTCGGCGGATACATGGGCGGCACGACCGAGGACATCTATGCCGAGGGGCTGCAGATGCCCATCGTAAAGATCTTCAAGCGAGGCGTGCAGAACGACGAGCTCACCCGGGTCATCGGGTCGAACGTCAGGTTCCGCGAGGCCGCGCTCGGTGACTTCCGCGCCCAGGTGGCTGCGATCCGCACGGGTGAGACGAGGCTCGGTGACCTCCTGGAGCGATACGGCTCAGACGTCGTCGTCGGGTGCTTCGGGTCGCTGGCCGACCGTAGTGAACAGCGCGCCCGCGGGGCGGTGGCCGCCATCCCGGACGGCGAGTACTTCGCCTCCACCAGCATGGACGATGACGGCGTCAACATAGGCGTGGGCGTGCCCATCAACGTGCGGGTCGTCGTCAGCGGTGACCAGATGACCATCGACCTCAGCGAGGTCAGCCCCCAGGTGGCTGGGTACTTCAACTCCGGTGAGACAGCGGGTCGTTCGGCGGCCCAGGTGGCCTTCAAGTGCCTCACCTCGCCAAACGACTTCCCGGTCAATGAGGGGGCATTCAGGGCCGTCGAGGTCGTCCTGCCGCCCGGGACGGTGGTCAGTGCCCAACGTCCGGCCGCCATGCGTTGGTGGATGACCTATCCCATGACGATCGTCGACAGCGTCTTTCGCGCGCTGTCCGGGGCGGTAGAGGGTGGCACGATCGCCGGGCACCACGCGGACCTGGCGATCAGCAACCTCTATGGCATGGACCCGGCAACGGGCCGCTGGGACCTGTTCTACAACGGGATCCAGGGAGGTGGCTGGGGAGCCCGCCGAGACAAGGACGGCGAGAACGCCACTATCTGCGTCAACGACGGCGACACCCACAACGCGCCCGTCGAGTCGCAGGAAGCCAAGCACCACTGGATGACGTGCTCGGAGTACAGCCTGCGTCAGGACTCGGGCGGTCCGGGCCGCTACCGTGGCGGGCTCGGGACTTTACAACGCTGGACGACCCGAAATGCCGTGCGGATGGACAGCTTCATCGAGCGCACCCAACAGGCCCCCTGGGGTGTGGACGGTGGAGGCGACGCCCTCCCGAACCGCGTCTCGGTGATTGACGAATCAGGGACCGAGCACACGTTCGCAAACGGCAAGGTGGACGGTCGAAAGCTTGCCCCCGGTGAAGCCGTCGTCGTCGGGACCGGTGGCGGGGGCGGGTACGGCAACCCCCACGAGCGGCCGGTCGAAGACGTCCTGGCCGACGTCGTCGCCGGCTACGTGTCACCGGAGAAGGCGGAGTCCGCTTATGGCATCCGCGTCACCCACGACCCCGTCACCGGCACCGCCAGCGCCGACAGTGACCACGTCCGGGGCGTCGCCTCGGCGTCCTCCGACCACAGCATCACCCAACCCTGAGCCCGTTATCGCACAAGGAGTGAGATCAATGACGATGTCCTCGACCGCGGCCGGGACCGACCGCTCACGCAACGCCGTCCGGGGGGCCTTCATCGGCTTCCTGGTCGATAACTTCGACATCTACCTCCCGTTGGTCGCCCTCGGTCCGGCCATCATATATTTCATTCCCGCGAGCCTGAACATCGAGACCGCCGCACTGGTCGCCTCGTGGGTCTTCGTGGCCACGTTGGTAGGGCGGCCCCTGGGCTCGCTCGCCTTCGGGCTGCTGGCCGACCGGATCGGACGGCGACGTTCAACCCTCATCGCCGTCGCGGGCTTCGGCGTGATCACCCTCCTGATAGCCTGCCTCCCGGGCTACGCCACCTGGGGCATGGGGGGGGTCATCGCCCTGACCGTGCTGCGCTTCATCGGTGGGGTCTTCCTGGGCGGCGAGTACTCCGGGGCCAACGTGCTGGCGATGGAGGAGAGCCCGCGCGAGCGGCGTGGGATCAACGGAGGTGTGGTTCAGACCGGCGGCACCGTGGCCTACGTGCTTCTCACTCTCATCACGCTCGGACTGCTCGCGATCATCCCGCACGGCACCCTCGACTCGGCCTACAACCAGTGGGGTTGGCGGATCCCCTTCGTCATCGGGGCGGCCCTGGCCTTCGCGTTCCTCGTCTACTACAGCCATGAGGTCAAGGAGTCGAGCGTCTGGATCAAGTCGGAGTCGGTTCAGCCGGTCGGCACCAGGACCCCGCGACCGGCGCTGACCGCGACCGACGTCCGCAACTTCATGCAGGTCTTCCTCATGATGACCGGGCTGTGGTTCCTGCTCAACAGCATCACGGCGATGATGCCCCCGATCCTGAGGACGACGCTCAAGCTGTCGAGCTCAGGCGTCACCCTTATCGCCATGGCCATCTTCACAGCCCTCACCGTGGTCTACGTGCTCGGCGGTGCACTCAGCCAGCGCATCGGGCGACGGACGTACCTCATGGGCGCGGCCGCCCTCAGTCTCGTCGGAGGCCTGCTCTCATTCGCCGCTCTCGTGAGCCTTGACGGGCCGAGCCTGTGGACCGCGCTGCTGCTCGCAGTGTTGGCCGGCGTCTGCATCGTGTCCCCCTGGGCCGTCGTCACCTCCTACCTCGCGGAGAGGTTCAAGACCGCCAACCGTGCGGTGGGCTTCGGACTCGGCTACAGCCTCGCGGTCATCATTCCGTCCTTCTACGCCACCTACCAGGGCTGGCTCACCGGCCTCATGCCCCGCGAGTACACCGTGCTGGTCCTGGTGGGCCTCGGGTCCGTCCTCGCGGGTGTAGGTGCCGCCATCGGCCCGGAGACCAAGGGCATCGACTTCCACGCCGAGCCCGAGGTCGCCACCACGGCGCCGGCCGCGCGTGACCTGCACTCCGCCGTCACCCAACCCACCAACTGAGGAGAGACATGCGCATCGCGGTCCGAGATGGCTCCGCCCTGTTGCTGACCAGCAAGACCACCGCCGTCGACGTGGCTGCCGCAAGTGGCGGACGATTCGGTCCCGACCCGCTGTCGATCTATGAGCAGTGGGAAGGGTTCACCGTGTGGGCAGAGGCTTTCACCACCTCGGAGGCGGATCCCATCGCAGTGGACCCCCGCGAGCTGGACTCCCCCTCGCCCGCCGCAAGGCAGGTGTTCGGTATCGGGCTCAACTATCGCAAGCACGCTGAGGAGTCCGGGTTCCCCGTCCCGGACCAGCCCCCGGTCTTCACCAAGTTCCTCACCTCGCTGGCGGCGCCCTTCACCGAGGTGACACTCCCGCCGGGCGGGAACACCGACTGGGAGGTCGAGCTCGTGGTCGTGATCGGGCGACAAACCCACGACATCACCGAAGACGAGGCGTGGGGGCACGTAGCCGGCCTCTGCATCGGTCAGGACCTCTCCGAGCGCATCCTGCAGATGGCGGACCCCACCACGCAGTTCAGCCTCGGCAAATCTTTCCCGCGCTTCGGTCCGTTCGGTCCGTGGCTCGTCACCCCGGACGAGTTTCCCGACCCCGACAACATCGAAATTGGCTGCTCGCTCGACGGCGAGGAGATGCAGCGGACCCGCACCAACGACCTCATCTTTTCCGTCCCCCTCCTACTCGCGCACCTCTCGAGCACGGTGACGCTCCTGCCCGGCGATGTGATCTTCACCGGCACCCCAGGAGGGGTTGGCCTGGGGATGAAGCCGCCGAGGTGGCTTGCGCCGGGGGAGACCCTGGTGTCGTGGGCAGAGGGCATCGGATCGATCGAGCAGACCTTCGTAAAGGCCAAGTAGACGACGAGGTCACTGACCCACTTTGCGACATGTCACGCTCTGACAAACGCACGCCCACGACAGATTCGAGGCACACCATGCATATTTAACGAAGGGGGTTATCCATTTCACTGCCGGCGCCGGTGTTGTCGTTGATCTATTCGAGGCTGGTGGTGGCGCGCCAGGGCCGGTCCTCGGGCGGTTGGGCGAGGCTGCCAGGCCGTGATCGTGGCCCCTTCAGGCCCGGCGGCTTGATCGCCTTGGGCGATGGATTGGCCACGAGCTGCCTGTAGGTCACCGGTGGCGCTGCGGCCGCGTACTGCAGCAGCCGATAGAACAGCAGCCCTCGGGCCCGGGAGTGGCGGCGGTTGAAGCGGAAGCAGAACTCTTCCAGGTAAGACTGCATGTGCTCTGCGTCGACGCGTCCCTGGTGGGTGCCCATCAGCCACCGCTTGCACAGTGAGGCGACACGATGCACCGCGGGCAGCAGTTCGTGGGCATCGTGCCCGGACCCGGATACCGGCCGCGGCTCGTGGACGAACCAGTCCCGGCACGCCTTCGGGTAGGCCGACCAGCCGTCGCTCACCACGGTAGAGCCGGGCTCGATGGTGCTGATCATGAACTGCCGCAGCGTCTTTGCCTCGGCATTGGAGATCACACTCATCCTGGCCCGGCCGTAGCCGCGCGGCTCGTACAGTTCTACCGCAATCACCACCAGGATCTTGCCCAGCGCGCCTCGTCCACGCACGCCCGGCTTTTCGCCGCCGATGAAGGTCTCGTCGACCTCCACCCGCCCAGTAAGTACCTCCCGGCCGGGGCGCACCATCGCCGTCCGGTAGCGGTGCAACATCGTCCACGCCGTCTGGTAGGACCCCAGCCCGAGCAACTTCTGCATCGTCAACGCCGACACCCCGCCTGGATCGGCCGTCATGTACCAGGCCGCGGCGAACCACACCGTCAACGGCGTGCGCGTGTCCTGAAAGATCGTCCCCGCAGTACGCGAGACCCGCTTGTCACAGCCGCCACAGCGCCACACCCGTCCATGTGCGACGCTCGTCGCCACGCGCTGGCAGCGCGGACACACCGGCCCCGCCGGC